>Ga0209913_1000135_pt1 | contig 76512 bp, 70 predicted proteins | sample PersoiDNA2013203_FD_185805 | JGI IMG/M metagenome (GOLD analysis project Ga0209913, IMG submission 185805) | Permafrost soil microbial communities from the Arctic, to analyse light accelerated degradation of dissolved organic matter (DOM) -... | ecosystem: Environmental > Terrestrial > Soil >...
CCGGGCTGCTGTCCCTGCTGCCCGGCGCACAGGTGATGGGCGAAGAGGCCACGTCGATGCAGGCCGAGCGCCGCAACGATGCGGCAGCGGCCTCCGAGCTGTGGGTGGTCGACCCCTTGGACGGCACCGCCAATTTCGTGGCCGGCAGCCCGTTGTTTGCCGTGATGGTGGCCTTGATCCGCGACGGCGAAACGGTGATGAGCTGGATGCTTGACCCCTTGACCGACACCCTGGCCTTTGCCGAAAAAGGGGCAGGGGCCTACCTGGGCGGCCAGCGCGTGCACGCATCGCAGACGCCGTTGCCGCTCAGCCAGTTGCGTGGGGCCATCTTCACCCGCTTCCTGCCGCCGGCCTTGAAGGGCCACATCGAGGCTCGCGCAGGCGGCCTGGGGACCGTGTTGCCGGGCATGCGCTGCTCCGGCCACGAGTACCCGGCGATTGCCCAAGGGCTGCAGAATTTTGTGTTGTTCTGGCGCACCGAACCCTGGGACCACGCGCCCGGGGCCTTGTTCATGTCCGAGGCCGGGGCACATGTGGCGCGGCCTGATGGCTCGCCTTACCGGCCTTTGGACGGTGGCCAAGGCCTTCTTGTGGCCGACAACCTGGACAACTGGAACACGCTGGCGCAACTGCTGCTGCCCCAGGGACCCGACCAGGCCGCTGGATCAAGCCGGCCGCCGATCAGACCAGGGGCCGGAAGCTGAACAGGCGTGAGCCAGACCGTCCGCTGCCGGCAGACGCGCCGGGTCCCGCAGCCCCACGACCGCGCCGCTCCACAAAAGCTGAGGCCACGCCCTGCCTCAGGTCATAGGCCTGTCTTTTCTCGGGGTCGGACAACACGGCATAGGCCTGGTTGACGCAGGCCAGGCTGTGACCTCCCTCTGCGGAATCCGGATGTTTGTCGGGGTGCAGCTGTTGGGCCAGGCATCGGTAAGCGGCCCGGATCACCGGGCTGCTGGCCAGAGGGCTGACCTGCAAGGTTTCGTACAAAGAATTCATGGTCCCCTCAGTGGCCTGCACACACTCCGGCGGACTGCTTGCGGCCAATCGACCGGTGCCATTGAATGCTGTGGCGCCTGAGGGGTCTGTGCCCTGGCCCACATGGTGGCCAGGGGCCTGGTTTGGCCAGCCCGGTGCGGCGGCCGGTGGCCTGAATTCGAGATGGCCACCCGTGTTCAGTGCTGACAGAATTTCAGGCACCATCCGGCGCCTGATGCCAGTTACCTTGATATTGCCGCGCCCTTTTTCCGCTTGAAAAAAACCAAGGCCATCAAGCTGGCCAGCATGGCCATGCCATATTCAGAGAGTGTTGGAATGCTAGACGCTGGTGCCGCAGCCGCACCGATGGTGATGCCAAAAGTGTTCAGGCCTGTGATCGCAGTCGTGGTGTTCGATGTGTTGTAGTAATTGAACGACTGCAGTGTGTAGGTACCCGCTGCATTGGGGTTGGTCACGTTTTGAATCGTGATGGTGTAGGTTCCCGAGCCCACTGTAGTGGCGGCCCCGGGGTTGGTGTTGGCGACATACAGGCCGCCACCCGCGCTGAGACCACACCGTGGTGTGGTGGCTGGGGCCGCTGGGGGCGGAGAAAAATAGACCGCGTTGACGGCGCAGTTGGCATCTGTTGCGTAAGTCGAGCCGGTCGTCATGCCCGCGGGCAATTGCAGCGCAAGGTACCAGCCTCCGTTTGGTGGGGCTCCGAAATTGGCGTCCGTGATCGTGAAGGTGATCGTCACATTGCCGACCCCACCCACAGTGTTGTTAGTGCTGCTGAAAGCGGTCAGTGCGCCGCTGGCAAAGGCAGATGCGCTGGCCAGCGTGAACAAACCTGCAATCAGAGCTCGCGTGATATTTTTTTTCATGGTTTCCGTGCTATTCACTGGTTAACAAATAAATGGGGCTTCGCACGATGAATTTTTTATTCGCCGTGAATTATCATTTCCTGATGCCAAGTGCGCCGCAGCACGGAAAAGCGCAGGCTTCATATCAATGAAGTCTGTCTAGATTTCAAATGGGCAATAAAATACAGTCCCGATGTCCTTGAGTAGCCAGACGCCCGCAGCGAATGGATACGACGACATGAAATTGAATCGATAAGAAATAGTGCGGCTTGTCGAAATGATTTTTATTGGGTTACGTGCGGCATCTGGCATCTGGCATCTGGAATCAGGCATGCGCTTATTTTCACCAAAGCAGAACATCTTTGGCAACTTTTATTTTTAATTTTCGTGATTTTTTTTGATGTGGACTCGTTTGAATCATTGATGTTCGTTTGCGGAACATCAATGGTAAATAACGATAATCGATTCAACAGCCCCACTCATCAAGTGCCATGGTTTTCTGACCCCAAAACACAGTCCGCTCGAATCTGCTCATAACGAAGGGCTGGCCGGTCATCGCCTGTACCAGCCAGCCAGCAGCCTCAACGCTCAATCGTCTTGTTCCACCGGCTGTTCCACCCCGGGCGCTGCTCGTTGATGGCGTCCCAGTCGACGGTGACGGCGTTTTTCATGTAGCCGTTGATCAGCTTGACCTGCTCAACCCCATTGCCCACCACGGGGGCCTTGGGGTTGGTGGGGATCTGGTCGCCAAACTGCAGCACATTGGCCTGGGCCAGGGGCGACAACAGGAACTCGGTCAGTTTCTGGGCCAGTTCGGGTTCGCTGTTCTTGGCGATCACGCACTGGGCCACCATCAGCACCACCGAGCCCTCTTTGGGCTGGGCATATTCCACCGGGATGCCCTTGGCCTTCAGGCCTGCCACGCCGGTGGGCGTGAGCGGGAACAGGGCGGCCTCGCCGGTCTGCACCATCTCGGAGATCTTGGCCGAGCTGGGGATGTACTCGAGCACGTTGGGGCCGATGGTGGTGGGCCAGGCCTTGAAGCCGGGCTCGACGTTCTTGTCGGTGCCGCCCTGGATGCGGTTGAACATCAAGAAGCCGTGCAGCCCGAAGGTCGAAGACGGCATCGACTGGAACACCACCTTGCCCTTGTACTTGGGGTCGGCCAGGTCCATCCACGAGGTGGGGGCGGCCCAGCCCTTTTCGGTAAACATCTTCTTGTTGTAGGCCAGCCCGGTCATGCCCAGGCTCACGCCGGTGGCCATGTCGTTCTTCAGGCGGGCGGCGGGGTAGATGTCTTTCAGCACCGGGGTGTCGTGCTGCTTTTCGCACAGGCCCATGTTGATGGCCCTGACCATGATGCCGTCGTCCAGAAACATCACGTGCATCTGCGGCTTGTCCTTGTTGGCCTGGGCCTTGGCCAGGATGTCGGACGAGGTGCCCGGCACCACCACCACCTTGGCGCCATAGGCCTTCTCGAAGGCCGGGAACACATATTGGGTATAGGCCTTCTCCATCTGCCCCCCGTTCATGCCGATGTACAGGGTTTTGGTCTGGGCCAGGGCGTTGCTGCCCAGGGCGGCGCCGGCGCACAGGGCGGCAGTGGCCCAGGCCAGGCGGCTGAAACGGCGTGCTTGCACAGAGGGGGTGGTTTTCATGCTGTGGTCCTTGTTGGCTAGGGGGTGAAAGAACAGAGGGGGAAAGAACAGAGGGCGAACGAGCGGGGTGAAATCGGGTCAGTGGCGGGCGGGCCCCACCGGGGTGCCGGTTGCGAAGCGGGCGATGTCAAAGCCGTCGAGCGGCGTGCTGCTGTGGCCCTTCAGGGCCAGTTCGGCCAGCACCTCGCCGGCGGCGGGGCCGATCTGGAAGCCCGCCCCGGCAAAGCCAAAGCCATGCCACAGCCCGCTGCGCTGGTGGCTGGGGCCCAGCACCGGCTGGCGGTCGGGCAGGTAGCCTTCGGTGCCGCTCCAGGTGCGGATGATGTGGGCGCCGCGCAGCGCGGGCAGCAGTTCGACGGCCTGCTGGGTCAGCTTGAGCAGGGCCTCGCTGCTGCTGCGGGCGCGCTGGCCGTCCAGCGCCAGGCCTGAACCGCCACCCAGCACAAAATTGCCGCGCTGCACCTGCCGACCGTAGATGCCACCACCTTCCACGCCCAGGCTGACCGGGGCAAAAAAGGGCAGGGGCTCGGTCACGGCCATGGCCGGATGGCCTGACACCAGGGGCACGGGCTCGCCAAACTGGGTGGCCAGATGGCCCGCCCAGGCCCCGGCGCAGTTGATCAGCTGGGGCGCGCGCAGGCGCCAGGTGGCCTGCCCATCGGGGCCGGCCTCGGCCACAAAGCGCTGGCCATCGTGGGCCAGGGCCAGCAGCGGGGTGCGTTCCAGCACGCGGGCACCGGCGCGCTCGGCCGCACGGGCAAAGGCGGGCGACACCAGCCGGGGGTTGGCCTGGCCGTCTTCAGGGCAGAGCGAGCCCCCCACTGCCACCTCGCCCAACCAGGGCCAACGGCGGCGCACTTCGGTGCGGCCCAGCACCTGCAGGCCCAGGTCAAAGGCGGCGCTTTGCTCGCGGTAGCGCTCCAGTGAGGCCAGGTCGGCCTCGCTGCGCGCCAGCTTGAGGTGGCCGCTGCGTTGGTATTCGCCGTGGATGCCGATCAGCTCGGGCAGGCGCCCCCAGATGCCGTGGGCGCGCTGGGCCAGGGGCAGCTGGTTCAAGGGGCGGCCCTGGCGGCGCACGCCACCAAAGTTGACGCCACTGGAGCGGGATCCGCACAGGTCACGCTCGATCAGCACCACCTTGCTGCCGCTGCGGGCCAGCGCCAGCGCAGCCGAGCTGCCCACAATGCCGCCACCCACCACCAGCACATCGCAATCAAGGGTTTGCATCAATCGTTCTCCGGGGCGGTGCCTGGGGCGGTCAGACTGGCCTGGGCCATCAGGGGCAGGGGTTTGATGGGGGCCTGGGCGCGCAGCCGGCCCACCTGCTCGATGGGCTGGCCGCTGGCGTGGGCCAGGATCTCGGCGGCGGCCAAGCCACACATGCGGCCCTGGCAGCGGCCCATGCCGACGCGGCTGAGGGCCTTGAGCCGGTTCAGCTCGGGGGCCCCGGTGTCTTTGACTTGCTGGCGCAGCTCGCCTGCGGTGATGTTTTCGCAGCGGCACACCACCAGTTCATCGGGGGCCTGGGCCGCCCAATCGGTGGGGAAGGGGAAGGCGGTCTCCAGCCCCTGGCGAAAGCGTGCAATGCCTGCCAGCCTGGCTTCGAGCGCGCGGCTGCGCGGGCCCGGGGCCAGGCCCTGGCGGTCTTCCAGCAGCGCCAGGGCGGCGCGCTCGCCGGCCCATTCGGCGGCATCGGCACCCTGGATGCCTGCGCCGTCGCCGGCCAGGTACACGCCCGCCACGCTGCTGCGCCCGGCGGCATCGCGCACCGGCAGGTGCGATCGGTTCAGGGCGTTGAACTCAAAGCGGCAGTCCAGCAGGTCGGCCAACTGGGTTTCCGAGCGCAGGGCGTGGCCCAGCGCCAGACCATCGGCCTCGGTGCGGTGCTCGCGGCCCTGGCGATCGCGCCAGCGCAGACCCTCGATGCGCTCGCTGCCCAGCACCTGCAGCGGCTGCACGCCCCAGTGCACCGGCACCCCATGGGCCAGCAACCAGGCCAGAAAATACTGGCCCTTGGCCAGGGTGACGGGCTGGTTCAGCAAGGCCGGCAGGGCGGCGATCTTGCCGGCCCAGCCTGCGGTGTCGAGCACCCCGGCCACCTGCACGCCATGGGCGCTGCCGGCTTTGGCGATCTGGTAAGCCACCAGGTAGAGCAGGGGGCCGGTGCCGGTCAGCAGCACGCGCTGGCCGATGCTGCAGCCCTGGTACTTCAAGGCCACCTGGGCCCCGCCCAGGGTGTAGACGCCGGGCAAGGTCCAGCCCGGCAGCGGCAGCACGCGGTCGGTGGCGCCGGTGGCCACGATCACTTGCGACCAGGCCAGGCGCTGGCTGCGCTCGCCTTGCAGCACATCCAGCCAGCCGGGGCCGGCGTTCCACACCAGATGCTCGGGGCGGTAGTCCACCTGGGGCAGCAGGGCCAGCCAGGCGGCGTGCACAGCACGGGCGCGCCCGGCCTCGAAGCCATACAGCGCCTCGGGCGGGCGCGAGAAGCCGGGTGGGGGCTGGCGGTAGATCTGGCCGCCGCCGCGCGCGGCCTCGTCGATCAGGATGGGCCGCAGGCCGTGGGCGACCAGGGTCTGCGCGGCGCGGATGCCGGCGGGGCCGGCGCCGACGATCACCGGTGGGGCGCTGGTGGTGCTGGAGGGTGAGGTGCTCACAGTGGGCTCTCCTCGGCATGGGTCAGCACGCTCAGACCGGGGCTGACCAGCGTGCTGCAGGCGCGCAGGCGTTGTCCTTGCGGGGTGCGCACCCAACAGTCCTGGCAGGCCCCCATCAGGCAGAAGCCGGCGCGGGGCTGGCCGCTGAATTCGTTGTGGCGCAAGGCAGCCTGGTGCTGCAGGATGGCGGTCAGCACCGTGTCGCCGGCCAGGGCCTGCACGGGCTGGCCGTCCACCAGCAGGGTCAGCGGGGTGCGGCCGGTTTCGGCCACCCGGTGCAGCAGGCCGAGGCCGGCTTTCTTCAGGGCATGGGGGTTCATCGGTGGCCTCCAACCAGCACTTTGTCGAGTCCGTACAGGCGGTCGAGCACCAGCATGGCCACGGCCGTCAGGCCCACCATCAGGGCAGACACGGCGGCCATCAGCGGGTCGATCGATTCGGTGGCATACATGTACATACGCACCGGCAGGGTGACGGTGGACGGTGAGGTGACAAAGATCGACAGCGTGACCTCGTCAAAACTGTTGATGAAGGCCAGCAGCCAGCCGCCGCTCACCCCGGGCAGGATCATGGGCAGGGTGACGCGCACAAAGCTGCGCCAGGGCGAGGCGCCCAGCGACAGGGCGGCCTGTTCGATGCTGCGGTCAAAGCCCACCAGCGAGGCCAGCACCAGGCGCAGCACATAGGGCGTCACCACCAGCGCATGCGCCAGCAGCAGAAAGCCGAAGCTGCCGGCCGCGCCCACCAGGCTGGACAAGCGCAGCAAGGCCACGCCCAGCACCAGGTGTGGAATGATCAGCGGCGACAGGAACAGCGCGTTGATCAGCTCCCGCCCGCGAAACTGGTAGCGCGTGAGCGCCAGGCCGGCGGGCACAGCCAGCACGGTGGACAGCGTGGCCGAGCCCAGCGCCAGCCACAGGCTGTTCCAGAACGAAGACACGAAGTCGGGGTGCTCGAACACGGCCTTGAACCAGCGCAGCGACAGGCCGTGGCGCGGCAGGGTGAGGGTGTTCTCGGGTGTGAAGGCCACCACGCACACGATCAGCAGCGGGGCCAGCATGAAGCTCACCACCAGGGCATTGAACAGCAGGGCCAGGGGGCCGTTCCGACCGGGAATGCGGCCGGCCCCACGTGGCACCTTGACAGGGGTTGTTGCAGTTGCGCTCATGTCTGGTTCACCCCAGTGCTTTCTGGTAACGGCGCTCAACCAGGCGGTTGTAGCTCAGCATCACGATCAGGTTGGCCACCAGCAGGGTCAGGGCCACCGCCGCGCCCTGGGGCCAGTTCAGTTCATGCAGGTATTCGTCGTAGACGATGGTGGCCACCATCTTGAGCCGGCGCCCGCCCAGCAGGCCCGGGATGGCAAACGAGCTGGCCGACAGGCCGAACACGATCAGGCTGCCCGACAGGATGCCGGGCATCACCTGCGGCAGCACGATGCGGCGCACGATGGTGAAGGGGCTGGCCTGCAGCGAGGCAGCGGCGTGCTCCACGCTGGGGTCGAGCTTTTGCAGCGAGGTCCAGACCGGGATCACCATGAAGGGCAGCATCACGTGCACCAGGGCGATCACCACCGCCGCCTCGGTGTACAACAGCTTGACCCGGCCCACGCCCAGGGCCATCAGCGCCTGGTTGATCAGGCCCTCGGGGCCCAGCAGCATCGACCAGCCGAAGGCCCGCACCACCACCGACACCAGCAGCGGCGCCAGCACCACCAGCAGCAGGATGGAACGCCAGGGGCTGCCCATGCGGCTCAGCACATAGGCCTGGGGGGCGCCCACCAGCATGCAGATGAGGGTGGTCAGCCCGGCCACCCAGAAGGTGCGCCAGAAAATGCCCAGGTAATAACTGTCGCTGAACAGGTGGGTGTAGTGGGCCAGCGTGTACTCGCCCTCTTTCACGCCGGTGGCGTAGTCAAAGCCGTTGAACGAGAGCACGGCGGTCAGCAGCAGCGGGGTGATCAGCAGTGTGGCGAACAGGCACAGCGCGGGCGCGCTGAGCAGCCAGGGGATGGGCTTTTTCATGCCAGGGCCTCGGTGGCCGTCAGGGCGGCGCCGGAGCCCGAGGCCTCCAGCACCCGGGTCACGTGCAGAGGCCAATCGATGCCCGCATCGGTGCCCACGGCCAGGGTGTCGCCACCGTCGTTGGGTGCCAGCAACAGCAGCTCGCCCAAGGGGCTGTTCAGCCGGTACAGCCATTGGCTGCCCAGAAAAAAGCGCTCCAGCACCCGGCCGCTCAGGCGGCCCTGGCCGGGCGCGCACAGGCGCAGTTTTTCGGGGCGCAGGCCCACCAGCACGCCGGTGCCCGGCGTCTGGCGCAGGCCCGGCACGGCCAGTTGCAGCGGGCCCAGGCTGATCTCAGGGCCGTGTGCGCCGGCCACCACCTGGGCCGGGATCAGATTGGCCTTGCCTACAAAAGTGGCAATGAAGCGGTTGCCCGGGTGCTCGTACACCGCCTCGGGGTGGTCGACCTGGGTGATGCGCCCGGCCTCCATCACCACCACCCGGTCGCTCACCGACAGGGCTTCCGATTGATCGTGCGTGACCATCACCGTGGTGGTGCCGACCTGGCGCTGGATGCGGCGCAGCTCGAACTGCATCTCTTCGCGCAGCTTGGCGTCCAGGTTGGACAAGGGCTCGTCCAGCAGCAGCACCGGCGGGCGGATCACCAGCGCCCGGGCCAGTGCCACACGCTGGCGCTGCCCGCCCGACAGTTGGCGCGGGTAGCGCAGGCCGTGCTGGTCCAGCCGGACCAGGGCCAGGGCTTCGGCCACGCGCTGGTCGCGCTCGGCCTTGGGGCAGTGGCGCATCTCCAGCCCGAAGCCCACGTTCTCGGCCACGGTCATGTGCGGGAACAGCGCATAGGTCTGGAACACGATGCCCAGGCCGCGGCTGCTGGTCTTGGTGTGGGTGATGTCCTGGCCATCGAGCACGATGCGCCCGCTGCTCACGGCTTCGATGCCGGCGATCATCTGCAAGGTGGTCGTCTTGCCGCAGCCCGAGGGGCCGAGCAGCGACACGAATTCGCCTTGGGCCACCGTCAGGTTCAGATCGCTCACGGCCCGGGTGGCACCGTAGTTCTTGCACAGGGCGTGCAGTTGCAAAAAGGACATCGTCAAAGCCTTTCAGCAGATGCCGGGGGGCATCGGCGTCGATGAAGATTGGAAGCTGGAAAGTCGCTCGTTCTTTTTTCAATCTATTGCAATAGCCGGGCCTGAAACAATGGGATATTCCATTAAGCAGAAGATATTTATAAAATATTCCGTTCAATGAAATAAATAGGCCTGATGGCCTTGGCTCCATTCCAGCGAGGTGAAGATGGCAGAAGCAGAAACCGGCACAGGCGGTGTGCAACGCGTGTTTGCGGTGATACGGGCCCTGAGCCGCGTGCCCCCGGAAGGTGCACGGGTCACCCATTTGGCGCAGGCCGTGGGCCTGACCCAGGCCACCACGCACCGATTGCTGCAGGCCCTGGTGGCCGAGGGCATGGTCGAGCAGGACGGCCGCAGCAAGCTGTACCGGCTGAGCGTGGATTTCTTTGCCCTGGCCGCCCAGGCCGGCAACACCGGCGGGCTGCGCGCCCTGTGCCGCCCGGCCTTGCTGCGCCTGTGTGCCAGCCTGGGCGACACACTGTTTCTGCTGGTGCGCAGCGGCTTTGATGCGGTGTGCCTGGACCGGGCCGAGGGCCCTTTCCCGATTCGCTCGTTCACGGGCGACATCGGGGGTCGGGTGGCGCTGGGGGTGGGGCAGGGGGCACTGGCCATCCTGGCGTTTTTGCCCGAGGAAGAGCGTGAAGAGGTGATCCGTTTCAACCTGTCACGCGTGCGCGAGTTCGGGGTGTACGACGAGGTGTACCTGCGCACCGAGGTCGAGCGCGTGCGCCAACTGGGCTATGCCGGTCGCAACACCGGCTTGCTCGATGGCATGGCCGGGGTGGCTGTGCCGGTGCTGGGGTCGGATGGCCGGGCCGTGGCCGCGCTCAGCGTGGGCACGATTGCCGACCGCCTCAACCCCGAGCGCCTGCCCACCGTGGTGGCCCTGCTGCAACGCGAGGCGGCCCAGATCGGCCCGCGCATCAACCCCTTTGACCCGGTGCTGCGCCGTCCCTCGCAAAGCCTGGCCGAGCCCTGGTCGGAGCCGGCGGCGCCCGATGCGGGTGCGGCACCTTGATGCATCGACAGCATGATGAATCGCTGATCCAGCAGTGGGGCGGTGTCACTTGATTCCAAAATTGCATCAAGTCTTTCTCAAACGTCGATAGGCAGGGCGGGTGGTTTGCGCGATAGTGCGGCCTTCCAAGCCCCACCCCCGAAAGATGTCCATGAGCAGCACCGCCAGCCCGTCCTCCCCGTCCTCCCCCAGCGCTCCGCTGTCCAGTGGTTTCCCGCCGGCACCTCAAGAGTTGGATCGCCTGATGGGGGCCTTGGGCGTGGCGCCCAGCCAGTACCGCCAGGCCGGGGGCCTGCCGGTGCGCTCGCCCATCACCGGCGAGGTGATGGCCCAACTGCCCTTGCAACAGGCGGGGGATGTGGCGGCCGTGGTCGCCCAGGCCCAGCAGGCCTTTCTGGCCTGGCGCGAAACCCCGGCCCCGCGCCGCGGCGAACTGGTGCGCCTGATCGGCGAAGAGCTGCGCACGCACAAGGCCTTGCTGGGTCAACTGGTCACCCTTGAGGTGGGCAAGAGCCCGTCCGAAGGCGAGGGCGAAGTGCAGGAGATGATCGACATCTGCGACTTCGCGGTGGGCCTGTCGCGCCAGCTGCACGGCCTGACCATCGCCACCGAGCGCCCCGGCCACCGCATGATGGAAACCTGGCACCCGCTGGGCGTGTGCGGGGTGATCTCGGCCTTCAACTTCCCGGTGGCCGTGTGGTCGTGGAATGCAGCGCTGGCCCTGGTCTGTGGCAACGCGGTGGTCTGGAAGCCCTCCGAGAAAACCCCGCTGACGGCGCTGGCCACCCAGGCCATCGTGCAGCGTGCCCTGAGCCGCTTCGGCAGCGCCCCCGAAGGCTTGCTGCCCCTGCTGCTGGGCGAGCGTGAGGTGGGGGCCGCCCTGGTGGACGACCCGCGCGTGGCGCTGGTGTCGGCCACGGGCTCCACGGCCATGGGCCGCGCCGTGGGCCCCAAACTGGCCGCCCGTTTTGCCCGCGCCATCCTGGAGCTGGGGGGCAACAACGCGGCCATCGTGGCCCCCAGCGCCGATCTGGACCTGGCGCTGCGCGGCATTGCCTTTGCCGCCATGGGCACGGCCGGCCAGCGCTGCACCACGCTGCGCCGCCTGTTTGTGCATGATTCGGTTTATGAGGCCCTGGTGCCGCGTCTGATCAAGGCCTACGCCAGTGTGCGTGTGGGCGACCCGCGCGAAGACGGCGTGCTGGTGGGCCCGCTGATCGATGCGGCCGCCCTGGCGGCCATGCAGCAGGCCTTGCAGCAGGCCCGCGCGCTGGGCGCCAAGGTGCACGGCGGCGAGCGTGTGCTGACCGAAGCAGGCGAGGCGGCCTGCTACGCCCGCCCGGCCCTGGTGGAAATGCCAGCCCAGAGCGGCCCGATGCTGCACGAAACCTTCGCCCCCATCCTGTACGTGCAGCGCTACACCGAGCTGGACGAGGCGATTGCGTTGAACAACGCGGTGGGTGCTGGCCTGTCCTCTTCGATCTTCACGCTGGACCTGCGCGAGGCCGAGCGCTTCATGTCGGCCGTGGGCTCGGACTGCGGCATTGCCAACGTCAACATCGGCCCCAGCGGCGCCGAAATCGGTGGCGCCTTTGGCGGCGAGAAGGAAACCGGGGGCGGGCGCGAAGCGGGCTCGGACAGCTGGAAGGCCTACATGCGCCGCGCCACCAACACCATCAACTACTCGCGCGAGCTGCCCCTGGCCCAGGGCGTGAAATTCGACGTGGAGGGTTGATCGCCTGGGCGAGCGACCGGGCTGGCCATCACGGACCTAGCGGGCCCGGTCGCCGTAGCGCACTTCCTTGAGGGCGCCGCTCTCAAAGCGCAACACGGTCATGAACTGCCCATAGCCCGGGTTGTAGAGCAGCTCTTCCACCTTTTCGCAGCTGGCGGCCGCATTCTGGGCCGGTGGTCGTGCCGGGTCGGTCGGCTTGCAGAAGCTGTCGGTGGCCAGGGGCTGACCGCATTTCTGCAGCACATCGAGCTTGCTCATGCCGATCTGGGTGAAGTCGTTGCCGCATTTCAGCGATTGAGCGGCAGTCACCAGGGGCAGGGCGGCCAGCAGTGCGCTGGCGAATATGGCAGAGATTTTCATGGTTGGATTATCTGGGCCAGCTCAGCAGGTATTCTTCGGCACACTTGGGCGAATTTCAAAGCGGTTTATCAGGGTCGCACAATCGATTTATTCGATTTTTTGACCGTGTCGCCCACCTTGAAACCCGGGTCGTTCTGAAATTCATAGCGCTGGGTCGTGTTGCCGTTGAATCGTGCGGTGACCACCCAGATTTTGTGGCTCTTGACCTTCTTTTCGACTTCGCGGCCCGCGTAGGCGCCACCGGCAGCACCGGCCACAGTGGCCAGGTCCTTGCCAAAGCCACCCCCCACCTGGTGGCCCAGTACCGCACCGGCCACGCCGCCTGCGATCAAGCCCAAGGCGCTGCCCTCGCCCTCGCGCTCGATCTGACTGACCGAGCTGACCGTGCCGCAATCGGGGCAGCCCGCCGGGCCTGCATGCTCGGGCGCGGTCACGGGCTGGCTGGTCTTGAGGTTGGCCAGGGCCTGGTCGTATTCGGTCTTGGCGTCGCGCTTGCATTGCATGCGGCTGTCGGCGCTGGTCTCGCTGGCGCAGATCTGCAAATCTTGCTTGTAACGGTTCTTGGCTTGTTGCGTGTCGGCGGGTGCCTGGGCTTGGGCCGCAGAGGCCAAGGCCACGGCGCTCAACAGGAAGGGAAGCAGAAAGGATGGGCGCATGATGACCTCACAAAATGATTTGAATCTTACGCTTACACGCCTGTTACTATCGATTTTGAATGTAACAGTGAGTATGTCCGGCGATCACATATCACCGGCTGGAGCGCCTTGGCCGGGAATGCCTTTCGGCCGTACCGCCCTATCGGGATTCAAAGCTTTTGTGGCGGGCTGAATCCGTCAAACCAACCAGGGGTCCAGTTCCGGGTCGCCAAACTCGGTCTGCAGAAACTCCAGAAAGGCCTGGACTTTGCGCGGCACGTGCTTGCGCCCCGCGTAGCCGGCCCACACCTGCCAGCGTTCGCCAATCCACTGCGGCAGTACCCGTACCAAGGCGCCGCTGCGGATGTAAGGCTGAGCGTGCACCGACAACATGCCGACCAGCCCCAGGCCTTGCAACGCGGCGTGGTAGAGCGCTTCCGAGCTGTTGGAGTGGAATTTGGCTGGCCCCGGGCGGAACTCGAACTGCTGGGGATTGTCCGGGTCCACCGAGGTCAGCCAGAAGGAATGCGGCAGGTCTTTGCCCGTCGGCAGCAGGCATTCATGGCGCACCAACTCCTCGGGATGGACCGGGGCCGGGTGGATTTTCAGGTACTGCGGCGAGGCACACATCACCCCTGAGGTTGTGCCCAGCTTGCGGGCCACAAAATCGCCGTCGGCCAGGCCATTGCGCGAGAACAGCACGGTGAGGTCCGACTCCAGGTCGGGCGACTCGAGCAGCCGGTCACTGGTGTTGATCTCGACTTCGAGCTTGGGGTAGAGGCGCTGCAGGCGCGAGACGCGCGGAATCAGCTGGGCCGCCGCAAAGTCCAGCGATGAGCGCACCTTCAGCACCCCGCTGGGCAGGCGCCCTTGGGTGCTGACCTCGTCGTTGGCGGCATCGAGGGCGTCGATCACCGGGCGGATGCGGGCCGCGTAAACCTCGCCAGCCTCGGTGAGGGACAGGGTGCGCGTGGTGCGCTGAAGCAGCCGGGTGTTGAGGGTCTTCTCCAGGTCCTGGATCAGGCGCGTCACCTTGGCCGGTGAGGTGTCGAGTGCCCGCGCGGCGGCGGCAAAGCCACCCAGGTCGATGACGGCCAGCAAGGCGCGCAGAGAGTCGAGTTGGTTCATGGCGATCGGTGGTTGGCCGGCACCGGATCACCCAGGCCGCAGGCCTATTGTGGCTCAGCCCTTGTTGCCACGCAGCGCCGGCGCAGCGGCTTGCACCACGGCATCCGGTGCGGCCTGAGGGGCTGAGCTTCAGATGCTTGCGGCTGGGCACAGGGCTGAGGCCGAGCAGGCCCTTGCCCGTGGCAGGGTCGACCTCTGTGCCGCGGGCCTCAACCCGGCCGGCCCAGCGCCTCCAGCAGGTGCTCCAGAAACGCCTTGGCGGCGCGGGGCAGGGTGCGGCCTGCCAGCGTCTGCACCTCGAAATGGCGCTCGTTCATCTCGCGGTCGCGCAAGGGGATGCCCACCACCTCGCCTCGGCGCAGGCGCTCGCGCAGGGCCAGCTCGCCGTTCAGCGTGATGCCTCCCCCTGCACGCACGAAAGAGAGGCAGGGGTCGAGCCGGTCACATTCGAACACCGCCTCGAAATCGAGGCCCTGGCGGCTGCAGCTGATGTCGAACAGCTGGCGCAAGGTGGAGTCGGGCCCCGGCAGGGCCACGGCATGGCCCACCAGCTGGGCCAGCGACAGCTGGCTGCGCCCTGCCAGCGGGTGATCGGGGTGCAGCACGGCAATGATGGGCGAGGGGTGGCGCAGTGCCACGCTGATGCCGCGTTCGGACACCGTGCTCACGGTGATGCCGATGTCCACCTCGCCCTGGCGCACTTTTTCGGGCACGTCGGCCTGCAGGCTCACCTGCAGTCCAAAGCGGATGCCCTGGTACTGGCGCTGAAAACCGACGATCAGGCCGGGCACGAACTCCGCCGCGAAGCCTTCGGTGCAGGCCAGGCGCACCACGCCGCTTTTCAGGCCGCGCAGCGCCTGGATTTCGTCGGCCACCCGCTCGATGTCCTGCCAGGCACGGCGCGCATGCGTGGCCAGCAATTCGCCGGCTGCGTTGGGCACCATGCCGCGGGCCCGCCGCTCGAACAGCAGGGTGTCCAGCTCGGCCTCCAGCCGCGCGATGTGACGGCTCACCGCTGAGGGCGCCACATTGAGGCGGGCTGCCGCCTCGGTCACTGAGCCGGTCTGCACCACCTCCAGAAAGTAGCGCAAGGAGGTGTCTTGCAGGGCTTGGTGGTTCATGGCGGGACGGTTCATCGGATGACGGGGCGCAGTTCGAGTCAGAGGGCAAGTCTGACGGGTCAAGCAGGAGGTGGCGATCGACAGAATTGCAACTCAATGTATCTGATCTCCTATCATCGGCGCGGGGAGCAGGGCCTGACGGGCCCCGTATGCACCGAAGCAACCATCGAGCCCGGCGGGCCGAACAACCATCCTTGGAGGAGATTCACATGAAGAAGTTGATTTTTTGGCTCGCCATCGCGGCGCTGGGCCTGTTGGCCAGTTGCTCCACCATGAGCGTCGAAGAGTGCAAGCTGGCCCGCTGGAACGATGTGGGTCTGCGCGATGGCATGGCCGGCGAGCCGCTGTCCAAGCTCAATGACCTGTCCAAGGACTGTGCCGAAGCCAAGGTGGTGGTGGACACCCGGGCCTACGTGGCCGGGCGCGATCAGGGCCTGCTCAGCTATTGCCAACTGCCCAACGCAGTTCGACTGGGGCTGGATGGCAAGTACTACAACGGCGTCTGCCCGGCGGCCATCGATGGCGAGTTCCGTCGCCGCGTCAACGTGGGGCGGGAGGTGCGGGATTCGCGCGAACAGGTGCGCAGCCTGGACAACCGGCGCATCGATCTGGAAAACAAGCTGCGCAATGCCGGCAATGACGAGGCCCGCAAGAAGCTGCGCGACGACCTGTCGGACAACGACCGCAACCTGCGCCGCGCCCGCGACCGGGTGCGCGACGCCGAGTACAACTTGGACCGCGTGCGCTGAGCAGCGCTGCCACGGCGCGCGATCGATTGTGATTTTCGCAACGCAGGTTTGTTTGGATTGCCGTTGCTGGAGGGCTTGAGGCTGCCTACCATGGCTTGAAACCACTTTTTCAAGCCGTCTGGAGCCTTTGCCATGAAGTTGTCTCTTTCTCCTGCGTTGAGCCGCCGCGCCACTGTCAACACCCTGGGTCTTGCGGCATGGGCCTTGTGTGCCGGCATGGCGGGCGCCGAGGCGGTCTACCCCGCCCACCCGATCACGCTGGTGGTGCCTTTCCCACCGGGGGGCAGCACCGACGTGGTGGCTCGTGCCATCGCCCCCAAGCTGGGTGAGCACCTGGGCGCCACCATCGTGGTGGACAACCGGCCCGGGGCGGGCACTGCCATCGGTGCGGCCTATGTGGCCAAGGCGGCCCCGGACGGCTACACCTTGCTCATGGGCGCGGGCTCCACGCTCACGCTGAACCCGGCGGTGCGCAAGAACCTGCCCTATGACCCGGTCAAGAGCTTCGAGCCCGTCGGCATGATCACCCGGGCTGGCCTGGTGCTGCTGGCCAATGCCCAGGTCCCGGTGCAGAACCTGGCCGAGCTGAAGACCGCGGTCAAGGCTGCGCCCGACAAGTACTCCTACGCCTCGTTTGGCGCCGGCACCAGCTCGCACTTCGTGGCTGAAATGGCTTTCTACGCCATGGGCCTGAAGGTCACGCACATCCCCTACAAGGGCAGCGCCCCCGCCATGACCGACCTGCTGGGCGGCCAGGTTCCGCTGGCCTTCGACACGGTCACCGCCACCCTGCCTCAGCTCAAGACCGGCAAGATCCGCGCCATTGCCGTGGCTTCGTCCAAGCGGCTGAGCGCCTTGCCCAATGTGCCCACTTTCGCCGAGTCGGGCTACCCCGATGTGAAGCTCGATTCCTGGGTCATGCTGGTGGCGCCTCGCGGGGCCAGCGCACCGGTCAAGGCCAAGCTGCAAAAAGCGCTGAGCGACACCCTGGCCGACCCGAGCGTGCGCAAGGCCTTGAACGACCAGGGGCTGGAGCCCAGCTTCTCCACCGCTGCCGAGGCCAGCGCCCTGATCGAAAGTGAACTGCCGCTGATGCGCGCCACCGCCGCGCGCGCCAACATCCAGGCCGATTGAGGCCGCAGCCCCCTGTTCACGACCTTCATCACCCGCCCTGTCCATGACCGCATCTTCTTCTGCCGACCTTGTCACCCGCTCTGCTGTCGAATTGCGCGAGCTGATCGCGCAACGCCAGATCTCGCCCGTCGAACTGCTCGAAGCCTGCATCGAGCGCATCGAGACCGTCAACCCCAGCATCAACGCCGTCACCGCCAAATGTTATGACCGCGCCCGGGTCGAGGCCCGCGCGGCCGAGCAGGCCGTGCTGCGTGGCGAGCCCTTGGGCCTGTTGCACGGCCTGCCCCTGGGCGTGAAGGATCTGGAGCCCACGGCCGGGCTGCTGAGCACCTTCGGCTCGCCCAACTACCGCAACAACATCCCGGCGCAAGACATCGAGCTGGTGGCCCGCCTGCGCCGGGCCGGCGCCATCGTCACCGGCAAGACCAATGTGCCCGAGATGGGGGCTGGCGCCAATTCGCGCAACCCGGTGTGGGGCGCCACGGGCAATCCCTTCAACCCGCACCTGAATGCGGGTGGGTCGTCCGGCGGGTCGGCCGCCGCCCTGGCCACCGACATGCTGCCGGTGTGCACCGGCTCGGACACCGGGGGCTCACTGCGCATCCCGGCGGCCAAGTGTGGCGTGGTGGGCCTGCGCCCCTCGCCCGGTGTGGTGCCCAGTGTGCGCAAGCTGCTGGGCTGGACGCCGATCTCGGTGGTCGGCCCCATGGGGCGCACGGTGGACGATGCCTGTCTGCAGATGGCCGCTTCGGCCGGCATGCACCCGGGCGATCCGCTGAGCTACCCGCTCGACCCTTTGAGTTTTCTGCGCCCGCCGATGGGCGATCTGGGCCGCCTGCGCGTGGCCTACAGCACCGACCTGGGCTCGTGCGATGTGGACCCGGTCATCCGCGCCACCTTCCTGGCCAAGATCGAGGCCATGCGGCACCTGTTCGCCCGCTGCGACGAGGTGGACCTGGCGCTGGGCGATGTGCACCGCTGCTTTGACGTGCTGCGCGCCGAGGCCTTCGTGGCCGGCACGCGCGAGGCCTACGAGCGCGACCCCGCCAGCCTGGGCCCCAACCCGCGCGCCAACTACGAGATCGGCATGCGCATGAGCCTGCTCGACAGCGCCTGGGCCCAGGCCGAGCAGACCCGCATCCTGAACCGTTTTCAGGCCGTGTACGCCGACTACGACCTGCTGCTCACGCCCACCACGCCGGTGTCGCCCTTCCCCTGGACGCTGCCGCACGCGGACCTGATCGACGGCAAGGCCCAGGCCAACTACTACCGCTGGCTGGCCCTGACCTATGTGATCACCCTCACCACCCACCCGGCCATCAGCCTGCCTTGCGGTACCGACCCGCTGGGCATGCCCTTCGGGCTGCAGGTGGTGGGCCGCTTCCGCGGCGATCTGGAATTGCTCTCGGCCTCACGTGCCCTGGAGCAGGCCTTTGCGGGCTCACCTGCGCTGCGCCGCCCACGGCCCGATCTGGCCGCGCTCAAGCCGCCGGTTCCGGCGCTGCTCAGCATCGTGACCCACCCGCCCCAAGTGCCACACACGGCCGAGGCCATCGCCCAGGGCGCCACGCAGTCGGTGGTCTGAGGCTGTGCAGGCCTTCAGTTAGAATCCACCGCCTTGCCGCCCCGGCCAAGGTTCATGTCGTTCACGCCCGGGGCCATGTAGAGGAACACCATGTTCAAAACCTCGTTGCCGCACGCCGTGGGGCTGCCTGTCGTTTTCCGTCGCCCACCTTCCGCAGCCTCCCCCGGTCTGTACCTTCCAAGCCTCACATGGCGCGTGCGCGCCCAGGGGGTTGCATGAGCTATGCCGTGAAGGAGATTTTCTACACCCTGCAAGGTGAAGGCTTGCGCGCCGGCCGGCCCGCAGTGTTCTGCCGCTTTGCCGGCTGCAACCTGTGGAGCGGGCGCGAAGCCGACCGCGCCACCGCCGTGTGCCGGTTTTGCGATACCGACTTTGTGGGCACCGATGGCACGCTGGGCGGCAAGTTTGCGGATGCCCAGGCCCTGGCCGCACTGATCGCGGCCCAGTGGCCCGAAGGGCAGGGGCATCGCTATGTGGTGCTGACCGGGGGCGAGCCCCTGCTGCAGGTCGATGAGGCGCTGACCCAGGCCTTGCACGCTGAAGGCTTTGAGATCGCAGTCGAGACCAATGGCAGCCTGCCTGCCCCGGCGGGCATCGACTGGATCTGCGTCAGCCCCAAGGCCGGTGCGCCCCTGGTGCAACGCAGCGGCCACGAGCTCAAGCTGGTGTACCCGCAGCCCGGGCTCGACCCGGCCGAGCTGCAGGCGCTGGACTTCGAGCATTTTCTGCTGCAGCCCATGGACAACCCCGAGCAGCGTGCCAACACCCGCGCCTGCATCGCTTACTGCCAGGCCCAGCCCCGCTGGCGCCTGTCGGTGCAAACCCACAAAGTTCTGGACATCCGATGAGCACCCCCTCCGCAAGCCCCGCTGTTTCTTTTCCACGCACGGGTGCGGTTTTCGAACTGTCGCAGCGCTTTTTCTTTGACGCGGCCCACACCCTGCAGCGCCAGATCGAGGCCGAAGGCAGCCGCCGCATCCATGGCCACACCTACCATGCCGAGGTGCATGTGAGTGGCGCCCCCGATCCCGCTACCGGCATGGTGGTGGATCTGGGCTTTGTGCGCGCCGAGATCGCGCGCCTGCGCGAGCAGCTCGACCACCACTTTCTCGACGAAGTGCCCGGCCTGGGCCCGGCCACGCTGGAGAACCTGTGCCTGTTCATCGGTCGCCAACTCGCGCCGGTGCTGCCTCAGCTCAGCGCCATCACCGTGGAGCGGCAGGCCGTGGGCGACCGCTGCACCCTTCGTTGGGTCAACGCCTGATCAGGCAGGGATCTGCATGCCGGCTCAGGCCGCCGGGCGCCACACCGGCGAATCGGCAATGCGCACCTTGCGCGGAATGATCTGGGCCTGGCTGAAGGCATCCGCAATGCGCTGCTGCTCGGCCAGGGCCTCGGCGTCGGGCGGCTGCACCTGGTAGCTGCGGCGCTGGTTGGCCACCTCGACGGTGGCTGCGTCCAGGCCGATCACCGGGGCATGCCATTCGGCGGCCTGGCTGGGGTTCTGCTTGATCCAGCTGCCCGCGCGCTGCAGCTCGCCATACACCAGCCCCAGCACATCGGGGCGGCGTTGGGCATAGGGCGTGGCCGCCAGGTAAAAGCGCCGGTAGGCCGACAGCTTGGTGCCGTCGACCAGGATGCGCGCGCCCGACTGGCGCTGCACGGCGGCCAGGAAGGGGTCCCAGATCACCCAGGCCGCCACCTTGCCGGTCTCGAAGGCGGCGCGGGCGTCGGCCGGACTGAGGTAGGCCGGCTCGATGTCCTGGATGCTCAGGCCGTTGCGCGCCAGTGCCTCCAGCAACAGGTAGTGCGCCCCGGCGCCTTTGGCAAAGGCCACCTTCTGCCCCTTGAGCTGGGCCACGCTGGTCACGGGCGAGTCCTTGCGCACCACGATGGCCTGGGCCTGGGGTGAGGGGGTTTCGATCGCGTAGTAGGTCAGCTGCGCGCCGGCAGCCAGCGCAAACGGCGGCACGGCATCGGCCACGTCGGCGCTCAGGTCGATGGCGCCCACGTTCAAGGCCTCCAGCAGAGGCAGGCCCGAGTTGAACTCGTGCCATTGCACGCTCACGTTCCAGGGCGCCAGTGCCTTTTCGAGCACGCCCTTCGACTTCAGGTAGATCATCAGCGTGGATGACTTCTGGTAGCCGATGCGCAGGCGGTCGGCTTCGGCCGCTTGCAGCGGGCTCAGCATGAGGGCGGCGGGCAAGGCCAGGCCGGCCTGCAGCAGGCGGCGTCGGGTCGGGGTATCGATCATGGGCAGTGGGCGTCTGGGCTGTGGGGGGGGGCTGCCAGGCAGTGGCCGGGCTCCGGCCACGCTGGCTTGTGGGCCCTAGGCTAGCGGCCTGGGCACCTCTTGCATGCGCCCATTTCGCCATTGCTAGCGCGCTGGGCGCATAAGCGCAGCGCGCCGGGCCAGGTTCACTGGTGTCCGGGGCCGGTGTGGGTCCAGCGCCCGATCAGGCTGCGGGCCAGGCTGTCCAGGGCAAAGCCCAGCGCGCCAATCACCACGATGGCGGCGGTCAGCTCCTGGTAGGCCAGGCGATCGCGGGCATCGAGGATGAAATAGCCCAGGCCCGAAGACACCCCCAGCATCTCGGCGGGCACCAACACGATCCAGGCCACGCCCAGGGCCAGGCGAAAACCCGTGAGCACATGGGCCAAAATGCCCGGCAGCACCACGCGGCTGATCAACTCCCAGCGGGTGGCCGACAGGCTGGCGGCCAGTTGCAGCCAGTGCCGGTCGAGCGCCGCCACGCCGGCGGCGGTGTTCAGCACGATCGGCCACACCCCGGCGAACACCAGCAAAAACACCACCGCGCCATTGCCCAGGCCCAGCGCCATCACGGCCAGCGGCATCCACGACAGCGGCGACACCATGCGCAGAAACTGGAACAGTGTGCCCGTGATGCGCGCAAAGCGTGGCGACAGCCCACTCAGCAGGCCCAGTGGCAGCCCGATCAGCAAAGCGCCCGCCAGGGCCAGTCCGATGCGCTGCAGGCTGGTTCCGATGTGGCCCCAGAAGCTGGCCTCGCCCAGCAGCGCGACCAGGGTGCTCAGGCCAGCCTGCGGCGAAAACGCCTGGTTGATGGCCTCGACATCCGACAGATGCCCGGCCCCGAGTTGCCACAGCACCCCGGCCCCGGCAAAGCCCAGCAGGGGCCAGCCCACGCGTGCCAGCCAGGCTTTCATGCGCCCAGCACCTCACGGCGGGTGAAATCGGCACTCAGACCGAAGGCGGGCAGGCCGCCCACGCTTTGCAAGGCCTGGCGCACAAAGCGGTCGTCCACCAGGTCGCGGGCCACAAAGCTGGGGTCGAGCGCCTGCAGGAAGCGGGTGTCGCCTTCCACCGTGGTCTCGCGCAGCGAGCGCACCAGCTGCTCGGTGTACGAAGGGTAGGGGTAGGGCTGAAAGTCGATGCGGCGCTGGTTCCAGCCCTTGTTCTTGACGATGCCGGCCTTCTCGTACTCGCTGTAGTCGGTGGCCGCCAGCACCTTGGACAGCACGGGCAGGGCATGTGGCGTGTATTTGCCCTCGCCGGTGTTGGACAGCAGCTTGGCCGTCTCCAGCTGGTTGTTGCGGGTCCAGAGCTGGGCCTTGACCAGGGCGTTGGTCACGCGCTGGGCCCACTCGGGGCGTTCGACCAGATCGCGCTCGGCCAGGGTCACCAGGCAGCAGGCGTGGTTCTTCCAGACGTCGCCCACAAAACGCAGCACATGGCCCACCTTGAGGTTCTCGGCGGCGGCATTGAAGGGCTCGGCCACGATGAAGCCCGCCACCGAGCGCGCAGCCAGGGCCGACACCATCTCGGCGGGCGGCAGCACCACCAGGTTCACCTGGCCAGGCTTGAGCGCCTCGCCGCGCGGGCGGTTGACGGCAGTCAGCCCGTGCTGGCGCAGCAGCTGCTGCAGCACGATGTTGTGGATCGAATACCAGAACGGGATCGCCACCGTCTTGCCTTCCAGCTGGGCCACCGACTGGATGTCGTTGGCCACCGTCAGGGCCGAGCCGTTGACGTGGTTCCAGGCCACCACGCGGGCCGGGAACTTGCTGCCGTAGCGCACCCACAGGGTGGTGGGCGACAGCAGGTGCACCACGTTCACCTGCCCTGCAATGAAGGCCTCCACCAACTGCGCCCATGAGCGGAACAGACGCGGTGCCTCGGTGCGCAGGCCTTCGGCCTCGAACAGACGGCGCTGGTGGGCCACCAGCAGCGGGGTGGCGTCGGTGATGGGCAGGTAGCCGATGCGCACCGGCTGGTCGTCGCCCTTGAAGGCCTGGGCCCGGGCGTCGCCGGCGGCCAGCAAGGGGGCGACCACGCTGGCGCTGGTCAGCGCGCCCAGGCGCAACAGGTCGCGCCGGGTCATGCCGCAGCCGCAGTCGGCGCTGGCGCACAGGTGCTGGTAATTGGGTCGCGAGTCGAGGTTCATGGTCAATCCGATGTGAAATGGGCGGGTCGCGTCAGTGCGTGGCCCGCAGGTCTTGCAGGGCGGCCAGGATGTCCAGGCGCAGCCGGGTCAGTTCGGCAGGGTGTTGCAGGCGAGGGCGGCTCAGGTCCACAGCCCATTCGCGCACCAGGCGGGCCGGTTCGCCCGGGTGGCCTCCCATCAGCACGATGCGGTCGGCCACCAGCAGGGCCTCGTCGATGTCGTGGGTGACCAGCAAGGCCGCGCTGTGCCAGCGGTGCACCACTTCGACCAGCAGGTCTTGCAGCTCGGTGCGGGTGATGGCATCGACCGCCGAGAAGGGCTCATCGGCCAGCAACAGGGCTGGCTCGCGCGCCAGGGCGCGGGCCAGCGCCACGCGCTGGGCCATGCCGCCCGACAACTGGTTGGGGTAGAGCCCGCCTTTGCCGGCCAGGCCGACGGCGGCCAGCGCATCGCCGATGCGGCGCTCGCGTTCGGCCCGGCTGGTGGCCGGCTGGTGCTTGAAATCAAGCCCGAACCCCACATTGGCCTGCACATTCAGCCAGGGCAGCAGGCTGGGCTGCTGGAACACCACCACCGCCCTCGGGTGCGGTTGGCTAAGCGGCTGGCCCATGAACTCGACGCGCCCTTCATGCGGCGGCTCCAGGCCCGCCAGGGCGCGCAGCAAGGTGGATTTGCCGCAACCGCTGCCGCCCAGCAGGCAGACGATCTCACGCGGGGCGATCTGCAGGTCCAGCGGGCCGAACACCGGCACGGGCCGGCCGGGCCAGCGGCGGCTCAGGCCCTGGGCACGCAGAGCGGGTTCAGGGCTGGCGGCACTGGGTTGCAGAACGGTGCTCATCCCGGGCGTCATGCTGTCGCGACGGCGGGGGCTGCCGGCGACGTCGGCACCGCCTGGGCGCGTTGGCGCGCCAACTCGGCCTGCAACTGGGTCAGGCTGGGCGTGACCACGGGCACAAAGGCGGCCTCAAGCCAGCGGCGGGCAAAACCCGGGGCCTGGCCTTGCAGGTAGGCGCGGCCGCCCGTGGCCTGCAGCTCCAGTTGCACGGCGGTCTGCACCAGCCCGGCCAGGGCGATGCGCAGCTCGAACAGGGGGGCGGCCTGGGTGGCGTATTGGCCCGAGGCCACACCGGCCTTCAGCGCCGCGGTGGCCTGCTCCAGATCGTGCTCCAGTGCCTGCAAGGGAGCTTGCAGGCTGGTGCGTGGGCCACAGGCGGCGCGGCTGGCGGCCAGGGCAGCGCGTGCCAGCCCGATGGACATGCCGCATTGCATGCCCAGGAAGTGCGGGCGAATGCGGCGCAGGTAGTCGGGGCCATGGCGGGCCAGCACCTGATCGGCTGGCAAGGCCAGGTCGTGCAGCTGGAGCGCGGCGGTGCGGCTGTCGCGCAAGGCCACCAGGCCCAGATCGGGCGTGCGTTGCAGGCCGGTGCGTTCGCTTTCGATGGCCACCACGGCCGGGGGCTGGCCCGCGCCCATGTCCACGGCCGCGGCCACCACAAAGCCCTGGGGTTGCAGGTTGGTGACCCAGGGCAGGCCGCCGTCCAGGCGCAGGCCACCGGGCTGCTCGGGGTCGGGTCGGGCCTGGATCTGCAACTGCTCGATCTGCGACAGGAACTTCATCGCATTCGACAAGCCTGTGGCCCCGGCCAACTTGCCCGTCAGCAGGGTGGGCAACCAGCGCTCGCGCGGGGCCGGGCTGTCGCTGTTCACCACGTAGTCGATGAAAGTGCGCTGGCCCCAGAACACAAACGCGGCGGTCAAGGAGTGTTCGGCCACCTGGGCGATGGCCTCGATGGCGTCGCCAATGGTGCCATCCGCACCCCCCAGGGCGCTGGGCACGCCCAGGCGCAACAGGCCGGCCTGGCCGAGATGGGGAAGCAGCTCATCGGCCGGGCCCTGGCCCTGGTCGAGCGCATCGGCGTGTTGTTGCAGCCAGGTCAGCAAGGGTTCGGCCAGCAGGCGTTGGGGGCTCATGCGTTCAGGGCTCCGGGACGGAAGGCTTGGAGCTCGGGGTTGATCGGCGAGCGGCCCAGGTTGTTGGCAAAGTTGCACAGCGTGGCCAGGCTCACCCCCAGCACCACTTCCAGGGCCTGGGCCGGTTCGAAGCCCGCGGCCACAAAGTCGGCCAGGGCCCCGTCGCCCACATTGCCGCGCGAGGCGATCACCTCGGCGGTGAAGCGGGCCACGGCGTCCAGGCGGGTGTTGCCGGTGCTGCCGCCCAGCTGCAGTTGCTGCACGGTGGCCTTGTCGAGTTGTGCCTTCTTGAGGGCCACCGAGGTGTGCCCTGCCACGCAGAACTCGCAGCCATGCAGGCGTGCCGCCGTGATCTGCACCACTTCACGTTCGGCCAGGCTGAGGCTGGCGCGGGCGTTCAGGCCCGACACGGTGAAGTAGGTCTCGAGGGCCGCCGGGGCATTGGCCAGCACGCCGATCAGGTTGGGCAGAAAGCCGTTGTTGTTCAGGGCTTGTTGCACCAGCGGGCGGCTGGCTTCGGGGGCGGTTTCCAGGGTGTGCAGGGGCAGACGGGTCATGGCTTGAAGGGGGTAGAAATGGAGGAAGGCCGTGATGGCGATGCTGAATTGTCTACCGTTTGTTACCTATCTCACCCCTTCAGTCGTCCCGCTTTGATGCTCAGGCGTCTCGGATGGCGGCGAGCAGGGGCCCCGGCTCGCGCCGCTGGTAGCCGCCGGGGTGTTGGCCCATCACCTTCTTGAAGGCGCGCGAGAAGGCTGCGTACGACTGGTAGCCCACGGCCTGGGCCGTGCGCGCCAGGTTGGCGCCCCGGTCGAGTTGGCGTGCCGCCAATTGCATGCGCAGGCTGGCCAGGAACTGGGCCGGGCTTTGCCCGCAGGCCTGGGTGAACACCCGGAAGAAGCGGGCGCGCGACATGTGCACGTGGCGGGCCATGGTGTCGGCCGTCCAGTCCAGTTCGGGCTGGCGCATCAGCGCATCGAGCAGGGGGAGCAGGGCGGGCTCGCTGACCAGCGACCACAAGCCCTGGGCGGCCTGGCTGTGCGCATGCTGGCGCAGCACGTGGAAGAAGATCAGCTCGATGAGCCGCCGGATGACCGGCGAATCGCCCTGGGTCGCAGCGTGGGGCGCCTGCCGGGCCTCGGCCAGCAGCAGGGTGAACAGGGCGTCGAGCTGTTGGGCGGGGGCACTGTCGGCGCGCACCACCAGCAGGGTGGGCAGGGTGCCCCGCAGCAGTTGGCTGTAGGCACCCTTGAATTCAAAAAAGCCGCAGGCCAGGCCGGTGCCGGCTTCGGGCATGTCGCGCAGGCTCTGCAGGGTGGGGGTGGGCTGGCGGGCCGGTTGGGCGGAGTCGGGCGCCGGATCAGGCGTGGGGTTGGGCGAAAGGCAGTGGGCCTGGTCCTGCAGCAGAAACACCCCGTCGCGTGGCCCCAGGCGCAGGCTGGGCAGACCCGGCCGGTGCAGGTGGCAGTGGCCGTGCAGCACCAGGTGAAAGCTGGCCCGCTGGCGGCCCGCGGTGGAGGCCGTCCAGGGCCCGCAGTATTGGCCGACGTGCAGGTCGCAACCTTGCCAATCCAGACCACTGAGCAATTGCTCCACGCTGTGGTCCAGGGCGGACGCATCAATCCTTGGGGCGGGTGCAGGGGCGGCAGTGCGGGGCATAGGGTGTGGGGGCAGGGGCGCCGACCCGAGGCTGTTTCGGGTCGCTGCGCGGGCGTCCTGTCCGCGATTGTCGGTAGCTCAGGTGGCCTGCGTTGTTCGAAAAACGCATAAGCAAGCACGAAAAGCGGCCTGATCCCAGTGCCAGGCCCCGGCACCCGGCCGTCAAAGGTCGTGGTTGTAGGCCAGCATGAAGCCCGCCGTGCCCAGCAGGTTGATCTGGATCGCGTCGCGGCTGCCCAGCCGGTAGCCCAGCGCCGGGATCACGCCCGGCGAAAAGCCGTGGTAGTTGAGCGGCACTTTGTCGTTGTAGGGCGGCAGGTAGCCATAGATCACCCCGACGCTGAGCTTGGTGTAGATCGCGGGGTGGGCTGCCCAGGGCTGCCACCTCCAGCCCCGGTAGGCATAGGCCGCAGGCTGGCCAAAGGAATTGCGGAACAAGCTCACGCCTGTGAAGGTGTCATCGGTTCCGGTGCGCTCCAGGCCGGCCAGGTAGACGTGGCGGTGGGCGGGGTCTTCGTGCCAATGCTGGGTGAAGGGCGAGAGGCTCAGCGTCCATTGGCCGGGCTGCACCGGGGGGGCGGGTGTGGGTTCGGCTGGGGCTTGGCCCGATTGGGCGGCCGCCGTACCCGCGAGGGTGAGCGCCCAGGCCGCGGTGCAGGCCCAGATTTGAGCCCGCAGGCGACAAGTTGTTGGAAGTGAGACAGACATGGCCGGGGCCCGCAGGTTTGCGGGCAGCAAAGAAAAAAGCCCCTCACAAGGGGCTGATCGAGTGTATCGGCGGCCTTGGCTCCTTCTGGCCCGGCAGGCGGCCGCTCTGCAATGCGGCGGTAAAGTTCTGTGAGATTTCTTGTAGCATCAATCGAGCGTGACGTCTGCTTCCTTGACCACCTTGGCCCAGCGCGGCAGCTCCTTGCGGATCAGGGCAGCGAGGGGCTCGGGCCCGATCTTCAAGGGCTCGCAACCGATGCCGGCCAGCTTTTCGCGCACATCGGGCGCGTCCAGCACCTGGCCGATGGCGGCCTGCAACTGCGCCACGATGGCCTTGGGCGTGCCAGCCGGAGCAAACACACCGTACCAAGGGGTGTAGCCCAGGTTTTTCACGGTCTCACCCACGGTGGGCACCTCCGGCAGGGCGGCAATGCGCTTTTCGTTCACCACCGCCAGCACCTTGAGCTTGCCGCCCTTGATGAAGGCAATCGACGAGGGCAGGCTTTGCACCGAGACCTGCACCGTGCCCCCCACCAGATCGGTCACTGCCGCCGAGGCGCCTTTGTAGGGCACATGGGTCATGTCGATGCCGGCCGCCTTGCCCAGCATTTCGCCAAACAAGTGGTTGACCGTGCCATTGCCGGCCGAGGCGATGTTGATCTTGCCGGGCGCGGCCTTGGCCGCCGTGATCAGCTCGGCGATGTTGTTGGGCGCGAAATGGTTGTTGGCCACCACCACATAGCCCGACGAAGCCACGGTGCCCACGGGCTCGAAGTCTTTCAAGGGGTCAAAGCCGGTGGATTTGTACAGCGCCGGGTTGATCACATAGGCGCTGTCGGCCGTCAGCAGCAGGGTGTAACCATCGGGCTTGGCCCGGGCCGTGGCCGCGGTGCCGATGTTGCCCCCGGCGCCAGGGCGGTTGTCGACGATGAACTGCTGGCCCAGCGTCTCCGACAGCTTCTGCGCCACGATGCGTGCAATCGCGTCGTTGGCGCCCCCCGCCACCTGGGGCACGACCAGGGTCACGGGCTTGCTGGGGTACTTGCTGTCTTGCGCCAGGGCCGGTGTGGTCAGGGCGGCTGCTGCGGCCAGGGCCAGCAGGGCCAGGGCGGTTCTGCGTTGGGCTTGCATGGGGTGTCTCCTCGGGGTGGGCTCTGGCGGCGATTCTAGCCAGCGCTGTCGGGAGGCCTGGCACCTGGCCTTGCAGGCAAAAAAAGGCCGCCAGAAAGAGACTTCTGGCGGCCATCAGGAAGGTCCGGTCTGTGGGCCGGACATAGCTCACCCCCGCGAGCCATTCGGTGCTGATGTGATGAATCCCGGTTTGCTGGTCCGTGGGGTTCACCTCATCGTTTGTCGGGTTCTACTGTCGCATCAGGCCCCGCCTGCGTGAACGAAGGAGCTTGCATAACGATAGTCAGAGATCACGCCCGTCACACCCCGGGCGCGCCCGGCATGATCAGGAAGCCCATGATCAGAAACAGGGCGCTGACCAGCAGCACGGCAATGCCCAGCGCCTGGGTCAGGTCGATCCAGAAGCTGGTGTTGTCGTGGCTGTGCGCGGGTTCGTCGTGCAGGGGCAGGTGGGGGGCCGTCACGGCGTTGAGGGTCTGAGTCATGGTCGTGCTCTTTGATGGGGCAGGCAGTGTTTCGGTGGGGGTCAGGCCCAGTCGGTCGAGGGCTTTTCCCAGAGGTTGATGCCGCCTTCCACCGCGTGCTGGTCGATCTCGGCCAGTTCAGCGGGGCTCAGCGGGGCATGGCTCAGGGCGGCCACGTTTTCGCGCACTTGTTCGGCGGTGCTGGCTCCGATCAGGGCCGAGGTGATGCGCGGGTCGCGCAGCGTCCAGCTCAGCGCCAGTTGGGCCAGGCTCTGGCCTCGGCGGCGGGCGATATCGCGCAGGGCGCGGGCGCGGGCCAGGTTGGCTTCAGAGAGGTGGGCTGCCTTGAGCGACTGGCCGCCCGGGCGGTTGATGCGGGCATCGGCCGGCGTGCCGTCGAGGTACTTGTCGGTCAACAGGCCCTGGGCCAGCGGGGTGAAGGCGATCACGCCGGCGCCCAGCTCATCGGTGGCGGCCAGCAGGTCTTTCTCGATCCAGCGGTTGAACAGGTTGTAAGCCGGCTGGTGGATCAACAGCGGCACCTTCCAGCTTTGCAGCAGGGCAGCGATCTCGCGGGTTTTGGTGGCCGAGTAGGAGGACACCCCCACATAAAGGGCCTTGCCCTGCTGCACGGCCTGGGCCAGGGCCGAGGCGGTTTCTTCAAGCGGGGTGTGCTGGTCGAACCGGTGCGAGTAGAAGATGTCCACGTAGTCCAGGCCCAGGCGCTGCAGGCTCTGGTCCAGGCTGGCCAGCACGTGCTTGCGGCTGCCGCCGCCTTGCCCGTAGGGGCCGGGCCACATGTCCCAGCCGGCCTTGCTGGAGATGATCAGTTCATCGCGGTAGGGCTTGAAGTCTTCGCGCAGCAGGCGGCCAAAGTTGATCTCGGCACTGCCATAGGGCGGGCCATAGTTGTTGGCCAGATCGAAGTGGTTGATGCCCAGGTCGAAGGCGGTGCGCAGCAGCTCGCGCTGGGTGCTCAGGGGCGTGGTGTCACCGAAGTTGTGCCACAGGCCCAGCGACAGGGCCGGAAGTTGCAGACCGCTGCGGCCGGTGCGGCGGTAGGGAATGCGGTTGTAGCGATCAGGGGCGGCAAGGTAGCGGGTCATGGGGGCTCAGGGTTGATGGCGGTCGATCCGCCTGGGTGCCCAATATAGAAAGCCTGGGTCAGGACGGGGCGAATATTTGGGCGCATGGATAGTCGCTGAATGCATGAGGGCCCCAGGCGGGCGGGCCCGGACGGTCGAACCGGCGCAGTGGCCGGGCACACCGATAACCGCCGGGTATCGCGCCTTGGTGCCCGGCATCTTTTCGGCTGGGGCGGGCTTGCCGAGAATCCGGCGCTCTACTCGGGTCGCCCTGGCGGGCGGCCTGCCCCAGGACCGTTTTCCGAAAGCACCCCATGGCACAGATCATCGGCGCCATCGCCACCTCGCACACCCCCACCATCGGCTTTGCCTTTGACCGCGACAAGCAGCACGACCCGGTGTGGGCCCCGATCTTCGAGGCCTTCAAACCGGTGCAGCAGTGGATTGCCGATCGCCAGCCTGATGTGCTGTTTGTGATCTACAACGACCATGTCACCTCGTTCTTCTTTGACCACTATTCGGCCTTCGCTCTGGGCGTGGGCGAGCGCTACGAGGTGGCCGACGAGGGGGGCGGTGCGCGTGACCTGCCCCCGGTGGGTGGGCATTCAGCCCTGGCCCGGCACGTGGGCCAGTCGCTCGTGGCCGATGAGTTCGACATGTCGTTCTTCCAGGACAAGCCGCTGGACCATGGCTGCTTCTCACCCCTGTCGATGCTGTGCCCGCACGAGCCGGCCTGGCCGGTGCAGATCGTGCCCTTGCAGGTGGGGGTGCTGCAGTTCCCCGTGCCTTCGGCCCGCCGTTGCTACAAGTTGGGCCAGGCGCTGCGCCGTGCCATCGAGAGCTACCCTGACGATCTGAAAGTGGCGGTGGTGGCCACGGGCGGCCTGTCGCACCAGGTGCACGGCGAACGCGCCGGCTTCAACAACCCAGCCTGGGATCAGCGCTTTCTGGACCTGATCGAGCAAGACCCGGAGCGCCTGGCCGGCATGACGCAGGCCGAGTTTGCCAGTCTGGGCGGTCTGGAGGGGGCCGAGGTCATCATGTGGCTGATCATGCGTGGAGCCCTGTCGGCCAATGTGCGCAAGGTTCACCAGAGCTACTACCTGCCTTCGATGACGGGCATTGCCACCGCCATCTACGAGAACCAGGCCTCGGTGGGCCCGGTGGCTGGCGAGGTGGAGCGGCATCGCGCCCACATGGCCAAGGAACTGGCTGGCGCGGGCGGCCTGAGCGGCACCTACCCCTTCGACCTGGCCCGCAGCGTCAAGGCCTACCGCCTGAACCGCTTTTTGCATGGGCTGATCGTGCCGGCGCACCGCCAGGCCTTCCTGGCCGACCCCGAGGTCGCATTTGAGCAGGCCGGCCTGAGCGACGAGGAACGCACCCTGGTGCGCGAGCGCAACTGGCGCGGCCTGATCCATTACGGCGTGATCTTCTTCATGCTGGAGAAACTGGGCGCGGTGATCGGGGTGTCCAACCTGCACATCTATGCCGCCATGCGGGGCGAGTCGCTCGAAGACTTCCAGAAGACGCGCAATGCCCCCGGCGCCCTGTACTCGGTGGCCGGCCAGGACAGCAAGACCCTGAGCTGGAACACCTGAGCCACGGCGCACCAGACCTGAACAAGAAGACGGAGACCTCATGAGCAACGCAATCAGCACCCTGAATGTCAGGGAGTTCATCAACGCGCGAGCGCTGTCACCCAACCAGTGGGTGCTGGTGCTGCTGTGCTTTTTCATCGTGGCCGTGGACGGCATGGACGTGGCCATCATGGGCTTTGTCGCACCCTCCATCCTGGCCGAGTGGGGTATTTCGCGCCCGGCCTTTGGCATGGTGATGGGGGCGGCCCCGATCGGCCTGGCCGTCGGTGCGGTGCTGGCGGGATCGTCCTCTGACTGGTGGGGGCGGCGGCGCGTGCTGATGGGCTCAGTGCTGGGTTTTGGCCTGTGCACCCTGCTCACGCCGCTGGCACACGACACCACCCAGATGGCCGCGCTGCGCTTTCTGACCGGCCTGGGCCTGGGGGCGGCCATGCCCAACACCACCACCTTGCTGTCGGAGTATGTGCCGGAGCGGCGCCGCGCCTTTCTGGTGGCGGCCATGTTCACCGGCTTCAACCTGGGTTCGGCCCTGGTTGGCTTTGCGGCCGCGGCCCTGATTCCTCAGGCCGGCTGGCGCTCGGTGCTGGTGCTGGGCGGGGCCTTGCCCCTGCTGTTGCTGCCGGTGCTCTATGTGTACCTGCCCGAATCGGCCCGCTTCATGGTGGCGCGCAAGATGGCGCCTGAGCGCATCACTGCGGTGTTGAGCCGGGTGTGCCGCGCGCCGCTGGCCGGGGTGACAAGCTATGTTTCGGGCGAAGCCGAGGTGCCGGCACGCCAGCCCCTGGCGGTGTTGTTCGAACGGGGCTTCCGGCTGCGCACCGCAACACTGTGGGTGACCTACTTCATGGGGCTGCTGGTGATCTACCTGACCACCAGCTGGCTGCCCACCATGATGAAAGACGCGGGCATGAGCATCGACCGCGCCGCCAATGTGACGGCGATGTTCCAGCTGGGCGGCACCGTGGGCGCCTTGCTGGTGGGCTGGCTGATGGGCCGCATGAACCCGAACCGGGTGATGGCCGGCGCCTATGCCCTGGGGGCCGTGGCCCTGGTGGTGATGGGCTTCAATGGCCTGATGTCCGAATCCATCGTGTGGCTGGTGATGGCCGTGGGCTTTTGCCTCAGCGGGGCGCAGACCGGGCTGAACGGCTTTGCGCCGGGTTGCTACCCGACGGTGGCGCGGGCCACGGGCGTGAGCTGGATGCTGGGGGTGGGCCGCCTGGGCAGCATCCTGGGCTCGTCCATCGGGGGCGTGTTGCTGAGCCAGGGTTGGGGCTTCGACGGGATCTTCATGGCCCTGGCGGCACCGGCTGTGCTGGCGGCTCTGGCCATTTTGTTGAACCGGCGCAGCCTTTGAGGCGAGCGCTGGAAGCCCCCCCACGTTCAAGCGGTGCGGGCGCTGCCGTCGAGCAAGTCGATGGAGCGGAACACGCGCTGCAGCATGCCCTCGGATGAGTCCTGGCATTGGCGCAGCTGGGCCATCAGGTGGTGCAGAAAGCGCTCGGCCGGGGCGCTCAGCGGGGCCTGGCGACGCCGCAGTACGCCGATCTCGCGTGGGGCGAAGCGGGTGTCCAGGTTCAGCGGCACCAACAGACCGTGGGCGCCTTCGCATTCGATCAAGGGCCAGGGCAGCAGGGTGAGCATGTCGGTGCTGGCCACCAGCTTGAGCATCAGGGCGGCCGACTGGGCCAGGTGGATGCGCCCGTGAGGCACCGGCAGGCCATGCTGCTCGAACAGGGTGTGGAACATCGCCGCCTCCTCTTGCGGGGCGTAGTTCAGCAGCCAGCGGGCCTCGCGCAGGGCCTGCATCGAGCGGGCCTGGGCCAGTGGGTGGCCGGCGCGCGCACCGACGGTCACTTCGTAGCGGAACAAGGGGGTGACATGCAAATCGTGCGCGGCGCCGGGCCCGGGCAGGCGTCCCAGCAGCAGGTCCAGGGCGCCCTCGCGCAAGCGGGGCAGCGACACGGCTGAAAGGCCGTCGAACAGCTCCAGCCGCACCTGGGGCTGGTCCTGGGTGAAGGCTTGAACCACCCCGGGCAGGATGCTCTGGGCAATCCAGGGGGTGACACCCACGCTCAGCCGCTGCACGCTGCCGGCCTGCCGCAGGCTGGCCATCTCGGCCTCGGCGTGGTCCAGTTGATCGGCGATGAGGCGGGCATGGCGCAGCAAGGCGGCACCGGCTTCGGTCAGGGCCAGGCCTGAGCTCTGGCGCACGAACAAGGGCATTTGCTGGCCCGCTTCGAGCTCACGCAGGGCCTGGGTGAGGGTGGCCTGGGTCAGCCCCAGGGAGCGTGCCGCGGCGCGGATGCTGCCATGGCTGGCAACGGCGATCAGGTAGCGGATTTGGTGCAGTTTCACGGCGAAGACCTCGGTCCAGGGCTGCGGGGATTGTGCCTCGCCCCGTCGTTCGCCTGACAGATAAAACCTTTCTGGGCAGGTGTGCCCTGTCTTATGGGAGCTTGGGTGGGTTCCTAGACTGCGGTCTTTCCCATCCCGGCCCTGGCCTGATCCTAAGACCCCCATGAGCACAGTCACCCCTCTTCCTGCGTCGGCGGCGGCCGACCCTGTCGCCCCCGGCATCCGGGCCATCGAGTCTGAGATGGTGGCCCTGCGGCACCACCTGCATGCCCACCCCGAGCTGGCTTTCGAAGAGCTGGCCACCAGTGATCTGGTGGCGCAGCGTCTGGCGGGGTGGGGCTATGAGGTGCACCGTGGCCTGGGGGGGACCGGGGTGGTGGGCACGCTTCGCCGGGGCTCCGGCGGGCGTCGCCTGGGCCTGCGCGCCGACATGGATGCGCTGCCGATCCACGAGAACACGGGGCTGCCCTATGCCAGCCGCCACGCCGGCAAGATGCACGCCTGCGGCCACGACGGCCACACGGCCACGCTGCTGGCGGCTGCACGTCACCTGGCGACCGAGGGCGTGTTCGATGGCACGCTGAACCTGATCTTCCAACCGGCCGAAGAGGGCCTGGGCGGTGGGCGCCGCATGATCGAAGACGGCCTGTTCGAGCTGTTTCCGTGTGACGCCATCTTTGCGTTGCACAACATGCCGGGTTTTCCGGTGGGGCAGTTCGGTTTCAAATCGGGCTCGTTCATGGCTTCGTCCGACACCGTGCTGATCACTGTGAAGGGGCAGGGTGGTCATGGTTCTGCACCCCACCAGTCGCGCGACCCGGTGGTGGCGGCGGCCACCCTGATCCTGGCCTTGCAGACCGTGGTGGCACGCAATGTGGACCCGCGTGACATGGCGGTGGTGAGCGTGGGGGCCATCCATGCTGGCGATGCCCCGAACGTGATCCCCGAATCGGTGGCGCTCAAGCTGTCGGTGCGGGCCTACCGGCCCGAGGTGCGGGCGCAGCTGCGCGAGCGCATCACCGAGCTGGCCCAGGCCCAGGCCGCTGCACTGGGCTGTGTGGCCGAGGTGGACTACCACTGGCGTTACCCGGCCCTGGTGAACGACCCGGCCAGCACCGAGTTTGCGCGTCAGGTGGCGCTCGACTGGCTGGGCCCGCAGGGCGTGATGGACAACGTGCAGCCCCTGACAGGGAGTGAAGACTTCTCGTTCATGCTGGAGCGTTGCCCGGGCAGCTATTTCATCGTGGGCAACGGGGTGGGTGAGCACCACGGCAGCGGAGGTTGCATGGTGCACAACCCGGGCTACGACTTCAACGACGCGATCCTGCCGCTGGCCGCCACCTACTGGGTGCGCCTGGCCGAGCGCTTTTTGACCACGGCGCCCTGAGGCGGCGCCCGGATGAGTTCGCTCTGCACCAGGACATTGACCATGACCACTCCCCTGTCTCTGAATCGACGCACCCTGGGCGGCCTGTTGGCTGGCAGCCTGCTGGCCTCGGGCCTGCCGGCACGGGCCCAGGCGGCCTACCCTGACAAACCCATCAAGATCGTGATCGGCTACCCGCCCGGGGGCTCGGTCGACTATGTGGGGCGGCTGGTGGGCGAGGCCCTGGGCCAGCGCCTGAAAACCCCGGTGGTGATCGACAACCAGGGCGGCGCTGCCGGCGCCATTGCCGCCCAGCGCGTGGTGAGCAGCCCGACCGATGGTTACACCTTGCTGGTGGGCTCCAGCAACGAACTGGTGGCCACACGGCTGGTCAACCCCGCCCAGCGCTACGACGCCCAGAAGGACATGACCCCGCTGGGCCTGATCGCCACCGCGCCGGTGCTGCTGGTGGCCGGCCCGCGTGCCGCAGTCAAGACCCTGCCGGAGCTGATCGAGCTGGCGCGGCGCAAGCCCGGCCAGCTCAGCTATGGCAGCTCGGGCGTGGGCTCGACCCTGCACTTTGCCGGCGAGTTGCTCAAGCAGCGTGCGGGCATCTTCATGACCCACATCCCTTATCGGGGGGTGGCCTCGCTGACCAGCGATCTGGCGGGCGGCAACCTGGACCTGGCCATGTTGTCGGTGCCGGCGGCGCTGCCGTTTCTGCAAAGTGGCCGCATCACAGCCCTGGCCTGTACCGGGGCGCAGCGCCTGTCGGCCCTGCCCAAAGTGCCGACGGTGGGCGAGGTGCCGGCCTTGAAGGGCTATGAGCTCAGCGGCTGGTTTGCCCTGATGGGCCCGGCCCACCTGCCGCCCGCCATCGCCCAGCGCCTGAGCCAGGCGCTGCAGGACGTGCTGCAAGACCCGGCCGTGCGCCACAAGCTGGAGGACGGCGGCAACGTGCTGGCCAGCGGCCGCGAAGACCTGGCCGCACTGATGGCCCGCGAAACCCGACAGTACGCCGGCTTGGTGGAACACGCCCACATGCGGGATTGAGTTGCCTGCAACTGGCCTGGCCTGCCGCGCTCAATCGGCGCTGATGTGGCGCTCGGCCGCGATCTTCTTGTAGACCGCGTTCTCGAGCGCGATCTCCTGGGCGAATTCGTCGGGGCGGTTGCCGACCACTTGCGAGCCGGTGTCTTCGATCTGGCGGCGCACCTCGGGGGCCGCCAGCGCCTTTTGCACGGCGGCGTGCACCCGCTTGACGATCTCGGGTGGCAGGCCCTTGGGTCCATACACCCCATAAAAGGCCGTGCGGTTCACCTCGTCGAGCTTGAGTTCGGCAAAGGTGGGCACCAGGGGCAACTGGGGCAGGCGCTTGGGCGCGGCCACGGCCAGCGCGGTCAGACGGCCGCTCTTGATGAAGGGCAGGGCCGAGGGCAGGTTGTCGAACACGATGGGGATCTGCCCGGCAATCGCGTCGTTGAGTGCCGGGCCCGAGCCCCGGTAGGGCACGTGGGTGAGCGTGAGGCCGCTCTTGCTGGCCATCAGTTCCATCAACAGGTGGCCGATCGAGCCGGTGCCGGCGGTGCCGTAGCTGTAACGGTTGGGGTTCTTTTTGACCTCTTCGACAAAGCTGGCAAAGCTCTGCGCCTTGAAGCCGGGGCTGACCACCAGCACGTTGGGGGTGGCCGCGATGTTGGTGATGGGCGTGAAATCGGTCAGCGGGTTGTAGGGCAGGCGCGGGTTGATGGCCGGGTTGGTGGCGGTGGTGGACACCGTGGCCACGCCCAGGGTGTAGCCGTCGGGCAGGGCGCGGGCGGCCTCATGGGCGCCGATGGAGCCCCCGCCGCCGCCCTTGTTGTCGATCACCAGGGGCTGGCCCAGAGCCTCGCCCGTGCGTTGCGAGATGGCCCGGGCCACCAGGTCGGTGGTGCCGCCAGGGGCAAAGGGCACGATCAGGCGCACCGGCTTGCTGGGGTAGGGCTCGGCCGCCAGGGCCGGTGCGGCCACCAGCAGGGCGGCCAGCAGGCCGGTGGTGCTGCGCCGTGTCACGGCGCTGGAATCGGTGCGTTTGAGGATCATGGTGCAGGTCTCCGTGCTTGTTGAATGGGGCAGAAATCGGCTGGGCTCAGCGTTTCGGATCAGGGTTTGCGGATCAGGGTCTGCGGGCCCAGTTCGCTCAGCTGGTTCACGCCCAGCATGGCCAGGTTGCGGTCCACCTCGTCGCGCAGCAGGCCGATGGCGTGGCGCACGCCCGCTTCGCCCGCCACGGCCGCGGCGTAGTTGAAGGGGCGCCCCACCAGCACCATGCGGGCGCCCAGGGCCAGGGCCTTGAGCACGTCGGAGCCGCGGCGAAAGCCGCCATCGATCAGCACCGGGTAGTCAGGCCCCAGGGCCTGGACCACCGCCTCAAGCACGCGCATCGCCGAGGCCGCGCCGTCGAGCTGGCGCCCGCCGTGGTTGGACAGGATCACGCCGTCGGCGCCTGCATCGCGCGCGGCCAGGGCATCGGCCACGCTGAGCACGCCCTTCACCACCAGGCGCCCCCGCCAGCGCTGGCGGATGCTTTGCAGGTGCTGCCAGCTGAGGTGGTCACGTGCCGAAAAGTCGCGCAGCACGGTGGACGACACGATGGGCGCCCCTCGGGTGGCAAACGAGTTCTCGAAGTGCGGCATGCCATGGCGCAGCAGGGTGCGGGCGAAGGTGCCCAGCACCCAGCCCGGGCGCAGCGCGCCATCCAGTGCCAGGCGAAGGCTGGGGCGCAGCGGGGTGGAAAAGCCGGTGCGGATGTTGTTCTCGCGGTTGGCCGAGATGGGGATGTCGACCGTGATCACCAGGGTGTCGAAGCCGGCGCGTGCCACCCGGTCGATCAGCGCATCGATGCGGGCCTGATCACCCGGCAGGTAGGCCTGGAACCAGGTGCCAGGGCTGGACTGGGCGACGGTCTCCATGGGGATCAGCGAGGTGCCGCTCATGATCGAGGCAATGTCCTCGGCCTGGGCCGCCCGGGCCAGCACCACATCGCCCCGGTAGGTTGACAGGGCATTGATGCCCATGGGCGCAATCGCAAACGGCGAGCGGTAGCGCTTGCCCCACAGTTCCACCGCCTGACTGCGCTGCGACACGTCGCGCAGCACCCGGGTGACAAAAGCGTATTCGTCGAACACCGCGCGGTTGTCGTGCAAGGAGGCGTTGTCTTCGGCCGCACCGGCGATGTAGCCGAAGATGGGGCGAGGCAGGCGCCGGCGGGCTGCAGCCTCGAAATCCTGCAGGGAGAGCATGCGGCGCAGAACCCTTGGCGTCGTGACAGATGGTGTCGCGGGGGCAGCGCCGGCTGCGGGGGCGGGGCTGATGGGGGCAGGCATGGCGTTCATGGGGCCTTCTCGGAAAAGGAATGAAGCGCACTGTAGGAGCCTGTCTTGGCGAAAGAAAGCGATATATTCAGAAGAAACTTGTTCGTAAAAAAGAAAATAGATGGCGTCACCTTCCGTCAAGCAACTGGAAGCCTTCTGGTGGGCTGCCACCTGCAGCAACTTCAGCACCGCCGCAGAGCGTTTGCATTTGTCGGTGTCCTCGCTGTCCAAGCGCATCAGCGAGCTGGAGGGGGTGTTGGGCCAGGCGCTGTTTGACCGGAGCGGTCACAAGGCCGTGCTGACCGACGCGGGCCGGCGCCTGTTGCCGGCGGCCTTGGCGGTGCTCAACGCGGTGGCTGATCTGGGGCGCAGCCTGGCAGAGGCGGGGTCGCTTTCAGGCCATTGCCGTTTTGGCGTGGGCGATCTGTCGGCCCTGACCTGGCTGCCCGCGCTGGTGGCGGCTGCCAGGCGGCAGCACCCCGGCCTCACACTGGAGGCCTGTGTGGACGTGGGCGGCGTGCTGGAACACCGATTGGCCGAGGGAGAGCTGGATTTTGCGGTGATCGCCGGGCGTTCGTCGCGCAGCACCCTGGTGTCCCAGTCGGTGGGAGCCGCGCGTTTTGCCTGGGCAGTGGCTCCTCATCAGGTCGATCTGCCCGATGCATCGGTGGCGGGCTTGCTGCAGCGCCACCCCTTGATCACCTTGCCGGCCCAGGCGGGCACCACCCGCCTGTTGGACGACTGGTTGCTGGCCCAGGGCCTGGACGACCGGCAGGAGCGCATCCTGTGCAACAGCTGGGCTGCGGTGGCCGGCATGTTGCGCGAGGGGGTGGGGGTGGGCTTTCTGCCTGAGGGCTGGATTGATGGCCTGGGCCTGAGGCGCCTGCGGGCTGAGCCCGAGTTGGGGGCTTTGCAGTATGCGTTTCAGTGGCGGCGCGGGGATGCTCGCAGCCTGGTGCCCACCCTGCAGGGCTTGGTCAGCGCGGTGATCGACTTCTCTTTGCTGCCGTGCATCGCGGGCCAGTCGCAGCCGCCTGCTTGATGCCGAACGATCAGCGCAGGGCCAGGTTCAGCTGGTCGACCAGCTCGGCCCAATCCGCATCCTGCAAGCGTTGTTCGCGCAGGAAGGTCGCCTGGGATGGGGTCCAGAACGGGGCGTCGGCCAGTTCCAGGTCATCAGCCAGTGGGGCATGGTGACCGATGAAGGTGGCAATGGCGTGCGGGTCGGAAGGCAGGCCCAGTTGTGCGAACAGATCGGTGAAGCGGTGAAACAGTTCGTTGTGGATGGGGGTGTTCATGGTGCGGGTCCTGGGGAGCCTTCGGAGGCCATGGCCCGGTTGTCGGGCTGGGCTGTGTTGTTGGGTGTGGGGGCGCCTGCGGTGCTGCGGCGGGGGGCATTGTCTTGGCGGCGGATCATCTCACGGATGAATGCGTTGAAATTGTCGGCCGTTTGCCGTTTCAACGCCGAGTTGCCCAGAAACGAAGGCAGAGGCCGCGCGGGCTCGAAAGCCACGTGGTAATGCAGTTGCACGCCGCCGTCGCGTGGGCGCAGTTCGGTGCTGCTGTCGAGTCGCTTGGCGTCGCCCGATACGCCGTGGGTGGTGATCAAGCGCTGGGGCGCGAGGGTGACGTCGCGCACGTTCTCGTAGTCGAAGTGCAGCAGGCCGGCGCGCGTGCTGCCCCGTTGGTGTACCCGCAGCGTGTTGCCCTGACGGCTGGAGACCTCGCTGAGTTCCAGCCCGGGCAGGAACTGGCTCATGTGCTCGTAATCGGTCAGCACGGCCCAGGCCTGGGCGAGCGCGACGGGGGCCTGGGTGTCCAGACTGATCTCGATCTGCTCGCTGCCGAACACCACGGTGACGTCGTCGGGCTTGACCTCTCGGAACTCAGCCTGCGCCATCACGCCACCCGTGCCCAGCAAGCCTGCGATCAAGCAGGCTGTGGCCAGGCAGCCGAGGGCGGACTGACCTCGGGCGGAGCAGCTGGGCGGGTGATGGGGCATGGTGACGGGGCTGTTGGGGGACTGGGCGGCCCAAGGGCGCAACGGAGGCCCCGGACTCACAGGAACTGCAAAATTGTAGGCTGTATCGCATGGGCAGGTGCTTGGCCGGGTTGAAGCCTGGTGGCTGGAATTTGCGCCAAGTCACGCCGCTCAGCCCCGCCAAGCGACCGGCTCGGTGTATAACCGACCCCCTTCAGGGCTTGTGTGCTGTTCGTTGAAAACACAGGCTTGACCCCAATGGGCACCGGGTGTGCCCGCCAACACAAGGAATTTCAGACATGGGCGCGCAGTGGAAAGCAAAAGGCAAGGCACAGGTTGCGGATGCCAAAGGCAAGCTGTTCGGCAAGCTGGCCAAGGAAATCATGGTGGCCGCACGCGGTGGCGCCGATCCGGCCGCCAATTCGCGCCTGCGCCTGGTGGTGGAACAGGCGCGCAAGGTGTCCATGCCCAAGGACACGCTCGAGCGAGCCATCAAGAAGGGCGCGGGTCTGACGGGGGAGAACGTCAGCTTCGAGCATGTGATGTACGAAGGTTATGGCCCGCAGCGTGTGCCGGTGATGGTCGAGTGCCTGACCGACAACGTGAACCGAACCGCCCCTGAGATGCGCGTGCTGTTCCGCAAGGGCCAACTGGGCACCTCGGGCTCGGTGTCGTGGGACTTCAACCACCTGGGCCTGATCGAAGCCGAACCCGCCGCTGCAGGGGCCGATGCCGAACTGGCCGCCATCGAAGCCGGTGCCCAGGATTTCGAGCCGGCCGATGAAGACGGCGTGACCGTGTTCCTGACCGACCCCACCGATCTGGACTTGGTGAGCCGTGCCCTGCCGGCGCATGGCTTCACGGTGCTGAGCGCCAAGCTGGGCTACAAGCCCAAGAACCCGGTGAAGGCCTCGGAGTTGAGCGCCGAGCAACTGGAAGAGGTCGAATCCTTCCTGTCGGCCATCGACGCCAACGACGACGTGCAGCACGTCTACGTGGGCCTGGTCGACTGATCAAGCCCGCCCACTGTACTCACTGAGGCACAAGGCCTCAGTCAGGCGTGCTGGGTGTCAACGCATACCAGTGGACCCCATCGCGCAAGGTGCGGGTGGCTTCGCCGCGGGCGATCAGGTAGTTCAGGCAGGCCAGGGTCTCGCCTGTGGCCATGCCCAGCAGGCCGGTGTCGCTTTCCGCGATGGGGCGTGAGAACAGGGCGCCAAACACATCCACCACCCGGCGTGGCTCGGCGCCCAGCGTCTCGCGCAGTCGGTTGAAGGCCTTGTGCTGGCCCTCGGCCAGCCGATCGAGTCGCAGGTGCAGGCCGCGGAAGGGCTCGTTGTGCGAGGGCAGCACCAGCACGTCGTCGGGCACCTCGCGGCGCAGCTTCTCGAGCGAGGCCATCCATTCGCTCATGGGGTCGGCGTCGGGTTCGGTGGGGTGCACCGACACATTGGACGAAATGCGCGGCAGCACCTGGTCGCCTGAGATCAGCACCTTCAGGTCGGCGCAGTACAGGCAGGCATGCTCGGGCGAATGGCCCGTGCCGACGATGACGCGCCAGTCGTGCCGGCCGATGCGGATGATTTCACCATCGCGCAGGCGCTTGAAACTCTCCGGCAATGCATGGATGTGCTTGCCGAAATTGCCGAAGCGCAGGCGATAGCGTTCGATGGCGGCTTCGCCCCAACCGGCCTGGCGGAAGAACTCGATGGCTTCGGGCGGGGCCTCGCGCCCGGTGTCGGACACCATCACGCGGCAGCTCATGTACTCGAGTCGGGTCATCCAGAGGCGCGCGTTGAATTTGCGCGTCAACCAGCCCGCCATGCCCACGTGGTCGGGGTGCATGTGGGTGACAAAGATGCGGGTGATGCCGCGCTGGTCAGGCGCGTGGGCAAAGAGTTCGCGCCAGACCTGGGCGTTTTCATCGGTGCGTGTGCCGGTGTCGACGATGGCCCAGCCGGCTTCGTCGTCGAGCGCCCACAGGTTGATGTGGTCCAGCGCATAGGGCAGGGGCATGCGGATCCAGTGCACGCCAGGGGCGACTTCCAGGGTGGTGCCGCGTGGGGGCACCGTCTCGAAGGGGTAGTCGAGGGGATCTTTGGATTTGGTGGGGTGTTGTTCTTGCAAGCGAGCCTCGCATCTGTGAAGCGGTTGTGATCTGCGCCAGGTGGCAGCTCCGTCGCGCCTAGTATGTCGCGGCTCAGACCAGCTTGCAGATCTGCCGGCGCCGACCCCTGTCGCGCCCGTGCCATTGCGCCCGGGCGAAGGGGCGTTCAGAGGCTTGCCTGCTGAAGCAAATCCCGCACGCCTCGGCAACTTGGAAAAGCGGTGCAGCCCCAGAAGGGCTGGCCACTGTGCGTCCCTGCGCGGGCCGCCTGCCTTTGCATGGCCCGGCCACAACGCGGGCAGGCCGGGATCACGGCTTCCCGCGCCTGAGCCAGGGCCAGCAGCGCAGCGGCTTCGAGCGGGGGCTGGGTCTCGCCGTGGCGGACGGCCAGCAGGCCGGTTTTGGGCGGCTGGGCTGCGGTTGGGGCGCTGGGGGGCGGCGCTGGGTCCTGTTGGGCCCTGACCTTGGCAATCAACTGACGCAGCGCAGGGCCATCGAGCAGCACGATGGGCTGCCCCACCGCGAACTGGCGCGCTGCGCGTGTGAAGCTGCCCGAGGTCACCAGAAAGGCGGAACCGGCGCCGACGGCATGCATGATGCCTGTCAGTTCGCGTACCACCTCGACCCCCACCCGGTAGGAGGTCCATGGCTTGCAATGGGCCAGTGATTTGCGATCGTTTTTCCAGAGCACCAGGTCCATGCCCTCATCCAGGGTGTCATCCCCCATGTCATCGACCTCGTAGCCCTGGAGTCGGAACGCCTCGGCAACCAGCAGTTTGAAGTCAAGCCGGTTCAAGCTGTCCAACACATCTGCGGAGGGGCTGATCGCCGCCCGCTGCAACAGGCGTGCGCGTTGATGGCGGCGCCATACCGATGCGGCAGCCATCACCATGAACACGGCGGGCACCACAAAGCGGCCATAAAGGACCAGGTTGGAAAGCCACTCCTGAGTGTCAGGCTCAGGGGCGGAGTACTGCGCGCCCTGGCTCAGCATCTGGAGCAGGGCGAACACGAGGACCGCTGCAATGCTGTCGAGCCACCATGGCAGCGTGGCGCTCCAGTCGAGCAGACGGTCGCTGAAGGCGAACTCTCGCGTGCGAATCATGTGAAGGACACTCCCGTTTCTCGGTGGTCCGGCATTCCCATGCGGTCCACCAAGCCAACTTATTTTTTAATATTGATACAAGCATACCAATTTGTATCCGTTGCGCCATATCTCCCTGTGATCAGAAGGACAGAAATCACGCGTTGGCGTGTCCAAATTGGCGGGCCAAGGACTGCCGTTGGGGCGTTCCCCCCCACACCCGGTCACAATGAACCCGACCAAGGGCGTTGTCGACGCCCGATTTCTATGCCTGTTCAACAAGGAGATGTGATGTCCGCTTTTTCACGTGTGGCGATGGTGCTCTGTGTGGGCCTGGGTGCAGGCCTGCTGAGCGCCTGCGGCAGCAAACTGAGTCTGGAAAACTACAACCGCCTCAAAGTGGGGCAGAGCTACGAAGAAGTCCGCCAGATCGTGGGTGACCCGGCCCACTGCGATGAAACGCTGGGGGTGCGCACCTGCCAGTGGGGGGATTCCAGCCGGGGCATTCGTGTGAACTTTGCGGTGGACAAGGTGGTGTTGATGTCGGCCGAAAACCTGAAATAGGGCGTGAGCCCGGGCTGGCAGAAAACGCCAGCCGTTTGAGTGCCATGGCAACCCGGTGCATCCTGTCGGCGGCCCTGGCCGTGGATTGGCTTGTGCAGGGGCCGCCCCCTCAGTGCATCCGAGGTGCTGGATGGCAGGGGGGGCCGTGGACGTGGCTATTGCATTGAACTCAAGCCTTTAAATGTAATGTGCATGAATTTGAGGGCGTGTCTTCAAACCGGATCTCCAATGGCCTGGGTTGGACGTGAGGCCTCGCAGCCCTCCATCGAGACCCCGTGGTTTTCTGGCTGCCATTTTCAGGCATGGGGTGCTAACCTGTGCTGACCAGCCAGATCAAGCGAGAATCGACAAATGGTCAATCCAAGAGAGCCAGATCCGGAAACCGCCCCCCCATCGAGAACACGCCTGCGTTCCTGGTTTGGCTCCTTCTGGTTGCAGTTGTCTCTGATCTTTGGGACGCTGTATTTTGTGGTGGTTGGTCTGGGCCAGTTCTACATGGCTGAGTTCCTGACGGAACGCATGACAAAGACGCAGGGCGAGGCATTGCACCAACAAACCCAGGCAATCGCGAATGCGTTGGGGGAGAGTCTCCACGAGCGGGACCGTGAAATCGCCATGCTGGCCCGTTTGCCAGCGCTCCAGTCGGGGCCGCTGGATGCGGATTGGGTTGAGCATCACCTGAATGAAATCCAGCGCTCCTTTCCGAATTACTCATGGATCGGGGTCGCCGATGCCCAAGGGCTGGTGCAGGCGGCCACTTCAGGCGTTTTGCGTGGGGCCAGTGTGCGGCAACGCCCCTGGTTCAGTGGTGGCCAGCAAGGGCCTTATTTGGGAGATGTGCACCAGGCCGTGATGCTGGAGCGCCTGCTGCCTCCCCAGGACAATGCCGAGCCCCTGCGGTTTCTCGATTTTGCCTCGCCCTTGAAGGGGACCGACGGCCGAGTGCGGGGCGTGATCGCAGCCCATGTGACGCTGAACTGGGTCAATGAGGTGATCCGGTCTTCCATTGGCGGCTCTTCGCCGATTGCGGGGAGCGAGGTTTTCATACTCGACGGCCGCGGCGAAATCCTGCATCCATTCAGCGCCATCGGTGCGGCCCTGGCGCCTTTCGCATTGATCGTGGATGAACAACCGTATGCCGTGACGCAGTGGGGCAGCAGCGAGCAGCAGTACCTGACCAGTTCACTGCGCGTGCGCAGTCGCACGGAAACCGACCTGGGTTGGCGAGTGGTCTTGCGGCAGCCGCTGTCCTTGGCGTTGGCACCGGTGGTGGAGGCACGCCAGCGCCTGTTGCTGGGTGCCAGCGCGTTGTTGCTGATGGTGATGGCACTGGTGTATGCGTTGGCGCGTCGCTTCAGCCGGCCGCTCGAGGTGTTGGCTGAGGCGGCCCAGCGCATTGAAGCCGGCGACGAAGAGGTCGAGTGGGAGATGCACGGTGCGAGCGCGGAGTTGCAGCGTTTGAGCCACTCGCTGCGTGGCATGACCAGTCGGCTGATTGAAAATGGGCGAGAGTTGCAGCACGCCAATGCCAACCTGGAGCAGAGGATTGCCGAACGAACCCAGCAGTTGTATCTGAGCGAACAGCACTACCGGTCCATCCTGGAGGACCAGACGGAAATCATCTGTCGCTACACTCACGACCACCGCCTGACCTATGTGAACCAGGCCTACTGCAGGCTTTTTGGGGTGCAGGCGGAGGCGGTGTTGAACACACGCTGGTCGCCGGTGGTGCTATCGGAGGATCTGCCGCTGGTGCATGCTGCGCTGGCCAGGCTGAGCCCGGATCACCCCACGGTGACGATCGAGAACCGCATCCTGGACGCCCACGGGGCGGTGCGTTGGGGCCAGTTCAACAACCGCGCCACATTTGATGCCCAAGGCCAACTGATCGAGGTCCTGACGGTGGGGCGTGACATCACGCCCCAGAAGCTGCTGGAGCGAGAACTGAGCGCCACGGCCGAAAGGCTGCAGGATCTGTACGACCATGCCCCTTGTGGCTATTGCTCGCTGGATGAGCACGGTCGGTTCATCTCCCTCAACCAGGTGGCCCTGTCCTGGCTGGACTGCCCGGCCGAGCAGGTTCTGCAACGCATGGGCCCCATGGACTTTTTCACCGAGGAGGGCAAGAGCAAGTTCAGCCACCACTATGAGCGTTTCAAGACCGAGGACCTGAACCGGGCGGTCGAATGCGATCTGATCAGCGCTCAGGGCGTGAAACGGCGGGTCAGTGTTCTGTCCACGGCGCTGCGTGATGAACAGGGGCGCTTCCTGATGAGCCGATCGGTGATGCACGACATCACCGAGCTGTATGGCGTACGCACCCAGATGCGTGCATTGATGCATGAGCAAAAGGCCATGCTGGACAACGATCTGGTGGGCATCGCCAAGTTCAAGGACCGGCGCCTCATCTGGAAGAACAAGGCGTTGGAGCGCATCTTTGGCTATGGCCCCGACGAATTGCTGGATCAGCCTGCCCGCTGCCTCTACCTGGACGATGCTTCCTATGAAGACGTGGGTCGCGAAGCCTATCCTTTGATACGCAGCGGCGCACATTTCAGAAAACAGGTCCAGATGGCGCGCAAGAACGGGGACCCGATCTGGATTGACATGAACAGCCTGCAGTTTGCAGAGACCGAAGGGGTGTCTTTGTGGCTGATGCAGGACATCTCGCAGATGAAGCAGTACCAGGAGCAGGTTGAGCACATTGCTTTTCACGACCCACTCACAGGACTGCCCAACCGCCTGCTGCTGTCCGATCGCATGCGGCAGGCCTTTGCCCTGGACGACCGCATGGGGAGCATGGGGGTGGTTTGCTACCTGGACCTGGACGGCTTCAAGCCGGTCAACGACACCCACGGGCATGGGGCAGGGGACTTTCTGCTCAAGGAGGTGGCGCGGCGACTGCAGGCCGCAGTTCGAGCCAATGACACTGTGGCCCGATTGGGGGGCGACGAGTTTGTGATGCTGATCACCCCCATCATGAACCTGGCCGAATGCGAACCGATTCTGCGCCGGGCGCTGGCCAGCGTGCGCGAGCCCATCCGACTGCCCTCCGGCGACGTGGTGCAGGTCAGCACCAGCATGGGGGTGGTGCTCTATCCCAAGCACGGCCGGCAGCCCTCGCAACTCCTGGCCCTGGCCGATGCAGCCATGTACGAGGCCAAGAATTCAGGCGGCCAGGGTCTCTTCGTCAGCCCGTGAAACAGGGCCGGGGGCGCAGCGGGGGCGTCTCGCACCGGACCACCTTCCACACCCTGCATGGGCGCAACAGTGCAACTGGCCTTTGAGTAAAAAGACTGCCGGATAAAGCGCAATGCAGTTACATTGAGCGCAGATACAACGCGATTTGTACAGGGGGATTGCATGCGCTGGAACGATTGGAAACTGGGTGTCCGTCTGGCCTTTGCTTTCGGGCTGCTGCTGTTGATGGCCTTGCTGATCACGGGGCTGGGCATGACCCAGATACAGGCGCTGCGGCAAGCCAATGAGCAGCTGTCGACCGTCGAGATGGAGCGCCAGGCCCTGGTGCAGGAATGGTTCAATGACCTGCAGATGAACTGGCTGCGCACGGAGGCCAGCTTCAAGGTGGACAACGCCACCTACCTCGACAAGATTCGGCGCGACATGGCCGCTGTGGTCAATGTGCAAAGCGAGCGCATCGAGCGCACCCGGTCGCTGATGCTGCCAGGCCCCGAACAGCAGTCTTTCGCCCAGGCTCAGGAGGCCCGCGAGGCCTACCGCACCACCCGCGCCGAGCTTCAGAAGCAGCAGGATGCCGGTCAGAACGTGGCGGAGCAGGTCGATCAGCGCCTGCAACCGCTTTTCAAAGCCTATGAGCAGCGCCTGACGCAGCTCAAACAGGCCGTGACCCAGCGTGTCACCGAGGAAACGCGGGACAACCTGGCAATGGCCGAGCGAAGCCTCTTCTGGCTTGGCGGTGCCGCCTTGGCAGCCGTGCTGGTGGGCCTGTGGCTGGCCTGGCGCATCACCCGCTCGGTCACCCAGCCGGTAGGGCAGGCCGTCCAGGTGGCCCAGGCCATTGCTCAGGGCAACCTGGCCCAGACCATCGAAAGCAGCGCCAAGGACGAATCAGGCCTCTTGCTGCGCTCGCTGGCCGATATGCAGGCCCACCTGGCCGGCATCGTGCGCGAGGTGCGCCACAACGCGGATGGTGTGGCCAATACCAGTGCTGAAATCGCTCAGGGGAACAACGACCTGTCCTCCCGAACGGAACAGCAGGCGTCGGCTTTGCAACAGACCGCCGCATCGATGGAGCAACTGGGTTCCACGGTGAAGCAGAACGCCGAGACGGCCCGCAACGCCAATGAACGCGCTCGCTCTGCCTCTCTGGTGGCTGAGCGCGGCGGCGCCGTGGTCCACGAAGTGGTGCAGACCATGAAGGGCATCAACGAGAGCTCGCAAAAGATCGGTGACATCATTGGTGTCATCGACAGCATCGCCTTCCAGACCAACATCCTCGCACTCAATGCTGCGGTCGAGGCGGCCCGTGCTGGCGAGCAGGGCAGGGGCTTTGCCGTGGTGGCCAGTGAGGTGCGCAGTCTGGCCAGCCGCAGCGCTGAGGCTGCGCGCGAGATCAAGAGCCTGATCGGTGCCAGCGTCGAACGCGTGGAGCAGGGCAGTGCGCTGGTGGACCGCGCAGGCCACACCATGGACGAGGTGGTGGCTGCGATTCAAGACCTGGCGCGGCTGATGGGTGAGATCAGTTCCGCCAGCGCCGAGCAAAGCGCCGGTCTGGGGCAGGTTGGCGAGGCCGTCTCGCAGATGGACCAGGCTACCCAGCAGAATGCAGCCCTGGTTGAAGAGTCGGCCGCTGCAGCGATCAGCCTGCGCAATCAGGCCGAACGCCTGGTGCAGTCTGTGGCGGTGTTCAAGCTTGCGCGCGGAGCAACCGCTGAGCCCAAGCTGGCTGTCGAAGTCACCACCCCACGGGCCACCCGCTCGCCGGTGCCCCCCAGCAAACCTTACCAGGGCCCCGAGCGCCGGTCCGCGGCTCGCCCTGGGCCGGGTGCGGCCGCCTCAACAGCAGCGGGAGAACCGGGCTGGGCTTCGTTTTGACGCTTTGGCAGGGGCAGGCCGTGTAAAGTACGGGCACTCCGAGGCCGAACACGCGTCCGTGTCCGTGTCTGCGCAGCGGGGCCACCGCATCAACCCGGTTCGCCACGGCGGGCCCGACAACGACTCCTTCATTCTGTAGTTTCCTCATGGCGTCCCTGCATTTCGAACAGGAAGAGCAACTCTTCACCGCTTTCTATGCAAGCCAGGCCCCCCTTCTCAGCGCCATTTGCAACGGCCTTCAGCAGCACATCGCCCATGTGCTGGGACAAGGCCATGGCATTGCCGGTGTCAAGGTCGAAGGCCGGGTGAAGGACCAGGAGGAGTGCCTGCGCAAGTTCTCCAGCAAATACCGTTATGTGCTGGAAGAGGCCAATCAAGCCTACGCCATTCGCGATCACCTGACCGATCTGATCGGCATCCGCGTGGTCTGCCTTTATGAGGATGAGATCTGGAAGGTGGCCGAACTCATCAGACCGCGTTTCAACGTCATCGAGATCACCGACAAGATCGCCAAGGTCGAGGGCACCGATGACTCCTTTGGCTACAAAGGCCTGCACCTGGACCTGGCCTTTCGGGCCGAGGACGCCGGCCTGGCGCCCGAGCAGCCCCTGCCTGTGGGGCAGTTCGAACTGCAGGTGCGCACCATCATCCAGGACTCCTGGAGCGTGCTGGACCACCAGATCAAGTACAAGAAGTCGATCCCCAGCCCGCTCAAGCGCCGCATCAATGTGTTGGCAGCCCTGTTCGAACTGGCGGACCGGGAGTTTCGCCAGATCCGCGACGAGACCGAGGCCGGGTTGCAATCAGCCCTCGATGAGACGGCCTCGCTCGATGCGCCGCAGGACAGTCGCCATGCCGTGAGGGATGGCAATGCTCCCAGCGAGCTCAACGCCTTCACCTTCCTGAAGATCGTGAACCATTTCTTCAAGGACTTTGTGTTCGAGCCCGCCAAGGTGGACGGATTTGTTGAAAGCATCAAATCCTGGTCGCCCGACATCAGCCGTGGTGATTTCAACTCCATGGTGCGGCACCAGATCGGAACGGTGAAGCGCTACAAACAGTACTTTGAGGAGCGCAACGATGGCCTCAAATTCAACCCCTACACCGTCATCCGCCACTGCCTGTACCTGGGTGACAAAGAGACCTTCACGCCAGCCCTCAGGCGCAACGCCAAGGAGGCCTTTGACACCTGGCTCGCGCAGACCCCCCCCTCCAGCAAGCCTGGAAATGAGAGTTGAGTCCGGGCGGGCCCTGCCAAGGCGGTTCGCCCATGGCGGTTCAATCCGGCGTGGGTGGTGGCACTTCGCCACCTGGCCAGGGTTGGCCCAGATGGGCCTCCAACGCCGCCAGGGGTAGCGGTCTGCTGAAGTGATAGCCCTGGAAATACCGGCAACCGCTGCGCTCCAGGAAATCACGTTGCTCTGCGGTTTCTACGCCTTCGGCGATCACCTGCAATCCCAGGCTGTCGGCCAGGCTCACGATGGTTCTGGCCAGCGTGGCGGCGTTGGCGTCCACCAGCACATCGCGCACAAAGGATTGATCAATCTTCAACTGATCCAGCGGCAGTTGCTTGAGGTAGGCCAGTGACGAGTAGCCCGTGCCGAAATCGTCCAACGAGAAGCGAACACCGAGCGTCTGCAACTGCGCCATCTTGCGCACCACATCGGGCAGGTCATGCACCAGCAGGCTCTCGGTCAGTTCGAGCTTCAGCCGCCTGGGGTCTGCGCCCGTGCGCTCCAGGCTGCCCTGCACCTGCTGCACAAAGTCGCGCTCGTGGAACTGCTGGGCACTGACATTGACGGCGATGCTCAGTTCACTGCGCCCGGGCAGGGCGGCCCAGGCGGCCAGTTGATGGCAGGCCGTCTCGAGTACCCAGTCGCCCAACTCCAGAATCAGGCGGGTTTCCTCCGCCAACCCGATGAAGGAGCCCGGAAAGACCAGGCCGCGGCTCGGGTGCTGCCATCGCACCAGGGCCTCAACGCCGAAGATGCGGCCCTGCACATCGACCTGCGGTTGGTAATGCAGCAGCATCTGATGCTCCCGCAAGCCCTGGCGCAGCTCTGCCTCCAGGCGGGCCCGTTCACTGACCTGGGCCTGCATCTGCGGATCAAAAAAGCGCAGGGTATTGCGCCCCGCAGCCTTGGCCTCGTACATGGCCAGGTCGCCCCGCTTCAACAGTTCATCGCTGGAGAACTGGTGTCCGCTGAACAAGGTGGCGCCAATGCTGGGGCTGCTGTGGTGACTGTGGCCGCCCAGCATGTAGGCACGCCCCAGTTCGCGGCGAATCTCCTCTCCCACCTGCTCGGCTTGGCTGGCGGCCTCCAGCGGGCTGATCGACAGGCCTTCCAGAATCACCACAAACTCATCCCCGCCGATGCGTGACACGGTGTCGCCTTCGCGCACGCTGCGGGTCAGGCGTTGCGCCACCTGCTGCAGCAGCATGTCCCCTACGTCATGACCCCGGGTGTCATTGAGGGTCTTGAAGTTGTCCAGATCGATGAACAGCAGGGCGCACGTCTGGGTGCTTCTGGAGCTGGCCGCCATGGCGTGGTGCAGCCGGTCCAGCAGCAGGCGACGGTTGGGCAGCTGTGTCAGCGGGTCGTAGAACGCCAGGGTCTTGATTTCTTCCTCGGCCTGCTTGCGCACCGTGATGTCGGTCAGCGTGCCCACATAGTTCATCACCCGGTCATCCTGGCCTTTGACGGCCGTGATGGTCAGCCACTCGGGATAGATGCTGTTGTTCTTGCGCCGATTCCAGATCTCGCCCTCCCAGTAGCCATGCTTTTTGAGCTTGCGCCACAGGTCGACGTAGAAGGCCGCATCATGTCGGCCGGATTTGAGCATGTGGCTGGTGTGCCCCACCACCTCATCGGCGCTGTAGCCGGTGATGGCGCAAAACGCCTTGTTGACACGCAAGATGGTGCCCTGGGCGTCTGTCACCAGCATGCCCTCCTGCGATTCGAACACCGTGGCGTCAATGCGCAACTGCTGTTCCAGCCGCTTCAGCTCTGTGATGTCGCGGATCAACAGGCTGTTCATCTCGCTGCCGTCCCTGCTTCGGAAGACCGATGACGACAACTCGGCCGGAAACCGGCGTCCGTCCTGAGCAATCATGGTCAATTCGCCCCGGAACCAACCTTCCTTGGCACGCTGCGCCAAGGCGGCGGGCAGACGCGGATCGGTGGCATCCACCAAGCCCTCGCGGCCCAGGCGCCTGAAATCGCCCTCGTCATAGCCGAACATGCGCTGCGCCTCCAGGTTGGCGGCGACAACCTCACCACTGGGGCGGGTCAGCAAGGCGGCGTCAAGGTTGTGGTTGAAGATCAGGCGGAACAGGGCCTCGCTTTCCACCAGGGCCGATTCGACCTGTTTGCGCTCTGTGATGTCGGTGATGAAGCCATGCCAGGTGACCGTGCCGTCTGCCGCACGTTCGGGTTTGGCATTGCCCAGCAGCCAGCGTTCGGTGCCGTCTTTGTGGCGCACCCGGTACTCGTGCTGCCACAGCGTGAGTTCCTCGCCCGAGCGCGTGAACGAACTGCGGATGCCTTCCACATCGTCCGGATGGAACACCGCGAAGACAGCGCTGGCATCATGACGAACCGCCTTGGCCTCGATTCGATAGATGTCCCGGATGGCATCGCTGGCAAAAGGGAAGCAGAACGTGCCATTGGGCTTCCTCTGGAATTCAAACACCATGCCGGGCAAGCGGCTGGCAATTTTCAGCAGGCGGTTCAGGCTGGCTTCATGGGCCTGTTCCAGCGCCTTGCCACGCTCGATCATGCGCAGCAGAAAAAACGCGAACAGCACGGACAGGCCCAAAAACCCCAGGCTCACGGCAACGGCTTTGTGCCACTCCTGATCCCAGGATTCCAGGTAATCCTGCGTGGCCAGCCCGGCAATCACGAACATGGGCGCCTGGGTCAGTCGATGGAACGTGATGGTTCGCTGGATGCCATCGGCTCCACCAGCGTTGTGAATGGTGCCGGCCTTGACCCCTGAAGCCGCACGGGCCCGAAACTCAGGCGATACCTGCTGATTGCCGATCTGCCCGGCAGGGTCGTCGGCAATCGCGGGCGCCCGGGCAATCAGGCCCAGATCCTGGTCGCGCAAGATCACGCTGCCGTGCGGCCCCATCTGGAAGCCGGACAGCAGGTGCCTGAAATGCTCCACACTGATGATGCCGTAGACCAGACCGGCGAAATGACCCTTCGGATCCCTGAAGGCCCGGGCGAAAACGATCATGGGAATCTTGATGATCTTGCCGGCCAACGGCTTGGAGACGTACAAGCCTCTGTCGGGGTCTTCACTCAAGGCCTTGAAGTAGTCTCGATCGGCTGCGCTGACCTTCTCCTGCTTGTTGACCTGATTTCCAACCAGCACAAAGCCGTCCCGGTCCGTGACACGGAAGTATTCTACCTCTGGCATGCGTTGCTCATGGCGGGTCATGGTGGAGCGCAGGGACTCTTCATCCAGTGCGCCATGGCGGAGTTGGGCCTGCGCGTCGTCGACAAATCCCTGCAGGACAAGATCGATTTTCTCAATGCTGGCAGACACATTCTGGTCGATCGCATTGGCCACGTTCTGAGTCTGGATCTCCACCCGGATCTGCGTCTGCTTCCATGTCTGGCGCAGCGACTGCACCGTCATGAACACCACCAACACGTTGCTGAGCGCAAGTCCTGTGATCAACAGGAGTCTGAGTCGTCTGAAAGGTGTCATTTTTGACATTAAATGGACTTGCCAGGCCTTCGATTTGGCAAAACCTGAATATAGCCGCCCCCATTGGAGGCATGGCTTGACTTGTGGCGATGATTGGGGAAATCCTGAAGCAATTCGCCGCTTGACCAATGGCCCCCGCGAGGACCCAGCAAGTGGAGAGGGCATGGAATGAATCAGGTGAATTGGATCAACAGGTGTGCAGGACTTGGTATCAATGCCATGCACATTACATTTTTGGTTGATGAGTGTTGAATCTGCCCCCATCCTGCACGCCAACCCCCTTCTGGTGATTCTTGGCGTCTGGCTCCACACATCATCAAAGCCCCTCACCGAACAGGGGATGCCGTGGTCCTCATAGAATACGGTTTATATACAAACCATATAAAGTCACCGCCATGGGCCTGGTCAAGATCTCAGACACACTTCATGAGGAGTTGCGCATCGCCAGCGACGCGCTCAGCCGTTCCATCAACGCCCAGGCTGAACACTGGATCCGAATCGGCATGTTGTCCGAACTGCATCCTGATCTGCGCTATGGCGACATCTGTCAAGCGCTGCTGCGCGCCGCCCAGGCTGGCGAACAAGGCCTGGCGATGCTGAAGCGCCCCGAGGCATTCATGCCCAAACCCCACAACGCGGTCGCACCATGAACCGAAAAGTCCCCATCCGCAACGCCGCCGAACTGGCCCAGGCGAAAGTGGCCGCTGCACTCGCCGCCGAACTTCTGCACATGATCACACCCCATGTGCGGGCCGGCGTCAGCACAGAGACCCTGGACCGCATCTGCCACGACCACATCGTGAACGTGCAAAACGCCATCCCGGCCAATGTGGGCTACCACGGCTTCCCCAAGACGATCTGTACCTCGATCAACCACGTGGTTTGCCACGGCATCCCATCGGAGCAGCAGGTGCTCAAAGAAGGCGATATCGTCAACATCGATGTCGCGGTGATCAAGGACGGCTGGTTTGGCGACTGCAGCCGCATGTATTGCGTGGGCAAGCCAAGCCCTCTGGCAAAGCGCCTGGTGGACACCACCTACGAAGCCATGCACGCCGGCATCCTGCAGGTACGCCCGGGCGCCACGCTGGGCGATGTCGGCCATGCCATCCAGACCGTCGCCCACCGCGAGCGCTTCAGCGTGGTGCGTGAGTACTGCGGCCATGGCATCGGGCAGATCTACCACGACGAACCGCAGGTGCTGCACTATGGTCAACGCGGCCAAGGCCTGCGCCTGGAGCCCGGCATGATCTTCACCATCGAGCCCATGCTGAATGCAGGCAAACGTGAAACGCGCGAGTTGGCTGATGGCTGGACCGTGATCACCCGGGACCGATCCCTGTCCGCCCAATGGGAGCACATGGTGGCGGTGACCGAAACCGGCTTTGAAGTCTTGACGCCCTGGCCCGAAGGAACGGGCGCCTACCCTGGTTTCGATTGATTTGGCCTGAAACTCAGCTCGCCACCTGGGGCTGTCGACGACGCCCATTCGTGAGTCGGCCCAGCCTAGGGCAACCCCTGCCGGCACAGGCGATGCCATTGCAGGCACAGACACCGCCGACAGGCTCGGCTATGCACATCAGGGATGTTCTGTTCCAGCGGGGATGATCCCGATGAAAGGTGTACGACACCTGGCCTCACAACATCCGTCTTGCCAATGGCGGTACGAACCTGGGACGGCAGAGGTCCAGAAACTGCGAGGTCCGAGATGGCTCAACGGCTCGGGTAAGCCAGGTCGACGCGCCGGTTTTCGGCCCAGGCGGCTTCGTCGTGGCCTTGGGCTCGCGGCTTTTCCTTGCCCCAGCTCACGGCTTCCAACTGGTTGTCCTTCACGCCATAGACGCGCAGGGCACGCACTGTGGCTTCGGCACGCTTCTGCCCCAGCGCCAGGTTGTATTCGGAACTGCCGCGCTCGTCGGCATTGCCTTCAACGCGGATCTGCACACTGGCGTGCTGAGCCAGGTACTTGCCGTGGCGTTCCACCACAGGCTGGTATTTGGCCGCGACGCTGAAATCGTCGTAGGCAAAAAACACGCTGCGGTCTTTGGACAAGGGGTTGTTCGGGTCCAGGTAATCGGGCACCACCACCTGGGCCACGGCAGACTGTGGCTGTGCAGCGGGTGCCGCCGGTGCCGGTGCCGGGGTGCTTGCAACCGGGGTCGAGACCGGTGCCGTCGTCTTGGGCGCGCTGCTGCACGCCGAGAGCAGGACCACGACTGCGCTCAGCGCAGCGAGGGAAGAAAGAGATTTCATGGCATGACTCCGTCAAAAGCCTGGCCCCACAGAGAGGGCTCCAGGTCCAAGCGGAAATCATAACATTTGCACAAATGTATTTACATCCCAACACAATGTAAAGAATCGCAAACCGGAACCTGCCTGCCCTCTGGACACTTCACAGCTCAAAGATGGGCCAAGGGTGTCTGCTCGACGGTCTCGTCTGCATGCAGCACGGCAATGAGGGCGCGCAAATCTTCCTCCAGGCGGTCCAAGGTCTGCGAGGGCAGTTGGGCGAGAGCGGTCGGCAGCACCCCTTCGAAGGGGCCCGAAACACGACCCAGTACCTCCAGGCCTGCCGGAAGAATGGACAGTTCGATGCTGCGCCGGTCCGTCAGGCCTTTCACCGCCTGGATCAACTCCCGCTTGAGCATGGCCCGGACAAGGTTGCTGGCCGTGGATTGGTGGATGTCCATGGCGGCCGCCAAGCCCGACACGCCGATGCCGGGCCGGTCGCGCACCACGCTCAGGGCCCAGATCTGGGCGCCGCCCAGGCCGGCCTGGCTCTCGACTTGCTGAAAATGAGTGCGCACCGCATTGAAGACCACCCGAAAGCGGCGCAAGACCAGCGTCGTCTTTTCCAGGTCGGCGTGCGTTGGCGTGGGGCTTGCAGCGTTGGCAGGGAGCTCGGTCTTGGGCATCGGGCGATGATACCGGCGCCATCCGGCCACCAAAAGCAACGCCCTAAATCAACCGAAACTGAAGGCAGACAAGGTGGTTTCCATGACCCGATCGGAAAACACCCGCCGTCCCGCGTCCTCACCCGCCGCGCCGGCCACCACCATCAAGGGCAGCAGGTGCTCCTCGGCACGGGGTGGGTGACACAGTCGGGCACCCGGGGCTTGCGTCCAATGGGCCAGCGCTTCATGGCGCTGGGCCGGTGCGGCCTCCACAGCCTGGCCCAGCCAGTCGTCGAAGGCATCGGACACCGGGCCAAAACGCGGGTCGCCATAGCCGCGCATGTTGTGAAAGCTCATGCCGCTGCCGACGATCAGCACCCCCTCGTCCCGCAGTGGGGCCAGCGCCTGACCGGCAAGCAGGTGGGCCTCGGGGTCCAGATCGCTGGTCAAAGAGAGTTGAACCACCGGGATGCTCGCTTGCGGGAACATCAGCATCAGGGGGATGAACATCCCGTGGTCAAAGCCCCGGCTAGGGTGGCCCTGGGCCGCCACGCCGGCCTGGCCCAGCAACTCGGTGACCCGCCCGGCCAGTGCAGGCGCGCCAGGCGCCGGGTACTTCAGCTGGTAGGTGTTTGGGGGAAAGCCGTAGTAGTCGTAGATCAACTCGGGCTGAGCGCCCGAGGTGACGCTGAATCGAGGCTCCAACCAATGGGCCGAAACCAACAGGATGGCCTTGGGCGCCACGGGCAAGGTGGCCGCTTGCCCCTTCAAAAAGGCCGCCATCTTATCCCAGGCATCGGGTGGGTTCCAGTCCATGAAGAAGCAAGGGCCGCCGCCGTGCGGGATGAACCATGTGGGCATGCGTGTCGCAGCCACAGGGGCGGAAACAGGGTTCGCGTCAGACATCAGGGTCTCCAGAAGTTAAGGGCCTTGGGCGGGGTAGCGCGGAATGCATGCGCCAGCTCAACCACAGCAGGGTGCGCCCGGAACGCCGAGCAGCGGACACCACAGGTGCAAATGCAGCTTGCCAGACTCACACCTCATGCTGGGCTCCGCCCAAGAAAGGGGGCACTGGGAGCCACTTTAATGGCATTGAATTTCGCGATAAACCCAATATTCCAGTTTTGACTGTCTTGGAAATCACAACAAAACCAAAGGCAGGAGCGCCGGCTCGCCCCTTTGCCGACCATCGGCCACAGCAACAGTCCATCACCCAAGACCCCGGCCAAACCGGGTTCACCAGGCACGGCAGGTCGCCCCAGCAAATGGGGCCAATTCGCTAGACTGCGCAGCACATGCAAGCCAACCCCACCTCCATCGCCCGGCTCGCCTGCCAAAGGCTAGCCATTTCGCTGCCCGCTGTCTGTCTTCTGCTGGGAGTCATCGCCGCGCCTTTGCAGGCCGCCACGGCAGACACGGCAACCTGGCCCTCAACGCCTGCCGCTCAATGGCTGGGTTTGAACGAAGTCAGCCTGTCCACCTCGGTGCCCGAGGTCCAGCGCCTGCGCCGCCCTCAGATCGGTCCCCATGGCCTGAAAGCCTGGTGGGCCCTGCCCAGTGTGACGCTGGACCAGGGCCGCCTGGACACCTTGTTCTTTGCGCGCAACCAGGCCGTGGTGCACATCGAAGAACGCTGGCGGGCCGAACCGGTGCGTTGCCAGGCCGGCAGCCGTTACCAGGCGCTGGTGGCACGCCTCAACCAACGACTGGGCCAGACCGGCGTGGCCAATGGCGATGCCCAGGCCCTCCAGGCCTCCACCGCCTGGGCCGCCGGGGCGTATGACGTGCGGCTGTACCTGAATCAAATGCCGGGCAACTGCCAGTTGCTGCTGGTACACGAATTGCACGCCGAACGCGATCCGTCCGAACTCTAGGCCGTCCGCCAGCCAAGAAACCGCTCAGCGCCCCACATGCTGGGCCACGCCAGGGCTCAGCGTCGCCATGAAGGCTTCGACAGATCGGGTGTATTCGTTGTCCAGGCCCAATTGCGCATTGATATCGCCATGGCTCAAGTCCTGCCCCAGCCATTGGGCCCGCACCCCCACCTGCGCGGCCCGCGCCACATACGCTTGAGCCTGGGCACAGGCGTCGTCGCGGCGTGTCGAGCAGACCGCCAGCACCGGAGCCACCCCTTGGCGCAATTGCTGAACGGGCGACATGGCGCGCCAATAGCTGGGGTCTTTGCCGAACGGTCGGTCGTACAGCCGCATGTGCGGCTGGCTCATGATGGCGTGCACATCCATGGCAGCACTGTCGAGGGCCACTGTGCCCAGCACCGGCGGTCCACTCAGCCCCAGCCTGGCAGGCACGGCCCCCGCCAGCAAGGCCACCAGGTGCGCGCCTGCCGAATGCCCCATGAGAATGAACTGTGCCGGGTCGGCGCCCCAGTCGGGCGCATGCGACTGGGCATGGGCCAAGGCTTGTGCGACATCGCGCAACTGCCCGTCTGGCGGCACATCGGGCAGCATCCGGTAGTTGACCGACACCAGCGCAAAGCCTCGCGCGCCCCATCGCGCCACCTTGGCATCCACGACCCGGGTCATGACCTTGTCACCCACCGCCCAGGCGCCGCCATGCACCATGAAAATCACCGGGGACCTTGGCGCCCCAGACGTTGGTGCGCCGCCACTCGGCAGGTAGACGTCATACACCTGCTCGCGAGCGGGCCCATAAGCCACATTGGACAGACTGGCCTGAGGGCTTGAGGGGGCGGCCTGACCAGCCGCCTGACGCCGCTCACGAAGCCGGTCCAGCAGTGGCCCGCCCGAGACCGCCGTCGTCAGCGCCAGGACCAGCGCCACCCCCATCGCGGCCTTCACGATCTGCCTGCGACGCAACCCCCGCCGAGGCACAGCAGAACCCATCCCGTGGGCCCCATTGCAGTTGTCCATCCGTGCACTCCGTGCGGCCACACCCGGGCCTGAGGGTATTCTAGGCACACGCCTCCGACCACCAACGCCCCCACCATCCACATCCCCCACCACCCCACCGATGCACGCCTCAGACGCACGTATGCACAGCCCCGCTGCGGAACGCAACACCGCCCCCATCCTGGCCCAATTGCAGGCCCTGCTGCCGCCCCAGGGGCTGATGCTCGAAATCGCCAGCGGTACCGGTCAACACGCCGCGGCCTTCAGCTCCGGCCTGCCGGGCTGGGAATGGCAACCCACTGACTTCGAGGCCAGCGCCCTGGCCTCGGTCAGCGCCTGGTGCGGGGGCCTGGAGAGAGTGCGGCCCGCGGTGCAACTCGATGTGCTGAGCAGCCCCTGGCCCGCGCAACTGCCCGGCGTGGTGGACGCCATGTTCTGCGCCAACATGATCCACATCGCCCCGTGGGCCTGCACCGGCGCGCTGATGCGGGGAGCCGCACGGCATCTTTCAGGCCCAGGGCTCTTGATCACCTATGGCCCCTACCTGGAAGAAACCACGCCCACCGCCCCAAGCAACCTGGCTTTTGACGCTGATCTGCGCAGCCGAAACCCGGCCTGGGGTTTGCGCCAACTCCACGACGTGGTCACGGTGGCGGGTGAGGCCGGATTGCGGCTGAGAGACCGCATCAGCATGCCGTCCAACAATCTGCTGCTGGTCTGGGTCCGGGTTTGAGCTGCGGTGGGCGGTGCGGTGTGCCGCGCCTTGTGCGGTGCTTTGTCGATGCACCGATACAAAGTCAGGAAGCCGGCACCAGACGCCTGATTTTCTGCAAGGTATCTGCCAGCGCCTTGGCCATCGGGACCTTGCGATCAGTGAACAACTGCGACAAGGCCTCGTAATACCAGACAGCACCTTCCAATTTGGCATTGAAACGGTCAAATACCGAAGGGCCAATGGTGACAAGGTCATCCAATATGGCCCTGGCGTTGCTCAGCTTGTCACAGCCTGAAACCAACAAGGCCTCATCAGGCGCGCTCCTGAGATGGGCCAGGTAGGCACGCTTGCGTTCTGTCCAGGTCAACTTGCGTCCAGGGTCCTGGCCTTGCCCGTCGGAGCAGGCTTGGACGATGGCCAATACCCTGGGTCCGAATTGATCACCGATCTGTGCTGCATAGTGCGGGCCGCCGTCTTCGAGAACATCGTGCAGCAAAGCGGCAACCTGCTGATCCTCATCCCCACCATACTGAGCCACCAGCCCAGCCACCACGACAGGGTGGGTGATGTACGGGATGGTCGTGCCTTTGCGCACTTGCCCCTCGTGGGCCGTGGAAGCAAGCGTGAGGGCTTGGGTGAATCGCGGAGTCATGGGCACAGTTTACGGGTTGGCTGCGACTTGTGGATATTTCCATTCGAGGTCGAGCAACAGGTTGTGCCAATAAAAGCGCTCAAGTTTCATCGCCAAAACCCTGTTCTTGCTTTATTCTCGAACCAGCTGCCCACGCATTTCTTCGCACGCCGATTAATCTTGATACCAGTCAATCATTCATCGACAGAGTCTCAAGGATTGCCCTCTGAAAACCTGGAGGCCGTCGCGGGTTTTTCCTATGCCATTCTGGATTCCATCGAGCAAGAGATCGCCGTCATTCAAAAAGATGGGCAGATTGTTTATGTGAACGAGGCCTGGGTGCGGTTTGGTGCCAACAACGGGCTGCCCAAGACCGATTGGCTTCAATCCAATTATCTGGACATCTGTCTCAGTGCGGCGCTGAGCGACGAACCCGAGGCTCAGGACATCTATGCGGGACTGGCTAGCGTCATCGACGGTAATCGTCTGGTTTTTTCCTATGAATACCCCTGCCATAGCCCCGATGAGAAACGCTGGTTTCTGATGAATGTGGTGGGCCTGACGGGGTACACCAAAGACCTGTTCGTCATCATCCACAGCAATATCACCCAACGAAAACTGGCCGAGCAGCAGATAGAACGCCTGTCTTTGCTCGACCCGCTCACAGGTCTGGCCAATCGCCGGCATTTCATGCAATTCCTGCCCTCTGAATGGCAACGCAACCGACGCGAGGGCACACCGCTCAGTCTGATCTTGTTGGACATCGACGATTTCAAACACATCAACGATCAGCACGGCCATGTGGCCGGCGATGAATGCCTGAAACAGATCGCAAATCTGGTCGGTCGCAGCGCCCGGCGCCCCAGCGACCTGGCCGTGCGCTGGGGCGGCGAGGAATTCATGCTGGTTCTGGGCAATACCCCTCTCGAAACCGCCCTGGGCATGGCGACTGAACTCTTGCAGGCGGTGCGGCGTGCCGAATCTCCCTCGTTCGGGCAATGCACCATCAGCCTGGGGGTGAGTACGGCGATTCCCGCCGACGATGGCTGTGAAGCGCTGATCCAACAGGCTGACTCCGCCCTGTACCAGGCCAAAAAAGCAGGCAAAAACCAGGTTTTCCGCCATCAGCCCACGGTGTCTTGATGCCGATGTCGGATGCACGTCGTCGGCATGTTCACAACACCATTTGATCTGGACCATCCCACTCAGCGTGACAGTGATATATAAATACACTGTAAAATCATTTTTTTCATCTATATCATCCTGAAACACCTCTGGGTGACGGGATATGACAAAGGAGACAGCCATGCAGATCAACAACATCAGTGTCAAGACGCGTCTGTGGGTGACGTTCACCGCCCTCATCCTCCTGATGATGGTGCTGTCGGGTTGGGCGCAATTCCGTTCCAACTCCAGCCTGAGTGCGGCCCTGGAAGATGTGGTCAATACCGACATCAAGGTGGTGGCAGCCACCCGCTGGAACGACGGCACCTCGGCGGCACTGGCCATCACGGTGGCTGCGGTGCTGTCCACCGATGAGCAAAGCTCGCAACGCCTCACCAACGACGGCAAGGTTCTGGTCGAACGCAATACCAAGATGCTCAAGACCATGGCTGACCTGATCACCCGAGCCGATGAAAAGACAGCACTCGACAACCTGAGCAACGAACGCAAGCCCGTGCTGGCGGCCTTGGGCAAAGCCAATGAACTCAAGAAAGCAGGCGACATGGCCGGTGCCCGGGACGCTGCCGAAAAAGACCTGGTGCCCCTGACCACGGCCTACCTGCAGCACCAACGCGAGTTTGTGCAGATGCTCGAAAAGAACCGCGACGCCACCGTTCAGGAAGCACAAGATGCGCGCCGTCAAAACGCCATCACCAGCACGGTCACGGGCTTGATCGTGGCGTTCGGCGTGCTGTTCATTGCGGCCCAACTGGTTCGCTCGATCACCCAGCCCCTGGCGCAGGCCGTTGACCTGGCCCAGAGCATCGCCAAGGGCGACCTGACCCACGACACCCGCACCGAACGCCAGGACGAATTCGGCGTTTTGCTCAATGCCATGTCGGGCATGGCCACTCAGCTGCGCTCGGTGGTCGGCGAGGTACGCACCGGTGTGGACGCCTTGACCGTGGCCTCGGTCGAGATTGCCAACGGCAACCAGGACCTGTCTTCGCGCACCGAGCAAACCGCCAGCAACCTGCAGCAGACCGCGGCCAGCATGGAGCAGCTGACCAGCACCGTGAACCAATCCGCCGACACCGCGCGCCAGGCCAATCAACTGGCCGGCACGGCAGCCCATGCGGCCAGTCGCGGCGGCGATGTCGTGGCCCAGGTGGTGAGCAGCATGCAACAGATCACCGACAGCTCGCGCAAGATCAGCGACATCATCGGGGTGATCGATGGCATTGCTTTCCAGACCAACATCTTGGCCCTGAACGCTGCAGTGGAAGCCGCCCGCGCCGGTGAGCAGGGTCGGGGCTTTGCCGTGGTGGCGGGCGAGGTGCGCAGTCTGGCCGGCCGCAGCGCTGAAGCGGCCAAGGAGATCAAGACCCTGATCAATGCCTCCGTCGAGAACGTCGAATCCGGCTCGCAGCAGGTGGCCGATGCCGGCGCCGCCATGGCCGAGATCGTCAGCAGCGTGCGTCGCGTCACCGACCTGATCGGTGAGATCACGGCCTCGTCCGACGAGCAGCGCTCGGGCATCTCGCAAGTGAATGCGGCCGTCGGCCAGCTCGATCAGATGACCCAGCAGAATGCGGCTCTGGTCGAGGAGAGCGCCGCCGCAGCCGCCTCCTTGCGCGATCAGGCCCAGCGCCTGACTGAGGTGGTGGCCGTGTTCAATCTGGGCCAGGGCCATGCCCCCGCTGCGCGCTCGCTGGCCCAGGCCCCCAGGGCATCTGCCGCGCCGGCCCCTGCAGCCCTGCGCAGTGCACCGCGTCCCAGCCTGAGCGCCAGCAAGACGCCGGCGCCTGCCAGCGCCAAACCCCGCGTGGCCTTGCCCTCGGCCACCGCCAGCGCCGCCCCCAAGGCCGGCAACGAAGACGATTGGACCTCGTTCTGAACGCATGAACAAAGCGGCCCCTTGGGCCGCGCCTGTGAGCCGCCCTGACTAGAATCCGGGCGATGAACCTCGCCCCCAGCCCCACCAAGCGCACACGCCGTGGCAGTGGCGCGGTCACACTGCACGAGGTGGCCCAAAAAGCGGGCGTGGCCCCCATCACCGCATCGCGCGCCCTGAACTCCCCCGACAAGGTCTCGCCCGAGGTGCTGCAGCGGGTCACCGAGGCCGTGCAGACCCTGGGCTATGTGCCCAATCGCCTGGCCGGCGGCCTGGCCTCCACCCGCAGCAGACTGGTCGCCGCGCTGGTGCCGACCATGGCGGGGCCCGTGTTCCTGCAGACCGTGCAATCCCTCACCCAGGCCCTGGCCGCGCAGGGCTATCAGTTGATGCTGGGCCAGACCGGCTATGCCGACCCACGCACCGGCGAAGACCTGATGCTTGAAGCCCTGATCGGCCGCCGACCCGACGGCATCGTGCTGACCGGCACCCTGCATTCCGCCCAGGCCCGGCAACGGCTGCAAGCCGCGGGCATCCCGGTGGTCGAGACGTGGGACCTCAGCGACCACCCCATCGACATGCTGGTGGGGTTCTCGCACGAAGGGGTAGGGCGATCGGTGGCCGCTTTTTTTCACACCAAGGGTTACAAGCGCTGGGCCCTGGTTGCCGGTGACGACCCACGCTCCCAACGGCGGCAACACGCTTTTGGCCAGGCGGCCCTCGAACTGGGTCTGCCGCCCATCCAGGTGGTGACTGTGCCAGCGCCCACCACCCTCAAGAGCGGGCGGCTGGCCTTGCGCCAACTGCTGCAGGACGCCCCTGATGTGGATGCGGTGTTCTGCAGCTCCGACCTGCTGGCCCTGGGCGTGCTGACCGAGGCCAGAGCGCAGGGCAGGGCCGTGCCAGAGCAACTGGCGGTGATGGGTTTCGGCGACCTGGATTTCGCGGCCGACCTCGAGCCCGCGCTCAGCACCGTGCACATCGACGGCGCGGCCATGGGGCGCCAGGCAGCGCGCTTCATCATGGATCGCGCCGAGGGGCGCAACGTGGCCCAGCCGGTGCTCGATATCCGCTTCAGTCTGATCGAACGCAGCAGCACCTGACAAAGCGCTCCGAGCCTTGGAGGGGCTTGCAGCGCGCCAATGGTAGCGTTATCATTCGTCCACATGGTAGCGCTACCGGTGTGGATCATCATCCCGTCCAGCCTCCATTCAGACCCCGTAAAGCCCCAACCCATCTGCCCCCGACATGACCCTGCACGCCACCCCAACCATCACCGAACTTCGCGTCATCCCCGTGGCCGGGCGGGACAGCATGCTGCTCAACCTGAGTGGCGCGCATGGCCCGTTCTTCACCCGCAACCTGCTGATCCTGACCGACAGTGCTGGCCGCACTGGCGTGGGTGAAGTGCCCGGCGGTGAGAAGATCCGCCAGACCCTGGAAGACGCGCGTGAGCTGGTCGTGGGCCAGGCCCTGGGCTCGCAGCAACGCGTGCTGCAAGAGGTTCAGCAACGTTTTGCCGACCGCGACAGCGGTGGCCGCGGCCTGCAGACCTTTGACCTGCGCACCACCATCCATGCCGTCACCGCCATCGAGTCGGCCCTGCTCGATCTGCTGGGCCAACACCTGGGCGTGCCGGTGGCTGCCTTGCTGGGTGAAGGGCAGCAGCGCCAGGAGGTCGAGATGCTGGGCTATCTGTTCTACGTGGGTGACCGCACCCGAACCGATCTGCCCTATCAGAGCGAGCCGGGCGCAGCCGATGCCTGGTCGCGCCTGCGCCATGAAAAGGCCGTCACGCCCGAGGCCATCGTGCGCCTGGCCGAAGCCGCCCGCGAGCGCTATGGTTTCAATGATTTCAAGCTCAAGGGCGGGGTGCTGCGTGGCGATGAAGAGGTCGAAGCCGTGCGCGCGCTGCATGAGCGCTTTCCCCAGGCCCGCGTGACGCTGGACCCGAACGGCGGCTGGCTGCTCAAGGATGCCATCCGCCTGATGCGCGACATGCGGGGCGTGGTGGCCTACGCCGAAGACCCCTGCGGCGCTGAAGATGGTTTCTCGGGTCGCGAGGTGATGGCCGAGTTCCGCCGCGCCACCGGCCTGCCCACGGCCACCAACATGATCGCCACCGATTGGCGCCAGCTGAGCCATGCCCTGGCCCTGCAATCGGTTGACATCCCGCTGGCAGACCCCCATTTCTGGACCATGGCGGGCAGCGTGCGGGTGGCCCAGACCTGCCGAGACTGGGGACTGACCTGGGGCTCGCACTCCAACAACCACTTTGATGTGTCACTGGCCATGTTCACCCATGTGGGCGCCGCCGCGCCCGGCAAGGTCACCGCCATCGACACCCACTGGATCTGGCAGGATGGCCAACGCCTCACCCGCGACCCCTTGCAGATCGTGGACGGCAAGGTGCAGGTGCCGCAAAAGCCGGGGCTGGGCGTGGAGCTCGACATGGTCGAAGTCGAGAAGGCCCACCAGCTGTACCTGCAGCACGGGCTGGGCTCGCGCGACGATGCGGTGGCCATGCAATACCTGATCCCGGGCTGGCAATTCAACCCCAAGCGCCCGGCACTCGACCGCTGAGCATTCACACCCTGGCAACCCCAGGGGCCCAGGGGTTGATGCGCCGTGCTAGATTGCAACTGTTTGTTGCAGGCCTGCGCAGTTCCCGTGGGCCCAACGGCCTCAACCCATCTGGAGACCCACCATGCAAACCCGTCAACTGCTGAAAATCGCCGCCCTGGCTGCCGGACTGACCCTCACCCTTGCAGGCTGCAGCGCTCTTTCCGCAGGCAACAGCAACACCGTGGTGTTGGGTGGCAGCCTCAGCGGCGCCAGCGAAGTGCCGCCGGTGAACACCACCGGCTCCGGCACAGTCGAGGCGCGTTTTGACAAAAGCACCCAGGTGTTGACCTGGAAGGTCAGCTTCACGGGCCTGAGCGGCCCCGCCACAGCCGCCCACTTCCATGGCCCGGCCGCGCCAGGCAGCAATGCTGGCGTGGTCATCCCGTTTTCGGGCAACACCAGCCCCATCGAAGGCAGTGCCACCCTGACACCGGCCCAGGCTGCCGACCTGTTGGCGGGCAAGTGGTACGCCAACGTGCACACTGCCGCCAACAAGGGCGGCGAAGTGCGCGCCCAGATCTCGGTGCGCTGAGCCAGGCAGGCTGGCCGCACGAAGCGGCTGAAAGCGGCAGGGCTGCGTATGATGGACATTCGTCCTGATCCGGAACCCTGCCATGCTCGACTCGCTGCCCAGTTTCTTCATCCAATGGGCCATCACCTCGCTTTCGCTGTGGGTGGCCAGCCATGTATTCAAAGGCCTGCGTTTTGCCGACACAGGCTCGTTGGTCGTGGCAGCGCTGCTGCTGGGTTTCGCCAACGCCGTGCTGCGCCCGCTGCTGTTCGTGCTGACCCTGCCGCTCACGGTGCTCACACTGGGCATCTTCGTGCTGGTTCTCAACGCTTTGATGCTTATGCTGGTGTCTGCCCTCGTGAAGGGCTTTCAGCTCTCAGGTTTCTGGACTGCGTTTTTTGCCAGCATGTTCATTGGCGTGCTCAGCTTCCTGCTGAGCATGGTGCTTTCGGGCGGCGACTGGTCCTGGCAGGCCCCCGTGCCCATGCACGCCCCGGGCACCGGCCAGTGGCTGTGACACGCGGCCAGGTCAGCCAGGCTCAGGCCGCCATGAACCCGAGGTTGTGTGTGCTGTAGTTCGCCAGATTGGGCATCACGCTGGCCAGGTCGGTGGCTGACACGCCAAACCAGGTCGCCAGGGTGGCGCCGTACTGGTCCACCGACAGACTGGGCAGCAAACGCCCCTGGCCGACATCATCCGGCCCGCCATTGGCCACCACTGGCGGTGTGCCCACCAATGAACGGCCATTCACGGCACCACCCACCACAAAGTGCATGCTTCCCCAGCCGTGGTCACTGCCATCGTTGTTGCCCACCAGGGTGCGGCCAAAATCCGAGGCGGTGAAGGCCGTGACCTGCTTTGAAACGCCCAACTCCACCGTGGCTTGATGGAAGGCCCCCAGCGCATCGCCCAGCGTCTTCATCAGACCGGGGTGTTGGGTCACCAAGCCATCATGGGTGTCAAAGCCCCCCATGGAGACAAAGAAGACCTGACGCTTGGCCCCCAGGCTGGAGCGTGCGGCCACCATGCGCGCCACCAATTTGAGCTGATCAGCCAAGCTGTTGCCGGTCGGGAACGGGGTGGCCAGCGTGACGCCTGTCAATGCACTGCTCAATTGGCTGTTGGCCGCGATGGAGCGCGATGCCACCCGTGCGTATTCGTTCTCAAACAGGTGAACCCGGTTGGCGGTCATCAACTGCTGCAGGGCACGCGAACAGGTGGCTGATCCGAACAAAGGCGACTGCAGGCCATTCACCGCCACCGAGCCACTGCTGGACACCTGGTACTGAACCGCGCTGTGCCCCGACAGGTACACCGCATTGCCCCCGACGCCGATGCAGGTGAAGGTGGCATTGCCATTGCCCGAGGCAAACAGGTCGCCCAGCCGTCCCCCCCAGCCCGACGCCGCCCCCTCAGGCGACGACGACTGCCAGAACGACTGTTGATCGTTGTGGGAGAACAGCTTGGGCGGCAGGGGGACCGAGCCGGCCTGGTACTGGGCCTTGGTGGTAGGGTGGATCAGGCTGCCCACATTCAGCAGCACCGACATCTGCCCCGCATTGAAAAGGGGCAGCAGCGGATCCAGCCCCGGGGCCAGCGCATACTGCCGCCCGCCGGGCAGGGGCGTGGTGGGGTTGAGCACCAGTGGGGTCAGGCTGTCGCGCGCAATCGCCAGGGGTGCCCGAAACTGCAACATGGCGTTGTAGCTGGCCGGGTCGTAAGTGACCAAAGTGTTGGCATAGTCGTTGCCGCCGTACAGAAACACGCAGACCAGCGCCTTGTAATCGGTGGCCGTGGCGGCTGCGGCCTCGCCCATGGCTGCCAGACTCACGGCAAATGGCGTGGCCCCAGCGGCCACGGACAAAGCCGCCCCGCGCTGAAGAAAGGCCCGGCGCGATGCGTTGTCAGGCGCAACGTTGGAGAAATGGTTCATGGCCGTCCTGCCTTATTTCTGCACGATGAATTCGGGGGAGGCCAGCACCAGGGTCAGGGCCGCCTGGATGCGCCTGAGGGCATTCGGCTGGTTGCTGGAGGGCAGGGTGGTGACGGCCGCCTGGATCAGGCTCAGTGTCTGCGCCGACAGCTGCCCACCGGCCAGCACCCGGTTGATCTCGGCCACCAGTGCCGCGGCGTCGGCTGCCAATGGAAGCAGGCTGCTGTAGTCAGGGGTCAGATCCCCCGCCCCGCTGCCAGTCACCAACCGCTGCATGTAGTTGATGTATCCCGCCACCGAGGATTCGTTGGCAATCTGAAACTCCGGCCCCACCAAACCTTGGCTGGCCAGTGCCGTGCCCGGGGGCACGTAGCCGGGGCGGAAGAAATTGAACACCGACCCCGAACGCATCGGGCTCTGGCCCAGGCGCGTGGCCGGGTCGGACAGGTCGCCCACAGCCCAGGTATTCGTGGCAGAGTTGGCCCGGTAAGCCCGCGCCCAGGCCAGAAAACGCATCACCGGCTCGCGCAATTTGCCGAAGGTGGGCAAGGCCGCGGTGGTGGCGCTGCGCGCCTCGGTGTCCAGCAAGATGGCCTTGAGCACCGCCTGCAGGTCGCCACGCACCCCTGCGCCGTTGTTGGCGAACACCGCACTCACGCGGGCCACATAGGCGGGGCTGGGGTTGCTGGTGACCAGCCGCTGGATCAATTGCCGGCTGATGAAGGGGGGCAGATTCGGGTGCTGAAACAAGGTGTCCAGGGCCTGGTTCAAGGCGTCCAGGGCCGGCGTCCCGGCGGCGATGGTCTTGCCCAGAAAAGTCTTGCTGCCGGTCTCGTACTGCGAGGCCACGGAGACCATGGGTCGCTGCTGAAAATCGGCAGGGTAGGGGGAGGTCAAGCCCGACACATCCACGTTCCAACCGGTGAACACCCGCGCCAGACCACTCACATCGGCCTGGGTGTAGGTCTCCAGCGCCGTTCCATTGGCGCGGGTTTTGACGCTGCCATCGGGATTCAATTGCACCAGACCGATCGTGAACAACTGCATCAACTCGCGCGCATAGTTCTCATCGGGTTCGCTGCCCGTCTTGGGGTTGGCCTTGGCACTGCCCCGAAAAGTCAGGTAGTAGCCCATCGCCGGGCTCAATGAAATGTCCTGCAGCAGCTTGCGGTAGTTGCCGAAGGCGTTGGCCTCCAGCAGGTCCAGGTAATGGGCCACCGCGTATTGGCGCCACGAAGAGTTCACCCCCAGGACCGACACCACGCAGATCTCTGACAAGGCCAGCACCATGCGTTGGCGCAACGGGTCACCTGAGCCGATCAGCTTGCGCCAGATCGTGTTGTCCAGGCCCGCTGTGCTGAAGATGTTGCTGGCAGCGTTGTAGCCGTGGGCATTCAACCAGTCGCAATGGCTTTGGCTGCGCGGCAGCGCAAACTGCTTGTTCAACCACGCTGTGTAACCCGTGGCGGCGACCGAGGACAGGTCGGCCGCCGTATAGCCCGGGGTGGCCTGGGTCAGAAAGCGGGCGGCTTCGGCCACCGTCGGCAACGCCTGGGTGGCCAGGGGCTCCACGGCCACCCGCGCCTCCAGTGCAGTGTCTGCGCTTTCGCCACCACCACAAGCCGCCAAGCTGCCCAACAAGGCCAACCCGGCCAGCCCCTGAGCGCCTTGTGTCACGCCACGCTCGGCAGGCTCTGAAAACTCTGGAAAATCCAGAGTCGGCACCTGCTCAGAGCCTTGCAAGGCATCAGGATCGAACACGGACATGGCATTCCTTGTGGCATGGTTGCGGCCCCAGATCCCAAGGCCAGTGCAATTGGTACAGAGGTCATAAATGGACTGTCAAACTCATTTACAACCTTCGGTCGGCCGAATAATGCCTCAAGCCTTGATACAAACAAGACACAGTCCCGGTATTAATGTTTCTGGTTGTATCTCGCCTTCTCACATTCAGTGAATTGCGTCCTATTGAAGAACAAGATGTGCATCTTTGCTAACCGCCAGCGCCCTTCACGCCGCTCAACCACGCATGTCTGACCTGCTGCTCGACCCCACCGCCACGGCCCAGTCCTTGCCCTATCCCGCTCTGGCGGCAGCCACCGAGGCTTTGCTGCAAGACCCTTCGGTGCGAGTGCCACCGCGCATCGTCCAGCCGCTGCCGGGGGGTGGCTCGCTGTTCGTGATGCCGGCCTGCGACGCCCGCCTGGCCATCAGCAAGCTCATCACCTTCGTGGCCGGCAATGCATTGCGCGGCCTGCCCACCATCCAGGGGGACATCCTGGTGTTCGACAGCGTCAGCGGACGCCGCCTTGCCTTGCTCGACGGGCCCACCGTCACAGCGCGCCGCACTGCCGCCGTGTCACTGCTGGCCGCTCAGAGGCTGGCCCCGAACCCCCAAGGCCCCTTGCTGATCGTCGGTGCCGGGGTACAAGGCCGGGCCCATCTGGAGGCATTCCACGCAGGCCTCGGCGTGCAGGAGGTGTGGGTCAACTCACGCAGCGAACGCAGCGCCCAGAGCTTGATCGAGCACGCTCAGACGCTGGGCCTGCGCGCGCACCATGCACCCGATGCGAATGCCGCCCTGGCGCACTGCCCCCTGGTGGTCAGTTGCACGCCGGCCCAGCAGGTGGTGCTGAACGCCATGCCACGCCAGGATGCGTTTGTTGCGGCTGTGGGGGCGTTCACGCCACGCATGGTCGAATGGCAGGCGAATGTCTGCCAACGCCTGGCAGCCGAAGGCACCCTGCTGGTGGACACCCGCGACGCCGACCATGAAGCGGGCGACCTGTTGCAGGCCGGCATCGACGTGGCGCAACTGCCCACCCTGGGCGACATGATCCTGGGGCGGTCAGCCACCTTGGGTGGGGCAGGGCGGCAGGGTGGGCCGGTGTTCTTCAAGAGTTGCGGCTGGGCGGGGTGGGACCTGGCGGCAGCGCGCTGCGTGATGCAGGTACGCGCTCCGATCCACTGACAAGCCTGATCGCCAGCCAGCCCATCACCTGACCGACGCAAGAAACAAAGTCTCGCGTCTTTTTCGCACACCGATGCGGGCAGTGCAGCGGTTTTGCGCTGGGGCGCCTCGCCACGCCGTATGCTTCGCCGGCCGTCCGCACCGTGTTCAGTTCAGCACTGGAGCAGGCCGGCTGGGGATGAGATCCCCTCACTACCACCCGCATCGCAAGGATTGTTTTCATGATTCAACGTTTTGACGTCGGCGCTCGCCTGTCCGAAATGGCCATCCACAACGGCACCGTCTACCTGGCCGGCCAGGTGCCCGAAGACGCCAGCCTCGACATCCAGGGCCAGACCACCCAGGTTCTGGCCGCCGTTGACGCCCTGCTGGAGCGTGCCGGCACCGACAAGAGCCGCATCCTGATGGCTCAGATCTTCCTGCCCGACCTGAACGACTTTGCCGGCATGAACGCCGTCTGGGACGCCTGGGTGCCGGCCGGCCATGCCCCGCCGCGCGCCACCGTGCAGGCCGCACTGGCCCGGCCGGGTTGGCGCATCGAGATGGTGGTCACCGCGGCCTTGCCCTGATCCGTCACGGGGATAAGCGCCCCTGAGTGATCACAAAACACAATCGGCGATAACCTGGGGTAATTGATAAAGTGATGCGTATCAATTTGTCAGTACAAGAATCCCCGGAGACACCGCATGAAACTGGTCACGCTCAATGCCTTGGTGGCGGCCATTGAAGAAGGCAGCCTGCGCAGTGCCGCCCGGCGCGCAGGCGTCTCGCAACCCGCGCTCACCAAGATGATCCGCGAGCTCGAGATCGAGCTCGAAACCACCTTGCTGACCCGCAGCTCGCGCGGCGTCACCCCCACCGCCCAGGGCAAGGTGCTGTATGAGCGTGCTGTGAAGGCCCAACGCGAGTTGCGTTCAGCGGTCGACGAAATCAATCAGATGGACGGCCGCCTGATCGGCGAGTTGCGCGTGGGCGCGGTGCCGCTGGCCGTCATGCTGCTGGTGCCCGAAACCCTGCGCACCTTTGTGCAGGAGTTCCCCGACATCCGCCTGCGTGTGGCCGAAGAGCTGTATGTGGCCCAGTTGCACAAGCTGCGCTCGGGCGAGGTCGACATCACCATCGGCGGCATCCCCGACGACCTGGCCACCGGCGAGTTCTTTGTCGAACCCCTGCTCAAGACCACCATGGTGGCCACCGTGCGCAAAGGCAGCCCCTGGCTCAAAGCCAAAGAACTGGCCGACCTGCAATCGGCCCGCTGGGTGTACACCGGCTCGAACAGCGAATCGGGCTACGCCAAGCTGTTCTTTGAGCACCACGGCCTGGCTGCACCCAAGATCGGCGCCATCGTCAACTCGACCCTGGCCCTGTTGTCGCTGGTGGCCTCGGGCGACTACGTGGCCCTGATGCCGATCCAGATCGCCCGCCTGCCCATCGTGGCCCAGTTTGTCTCCATCATCGAGCTGGCCGAAGTGGGTTACGAGCTGGAAGTGGGTGCCATTCTGCGCAGCGACTCGGTGCCTTCGCCCGTGCTGCGCAACCTGATTGCCCATCTGCACCGGGCGGCCTACCACGTGAACCGGGGCGATACGCCCCTGTCCGACCCGCGCTATAACCTCGCGTGATCACGATGCCCGCAGCGGCATCTTTGCAGCCTGTTTGACCTTGCGCAAACTCCGGCCCCAGAGAAGCGGCCCACCCGCTTTTCCGGATTAGCCAAGGTTCAACAGGAGACAGACTTGAAAAAGACCACCGCCCTTCCATCCCGGCCCACCCACGCCCACGCCGTGGCACGCGGCCTTGCACTGGGCACGCTGGCCCTGGCCGCCGCCGGCGCCCAGGCGCAAAGCAGCAGCGTCAGCATCTACGGCAGCCTCGACCAGTACTTCAACCACATGAGCAGCTCCAGCGGCGCCCGCATCAACGCGCTGCAAGATGGCAAGGACCTGCGCAGCCGCCTGGGCTTCCGGGGCAACGAAGACCTGGGCGCCGGCCTGCAAGCCCGCTTTCAGCTCGAACTGGGCTTGAGCACCAACACCGGCGCCACCGCCGACGCCAGCCGCGCCTTCGATCGTCAGAGCTGGGTCGGCCTGTCGCAAGAAGGGCTGGGCGAACTGCGCATCGGGCGTCAAAACTCGGCCGCCTTCACCCGGGGTGACTACACCGACTTCACAGCCCGCACCCTGGGCTCGGTGATCAACAACTTCGGCGTACCGGCGCGTTTTGACAACGATGTGGCCTACATCTCGCCGCGCTGGGCCGGCGTGCAGGTGGAAGCCCATTTCGCCCAGCAACAGGCCAGCACGACAACCGCCCAGGTCACCACGCCCATCGTGCAGCTTGCCGCCGACTACCTCAACGGCCCGGTGCGGGTGGGCTATGCCGGCCTCAGCGCCAAGGCACCGCAGAAATCGGTGATCGACGCCGCCGTGTTCTACCACTACCTGTATGCCAACTACGACTATGGCCAGGGCAAGGTGTATGCGGCCTATGTGCGCTCAAACAACATCGCGTCGAATGCCAATGGCAACGATGCCGGCAGCGTGCTCGGCAACACCGGTGGCGTGGTCACCTGGACCTCGACCTCGGTCAACCGCACCTACGACATCTTCCAGCTCTCGGCCGACTACCGCGTGACGGACGCACTGCGGGTGGGGGCGTTGTGGGGCCGCATCAATGACCAATCCGGCGCCGGGCACAACGCCAGTGGCGGCGCCGTGGGCGCGTACTACTTGCTGTCCAAGCGCACCACCTTGTCGGCCTTGTGCGAGACCCTGCGCAACAGCAGCGCTGCGGGTTTTCGGCCTGCCGGTTCGGCCGCGCTGGGCACCAACTTTGCCGGTACCGACGTGAACGGCCGCAGCATCAACGGCCTGCAGCTCGGCGTGCTGCACCGTTTCTGAAGCCCGCACACCCACATTCTTGAGCTTCCTCCGGGGACCTGATTCAGCATCAGGCTTGACGGGTGCAGGGCCTGGCCTTGCACCCTTTTTTCAGTGCCAGCCCTCGTCTGGCCACAGGAGACAACATGACCCACTTTCAAACCGGCCTGCAACGCCGCCAACTCATTGCTGCCGCTGCCGGCGCCTGCGGGCTGGGCAGCCTCAGCCGCCCCGCACTGGCGCAGGATTTTCCGAACCGCCCCGTGCGCATCATCACGCCGTTCCCGGTGGGCAGCGGCCCCGAGGGTGTGGCCCGATTGGTGGCCGACAAGCTCTCACGGGCCTGGGGCAAGGGTGTGCTGGTCGAGAACAAGCCCGGCGGCAACGGCTTTGTAGCAATCGACGCCTTCAAACGAGGCGCCACCGACGGCCATGACCTGATCCAGCTCGACAACGTGCACCTCAGCGTCTACCCGCACCTGATGAAAAAGCTGCCCTACGACCCGGCCCGCGACTTCGAGCCCCTGGCGCCGCTGTTCAAAGCCTTTTTTCTGGTGGCGGTGGCCAAGAACAGCCCCTACAAAGACATCAAGGACCTGCTGGCCGACGCCAAGGCCCGCCCCGGCCAGCTCAATTACGGCTCGTGGTCGGTGGGCAACCCGGTGCACCTCGGTTCGGCCCGGCTGGCGGCGGCCATGGGCGTGGAGATGCAGCACCTGATCTTCAAGGAAACCACCCAGCTCTACACCTCGGTGGCCAACGGAGACCTGTCTTTTGCGCTGGGCTCCAGCGGCAGCACGGGCCCGCTGTACCGCGCCGGCAAGCTGCGCTACCTGGCCGTGGTGGCCAGCAAGCGCCTCAGCGCCTTGCCCGACGTGCCCACACTCGCCGAAGCCGGTGGCCCCAAAGACCTCGAAGTGACCGGCTGGACCACCCTGGCCGCACCGCCCGGCCTGCCCAAGCCTTTGGTCGACCGCCTGCGCGCCGACCTGCAGAAA
>Ga0209913_1000136_pt1 | contig 76410 bp, 69 predicted proteins | sample PersoiDNA2013203_FD_185805 | JGI IMG/M metagenome (GOLD analysis project Ga0209913, IMG submission 185805) | Permafrost soil microbial communities from the Arctic, to analyse light accelerated degradation of dissolved organic matter (DOM) -... | ecosystem: Environmental > Terrestrial > Soil >...
TTACCTTGCAGCCCGAGTCCTTCAGGTTTTGCGCGTGCGCGTGGCCTTGCGAACCGTAACCGATGATGGTCACGTTCTTGTTCTTGATCAGGGACAGGTCTGCGTCTTTGTCGTAAAAAACTTTCATATTCTTCCTAAATCTTCCTCAATGATGGAGCGGAGCTCTTCTCTGTTGTCATGGGGCTCGCTGCACTAAACAGCCGCCGCGCTGCGCTTGCACGCAGGGCGACAGCGACTGTAGGGGCAGCAAGAATTTCCGTCAAGTCTCCGTCACGCGGCATACGAAGCAAGGTGCGCCGGCATGGCCTGGTCGCGTACGTGCGGAATATCCAGCTGGCGCAATTTACGATACAGCGAGGCGCGGCACATGCCGAGTTGGCGTGACGCGGCGGAGATGTTCCAGCGACTGCCGATCAGCGCATCGATAACGCGCGTGCGCTCGTCCCCGAGCGGGCCGCCTGATGGGCGAGGCAGGATGGCTTCCGCGCCGGCTTGTGGCACGATGCGGCGGATATTGGAGGCTGGCGCAACGTCCAGCCCTGCATAGTGGGAGGAATCGAGGTGGTCAAACGACTCCATCAGTTCTTCCGGCAAATCGGCGACTTCGATGCGAGTACCGTTCATGACCGCGCAGCAATAGCGGATCACCGCATGCATCTGGCGCAAATTGCCGGGCCACGCATAGGCCAGCATCTGCTGCAACGCCGCCGGTGCGATGACGCTTTCGTCAATATGCAGTCCCGGCATCTCGTCGGCAATCATCTGCATGATCAGCTGGCACTGGTCGGCACGCGTGCGCAACGACGGCAGACGCAACACGCCGCCGGCGATGCGGTAATACAAATCTTCACGGAAGAGGCCTTGCGCCACCAGCGTCTTCAAGTCCTGATGGGTAGCGCAGATCAGGTGCACGTCGACCGGTACCGGATGCGCCGCGCCGAGCGGAATCACCTCGCGCTCAGACAGCACGCGCAACAAACGCGTCTGCAGCGAAAAAGGCATGTCGCCGATCTCATCGAGAAACAGCGTGCCGCCGTCGGCCTGCTGTACTTTGCCCTTCATGCCACCCGGCAGCGCGCCGGAAAATGCGCCCTTGCAATAGCCGAACAATTCGCTCTCGGCCAGGCTTTCGGGAATCGAGGCGCAATTCACCGCCACCCAATTGGCGCTGCGGCGGGCGCTGTAAGCGTGCAGTGCGCGCGACAGGTACTCCTTGCCGGTGCCGGTTTCGCCGAGGATCAGGATCGGGATGTTCTTGTCGATCAGGCGCTTGCCGCGCGCGATCAGCTCTTGCATCTGCGGATCGCCGCCACCGAGTTCATCGAGCGAGCGATAGCGTGAAGAAGAGGCGCTACGGACATATCTACGCGCCGTGGCGAGGGCTACCGGGGGTGTCGGCATGATTTGTCTCCTGTCTATGCACTGCTTTTTCTTATGTGGCGGCTGACCGGTTCGTGGCCGGCTGCGCCTGTGAAATTCTCTTCGCCGCCGTTGAGAACGACGCAGGATTTCTGCAAGTCAGTCGCAAGTAAGCTGACTCTGCGGCAAAGAATATCGAGCTTATCCGATAACTTCCAATACAATATAGACACACAATTAATACCTTATAGGTATCAAATGATAGAACTGCGCCACCTGACTTATTTCCGCACCGTAGCAGAAACCCTGCATTTCGGGCGCGCTGCCGAGCTGTTGCATATCTCGCAACCGCCGCTCACGCGCCAGATTGCGGCGCTCGAGAAAGAGTTGGGAGTGCAATTGTTCGATCGCAGCAAACGCAGCGTGCAGCTGACTGAAGCCGGCAAACATTTCTATCGGGACACTGCTGAAATTTTTCATGCACTCGAGCGCGCCAAGCGCAATGCCGTCAGCAGCGGCGCCGGCAAGAGCGGCGCGCTGCTGGTCGGCTTCATGATGTCGTCGGCGTATAACATCCTGCCCTCGGTGACGCGTCATTATTCAGCCGCCTATCCCGAGGTCGACATGCGCATGACCGAGCATGTGCCCAACCTGCTGGCGATCGACATCAAGGAAGGCAAGCGCGATGTGGGGGTGATGTATCGCCCCGAAGATTGCAGCGGCCTCGACAGCCGCACCATCTTCTCCGAGCCGCTGGTGGCGGTGCTGCCGAAGAACCACCGGCTGGCGACACGTGAAAATATTTCAGCCAGAGACCTGGCAGAGGATCCCTTCGTCAGCATCCCGCGCGCGATTGCACCGGTGGTCTACGACCTGATCGTCAATTGCTGCCGTGCGGCCGGCTTCAGCCCGCGCATCAAACTCGAAGCCAACCTGCAGCAAACCATCGTCAACCTGGTCGGCGAAGGCCTGGGCGTGGCCATGGTACCCAACTCGATGCAGGCCATGCATCTGGAAACCACGGTGTTCAAGCCGCTGACGGATGCGCCGGTGGTCGAGGTGGCGGTGATCTGGAACAAAGACAACCGCAATCCCTGCATCCAGACCTTTGTGGAAACCGCGGAAGAAGTCTGGAGCAAGCTGCAGTTGGCCCACAGCACGGCGCCGGTGGTCGCCAAAAAGCGCGTGCTCAGCCGCCCTTCAGCACGCTGAACACCAGCCGCAGGCGCGCGTCGTTGCCGAGCTTGCGCGCCAGTTCGGCGCACGCCGGATCGTAGGCCGCGGCCAGTTCCATCAGCGGCAAGGCGTTCTTCGGATCGTAAGCCGCGCCAACTTCATGGCCTTTCTCGTGATTCTCCGAACGCGCCAGGTCGAACGGCACCCGGCTGCCGGCAAATTCGGCATGGTTCTTCTCACCCCGCACATAAGGCAGCAACCAGGCCACGCTATAGGCCATCGACGCGCCGTTGGGCGCCTTCCAGTGATACAAATCGTCGCCATCTTCGGCCAACACCAGCGCCAGCGTCACCAGCGCGCGCAAGTCATAGACGTGATAAGAAAAGGCGTCGCGCTCGATGAAGTCGATGCTTTCGCCGCCGGGCCGCAGGTTGTCATTGATCTGCTGGCGCAGTCCATCCTTCGCATAGGCGCGCAGTTTGGCGTCGTCCAGCGCGTAAGCGATCAGACCGACCAGTTTGAGCCGGTGGCTGTGCCAGTTGTTGGTGGCGGTGGGCTTGCCCATGATGCGCGAGGCCATCTCGGCGCGCGCGATATTGCGCATCCAGAGGTCAATGCGCGCACGCGTGGCGGCGGCCAGATCGGCGCGCACCAGGCGATAACCGAAGATGGCCGGTTCCAGCCCGGTTTCGTCGATGGGTTGGCCGGTCGCTTGATTGTGCGTGGCCCAGGCGTCGAGGAACTCGCCGGCGCGCGCGGCATAGCGTTCATCGCCGCCGAGCTTGTAGGTCACCGCCAGCGCCTGGATCTTGTCCATGTCCTTGAGGCCGGCGGCAGTCTGGCCCTTGACGGCATCGCCTTGCAAACGACCGCCGGTGGAGAGCGTTGCGACCGGCTGCGGCGACGCGCTCAAGGCCTCGTCGGCAATCCGCCGTTGCGCCGCCATGGCGTGTCGCACCGCCGGGTCGCCGATGGCCTGCGTGCGCAACTGCTCCCACTGCCGGGCTGTCGGCCATAGCGTCTGCGCCGAGGCAAACGGCGCGATCAGCACGCACAAGCAAGCGCAGGCAAACAGGGAAACACGCAGAGGATGAATCGAACGGCGGCCGGACATGGAGTCTCCAGTCAGAGAGAGCAGGACCGGACATTACAACCGCATCCCCCCGACTGCGCACGCCAAGTTACCTTTGGTCACACCTGCATGACAGCCTCACACGCACTTGAGGCTCAGGCCGCCATCGACGATCAGATCCACGCCGGTCACATAGCGCGCCGCATCCGAGGCCAGGAACAAGGCGGCATGGGCGACATCCCAGGCATCGCCCATGTGGCCCATCGGACATTGTGCGTGACGTTTGCGGCGCATCTCTTCGATGTCGCCGCCGTAAGACGCTTTCAGCGGTTCACGGATCATTGGCGTATCCATCAGTCCCGGCAGCACGCAATTGGCGCGAATGCCCAGCGGTGCGTATTGCATCGCGATGTTCTTGGTCAGCGCCAGCATCGCCGCCTTGGAAGCCGAATACGCCACGTAAGGGAAACCGACCCAGCGTATCGCCGCCAGCGAGGAGATGTTGACGATCGCGCCCTTCTTTTGCTTTTGCATCACCGGCAAGACGTGCTTGCAAGTCATGAAGACGCTGGTCTGGTTGATCGCGATGACGCGATTCCAGCTCTCTTCGCTGGCCTCGACCGGCCCGCCGGTTTCGGCGATACCGACGTTGTTGTGCAAGACGTCGATGCGACCGAAATAATCGAGCGCGGCTTGCATCATCGCTTCGATGTCCGGCGTTTTCGAGACGTCGGCGGCGAGCACTTCGCAGATGCCGCCTTCGCTGCGGATCAGATCACAGGTTTCCTGCGCCGCCTGCAGGTTGCGGTCGACAGCCAGCACGTGCGCGCCTTCACGCGCGTACAGCACCGCCGCCGCCTTGCCGTTGCCCCAGCCGGCGCCGACCGAACCGGCGCCGCTGACGATCACCGCTTTATCTTCCATCGCTCTTGCCATCGTCGCGACTCCCTAAATGTTCAACACGCCGGCAGCGACAAAGCCGCCATCCACCGGTACGACATGGCCGGTCACATAAGACGAATCCTCGGCCGCCAGGAAGGCCACCGCCGCCGCGATTTCATCGGTGCTGCCATAGCGATGCATGGGCACGCCGTCGGTGAAGCTCTTGCGCGTTTCCGGCGAGTGCACCGCTTGCGTGAGCGGCGTGTCGACCGGGCCCGGCGCCACGCTGTTGACGGTGACGCCGTGCTCGGCCAGCTCGATTGCCATCTGCCGCGTGAGTCCGATCACCGCGGCTTTGGAAGTACCGTAGGCGGTGCGGCCGGTGCCGGCGCGAATGCCCGAGACCGACGAGATATTCACGATGCGCCCCCACTTGCGACGCACCATCATGCGCGCCGCATGCTGGCCGCACAACATCACGCCGGTGAGGTTGATGTTCAGCGTCAGCAACCAGTTGTCGAGCGGGTAATCGAGGAAAGGAAAGGTCTTGGCGACGCCGGCATTGTTGACCAGCACATCGCAGCGACCGTAGTCTTTTTCAACATCGGCAAAGGCCGCCGCGATCGATTCCGGTTTGCTGACATCCATCGCCAGCGGGGCTGCCTTGCCGCCGTCGGCGATGATCTTCCCGGCAGTCGCCTTGGCCGCATCCAGGTTGATATCCGAGACCAGCACGGTGTAGCCGTCGCGCGCCAGGCGCTGGGAAATTGCGGCGCCGATGCCCATGGCTCCGCCCGTCACGAGCGCCACGCGGGCGCCGCTATCTTTTTGGTTCATGTTGTCTCCGTGAGGATGGCGGCTTGCGAAGGAAGAGGTGCAAGCCGCCGTTTTTAGATCTTGTTTTTGTTAGTGTTCAAGGAAGCCGATGGAAATCCACGGCACCGCAGCCACCACCAGCAAGGCCACCACCAGCGCCGCCAGATAACCCCAGACCCGATTGAAAACCTTGTCCGGCGACACCTTGCCGATCGCGCAGGCGGCATAGAAGCCGACCCCGAACGGTGGTGCAAACAGGCCGATGCCCATCGCCAGGATCACCACCATGGCGTAGTGCACGTCATGGATGCCGAGCGAACGGGCCACCGGGAACAGCAGCGGTCCGAACAGCACGATGGCGGGAATCCCTTCCAGGATGCTGCCCAGCACGATGAAGATGACGATCGTGATCAGCAGGAAGCCCATACCGCCGCCGGGCACGCCTTGCATCAGCGCCACCAGCTTGGCCGAGAAGCCTGACTGCGTCAGCGCCCAGGCCATCGAGGTGGCCATGCCGATGATCAGCAGAATCGCACCCGACAAGGTCGCCGCTTCCACCAGCATCGGGTAGATGCGCTTGAAGTCGAGATGCTTCATGAAAGCATGCATGATCAGGCCGACCACAATCGTGTAGGCGACGCCGATGGTGGCCACTTCAGTCGCGGTCGCCACGCCTTCGATCACCGCCACGCGGATCAGCATCGGCAAAGCCAGCGCCGGAATCGCCGCCACCAGGGTCTTGCCGATCACGCCGATGGTGGCGCGCTTGACCTCAGGCATCGGTTCACGACGGGCGCGGAACCAGCAGATGGTGCCAATGGCAAGCGTGGCAATCACCGCCGGCATCAGGCCGCCGATGAACAGTGCCGTGATCGATACGCTGCACACCGCGCCGATGGTGATCAACACCAGGCTCGGCGGAATCGTTTCGGTCATGGCGCCCGAGGACGACAGCAAGGCCACCAGTTCTTCCGGCTTGGAGCCGCGCTTCTTCATTTCCGGGAACAAGGCCGGCGCAATCGCCGCCATGTCGGCCGCTTTCGAACCGGAGATGCCCGAGACCAGGAACATCGCGCCCAGCAAAACGTATTGCAGACCGCCGCGCACATGGCCCAGCAAGGCCGCCATAAAGTCGATCAGGGTGCGCGCCAGGCCGCTGATTTCCAGCAGCGAACCGAGCAAGACGAACAACGGCACCGACAACAGGATCAGGCTGGACATGCCTTCATCCATGCGACTGACCACAATCATCATCGGCGCGCCGGTGGCAATCGTCAGATACGCCATGGTCGCGGTACCGAAGGCAAACGCAATCGGAATCCCGCCGGCCACGCAAGCGCCGATCAACAACACAAAGAACACGATCAGGTTGTAGTTGCCCATGGCCAGCAAGGCCGGCTTGCTGATCCACAGCAGCGCGCCGATCAGCGCCACCACCGCCACGGCGGACGCCACCTGCCTGACACTGGAACGACTGGCCATGCGCGCAATGGCCGCCAGGAACATCAGGATGGCGCCGACCGGCAAGGCCGCCGCCCGCAAACCATCAGGAATTTCCAGCGCCGGCGTGGTGATCGCCATCTGTTCGGAAGCATGGTCCACCGCAGGATGGATGATCATCAACACGAAGATGCAGACGATCAGCGCCGCCACCGCTTCCAGCCAGATGCGCCATTTGTCGGAGAGCCGGTTGACGATCGCGGTCAAACGCATGTGCTCGCCCCGGTCCAGCGCCAGCACCGCGCCCAGCATCGACAGCCAGATGAACAGCGTCGAAGCCAGTTCGTCCGACCAGATCAGCGGATCGTGCAACGCGTAGCGGTAGAACACGCCGGTCAGCAGCACCAGCGTTTCCACCACCACCAGCGCGGCTGCCACGGCGGCGACCACGCGCATCGCAGCGCGATTGACGCCCGCCAGCAAACGCGCCAGCGGGTTGGTCGGCGCCGACGTCGATGCGGGAGGAAGACTCGCTTCGGTCATCGCCGCACTCATTTACGCCAACTTCCCGGTGTATTTCTCCAACAATGCCCAAGGTTCATCACCGAACTTCTTGTGCCATTCGGTGTAGAAGCCGGCACTGCGCAGCTTGGCGCGGAAAGCTTCGTTGTCGGTGTCGTTGAATTGCAGGCCCTTGCCCTTCATTTCGGTCGCCAGCGAATCGTTGAGCGCCTTGACGTCGGCGCGTTGCTTCACGCCGGCTTCATTGATATTGCGCGTGACGATTTCTTGCAGATCCTTGGGCAGACGCTCGAAGGATTTCTTGTTGGCCAAGAACCAGAATCCATCCCACATGTGGTTGGTCATCGAGCAGAATTTTTGCACTTCGTAGAGCTTGGCGGTGGAGATGATTGCCATCGGGTTTTCCTGGCCTTCGACGATCTTGGTCTGCAGCGCGGAATACACTTCGGCAAAGTTGATGCTGGCAGGCGCCGAATCGAAGGCACGGAACATCGATGTCCACAGCGGGCTCGGCGGCACGCGCAGCTTCATGCCCTTGAGGTCTTCCGGTTTGTTGATCGCACGCGTGCTGTTGGTGATCTGACGATAGCCGTTGTCCCAGATTTTTTCAAACGCGAACAAGGTCGACTTGGCGTCGATCTGCTTGCGCACGTGTGCACCCAGTTCGCCGTCCATGGCAGCCCACACCTGGTTGTAATCCTTGAAGGCAAAACCGACGCCGCTGATTTGCGCAGCCGGCACCAGCGTGCCGAGGATCAACGGCGACAGCGTGAAGAAGTCGACCGCGCCCGAGCGCACCTGGCCGAGCGTATCGGTATCGTTGCCGAGCTGATTGTTGGGATAAACCTGGAAGTCGATGCGGCCCTTGGATTCTGTGGCGATCTTGGCGGCCATTTCCTTGGCGCGCAGATTCATCGGATGCGTGGCCGGCAGGTTGTTGGCATATTTCAGTGTGAACTCGGCGGCGGCAAATGCCTGGGTCGAGATCATGCCGGTGGCAGCAGCTGCCGAGGCAATGGAAACGGTCTTCAAAAAACGACGGCGAGTAATGCTGGCAGTTGGTTTGCCCATCTGTTTGTCTCCTGATTTTAGTTTTGGTTGGTTTGTTGCCGATACGAGCGACTAGTGTTTCAGCACTGCTTATGCGTCCTAGAGCAATTTGGATGCCAAGTCGGCGACGACCCGGACTTCCCTCCCTGAAGTCGGCATTGCCAGTACATTCTCTTCGATAACCGCCTGCTTCGACAAGGGATGCAGAGGGCTATTCGGGTGTTTATTTTGCTGCGACACCTGTCGCATCGCTGAAACACTTGTCTGCGCGTTTTATGCGGCACCGCAGCAAATTCCAGACCGTGCGCAACGTGCTATGTTTACCGCCATCACGGCCTGCAATCCAGGTCCACGCAGGCTCAGCCGGCTTCGCCCCAGAACTGAAAATCCCAGCAAGCACGCGCGCCGCGGATTGAAAAAATCGTGGCACCGTTTTTGCATATTGCTGTTCCGAAATCCCATTTTTAGGAATCCACATGACTGCATCCTCACCCTGCATCACCGGCTGGAACCACTCGCAATTCGGCAAGCTCGACGGCATCGATCCAGAAGCGCTGATCGGCCAGGTCGCCAAAGCCGCCATCGAACACGCCGGGCTGACGCCGGAAGACATCGGCTCCATCCACATCGGCACCTTCAACGGCGGCTTCCTGTATCAGGACTTCCCTTCGTCGCTGGTGTTCAACAGCTTGCCGGCGCTACGCTTCAAGCCGGCCGTGCGCGTCGAAAACGCCTGCGCCACCGGCTCGGCAGCGATCCATTCGGGCATGCAATCGATCCTGTCCGGCCACGCCAAGCATGCGCTGGTAATCGGTTTTGAAAAGATGACCGAGCTGGCCACGCCGCAGGTCGGCGAAGTGCTGCTCAAGTGTTGCTACACCAAGGAAGAAGCCGGTATCCCCGGCGGCTTTGCGGGCGTGTTCGGCAAGATCGCCACGGCTTACTTCGAGCGCTACGGCGATCAGTCGGATGCGCTGGCCGCGATTGCCGCCAAGAACCACAAGAACGGCATGAGCAATCCTTACGCCCACATGCGCAAGGATTTCGGTTTCGACTTTTGCCGCAACGTCTCGGAAAAAAACCCCTTCGTCGCCGGCCCCTTGAAGCGCACCGACTGCTCGTTGATTTCAGATGGCGCCGCAGCACTCGTGCTAAGCGCCGCTGATGTCGCCAAAACCATGGACCGTGCAGTCGCCTTCCGCGCCGCCGTGCACGTCAACGATTTCCTGCCGTTGTCGCGCCGCGATCCAACCTGCTTCGAAGCCGGCACACTGGCCTGGCAGCAGGCGTTGAAGCAGGCCGACCTGAAGCTGCTGGACTTGTCGCTGATTGAAACCCACGACTGCTTCACCATCGCCGAGTTGCTTGAGTATGAAGCCATGGGCCTGGCCGAACCGGGCCAGGGCGCGCGCGTGATCCTCGACGGCGTCACCGCCAAGACCGGCCGCCTGCCGGTCAATCCTTCCGGCGGCCTGAAATCCAAGGGGCACCCGGTTGGCGCCACCGGCGTGTCGATGCATGTGATGGCGGCAATGCAGGCCAGCCACGATGCCGGCGACATGCAGATCCCGAATGCACGCTATGCCGGCGTGTTCAACATGGGCGGTGCCGCTGTGGCGAATTACGTGAGCATTCTGGAACGCGTGCATTGATCGAGAACTTAAAATTTTGCTCCATCATTCCAGCGCATGCTGGAATCCAGTGTCGTTAAGACGTTCGATGACGATGCTGGGTCCCAGCGTGCGCCGGGACCTCGGCGCTAAATAAAGCAGTTGAAGTACAGAGCCACATAAAAAATACACACGAGCGAGACGATGTTAACCAAAGTAATGAACCTGGGGCGCCTGCTATCGGACGTCGCCCGCCGCTTTCCCGACGAACCCGGCCTGATCATCGGCGACGGCACGCTGGACGGCAAAGGCGACAAGATCGCCACCTGGAAACAAATCAACGACCGCGTCGATACCCTGGCCCATGCGCTGCAAAAGCTGGGCGTGGGAAAAGGCGACAAGATGCTGGTGCACTCGCGCAACAACCTGCAGATTTTTGAAAGCGCCTGGGCAGCGTTCAAACTGGGCATGGTCTGGGTACCGACCAATGTGCGCATCACGCCGCCCGAAGCCGCTTACCTCGGCCAGTCCAGCGGCGCCAGCGTGATGCTGTACGACCGCGGCTTCGCCAACTATGTCGACGCCGTCAAGGAAGTTTCTCCTGCGTTGACACATGTGATCGCGCTGCAAGACCCGCGCCCCGGCGAACTTGATTTCGACACCCTGGCCACGCCGCACGGCGCCCATCAATCCTTCGACGAAGTCGAGGTCGATTACGACGATCCGCTGTGGTTCTTCTACACCTCCGGCACCACCGGCCATCCCAAGGCAGGCATGCTGTCGCACGGCCAGATGGCCTTCGTCGTCACCAATCACCTGGCCGACTTGCTGCCCGGCCTGACACATCAATCCCGTTCACTGGTGGTAGCGCCGCTGTCGCACGGCGCCGGTATCCATGCGGTGGTCAACACGGCGCGCGGTGCCGCCAGCATCTTGCTGTCGACCGAGCGCCTGGTGCCCGAAGAGGCCTGGCAACTGGTGCAGCGCCATCACGTCGACAACATGTTCACGGTACCGACCATCGTCAAGATCCTCACCGAAGACGAGTCGGTCGACCGCTATGACCACAGTTCGCTCAAGCACGTCATCTACGCCGGAGCGCCGATGTATCGCGCCGACCAGGTGTATGCACTGAAGAAGCTCGGCAAGGTCCTTGTGCAGTACTACGGACTCGGCGAAGTCACCGGCAACATCACCTTCCTGCCGCCCTACATGCATGAAGCCGACGACGCCCATCCGAAGGCGCGCGTGGGCTCCTGCGGCATGCCACGCACCGGCATGGAAATCGCCATCCTCGACGACAGCTGCAAAAAATTGAAGTCGTTTGAAACCGGCGAAATCTGTGTACGCGGCCCGGCCGTATTCATGGGCTATCACAACAATCCGGATGCCAATGCCAAGGCCTTCAAGGGCGACTGGTTCCACACCGGCGACCTCGGCCATGTGGATAACGACGGCTTCCTTTACATCACCGGCCGCTCGTCCGACATGTACATCTCGGGCGGCTCCAACGTCTATCCGCGCGAAATCGAAGAAGCGCTGCTGACGCATCCCTCGGTATCCGAAGTGGCCGTGCTCGGCGTGCCGGACCCCAAGTGGGGCGAAAGCGGCATCGCCGTGATCGTCGCCAAGTCCGGCCAGCAAGCCGACGGCGACACACTGTTGTCGCATCTGGAGAGTCGCATCGCCAAATACAAATGGCCGCGTCGCTTCGTGTTCTGGGAGACCATGCCGAAATCCGGTTATGGAAAGATCGTCAAAAAGCAGATCAAGAGTTTGCTTGAGGAGAAAGGTGACTATCGCTTATGAAAATTTCCAACAAGTCCGCCGAAGGCCATCCGGGATTTGTCGAAGTGCGCAAGTTTCTTCACGCCGGCCAGCAGAGCTACCCGCGCACGCTGGACCTGGAAGCCAATCCGGCGGAAGAATTGCGCATCACGCTGCAACCGGGAACCAAGGTCGGTGAGGCCTTGCGTGAAGTATTGCAACGCTACGGCCAACGCGGCGGCGTCGGTCGCATGTGCGGCGGTACGGCGCGCAAGCTGCATTACCACCGCATCGAAAACACACCGGACCCCAATCGTCCCTACGACTACGGTGCGCCGCATGTGCTGGAAGGTGTGATCACCTTCGTTACCGGCGCGATCACGGTCGGCCAGAATCAGGAAGGAAAGATATTGCTGCATTGCCACGCCGGTTTTCTCGACGGCGATGGTGCAATACATGGTGGGCATTTATTGCTCGACACGGTGGAAGTGGGCGACGATCCGCTCATCATCCGCCTGTGCTTGTTTTCCCAGGGCGCTTTCGTCGTCAACAGCGATGAAGAGACGCTATTCAGTCTATTGCATCCGACACCCATGGAATCATGATGACGACATCGACACTGACAAAGAACACAGAGACACTAAGTAACGACATTAGAGTAGAAGAAGGAACGCTGGGCAAGCTGGTGATGGCCAGACTCAAACCCAACCAGGACCTCACTGAAAGTGTGGAAGCGCTATGCCGCCAATACGGCATGCACACCGCCATCGTGCGCGGCGCCATCGGCAGCCTGATCGATGCACATCTGGAATACGCCACGCCGACCGGCTGGCGCGAGATGGAAATCAACGGACCGGGCGTGGAGATACTTAACGTCTTTGGCGAGATCGGTTTTGGCGACGGCACGCCGCATGCCTGCCCTTTACAGGGTGTGGTCGCGGATGTGGAGGGGAAGATTTTTGCGGGGCGCTTTGTGCGGGGGAGTAATTTGTCGTTCATCACGATTGAGATTACTTTGCAGGAGTGGATTCCCAGGCAGGGGCAGCAGGTTTTGCACGCTTGATTTTTTGATTGTTTGGTTGATGAGGGCGGCTCTCTTTTTTGGGGCCGCGTTTTTGTTTGTCTGCTTAGGTAAGTTGGATTTTTCTTTCTTCCGACGACCTTGCCGGGGGTAGCCCGGCAACCACGGTCGTCCGAAGAAAAAACAGTATCAGTTACGAAGAAACGAACAAAGCAACTTACGTCCCCACCAACGCCGCATCCAACAACTCAATCCAATGCTTAACCGGCGTATCAGTCCCCGACTGCAAATGCGTCAGACAACCAATATTCCCCGAAACAATCATGTCAGGCTGAGTAGCCTGCAAATTACCAAGCTTGTTATCGCGCAAACGATAAGACAGCTCCGGCTGCAACACCGAATACGTTCCCGCCGACCCGCAGCAAAGATGACTATCGGCGCACAGCTTCACATCCACCCCGGCGCTGCCAAGAATCTGCTCCACCTTCCCGCGAATCTTTTGCCCATGCTGCAAAGTGCAAGGCGGATGATAAGCAACGCGCTTGTTGATCTTGCCCTTCAGCTTGCCGGCCAGCTCAACTTCAAAGTCTGGCAGGATCTCGCTGATGTCACGCGTAAGCTGCGCAATCCGGTGCGCCTTGGCGGCATAGGAAGCATCGTGCTGCAGCAGATGCCCGTATTCCTTGACGGTGGCGCCGCAGCCGGAAGCATTCATCACGATCGCCTCGACCGAAAATCCCGCCGAACCGTCCACATACGGCCACCATGCATCGATATTGCGACGCATGTCATTGAGTCCGCCATCCTGGTCGTTCAGGTGATAGCGAATCGCGCCGCAGCAGCCGGCCTTGGGCGGCACGATCAATTCCACACCGAGCGCATCGAGCACGCGCGCTGTCGCGCTGTTGATGTTGGGCGACATCGCCGGTTGCACGCAGCCGTCCAGCATGAGCATCTTGCGCGCATGCGTGCGGGTCGGCCATGGCCCGGCATTCTGTTTCGGCGGCACCTTGTTTTGCAGCTTTTGCGGCAGCAGCGGGCGCAAAAGCTGGCCGGCTTTCATCGCCGGGTTGAACAACCACTTGTTCGGCAACAGTGTCTTCAAGGTCGTGCGCACCACCCGTTGCGCGAACGGACGCGGCACCTGATCTTCGACCACCTTGCGGCCGATGTCGACCAGGCGGCCGTATTGCACACCGGACGGGCAAGTCGATTCGCAGTTGCGGCAAGTCAGGCAACGGTCCAGGTGCGACTGCGTGGCGGCGGTAGCCTGCTTGCCTTCCAGTACTTGCTTGATCAGGTAGATACGGCCGCGCGGACCGTCGAGTTCATCGCCCAGCAATTGATAGGTCGGGCATGTCGCGGTGCAGAATCCGCAGTGCACGCAAGAACGCAGGATGGCGTCGGCCTCCTTGCCTTCGGGGGTGTCACGGATGAAATCGGCCAGATTGGTTTGCATAGATTAAAACTCGCTGTACATACGACCGGGATTGAAGATGCCGGACGGGTCAAAGGAGGCTTTCAGCTTGCGATGGATGGCGGCGACTGCCGGCGCAAGCGGATGAAACACGCCGACGCGCTTGTCACCGCCGCGATACAGGCTGGCGTGACCGCCGGCTGCAATTGCCGCGGTCCGAATAGCGTCTGCCGTTGCCTGGCCGCGATACCAGCGTTGCGCGCCGCCCCACTCGATCAACTGCACGCCGTCCAGCGCCAGCGCCGGCGTGACGGACGGCAGCGAGAGACGCCACAGCGGGGCCTCGGGATCGGCAAAGAAGGCGTGACTCTGCTCGCGCAGATCGCGCCAGAAATCGTCGCCGTTGCTCAGCTCGGCACCGCCAAGTTTTTTCTCGGCGGCATCGACCGCCGCCTGCGCTCCCGACAGGCGTATCGTCAGCACGCCATTGACCCAGGCGCTGGCCGACACCGGTAGCGGCTGGCCGCCCCATTCATTGAGCAGACGGATGGCATTGGCTTGATCAACCTCGAATACGCGCGTACTGCTGGCAAACGGCTGCGGCAAGACCTTCAGCGACACTTGCAGGATCAAGCCGAGCGTGCCGAGCGAACCGGTCAGCAAGCGCGAGACGTCGTAGCCGGCGACGTTCTTCATGACCTGGCCGCCGAAGTGCAGGACTTGTCCCTGTGCATCCATCAAGTCGGCGCCAAGCACGAAGTCGCGCACCGATCCGCTGCACTGGCGACCCGGTCCGGACAAACCCGCCGCAACCATGCCGCCGATGGTGGAGACGCCGCCGAAGCGCGGCGGCTCGAATGCCAGCACCTGATTGTTGGCCGCCAACGCCGCATCGATTTCGGACAGCGGCGTACCGCAACGTGCAGTGATCACCAGCTCGGTCGGCTCGTAGTCGACGATGCCGCTGTAAGCGCGCGTGTCGAGCAGGTCGCCGCGCAGTTCCTGGCCGTACCAGTCTTTGGTGCCGCCGCCGCGAATCTGCAGCGGCGTGCCGTTTGCAGTGGCCGCGACGATGCGTTCTTTATATGCTTGCAATGTCTGTTCCATGCGTTAAAACCTTGGCAAATCAGGGAATTTGACCTGGCCGCGCTGCACGTGCATCTTGCCGTATTCGGCACAACGATGCAGCGACGGGATGGCCTTGTCGGGATTGAGCAGGAAGGCGGTGTCGAAGGCGCGTTTGACCTTGAAAAAGGCTTCACGTTCTTCCGGCGAAAACTGCACGCACATGGAATTGATCTTTTCGATCCCGACACCGTGTTCACCGGTGATGGTGCCGCCAACTTCGACGCACAGTTCGAGGATCTCGGCGCCGAACAATTCGGCGCGGTGAAATTCATCGGCCTGATTGGCGTCGAACAGAATCAGCGGATGCAGATTGCCGTCGCCGGCATGGAACACATTGGCGCAGCGCAGGCCGTATTTGCCTTCCATCCTGGCGATGCCGAGCAAGACTTGCGCCAACCGCTTGCGTGGGATGGTGCCATCCATGCAGTAATAGTCCGGAGAAATGCGCCCCGCCGCCGGGAAGGCGTTCTTGCGGCCCGACCAGAAGCGCAGGCGTTCGGCTTCGGATTGCGATACGGCGATCGCAGTGGCGCCGCTGGCATTGAGCACTTCGCTCATGCGGCCGATTTCTTCTTCGACTTCTTCCACGGTGCCGTCCGATTCGCACAGCAGGATCGCTTCGGCATCGATGTCATAACCGGCTTTGACGAAGGGCTCGACCATGCGCGAGCTGGTCTTGTCCATCATTTCCAGGCCGGCCGGGATGATGCCGGCAGCGATCACGTTGGCGACGGCGTTGCCGCCCTTCACTACATCGTCGAACGAAGCCATGATCACGCGCGCCTGCTGCGGTTTGGGCACCAGCTTGACAGTGACTTCGGTAACGATGCCGAGCATGCCTTCGGAGCCGATGAAGACAGCCAGCAAGTCGAGGCCGGGGGCATCAAGGCCGGCGTTGCCGAGTTCGATGACGTCGCCTTCGATGGTGACGACGCGCACACGCAAAACGTTGTGCACGGTCAGACCGTATTTGAGGCAATGCACGCCGCCGGAATTTTCAGCGACATTGCCGCCGATGGTGCAGGCGATCTGCGAGGATGGATCGGGGGCGTAATACAAACCATAAGGCGCGGCCGCTTCCGAAATCGCCAGATTGCGCACACCCGGCTGCACGACGGCAGTGCGCGAATACTTGTCCATGCTGACGATCTTGTTGAACTTGGCAGTCGATACCACCACGCCGTCGGCAATCGGCATCGCACCGCCCGACAAGCCGGTGCCGGCGCCGCGCGGGACGATCTGGACATTGAGGTCATGACAGGTTTTGAGAATCGAGACGACCTGCGCTTCGTTCTCGGGCAACACCACCACCATCGGCAACTGGCGATAGGCGGCCAGTCCGTCGCATTCATAAGGACGGGTGTCTTCTTCGTCGAACAGCACGCAATGCGGCGGCACCACCGCTTTCAATGCGGCAACCACCTCGCGCTGACGCGCCGGCGTAAATAAGGGAGCAACTGGGGCGTTCATGCGTGACCTCGTTTGGCTTTGGGCTGGGACGCGGCGATGACTGATGAATTATTTTGTACCGGCTGATGGTGTCGGCTTTGAAATGCTTGTCTCGCTATTGTCTTCGCAATGCCTGAAGTGTAGCGAATTTCGGCGCTGGATAGCGAAAAGCGTGATCAGCGCGCGCTGAAAAGAATTCACGTCGCGCCATGAATAACTTTCAGGGACTGAGCCTGCAGAGGCGCGAGGAAAGCATCGCTGGCAACGCGCAACGCGGCCAGCGGCGGTTTATTCGCGCCTCAGATATTTTTGAACGCGTTTTGCAGCCAGTCGATGAAGGCATCCACCTCAGGCCGCTCACGAATCTGCTTTTCATACACGACATAGTAAGCATGCGGCGGCGTGCGCAGGCGCACGTCGAACAGCTCGACGATGTCGCCCCGCGCCAGCAAGTCTTCGGCGAAATGCTGGCGCGTGAGGCCCACGCCATAGCCGTGACGCACCGATTCCAGCAGCAGGCCGAGGTCGTCGACGCGCAAGCCGGTGGACGGCTCCGGCCAGTCCTTGAGGCCGGCCGCTTCAAACCACGGCTGCCACGGCTCCAGTGCCGAGCGCAGCAGGTTGGCGTGTTGCAGGTCGTTGGGCGTTTTCAGCGGCGGGATGGTCTTGAGGTAGGCCGGGCTGGCGACCGCAAACGCCGGTTCTTCAAACAGTTTTTCAGTCACGAAGTTGGGATAGTTGCCGGCGCCGAAACGGATTTCAACGTCGCTCTCCGACAGGCTCAAATCGTACAGCGGCACCGACAGATACATCTCGACGGTGATATCGGGATAGCGCTGCGTGAACTCGGCGATGCGCGGCACCAGCAGATGGCGCGCGAAGGTCGGCGGCAACATGATCTTGACCTTGGGTTGCACCGTGGCATTGCGATGCGGCATCGGAAAATCGGTCAGCGTGCGCAGCGCGGAACGCACCACATCCAGATAGCGGCGACCGAATTCAGACAAACCAATGGAGCGACCATCGCGGTAAAACAGGCGCTCGCCGACAAAATCTTCCAGCAGACGAATGCGGTGCGACAGCGCCGAGGGCGTGATGCAGAGTTCTTCGGCGGCGACGGCGAAGGAATTGTGGCGCGCTGCCGCTTCAAATGCTGAAAGGGCATGGACGGGAGGGAGGCGTGTTGCCATGTCTGGTTTTACCTGCTGTTGTTAGCCGGGCCGCGTTATCGCCGATAGCGCGGCCCGGAGTATTGCCTGAGATTGAGTGTAACGATACGCCGCTGCTTACCAGCGCACGATCTTGCCCGGGTTCATGATATTTTTCGGATCCAGTGCATGCTTGATCGCACGCATCACGTCGATGGCGCCCTCGCCGTGCTCCTGCACCAGGAAATCCATCTTGTGCAAGCCGACGCCATGTTCGCCGGTGCAGGTGCCGTCCATCGCGATGGCGCGCGCCACCATGCGCGCATTGACGCCTTCGGCGCGGGCGATGTCGGCCGGATCGTTCGGGTCAACCATCATCTGCACGTGGAAATTACCGTCGCCGACGTGACCGATGATGGCGTGCACCAGGCCATTGGCTTCGCAGTCGGCCTTGGTCTCGAGTACGCATTCGGCCAGGCGCGAAATTGGCACGCAGCAGTCGGTGGAAATCGCGCGGGCGCCATGGCGCAATTGCAGGATCGCGAAATAAGCGTTGTGACGCGCGGCCCACAGGCGCGAGCGATCTTCCGGACGCGTAGCCCATTCGAAGCCGCGCGCGTGGTTGTCGTTGGCCAGCTCCTGCACGACTTCGGCTTGTTCCTTGACGCCGTTTTCGCTGCCGTGGAATTCAAACAGCAGCAGCGGGTTTTCCGGCAATGTCATCTTGTCGTGGGCGTTGATCGCCTTGACGCCGTTTTCATCGAGCAGCTCGACGCGCGCCAGCGGCACGCCGACCTGGATCGCCTGGATCACGGTATTGACGGCGTCGGCCACCGTCGGGAAAGAACAGATCGCGGCGGACACGGCTTCCGGTTGCGGATACAGGCGTACGGTGATTTCAGTGATGATGCCGAGCGTGCCTTCGCTGCCGACGTAGACACGGGTCAGGTCGTAACCGGCCGAAGATTTCTTGGCGCGCGTGCCGGTCTTGATGATGTTGCCGTCGGCGGTGACCACCGTCAGTGCCAACGTGTTTTCGCGCATGGTGCCGTAGCGCACGGCATTGGTGCCGGAAGCGCGGGTCGATGCCATGCCGCCGATGGAGGCGTCGGCGCCCGGATCAATGGGAAAGAACAGGCCGCTGTCCTTGATTTCCAGATTCAATTGCTTGCGCGTGACGCCGGCCTGGACCGTGGCGGTCAAGTCTTCGCCGTTGACCGCGACGACCTGGTTCATCTGCGACAGATCGATGGTGATGCCGCCCTGCAGCGCCAGCACGTGGCCTTCCAGCGAGGTGCCGGTGCCGTAAGGAATCACCGGTACTGCGTGCTGGCTGCACAGCTTGATGAAGGCGGCGACTTCCTCGGTGGTGTGGGCGAACACGACGGCGTCGGGCAGCATCGGATCGTAGGAGGATTCATCGCGGCCATGATGCTCGCGCATCGCCTGCGTAGTCGAAAAACGGTTGCCGAACAGCGCCTGCAGAGACACCAGCAGGGCCTCGGGTACGGGCTTGCGCAATTTCTGCGCATCAACGATATGGTTCATTGTCTTGTCTCTCTGTCTGTTGGAATAGTGACCCAGGGGAAACTTGCCGCGCCGCTGCAAACGCACTCAAACACCGGCGCGGCGGCCGGCCCCATGGTCAAAACCTCTGTGGGATTTTACTCTCTTGCCGCAGACATATTTTATATTTGTCTGACAACTTAAAGGCTACTACCAATTAATTGTTCGCGCACCCGGACATCTGATCGCCTTTTTTTGGTTATGCTGGAGGCCTTTCTCAACCGATAACGACCATGGGCAATCGACTCTCCAAAATCGCAACGCGCACCGGCGACGACGGCAGCACCGGACTCGGCGACGGCAGCCGCACGGCCAAGGATGCGCCGCGCATCCACGCACTGGGCGATGTCGACGAACTCAATTCGCAGCTCGGCCTGTTGCTGTGCGAAGACCTGCCGGCGACGCTGCGTACAGAATTGCTGGCCATCCAGCATGACTTGTTCGACCTCGGCGGTGAACTATGCATCCCCGGTTACAGCCTGATCACCGAGGCGCAGGTGGCGCAGCTCGATGCGCTGCTCGAGAAGTACAATGCCGACCTGCCGCCGCTCAAGGAATTCATCCTGCCCGGCGGTTCGCGTGCCGCGGCGCAAATGCATGTCTGTCGCACCGTGTGCCGACGCGCAGAACGCGCAGTGGTGACGCTGGCGCAGTCTGAGGCCGTCAATCCGCTGCCGCGGCAATATCTGAACCGCTTGTCGGACCTGTGCTTCGTGTTGTCGCGCGTACTCAATCGCTATGCCGGCGGCAGTGATGTGCTGTGGCAGAAAGATCGCGCGAAGGAATAGCGAAGTAACGAGGTACAAAAAAAGCGGCCGCAGCCGCTTTTTTACACCCGCTCACACGCCGGAAGCTTAAGCGTTGTTCACTACCAGGCGTGGCTGGTCCTTGCCAAAACGCTGCACGATGGAAGCGGCAATGCCGGCGCCGTCGAGACCGCAGTTGGCCAGCAATTGGCCGGCGTCGCCGTGATCGATGAAGCGGTCCGGCAAACCCAGGTGCAGCATCGGTTTGACGATGCCGGCGGCAGCCAGTGCTTCGGCCACGGCTGAGCCGGCGCCGCCCATGATGCAGCCCTCTTCCACCGTCACCAAGGCGTCGTGGCTGACCGCCAGTTGTTTGACCAGTTCAACGTCGAGCGGCTTGATGAAACGCATGTTGGCGACCGTAGCATTGAGCTGGTCGCCCGCGGCCAGCGCCGGCGCCACCATGGTGCCGAACGCCAGGATGGCGATGCCCTTGCCGTCGCGACGCACTTCGCCCTTGCCCAGCGGCAGCGTGGTCAGCGTCTTTTCGACCGCGACGCCGGCGCCGGAACCGCGCGGATAACGTACTGCGGCCGGGCCTTTGTGCTCATAGGCGGTCGACAGCATCTGGCGGCATTCGTTTTCGTCAGATGCCGCCATCACGACCATGTTGGGGATGCAACGCAAGAAAGCCAGGTCGTAGTTGCCGGCATGCGTGGCGCCGTCGGCGCCGACCAGGCCGGCGCGATCAAGTGCAAAGGTGACATCGAGGTTTTGCAGCGCGACGTCGTGGATCAACTGATCGTAGGCGCGTTGCAGGAAGGTCGAGTAAATCGCCACGACCGGCTTGAGGCCTTCGCAGGCCATGCCGGCGGCGAAGGTCAGCGCGTGCTGTTCGGCGATGCCGACGTCGTAATAGCGCTCGGGGAATTGCTGTTCGAACTTGACCATACCCGAACCTTCGCGCATGGCCGGCGTGATGCCGACCAGCGTCTGGTCGTGCTGCGCCATGTCGCACAGCCAGTCACCGAACACTTGCGTATAAGTCAGCTTGCTGGCCGCGGCCGGCTTGATGCCTTCGGCCGGATTGAACTTGCCGGGACCGTGGTACAGCACCGGATCGGCTTCGGCCAGCTTGTAGCCCTGGCCCTTTTTGGTGACCACGTGCAGGAATTGCGGGCCTTTGAGGTTCTTCAGGTTTTGCAATGTGGGGATCAGCGAGTCGAGGTCGTGACCGTCGATCGGGCCGATGTAGTTGAAGCCGAATTCTTCGAACATGGTGGCCGGCACGATCATGCCCTTGGCGTGTTCTTCGAGGCGCTTGGCCAACTCCAGCATCGGCGCCGGCAACATCGACTTGCCGACGTTCTTGGCCTTGGCGTAGAACTGCCCCGACATCAGGCGCGCCAGGTAGCGATTGAGCGCACCGACCGGCGGCGAGATCGACATGTCGTTATCGTTGAGGATCACCAGCAGGTTCACGTCTTCGCAAATGCCCGCGTTGTTCATTGCTTCGAACGCCATGCCGGCGGTCATCGCGCCGTCGCCGATGACGGCGATGGCGTGGCGGTCTTCACCCTTGGTCTTGGCGGCCAAGGCCATGCCGAGCGCAGCGGAAATCGAGGTCGACGAGTGCGCGGTGCCGAAGGTGTCGTACTGACTTTCGGCGCGTCGCGGGAAACCGGAAATGCCGTTGAACTGGCGCAGCGTCGACATCTGTTCGCGCCGGCCGGTGAGGATTTTATGCGGATAGGTCTGGTGGCCGACATCCCAGACGATGCGGTCTTCCGGGGTATTGAAGACGTAATGCAGGGCGATCGTCAGCTCCACCGTGCCGAGGTTGGAAGAGAGATGTCCGCCGGTCTTCGATACCGAATCGATCACGAAGGCGCGCAACTCGTCGGCCAAGGGCTTGAGCTGGGTACGCGAAAGTTGGCGCAGATCGGACGGGCTGTTTATCGTATTGAGCATGCTGGGTCTTATCACCGTTAATTTGGTACTGCGAAGAGGTCATGGCGACGCATCGATTGATGATCGCCGCCTCACCCGCTTCGTTCTATGCCTTACGTTGCACGATCAGATCGGCAAGTTCATGCAGGCGACGCGCTTTGTCGCCGAATTGTTCCAGCGCCTGATGCGCATCGTTGCGCAGCTTTTCCGCCAGCGCCTGCGATTCGCCCAGACCAAGTATCGATACATAGGTCGGCTTGTTGTCGGCGGCGTCTTTGCCGGCGGTCTTGCCGAGTGTGGCGGAATCCGCCGTCGCGTCGAGGATATCGTCGACCACCTGGAACGCCAGGCCGATGGCGCCCGCATAGTGCTCGAGCGCCGCGGTTTCATGGTCCGACAGCAACTTGCCGCTGTAGGCGCCGAGCAAGATCGCCGCGCGCAGCAGCGCTCCTGTTTTGAGCCTGTGCATCTGTTCCAGTTCCGCCAGCGACAAAGTCATGCCGACGCTGGCCAGATCGATGGCCTGGCCGCCGCACATGCCGGCCGAGCCGGCGGCCTGCGCCAGCAGGTTGACCATCTTCAACTGGCGCGCCGCCTGCGCGGCGTCGACCACCTCGGACAATACCGCAAAAGCCTGCGCCTGCAAGGCATCGCCGACCAGCAAGGCGGTTGCCTCGTCGTATTTGACGTGCACGGTGGGCTTGCCGCGACGCAGGGCGTCGTCGTCCATGCACGGCATGTCGTCATGCACCAGCGAATAGACGTGGATCATTTCCACCGCAGCGGCGGAGCGCGCCAGCAATTGCTCGGAAGCATCGAACAACTCGCCGGCCGCATAGACCAGCAAGGGCCGCACGCGCTTGCCGCCGTCGAGCGCGGTATAGCGCATCGCTTGGTGCAGGCGCGCCGGCATGTCGGCCGCGGCCGGCAGGTAAGTGTCGAGCGTGATTTCCATGCCCGACTGAATGTGTTGCATCCAATCAAGGAAAGACGCGCTCGTCGCGATCGCTGCCCGGGCATTCATTCGTGATCCTCCGGATCGTCGGCGCCGGTGGCGAGCGGTTTGAGCATGTCGCCCTCGAGCACCTTGACCTGGCTATCGACCTTGTCCAACTGGGCGGCACAGAATTTGACCAGCTCGGCGCCGCGCTTGTAGGCGGCCACCGACGCTTCCAGCGGCAATTCTCCGGCTTCCATCTGGACGACCAGTTGCGCCAACTCTTCCATCGCATCTTCAAAAGAAGCGGGCTGACTGGCTTTGACGGGATTCTTTGGCATAGTGGATGATTTAAAATATAGCCCGTCATTTTAGTGCAAACCGCCACAGATAGGCGCTTGAACGCGAACTTGATCACGATTTACGCGGTCCAACGGCCCTGACATGCCGGTTTTATGGCATAATCCGCGGTTCTGTCCAAAATTTCCTCTTCATATTATTTGAACACAGGTTTTTGCGGATTCTTTCTCTCTTAGGTTGGTGCAAATTAACATGGGGGCGGAGATGTCCGATCTTGCTACTTTTGCCAAACTGGCGCGCTCAAACGCGCAATTGCCAGTTGACGTCTATTTTGACGAAGCGCTTTTCAAGCGCGAAATTCACCAATTGTTTCAGCAGGGCCCGCGCTATGCCGGCCATGAATTGATGGTGCCCAATGTCGGCGATTATGCGACGCTGCCGTGGGAAAACGAAGGTCGTATGCTGGTGCGCAACGCGCAAGGCATCGATCTGCTTTCGAACGTCTGTCGCCATCGTCAAGCCAAAATGCTGGACGGCCGCGGTAATGCGCGCAATATCGTCTGTCCGCTGCATCGCTGGACCTACGATCTCAAGGGTGACCTGATCGGCGCACCGCATTTCGGTGAAACGCCGTGCCTGAACCTGTCCAAAACGCCTTTGCAAAACTGGAACGGCCTGCTGTTCGAGAACAATCGCAAGAACGGCGTAGATGTCGCGGCGCAACTGCAGCAACTGGGCGTGAGCAAGGACCTGGACTTCTCGGGCTACCTGTTCGACCACGTCGAAGTCCACGAATGTGATTACAACTGGAAGACGTTCATCGAAGTCTATCTGGAGGATTATCACGTCGAGCCCTTCCATCCCGGCCTGGGCAGCTTCGTCAGTTGCGATGATCTCAAATGGGAATTCGGCAAGAACTACAGCGTGCAGACCGTGGGCGTGAACCACGGCCTGGCCAAGTCCGGCTCGCCGGCCTACAAGAAATGGCAGGAGCAGGTGCTGCGCCTGGGCAACGGCCAGCCGCCGAAATACGGCGCGATCTGGCTGACGCTGTATCCCAACATCATGGTCGAGTGGTACCCGCACGTGCTGGTGGTGTCGACGCTGTGGCCGAACGGTCCACAGAAGACCACCAACGTGGTCGAATTCTATTATCCCGAAGAAATCGCCCTGTTCGAACGCGAGATGGTGGAGGCCGAACGCGCCGCCTACATGGAGACGTGCGTCGAGGATGACGAGATCGCCCTGCGCATGGATGCCGGTCGGCGTATACTGATGGATCGCGGCACCAGTGAAGTCGGTCCGTACCAGTCGCCAATGGAAGACGGCATGCAGCATTTCCACGAATGGTACCGGTCGCAGATAGCGGTGCAAGAAAACTGATTTCCCCGGAGCAGATATGCAGAAAACACCGAAGATGCGATGGTCACGATGTAAAGGCACCTGCGCAGCTTCAACCCAATTCTGCACCAGCTCCGACTAACGCAATATCCGAAGGCAGCGCCGGCACCAGCTCGCGCTGCCTGTTTTTTTGTCCTCGTTTTTGAATAGAGTACCGCCATGCAATCCCTCTGGATGCTTGTTGCCTCCTTCCTGTTTTCCATCATGGGCGTCTGCGTCAAACTGGCCGGCGAACATTATTCCACCGCTGAAATCGTGCTCTGCCGCGGCATCGTCGGCGTCAGTTTCATCTATGTCCTGATCGGGCTCAAGGGCGGCACCCTGAAGACGCCTTATCCGCGCGACCACATCATCCGCGGCGGCGTCGGCGTGATTTCGCTGTGGCTGTGGTTCTATTCGTTCAGCCTGTTGCCGGTGGCCACTGCCACCACGCTGAACTACATGTCCTCGATCTGGATCGCCGCGATGCTGTTCGGCGTGGCCTGGTGGAAGGGCAAGAAGCGTTTCGAATGGGGTCTGGCCGGCACTGTGCTGCTGAGCTTTGTCGGCGTAGCCTTGCTGCTGCGCCCGTCGATCAATTCGGACGAATTGTTCGGCGGCCTGATCGCCTTGTTTTCGGGCGTGCTGTCGGCGCTGGTGTACCTGCAGGTGCGCAAGCTCGGCTTGCTCGGCGAACCGGAATACCGCGTGGTGTTTTATTTCTCCTTCACCGGCCTGTTGGCCGGCATCGCCGGCAGTATCGCCACCGGCCGCATCCCGTTCTGGCATGCCCACAGCGTCAAGGGCGTGGCGCTGATCCTCACCATCGGCCTGACCGCCACGGTGGCGCAAATTGCCATGACGCGCGCCTACCGGCTCGGCAACACGCTGGTCACGGCCAACCTGCAATACACCGGCATCGTGTTTGCCAGTTTGTGGGGTATGCTGATCTGGAAAGACGCGCCGGGCTGGCTGGGTTTTGCCGGCATCGCGATCATTTTGCTCAGCGGCGTGGTCTCGACGTTCTACAATCAGCGCTCACAGCAAAATTCCAAAAACCTGCCCGCGATCGATCCGATTGCCACTGAAGTATAGGAAAAACCATGACCTACGCTACGCTCATTTCCGCCGCCGATCTGGCCGCCCACGCTGGCGACGCCAACTTGCTGATCGTCGATTGCCGCCACGACCTGACCAGCCCCGACACCGGCCTCGACGCCTATCGCGCCGGCCACATCCCGAACGCGCGCTTCGCCCATCTGGACCAGATCCTGTCCGGCGCCAAGACCGGCAGCGACGGCAAGTTCAAGGGCCGCCATCCCTTGCCGGAAGCCCAGGATTTCATCGCCGCCATGCGTGTGATCGGCATCAACAACGACACTCAGGTTGTCGCCTACGACGCCCAGGGCGGCATGTTCGCGGCGCGTCTGTGGTGGTTGCTGCGCTGGGTCGGCCATGTGCAGGTGGCGGTGCTTGACGGTGGCTTGCCGGCATGGCAAGCGCAAGGCGGAGCGCTATCCACCGAAACCCCGGCCGCCACGCGCGGCGACTTGCAGGCGCAACCGGCGCTGGTCACCGCCATCGAGGTTGACGGCGTCGTCGCCAATCTCGACAGCAAGGCCATGACGGTGGTGGATGCGCGTGCGGCGGATCGCTATCGCGGCGAGAACGAAACCATGGATGCCGTCGGCGGCCATATCCCCGGCGCCAGGAACCGTTTCTTCAAGGACAACCTGGGCGCAGACGGCCGCTTCAAGTCGGCCGATGTGTTGCGCGCTGAATGGAATGCGCTGATCGACAATCCGCAAACCGCGATCATGCAATGCGGCTCCGGCGTGACCGCCTGCCACAACTTGCTGGCGCTGGAAGTGGCCGGTTTACCGGGCGCAAGACTGTATCCGGGCTCGTGGAGCGAATGGAGTTCGGACGCCGCGCGGCCAGTCGCTACCGGCCCGCAAGCCTGACACGGGGCCGCATCACGGCAACCCGGCCTGGTCCGCCGCGGTCGGCGTCAACGTCGCAATGCAGGCGAGGAAGGCCTGCACGAACTGATCAACCATCACCGACGCCGTACGCCGGTGCATCAACACCACCGCGGAATGAAAGTCGTCTTCCCTGAGCGCGATGAAATGCACCCCCGCCACGGCGATCGCGCGCATGCTGTCGGGCACGATGGCAATCCCGAAATTGGCGCTCACCAGGCTCAACAATGAGGCCTTGCGCGAGGTGGCGCGCGCCGGTTTGGGAAAGAAGCCGTGCGCGATGCAGCGCTCGGCCACCAGATAGCTCAGGCCGCCACGATCGCGATGCGGCGTCGATACAAACACTTCGTCGCGCAAGGCGGCGATATCGATGATCTGATGCTGCGCCAGCGCATGCTGCGGCGACACCGCGACCACCAGTTTTTCTTGATACAAGGTGACGGTTTCCAGATGTGGATGCTTGCGCAGTATCGGGATGCGCGCGAGCCCGAGGTCGGCGCGCCCTTCTTCGATTTCCAGCGCCTGGTGTTCCGACGAGGCCTGGGAAATTTCCAGCGTCACGCCGGGAAATCCCTCCAACACCGTATTCAGGTACGGCCCCAACGGCGGCGACAACGGCACCGAACTGGAATGCAATAGCCGGATGGCGCCGCGCTCGCCCTTGTCGATATAGCGCGCCTGCGAAATCGCCTGCTCCAGGTCATCGAGTATCTTGCGCGCCTTGTCGTAAAACTCTTGCCCGGCCAGCGTCAGCTCAACCTGCTTGGCGTCACGCCGCAGCAGCACGACATCCATGTCGTTTTCCAGCTCCTTGATCTGCCGGCTCAGCGCCGACTGCGCGATATACAAACGCTCAGAGGCGCGCGTGTAGCTGCCGGCAGCGACTATTTCGACAAAGTATCTGAGCTGTTTGAATGAAATCATCGTGCACGCATTGTGAACCCATCTGCGGGGCGCGGCTATGCCGTTTTGAGATAACAGCCCGGCGCATTTGATATTGGCGCGACCCGGCGCTGTCGCACTACAGTAAGGAAGCTGCACGCACCGGGGACCAAACGCAATCCGGCTACCGGACTGATCATAATGACAAGAAAGGGACTATCGTGTTTGACACATTACTCGTCGTGCTGGGCTTGTGCGGGCTGCTGGTCAGCCTGGCCGTCAAACTGCTGTGCCGGCCCATCAAACCGCGCACCAGCCGCGACCACTAGCGCAGCAAGTCACGCTCAATGCGCGTGCGCGTGGCTGGTCAGTACCAGCACGATGACCACGCCGAGTCCGATCAGGACCACTTGCGGTATGGTTTCGCGCAGCGTCGCCCGACGTTGCATTTGCGGCATCAGATCGCTGACGGCGATGTAGATGAAACCGGACGAGGCGAATACCAGCACATAGGGAATCCACTCCATGCCGCGTTCTAACGTGAAATAACCCAACACGCCGCCGAACACCGCCATCAGGCTGCAGATCAGGTTATACACGTAAGCGCGCGTGCGCGAAAAACCGGCATTGAGCAGCACGATGAAGTCGCCGATTTCCTGCGGGATTTCGTGAGCAATAATAGCCAGGCCGGTCACCAGGCCGAGATGCGGATCGGCCAGGAATGCCGCGGCGATCAGGATGCCATCGGTGAAATTGTGCAGGCCGTCGCCGACCAGGATCATCCAGCCGGCCTTGCCCGCTTCGCGCTTGTCATGCCCGTGATGATGGCCATGGCCATCTTCTTCGTGGTGATGCGAATGACGCAGGATGGAAAGCTTTTCCAATAGGAAAAACGCCAGCAGACCGCCCAGCAATACGGCAAAGAGCTGGTGCGGCTCGGCCGAAGATTCAAAGGCTTCCGGCAAAGCGTGCAACAAGGAAGTCGACAACATGATGCCCACCGACAGGCTGACCAGGCGCTCCACCATCTTCGACAGCAGCGCGAACGAAAAAATCGCCGCAGCAGTGATGCTGAAGACACCGGCAATCGCCGTCGCAAGCAGGATGGAAAGCAAGGTGGAATTAATTTGGCGCCCCAATCGTCAGAGGTGGCGACGCAATTGCGCCGCGGGTGATGGCATGAAGTGGCAGATTAGACCATAGCTGATTTTTTTCGGCAAATGCGGCCCCGCCCGCTCGAATTAGCGGTCCTCGTCCGGCGCGGCGACATCCGCAGGCGGCAGCTCGTCGATATTGAACAGCACATCGTCAATACCATGTTCCAGGCGAGCGCCCTCCTCTTCGAGCAGGCGGCGTATCATTTTCAACAAGACCTCATCCTGATAGGGCTTGCCCAGATACTCGTTGACGCCGAGTTCCATGGCGCGCTCGCGATGCTTGGCCGCCGTGCGCGAGGTGATCATGATGATGGGCAGGGTGGCGGTGCCGGGCATGTCGCGCAAATGGCGAACCAGGTCGAAGCCATCCATGCGCGGCATTTCGATATCGACCAGCGCAATCGCCGGCCGTATGCCCTGCAGCTGACTCAAGGCGTCGACGCCGTCGGTGGCGAGCACCACATGGTAGCCTTCGCGCGTCAGCAGGCGCTGCATGACCCGCCTGACCGTCAGCGAATCATCGACCACCAGTATGGTTTCTTTGCCGTTGCTGTTGTCGGCCACCGCCGGGTCGATCTGGCGCAAGATCTTCCGATAGTCGTGGCGCTGGGCCAACTGAATAGGATTGAGGATCAGCACGATGCAGCCGCTGCCCAACACCGTCGCACCGACCACGCCAACCATGTGCGCCAGCTGTGGGCCGATGTTTTTGGTCACCACTTCGCGATTGCCGATAATCCGGTCCACCAGAATGGCGACGAAGTCGTGACCGCTCTTGATCACCAGGATCGGCAGGCTGGCTTGCCGCGGCACGCCCGCATCCTCGCCCAGCAAGACCGACAGATAATGCACCGGCAGCTTGCGGCCCTGCCAGTCCAGGCTCCCCTCGCTGAACACCGCCGCCTGTTCAGGCGTCTTCAATTGCACGACCTGCTCGACCAGCAACGAAGGAATGCCGAACGTCTGTTCGCCCAACTCCAGCAAGACCACTTGCGTGACGGCCAGCGACAAGGGCAAATGAATAATGAAAGTAGCGCCTCGCCCGGCCACCGTATCGATGCTGATGCGGCCGCCCAGCGACGCCACTTCGGAACGCACCACATCCATGCCGACGCCGCGGCCGGCAATCGCGGTGACATCCGCACTGGTGGTAAAGCCCGCCTGAAAGATGATGCCGCTCAGTTCTGCATCCGACAGTTGCTGATCGCTGTCGATCAAGCCCAGCCGCGCAGCCTTGTCGCGGATCAGTGTCAGATCCAGCCCTTGGCCGTCGTCGGACAGGCGGATCATGACTTCGTGCCCCTCCTGCGTCACTTGCAGCGATAAGCGTCCCGCGGCGGCTTTACCTGCGGCGCGACGCTGTTCGGCAGCTTCAATACCATGTGCGGCGGCATTGCGCAGCAAATGTTCGAGCGGGCCGACCATTTTTTCCAGGATGCTGCGGTCGAGTTCGACCGCACTGCCGGTAATGTCCAGGGCGATGTCTTTACCGGTTTCCTTCACCATCTGCCGCACCAGTCGATATAGACGTTCTTCCACGCCCCGGAACTGCACCATGCGCGCCTGCATCAGTTCCTGCTGCATTTCGCGCGTCAGGCGTGCTTGCTGGGCCAAGCTGTTTTGCCCGTGCTCGACCGCTTCCAGCAAATTCTTGTGCAGCGATGAGACGTCGTTGACACTTTCGGCCATCATGCGTGTCAATTCCTGCAGATGAGTGAAACGATCAAACTCCAGCGGATCGAAATGCTGGTTCTGTGGCTGGCGCTGGTTCGATGCCGTAATCTGGATTTCAGCCTGGATCTCGACCTCGCGCAACTGCGCGCTCAGACGCGCCACATTGCCGCCCAGATCGTCAAGATAGCGACGCACGACATTGATCCCGGCCTCTAGTCCGGAACGCGAAATGGAAATTTCACCCGCCTGATTGAGCAAGTTGTCCAGGATGCCGGCGCGAATACGCACCAGCGGCGCGACGCTGCCACTTTTGCCGGACTCGACATCACCGGCAGCGGGAGCAACTGCCACGCCGGGCTCACTGGTCGTCGGCGGCGCGATCACGGCAGGAGACTTCTCGGTACTCGCCTCGGGCAAGGGCGCCGGCGTCGAAGGCGCCTGCAGCGCCTCGAACAATTGCAGCCCCAGATCGTAGCGCGCCAGCAATTCATCGATCTGCGCCGGCGATGGTGCGCCGTCGTGTACGATCTCGCCGATGCGGCTTTCGAGTTCATGCATGTGCTGGCCCAGCAGCATGGCGCCGGCCATGCGGGCGCTGCCCTTGATGGTGTGTAAAGGTCGCAGCAGATGGTGAATCAGTGCGCGATCTTCAGGTGTTTTTTTCAGCTTGTGCAGACTTTCACCAATCTGCGGCAACAGGTCGCACCCTTCTTCCAGGAAGATTTCCAGCAATTCCGGATCGATATCGTCCGGCGACACCGCCTGTTGGTCAGGCGTCAAGCGGCGTGCATTGTCCAGCGCAAAGCGACGCCGCTGCACCAGTGCATCCAGCACCGCCTGCACCTGCCGACGCAAGTCCTCGCGCGCCGGCGGCATCTGACGCGCGGAAAACTGTTGCTGCATCGCCTGCAATTGATGCACAACCTGCGCCAGGACCGCGCACATGTCGGCATCCAAGCCTTCCGTGAAATGGGACAGAAGTTGCATGACTTCGTCAAGCGGTTGCGCGATCACCTGCAAGGCGGCGAATTGCACCGACGCTGCACTGCTCTTGAGCGAGTGGCTGGCGCGCAAGGCGTCCGGCGCAATCGCGTGCGGCAAGGCTTGCCGCCATTGGGCAAGATGGGCTGTAAGCACGCCCAGCAAGGCGGCCGACTCGTCGCAATAAATCTCGTGCAGCCTGGCCGGGATCAGCAGATCGCCGATACGCAGCGCCGGCGTCGCATCGGCCACGGCGACTGTGGGCGCGGCGTCTGCCGCAGGGCCATGGTCTCGCCCGACTTGGGCGACTGCCGCGATCAATCCATCGGGGCGTCGCGCCGATCGGCGGTGTTCGCGAATATCGCCCAACCAGGCAGAAATTTCCTGCGCCGCGTGGTCAAGCAAGGCATAGTCGCCGGCATTGCCGGCACGAGCTTGCGCCAACCAGCCGTTAAGATAGGCTTCGACCGCCATGGCGGCTTCACCGAAGGCATTCAGCCCGACCATACGACTACTGCCTTTGAGTGTATGAAAACTGCGACGCAAGACGGTGACGTGCGCCATGTCCTCGGGCGCCTTGCGCGCAGCGCTCAATGCGCGCGCAAGCGTGGCAAGAATTTCCTCGGCTTCCTGTAAAAAGATGTCCAGCAGTTCGAGGTCGAGTTCTTCTTCCGGCTGTTCATCCGGTGCTGCTACGGCATGGGGAAGCGCCGGTTGTTCTGGCACAGATGGTGTTTGCTCCCCTGGCTCTTCCGCTTTGTCGGCATGCGTTCCAGCGTAGGGCATCAGTGCCGTATGGTGCATCAGCGGCAAAGACAAACTCAGCGCGGCAAGATTGCGGATCACACTGCCGACCGTCGGTGCATGCGCGGTCATGGCCTCGCCGGCGCTCGCCATCGCTTCGAGTGCAAGCGCATCTGCGGCCAGCGTGGTGGCCGGCGCAGCGAATTGAAAACCGGCGGCGACGGCGGCGAGCTCACGCAAGGTACTCGCCGCTTCTACGGCTTCACCGCCCTCATTCAAGGTGCCCTCAAGAAGGGCTTCCGTGCGCGCCACGGCATGCGCCAACTCGACCAGCGCGGCGGCGCGGCCGGCGTCGGCTGCGGTGCTATCGAGGAGGTAGTTTTCTTGATAGTCGGCTTGACGCAGGTCGGGCAAACCCATGGCGCGCTTGATGGCCGTAGCAGCCTGATTGTGCGCCGGCGCCAGCGCAATGAAAAACAATCCTTCGCGCAACAAGCGCAGATCGCCATCACATGCGCCGGCGACCAAGCGACGCAGCTGCAGATTGATCTGCCCCAAAAATTTTTTCCCGTATTGATCAACGTCGATGTCGCGGCTGGCAAACAGCCTCATGACGGCATCGATCACGCGCCAGAAATTTTGCTGTGCCGACACCAGCGGCGTATTGACGACGCTGCCGATCAGATCGGCCATACGCTGCAGATACTGCGCCTCGACATGGTCGCCACGCAGGTAATCCAGCAAGAGCCGTTCGAATTCGGTACGACATGCAGCGACATCCATCGCGGCGGATGCAGGTCTCGCTTCGTCCATTATGGGGAAGTGCAACTCGGCCGCATTGAACTGATCTGCCAGCGCCAGCTCCATCGGATGTATCTTCTCGCGTCCGCGCATTGCCAGCATGGCTTTATAGATGCTGAACAAGCACAGCGGACGCGCAATCGGAGCGTCGTTCAGATAATGCAACAGCGCACTGCAAGCCTGGTTCGCCAGCACGATTTTTTTATCGCCGCACTGGTCTTCACCGGTCTCCTCGAGCAACAGATCGATGGCATCGACGAAGCCGGCCAGCGACGGTTCCCCGACGAAGCGCAAGGCCTTCGCAATTTTCGGCATGAGGGTGCGACACTGAGCGATGCCGTCAATGGCCTCACCTTGGCCCAGCCAACGGCAAGCGTCGGACAGCGACGCCGTCAAACCCGGCGCCAGCAAAATCATATTGCTGAGACTAGCCGCGGCGGCGGCGCCCGTCATCTCGGGCAACGAGGGTGTGCTGGCAGTGGGAAGCATCTGGGCGACTGGCACGGTTGGCGACACCCGCGTCAGGAGATCGTGACCCGGAAACGGGACACCGAATTCTTGAGCAATTCGGCCAGGTCGTGTAACTCATTGAACAGCGACAGCACTTGCTCGCGGCGCTGCTCGATGGTTTCATTTTCGCTCAGGATATTCTGGATGTTTTGCGCGACGCTGTTGGCGGAAGTGGCCTGGCGCCCAGTGGACGAAGAGATGTCCTGAATCAGCTCGGCCAGCTGATTCGACACGCGCCGTATATCTGACAACGAGGCGCCGGCGGCGTCGGACAGCTTGGCCCCCTCCACAACGCCGGCGGTCGATTTTTCCATGGCGGCGACGGCATCGTGGGTATCCGCCTGGATCATGCGCACCAAGGCGCCGATCTGGCGTGTGGCTGCGCTGGAACGCTCGGCCAGGCGCTGCACTTCCTCCGCCACGACCGAAAATCCGCGTCCTGCCTCACCGGCGGAAGCGGCCTGGATCGCGGCATTGAGCGCCAGCACATTGGTCTGTTCGGTGATTTCGGAAATCAGTTCGGTGATTTCGCCGATCTCCTGGGAGGACTCTCCCAGGCGTTTGATGCGCTTCGAGGTTTCCTGGATTTGCTCACGGATTTCATTCATGCCCTTGACCGCATCTTCCACGGCCTTGGCGCCGCGTTCGGCCACCACCACCGAATGACGTGCGACATCGGCCGACTTGTTGGCAGAAATGGAAACGTCGGTAATCTGGATTGACATCTCCAGCATGGATTGTCCGGTTTCGAGAATCCGGCGCGCCTGGATCTGGCCGGCGCTGGTCAGCTCTTGCGCATTGCCCTTGACCTGGTTGGACGCCGCCGCCACCTGCGATGCGGTGTGCGTGACCTGCCCGACCAGTCCGCGCAAAGCTTCCACCGTGTAGTTGACGGAATCGGCAATGGCGCCGGTAATGTCTTCCGAAACCGTGGTGTGCACGGTCAAGTCGCCATCCGCCACTTTCTGCAGCTCGTTCATCAGGCGCAAGATGGCCGCCTGGTTGATGGCGTTGGTGCGCATGGCACGCTCTTCCTGCTGTTGCGCATGCAGTCGCTGCGCTTCGGCTTCCTGACGACGCAGTTCAGCGTCTTCCGCGTTGCGACGGCTGCTCTGCAATTGCACCCAGGCGATGCCGATGCCGCAGATCAAGGCGATGAGCATCGATAACAGCATGGCCCAGAAAGTCCAGGAACGCGTTTCCTGCGCCATCCGGTAGTCGTTCTGCAACACCGTCAGATGCTGCTTGAGCGTTTCATTTTCCAGGAAGACCAGTTGTTCGGACTGTTTCGCGGCGATGAAATTTTGCAGGTTGCCGAGGATGTTGGCCACCAGCGGCTGGTATTCGCCGAACACTTTTTCCAGCTCGCCCAGTTTGTCGCGCACGTCTTTGTCGCGCACGGCGTTGAGGCCGAGAATCTCACTGCCGTTGAGGAAGCCGTCAATGATGTCGCGGAAGGTATTGACGTCTTTGCCGAGCAGGAAGGCAGTCTCCGGATTGACGCCTTCCGAGGTCAGGAATTCGTTGGCGCTGCGCCCCAGGCGCAAGGTCAGCAACACCAGTTGCCCGGCGGCGGCGATTTCGCGCGGCGAACTTCCTGCCTGCGATTGCAGCATCGAGATTTGCTCGCTCAGGTCCAGCAGATTGGGAGAAAGCAGGCGCAACCGCGCCAGCGTCACGCCGAAGCCGGTCAACTCGGGTTGCAGTTTGAGGATGGTGGCCGAGGCCTTGTCGGTGTGATCCCAGATCTTTTGCACGTCGGCCAGCACCACACGCATGTCCGGCTCAGGCTTGCGGATCGCATAGCCTTGATATTCGCCGCCGAGCATCAGCACATGCATGCCCTGGTTGAATTCTCTGCGACTTTCGCTCAGTTGATTGAAGGCTTCGCGGTTGCCCTGAATGGCATTGGGTACGGCCTTGCCGATGCGCTGCGAATGCATCACCAGGTCGCTGGTGATGTGGGCCTGCAGGCTGGCATGGATATAGTGCTTGGAACCCAGCCACAGGAAGAAAAACATCGAGATCAGAGCGAAGATCAGCAACAGCAGCAAGATGCGCGTCTGCGCGCGCAACGAGTGGCGACCGATGAAAGGCAGGCGCGTCGTGTGCTGGTAGCGTTGCACGTATTTTCCGGCCTTGGCGCCGGCTTTGGTTGATGCAGTTGCCTGGTTTTCTGCCGGCACGACACTGTTGTTTTTTGAAAACTGCGGCAGTTTGAATGCCATGACTGTGACTCCTTGTTACCAGCTCGCTCACGCCAGCCGGGCACGACTTAATTTACAGACCGATCTGCAGGAAACGGGCGTTGCCGATGATCGCGGCGAGGCTGATCTCGCGCCATTCCTGCTGGTCGCAGTCGAGATAGCGTTTTCCCGCACACATGTCGGTGGCGCCCACCTCAAGCTCCGGCTGCAACGTCATCTCCTGGATATGGCGCAAACCCAGCACCCGCGACACCATGAAACCGCTGGTGCCAGACAATCCTGCGGCGACCACGATGACGCGGCTTTCCTTGTCCGGCACTTGTGCCTGGCCGCCGAAAAAACGCACCAGGTCGACCACGCCAACCAGGTTACCGCGCACATTGGCCAAGCCCAGATACCAATCCTTGGTCATGGGCACCTTGGTGATGGGCATCAGATTGGCGATTTCGCTGGCCTCGCGCAGATCAAGAAGGCAATGCAACTCACCGACCACCACGCCCAACCGGCTGTCGCGCATGCTGGCGCCGCCACGCGCGGCCTCCATGCGATCCAGCAGCAGCGCCTGGAATTCATGCAGGCGACTGCTCTTGCCTGCATCCGGCAGTGCGATGGTGGTCTCGGCTTGTGTCATGACTCCCCTTTTTCGATGGCCGGCTGGCAGCCTGGCGTTGCACTCAGGCGATGGCGGCAATTTTGTCCATCAGTTCCCAGGCGCTCACAGGCTTGACGATATAGTCGCACGCGCCCTGGCTCAGCGCCCAGATCCTGTCGGTCTCCTGCGCCTTGATGCTGCACATCATCACGGGAATATGTTGCAGCGCCGGATCGCGCACGATCTGCCGCGTGATCTGAAAGCCGTTTTTGCCCGGCATGACGACGTCCATCAACACCAGTTGCGGTCCGCTGCGTCGCATCTTGGCGAGCGCTTCATCGCCATCCTCCGCGGTGTCGACTTCGAAACCGTTGCTGGTCAGCATATCCGCCAACAGATATCGGTCGGTCGGCGAATCATCGACGACGAGTATTTTTTTGATCCTCATTGAGCCCGTTATTCCATGCTTGAAAGATGTGTGCCGATCAGGACTCAAGCACGGTTTGACGCGCTTTTGCATACGTATTGACGGCGTTTTTCAAACCCTGCTCCGAAAACGGTTTTGTCATGAACGCTCCGGCGCCGACCAGCTCAGCGCGCGCACGATCAAACAGCCCGTCCTTCGACGACAACATAATGACCGGAGTTGCATGAAATCTTGCATTTTTTTTAACTAATGCACAAGTCTGAAAACCATCGAGACCAGGCATCAGGATGTCGCAAAAAATCAAATCGGGACGAGGGCAGTCGACAGCGGCAAGTGCGGCGAGCGCATCAAAACCGTCTTCAGCCAGCATGACCTGGTGGCCGGCCTGGCGCAGGAACAAATCGGCGGAACGCCGGATGGTGATGCTGTCATCGATGACAAGGATCGTCAGCGACGGGTGATCTTCAGTATCGGACATCGGCTTCCCTTTGGCGCATCGCCCGGCAGGGGCTGCAGTGCCGACTATAGCAAAACGAGGAACTATTTATAAATAGAACAAGCCTGCCTTCCCCCCTTATTTGGCGGGAAAGCAGGCTTGCCATGCGGCGCAGAGACCGCGTCGTTGCTGCCTGAGAGATGGATTTAGAAGGCAACCATCTCGAAATCTTCCTTGCGGGCGCCGCATTCCGGGCAGGTCCAGTTGATCGGCACGTCTTCCCAGCGCGTGCCGGGAGCAATGCCTTCGTCCGGCAAGCCGGCTTCTTCGTCGTAGACCCAACCACAGATCAGGCACATCCAGGTCTTAAATTCTGTTTTGCTATCGCTCACGGCTGACTATCCCTCAAATCAATCAAGTAAAATGGTAAACCAGATATCTTAATCTACTCGCCGTGCAAAACCAAACTTCTCCCCTGATATTAACTTTCGGCGCGGCCGACCCGGTCGGTGCGACCGGCATTCAGGCTGACCTGGCGACCTTTGCTGCCATGGGCTGCCACGGCTTGTCCATCATCACGGCGCTGTTGGTCAGCGATACGGCACGTATCGAAGACATACAAGTCATCGACGTTGACTGGATGGCCGATCAGGCACGTGTCATTCTGGAAGACATGCCGGTGGCCGCATTCAAGGTCGGCGCGGTCGGCAGCATCGAAAATATTTCGGCAATTGCCGAGATTGTCTCTGACTATCCCGATATCCCGCTGATCCTCGACCCCTTCATCACCGCCATGCCCAGCCAGGATGGCGACGATGACGACAACCTGATCGCCATCCGCGAGCTGTTGATCCCACAAACCACGCTGATGCTGGCCTCCGCCGTCGAACTCAACCGCTTGGCCGAGACCTGGCGCGAGCCGGTGCCCAGCGACGCGCTGCAACTCGACGCCACGCGCATCATCGAGATGGGCTGCGAATATCTGTTCGTCACCGGCATGCAGGGCGAGATGCACGAGGTCGTCAACGCTTTGTTCGATGACTCCGGCATGGTCCGTCGCGATAGCTGGCAACGCCTGCCGGGTTCCTTCACGGGCGCCGGTTCGACGCTGTCTGCGGCGATTTGCGCGATGCTGGCCAACGGCCTGGAAATTCCCGAAGCCGTTTCCGAAGCACAAGAATTCACCCTCGCCGCCCTCGCCCACGCGCAACGCCTGGGCATGGGCAAGCTGATTCCCGACCGCTATTTCTGGGCGCGCGAATCCGACGAAACCAACTAATCATTTCTTACACATTCTCGTATGAACCAGCAACGCTCCGGCACGACCAACGATTCCCTGTTTGCGCGTGCGCAAAAAACCACACCCGGCGGCGTCAATTCGCCGGTGCGCGCCTTCCGCTCCGTGGGCGGCACGCCGCGTTTCATCACCAGGGCGCAAGGCCCGTATTTCTGGGATGCCGAAGACCAGCGCTATATCGACTACATCGGCTCCTGGGGCCCGGCCATCGTCGGTCACGCCCACCCGAAAGTAGTGCAGGCGGTACAGGAAGCGGCAGCGCGCGGACTCAGTTTCGGCGCACCGACCGAAGGCGAGATCCTGATGGCCGAGGAAATCTGCAAGCTGGTGCCGTCGATTGAACAAGTGCGCCTGGTCTCGAGCGGCACCGAAGCCACCATGAGCGCGCTGCGTCTGGCGCGCGGCGCCACCAAGCGCGACAAGATCGTCAAGTTTGAAGGTTGCTACCACGGCCATGCCGACTCCTTGCTGGTGAAAGCCGGCAGCGGCTTGTTGACGTTCGGCAACCCAACCTCGTCGGGCGTGCCGGAAGATTTCGTCAAACACACGCTTGTGCTGGATTACAACAATACCCAACAACTGGAAGACGCCTTCAAGGCCGCCGGCAATGAAATTGCCTGTGTGATCGTCGAACCGGTCGCCGGCAACATGAACCTGGTGCGCGCCACCCCGGCATTCCTGCAAGCCATGCGCCGCCTGTGCACCGAATACGGCGCCATCCTGATTTTCGACGAAGTGATGTCGGGGTTCCGCGTCGCCCTGGGCGGCGCGCAATCGCTGTACGGCATCACGCCGGACCTGACCGCGCTCGGCAAGGTCATCGGCGGCGGCTTGCCGGTGGCGGCCTTCGGTGGCCGCGCCGACATCATGAAGCATCTGGCGCCGCTGGGCGGCGTGTACCAGGCCGGCACGCTGTCGGGCAATCCGGTCACGGTGGCCGCAGGCATGGCAACGCTGCAGATCATCCAGGAAGCCGATTTCTATACCAAGCTGTCCACCCAGACGCGAAAGCTGGCCGATGGCCTGTGCGAGGCTGCCAAGGCTGCTGGCGTGACGTTTGCTGCCGATACCCTGGGCGGCATGTTCGGTTTGTACTTTGCCGCAACGGTGCCGACCAGCTACGCCGAAGTCATGCAGGGCAACAAGGACCAGTTCAACGTGTTCTTCCACGCCATGCTGGACGCTGGCGTCTACCTGGCCCCCTCGGCCTTCGAGGCAGGCTTTGTGTCGGCCCAGCATGACGACGCCATCATCGACGCGACCGTGACCGCGGCACGCGGCGCTTTTGCTGCCGTCGGCGCATGAGTTGAAGCACACGCCGCTGTCGGAACGGCGCGACACCGCAAATAAAAAAGGACGCCTGGGCGTCCTTTTTTACGTCTTAGGAGACTGTTGCTTCTGCTACCGGTCAATCTGTACGAGGCAAATTACGCCGAGAACGACGAGCCGCAACCGCAAGTGGTCGTGGCATTCGGATTCTTGATCACGAATTGCGCCCCCTCCAGGTCATCCTTGTAGTCGATCTCCGCGCCGACCAGGTACTGGTAGCTCATCGAGTCGATCAACAACTGGACGCCGTTCTTGCTCATGGTGGTGTCGTCTTCGTTGACGATTTCATCGAAGGTGAAACCATACTGGAAGCCCGAGCAACCGCCGCCTTGCACGAACACGCGCAGCTTCAGGTCTGGGTTGCCTTCTTCTTCGATCAGTTGCGCAACCTTGGCGGCGGCGCTATCGGAAAAGATCATGGGCGCGGGAATCGCGGCTTCTGGAATTTCTGCAACGGCATTCATATTAAGCTCCTGCATCAGCGGACAATGGAGTGATTATAAGGCCTGTGGAGAATTCATGCATCGCCGCCGGCCGAAGCGGCCAGTTTGAGCATCGGCGCCTCTTCGGTTTGCCCGTGGCTGAGTTTGCCGGAGACCAGCGCCCCACCATGCATTTCCAGAGCCTTGTAATAGACATCTCCAGTTATGCGGGCTTTTGGCTGTAATTCAAGTAGCTCGACCGAATGCACGTCGCCGATGATCTCGCCATTGACGATCAGATGCACGGCGCGGATTTCGCCGACGATCTTGGCATGCTCGGAAATCACCAGCACGCTTGGCTGGCCGGCTTCTGCATTGATATTGCCTTTGATATGGCCGTCGATACGCAGACCGCCCTTGAAATGCACATCGCCCTGAATGCTCGTGGAAATCCCGATCAGGCTGTCGATGGTGCTTTTGGATTTACGTCCCAACATGATTCACCTCACAAATTCACGGATTGCTGAGCTCGCATCTGGCCTCTTTCGAGAACGCGAGCCTGAATCGCCTTGATGGTTGCACCTTCGGGCAGCGTTAAGACACCGTCGACCCGTTGATAGTACTTGAATGCGAGCTTATAGCGCGCAAGATCCGTGGCGTTTTGCTCGGGGAAGTTGATAATAACACTTTTGCCGTTCTGCAACACTGTTACGCTGAACTGCAAATTCCCCACGAACTGACGGCCTTTTTCACCCTGCATGGCGAGCAACTGATAACGCACCTGATTCTGTGCGACGATCTCTGCTTTCAAGCGCTGGATGGTGACGCCATCGGCGCCGACGTTGGTCGGAAGCAAGCTTTGGAAGAACGAGAGGTCTTCTTTGAGCTTAGCATTTTCCGCCTCCAGTGTCTTGATCTGGCCGGCCAGTTGCGCCTGCGCAGAGCGTTCGATATTGAGCTGGCTTTCGGCCGCATTCGCGGTCGTCGAAAACTGATCGCGCTCGGTGTTGAGCTTCTTGACCTGCTCCGACAACACCGCCACCCGATCGCGCATGCTGTCCGGGTTCAGTCCCGAAAAGTTGTTGCGTCCAAGGTCATAAGCCCACATCGCCATGGCGCCGCCAACCGCGATGACCAACACCAGTATCAGCGCGCGCAACGGCCACGGCATGTGACGCTTGATGGTCATTTTCGGCGCAGAAATCGACATGCGCCGGACCCACAACCGGTATTTCACGGCAACACGGGTACGTGCAGCAGACCGGTCGTTTCTTCCAGCCCGAACATCAAATTCATACATTGGACCGCTTGGCCGGACGCCCCCTTGACCAGGTTGTCTTGCACCACCAGCACCACCACCGTGTCGCCGTTATCAGGACGGTGCAACGCAATGCGCAACATGTTGGACGCGCGCGTGGTGCGAGTTTCAGGATGCGAACCGAATGGCATCACGTCGACAAACGGCTCATCCTTGTAAGCGTCTTCAAACAGGGCCTGCAGCGTGGCGTTGTCGATATCCTTGGTCAGGCGCGCATATAGCGTGGAATGCATGCCGCGTATCATCGGCACCAGATGCGGCGTGAATACCAGGCCGACCTTGCTGTCGGTCAGCTTGCCGAGCTGCTCGACGGTTTCCGGCGAGTGGCGATGACCCGATACGCCGTAGGCCTTGAAATTGTCGGATGCCTCCGAAAACAGCGTGGCGATCTCCGCCTTGCGGCCGGCGCCCGAGACGCCCGACTTGCAGTCGGCGATCAGATGCGACGCATCAATCACGCCGGCTTTGAGCAAGGGCGCGTAGCCCAGCTGCATGGTGGTCGGGTAGCAACCGGGATTGCCGACCAGGCGCGCCTTCTTGATGTTTTCGCGATTGAGTTCGACCAGGCCGTAAGCCGCTTCCTTGAGCAACTCCGGGCAGCTATGCGGCATCTTGTACCACTTCTCGAAGGCCGCAATATCCTGCAGGCGGAAGTCCGCCGCCAGGTCGATGACCTTGACGCCGGCAGCCAGCAACTCAGGCGCCTGCGCCATGGCCACACCGTGCGGGGTAGCGAAGAAAACCACGTCGCATTCGGTCAGCTTGGCGTTGTCCGGCGAAGAAAAGGCGATATCGACGCGACCGCGCAGCGATGGATACATCTCGGCAACCGGCATGCCATCTTCCTTGCGCGATGTCACGGCCTGCAGTTGCACCTGCGGATGCGTTGCGAACAAACGCAGCAACTCCACACCCGTGTAACCTGTGCCGCCGACGATACCTACCTTGATCATGTTTTTTCCTTGCTGAAAGAGCGCGCTCGAGAGCTTTTTATTTTAACAGGAGAATATTTCTGTCACATTACCCCAAAAGGGGCCGATTCAAAGCGCAGAAAAGGCCGAAAAATGACCGCCTCCAACGCGACTCCGGATCTTTGAAAAATACGACCCACAATGCAAAAAGCCGCCAGGCATATGCCGGCGGCTTTTCGGTGTGCTGAAAAGCACGCGTCGTAATTAACGCTTCGAGAATTGCTTTGCGCGACGAGCCTTGCGCAGACCAACCTTCTTACGTTCGACTTCACGAGCATCACGTGTAACAAAGCCTGCCTTGGACAGTTCTGGCTTCAGTGTTGCATCGTAGTCGATCAGAGCGCGGGTGATGCCGTGACGAACAGCACCAGCCTGGCCGGATTCACCGCCGCCGTGGACGTTGACCATGATGTCGAAACGCTCGACATTGTTGGTCAGTTCCAGTGGTTGACGAATCACCATCAGGCCGGTTTCGCGCGAAAAATATTCATTCGCTGGCTTGCCGTTGACGACGATCTTGCCCGAGCCGGACTTGATGAAAACACGAGCCACTGCACTCTTGCGACGGCCGGTTCCGTAATTGTAGTTACCGATCATGTCTATTCCTTAGAGTTCGAGTGCTTTAGGTTGCTGAGCAGCGTGCGGATGGTTGCCATCTGCATAAACCTTCAGCTTCTTGATCATCGCGTAGCCGAGCGGGCCCTTAGGCAACATGCCCTTGACCGCTTTTTCCAGCGCGCGACCTGGAAAACGCTGTTGCATTTTCAGGAAATTTGTTTCGTAGATGCCACCTGGGTAGCCGCTGTGACGGTAGTACGTCTTTTCAGTTGCTTTGGTGCCAGTGACACGCAGTTTGCCGGCATTGATCACGACGATGAAATCGCCCGTGTCGACGTGCGGAGTAAATTCTGGTTTGTGTTTGCCGCGCAGTCGGAGTGCCACTTCGCTGGCAACACGTCCGAGGACTTTGTCCGTCGCGTCAATCACGAACCACTCGCGCTTTACCTCGTGGGCTTTAGCGGAAAAGGTTTTCATGATGACTTCCTAATATTAAAAATAAACGCTCAATTTGGCGGTTCTGCGGCTACCGAAACGCGATGTCATTCACACCTTGTGTCGTGATACCAACGCAGACTCTTCCTTGTTGTCTTTCCCAGAGCGCACGGAAAGCCGAGAATTATAGCCTTTTCAAGGACTTAGCGTCAAACCCTTTATTCCCCGGACCACCTGCCGTGGCCTTTTCAGCACATTACCCTATGAGGATGACGGAAATGGCGCGGACAAAAAAAACCCGAAACGAGGGTTTCGGGTTTAAATCCACACCAAAGGAGGAGGGTGGAGGAGACTCGGTTTGATTGCGCCTGAAACGTCAATCAGTGAATTCAATATAGCAAACAGAATTGTGCAGCGCAAGATTTAATTTTAGCTATGAAGCGCAATTAAAAATTAAACCAAAGTAAGTATTTTTGCTGCTTTGCAATATGCATTTTTTTGCCTATTTACCCTCCTGCCCGCGATCAAGGCAGAACCGGATTTCACGAAAAAGTTACAATAGCCGCCTCCCCCTAATTACCCTGCGAGTATGCACATGGAATGCACAGTACGTTGGACCGGCCTCTCCGGCATGACCTTCTTGGCTGAAACCGGCTCCGGCCACGTAGTGGCAATGGACGGCGCCCCGGACGGCGGCGGCCGCAACCTGGCGCCGCGCCCGATGGAACTCGTGCTGCTCGGCACCGGCGGCTGCACCGCTTACGATGTAGTGGTGATTTTGCGCAAAAGCGGACAAGACATCCGTGGCTGCGACGTGACGCTGAAGTCGGAACGGGCGGAACAGGATCCCAAGGTCTTCACCAAGATCCACTTCCACTTCACCGTACGCGGCCGCAATCTGAAGCAAAACGTAGTGGAACGCGCGATCAAGTTGTCGCACGACAAATATTGCTCGGCATCCATCATGCTGGAAAAAACTGCCGAAATGACACACTCGTTTGAGATCATCGACGATCTGAGCGATGAAGTGCATGTGCAGACCCAGCAACAGCAATAAATTGCGCCACCCGACCCCGAACATATCGGGGCAAAAAAAACAGGGCCTCAGCGCCCTGTTTTCCATTTTGCAGCTGATCCGGGCTTACACGCGATAAGCCACCGTGGTCATGACCACCGACATCATTTTCATGACGCCGCGTATCGGCGCCGGCATCTCGGCCGCACCCAGCGCTTGGGCAGCCTCGCCGTGCTCAATCTCATCCTTGCGCATCTGGTCGACGATGGCGCGCGACTTCACGTCTTGCGGCGGCAGCTTTTGCAGATGGCTGGCCAGATGCTGCTCGACCTGGCGCTCGGTTTCCGCCACGAAACCGAGATTGCGCGCATCGCCGACACGCGCCGCCAGCGTACCCAGCACATAAGAGCCGGCGTACCACAACGGATTGAGCAGGCTGGTGTGCGAACCCAGTTCGCGCAAGCGCTCTGCCGTCCACGCCAGATGATCCTCTTCTTCGATACCGGCGTGGGCAAACTGTTGCTTGAGCGCTTGCGCCTGCGCAAAACGACCTTGCGCATCATACAAAGCCTGGGCGCACACTTCACCGACGTGGTTTACTCGCATCAGTCCGGCGCTATGGCGTTTTTCCACATCGCTCATCGCGGCGTCGGCAAGCTGCGTGGCCGGGTTGGGACGCGAGGACGCCACCACGCCGCTGACCACGCGTAAAGCCTTGTCCATATCGGTAATCAGTTTGTCGATGAATTGCATAAGAAGAATCCTCTAAAAATACAGCGTTCAGACCATCTTCCAGTTGATGCTTTCGCCACCATTGAGCGGCACCACCGTGGTGTCGCCCATGGGTAGCTCGGCCGGAACGGTCCAGCTCTCGCGGCGCAAGGTGACGCTGCCCTGATTGCGCGGCAGGTCGTAAAAGGCCGGGCCATTGAAGCTGGCAAACGCTTCCAGCTTGTCCAGTGCACCGGCCTGGTCGAAGGCCTGCGCGTACAACTCCAGCGCGTGCAAGGCGGTGTAGCAGCCGGCGCAACCGCAGGCGTGCTCTTTCAAGCCCTTGGCGTGCGGCGCGGAGTCGGTGCCGAGGAAGAATTTTTCGCTGCCGGAAATCGCCGCAGCAACCAGTGCCTGACGATGCGTCTCACGCTTCAGGACCGGCAGGCAGTAATAGTGCGGACGAATCCCACCCTTGAAGATTTCATTGCGGTTGTACAGCAAGTGATGCGCGGTGATGGTCGCGGCGGTCGGACCTTCTGCGGCCATGACGTAATCGGCGGCGTCCTTGGTAGTGATGTGTTCAAACACCACTTTCAGCTCCGGCATATCGCGGCGCAACGGCTGCATGACACGATCGATGAAGACCGCTTCGCGATCAAAGATATCGACGGCAGGGTCGGTCACTTCGCCGTGCACCAGGAACGGCATGCCGACTTCCTGCAACGCTTCCAGCGTCTTGTAGCACTTGCGCAAATCGGTCACGCCGGCGTCGGAATTAGTGGTGGCGCCGGCCGGATACAACTTCACGGCGTGCACGAAGCCGCTGTCCTTGGCTTTGCGGATTTCCTCCGGCGGCGTATTGTTGGTGAGGTAGAGCACCATCAGCGGCTCAAACGCGACGCCGGCGGGCAACGCCGCCAGAATGCGATCGCGGTAGGCGCCCGCCTGTTCCGTGGTCGTAACCGGCGGCTTCAGGTTGGGCATGATGATGGCCCGCGCAAATTGATGAGCAGTGTGCGGCAATACGCTTGCCAGTGTTGCGCCGTCGCGCAAATGCAAATGCCAGTCATCCGGACGGGTAATGGTCACTACGTCGCTCATCGCTTCTCTTCCCTGATAATGAGAGGCGCTGACAAAATGCCGCTGGCAGCGTTTTGTTAGCGGCTCTGAATGCACGTGCGGCATGCACGAAATCCCGCTATTTTACCGCAAGGGCTGACGCCGCCGGATTGCGGCACCTCAAAACGGAACCTGCAAAAACAAAAAACCGCCGCGGCCTGAACCGGGCGGTTTTCTTGCTACAGGCGACAGTACTGAAGCGCAGTGCGCTTCAGCATCGCCGCATCGGTATCAATGCGTGATGATCTTGGCCAGGAAGTCGCGTGCGCGTTCCGAACGTGGCGAACCGAAGAAGTCGTCCTTCTTGCAATCTTCCACGATCAAACCCTTGTCCATGAAAATGACGCGGTTGGCAACCTTGCGCGCGAAGCCCATTTCGTGGGTCACGACCATCATGGTCATGCCTTCTTGTGCCAAACCGACCATCACGTCCAGCACTTCATTGATCATTTCCGGATCGAGCGCCGAAGTCGGCTCATCGAACAGCATCGCGATCGGATCCATCGACAGCGCACGGGCAATCGCCACACGTTGTTGCTGGCCGCCGGACAATTGGCCCGGGAACTTGTCTTTTTGCGCGATCAGGCCGACGCGGTCGAGGTACTTCAAGCCCTTTTCGGTCGCCTCGTCAACGCTGCGGCCGAGCACCTTGACCTGGCCGATGGTCAGGTTTTCACGGATCGACAAATGCGGGAACAGTTCGAAGTTCTGGAACACCATGCCGATGCGCGCGCGCAGTTTCGACAGGTTGGTCTTCGGATCGCCGACGGATACGCCATCGACAGTGATGGTGCCCTTCTGGAACGGCTCCAGGCCGTTGACGGTCTTGATCAGTGTCGATTTGCCCGACCCCGACGGGCCGCACACCACCACCACATCGCCCTTGGCGACGCTGGTGGTGCAATCGGTCAGAACCTGGAAGCTGCCGTACCACTTGCTGACGTTATTGAGTTCAATCATTTATTTCTCCTAATTCCTGAATACGGTATCGGCCGGTCGCGCATCAGCTGACCGGCGGTGTCGGTTTAGCGAATGATGGCGATCTTGTGCTGGAAGCGCTTCACAAATTGCGACAGCGCGAAGCTGAGCACAAAGTAGACCACGGCGACGAACATGTACATTTCCACCAGACGGCCGTCACGCTGAGCGATCTTGGAGGCGCTGGTCACGAAGTCCGGTACCGAACCCAATACATACACCAGCGACACGTCCTGGAACAACACGATGGTTTGTGTCAGCAAGATCGGTGTGACGTTGCGGAAGGCCTGCGGCAACACCACGTTGCCCATCATCTGCCAGTAGTTCATGCCGATGGCATAGCCTGCAAACACCTGGCCACGCGGGATCGACTGAATGCCCGAACGCATGATTTCGCAGTAATACGCCGCTTCAAACAAGATGAAGGTGATCAGCGCCGACTGGAACGCGCCGACCTGAATAGGTTCGCTGGCGCCAATGATCCAGGCGCCGATGAACGGGACCAGGAAGTAGAACCAGAAAATCACCAGCACCAGCGGCACCGAACGGATCAAGTTGACGTAAGTGGTGGCGACGAACGACAGCGGCTTGTTGCTGGACAGGCGCATCATCGCCAGCAGAGTGCCGATGATGACGCCGCCTACCATGGCCGAAATCGTCAGCACCAGGGTGAACTTGAGGCCGGTCGTGATCAGGTAAAACCACGAACGCTGAATAATATCGAAGTCGAAATTAGAAAACATAGTTTAATGTCCTCCCGTACTGGAGCTGCCGCTCGTGATGTAGCCGGGTACGGCCGTCACTTTTTCCAGGACCCGCGCCATCAGCAGCGCAATAAGGGAAATGATGATGTAGATGATGGTGGCGCCGGTCAGCGATTCGAAGGTCTGGAACGTGAATTCACGCATCGAATAGGTCGCCGCAGTCAGCTCCACCAGGCCGATGGTCAGGGCCACCGAACTGTTCTTGATGATCGCCGCAAACTCATTGGTCAGTGCCGGGATGATGATGCGGAACGCCATCGGCAACAACACGTAGCGGTAGGTCTGCACGGGCGTCAGGCCCAGTGCCGCACCGGCCATGCGCTGACCGCGCGGCAAGGCGTTGATGCCGGTGCTCACCTGCACCGCAACCCGCGACGAGGTAAAGAAACCCAGCGCCAGGAAAGCCGTGACGAAGGATGCTTGCGGCAGGCTCTTGAGCCAGTCGCCCAGCGCTGCGGGCACCAGTTCCGGCATCACGAAGTACCAGAGGAACATCTGGACCAGCAGCGGAATATTGCGGAACAGCTCAACGTAGCCGTTGGCGACCTTGACGGCCCAGGGTTTCTGGGTCGTGCGGATGGTGCCGACGATCGTGCCGAGTGCCAGCGCCATGATCCAGGCCAATACGGCCGTGGCGATGGTCCATTTCAGTCCGATCAGTAATGTATCGATATAAGGGATGCCATCGGGAGACTGCTCCCAGAATATGCCCCAGTTCCAGTTGTAATGCATAGATGCCCTCGTCTTCTCGTCTCGACTCGTTTGCGATCAAGAACGTCGTTGTTGATTATTACGACATCCCCAGGCGGCCCGCACCGGACTTTACACAGCGGTAAAACACGGCTCTCTGAGCAGGTCTTGCTTTCTTCGCCAACTTAAACAAAACGGGGGACAACTCCCCCGTTTCGTTTTTTATGCTGCACGGCAATCAAATGCCGTGCATCTTGCTCACTGCGCGCCTTACTTCTTCTTCGAAGATTGCTTTTGCGCTTCAGGCACGGCTGCGTATGCAGACGGTTCGCCGGAATCGGTAGGCTTGGCAAACACGGCTTGCAGTTGCGGGCTCATCGGCACGTTCAGGTTGACACCCTTTGGTGGGATAGGCGACTGGAACCACTTCGCATAGATCTTCTTGATGTCGTCGCCCTTGTAGACGTTGATCATCGCATCGTCGACCACCTTCTTGAAGGCGGTGTCGCCCAAAGGCAGGATCAGGCCGTATGGCTCAACCGACAGCGCTTCGCTGGAAACCACGTAGTCGCCAGGCGCCTTGGAATTGGCAGCCAGCGAAGACAGCAGAATATCGTCCATCACGAACGCGACAGCACGGCCGGTTTCAACCATCAGGAAAGCTTCGGCGTGGTCCTTGGCGGCCAGGATGTTCATACCCAGGTTGCGCTCGGTGTTCAGCGTAGTGATTTGCTTCAGGTTGGAAGTACCGGAAGTCGACACGATGGTCTTGCCCTTCAGGTCATCCAGCGTCTTCAGGTTAGCGGCCTTCTTCGTCAGGAAGCGGTTGGCGGTAACGAACTCGGTAACGGCGAAAGCAACTTGCTTTTGACGTTCCATGTTGTTGGTCGCCGAATCGCAAGAGATGTCGGTGGTACCGTTGGCGATCAGTGGAATACGGGTTGCCGAAGTCACAGGAACCATCTTCACGTTCAGCGAAGTCAAGCCCAGCTTCTTCTGGATCGCTGTGGCGGCCTTCAGGCACAGGTCGATCGAATAGCCTTGATACGATTGCTTGTCATCGAGGTAGGAAAACGGGATCGATGCATCGCGCACACCCAGCGTCAGCGTGCCGGTGTCTTTGATCTTCTTCAGACGACCTGTGAACTCTTCGGCATGGACCGAGCTCATCAATACACTTGCACCAACCAACACCCCTGCTAGCTTTAATAACTTCATGTGACCTCCTGGAAAAATTTTTACGTAGTGTACCAAAAGCCATTCTTCAAAAATAGTCTTCATTCCTGAAAAGAGGCTATTTTGCCTTTAAATTACCTTAGTTTCCAAAAACCTTTGCGAGCCGCCCCGGCCTGCTCAAAAAGCGTTATTTCGCGCGGAAATTCCGCCAAATTCATTCATCCCCCACCTTATCCGTCGGGTAGCGCAAGGTATCCCGGAGGATATACCCCATCGGCATGCCCATGGCGGGTACGGTGGCGCTCAACGGTTGCGTGAACCAGCGGTCGTAAATCTTGAAAATCTCGCCCGAGCGGATGATCTTCACCATTTGCAAATCGACGTAGCGCTTGAACTCCGCGTCGCCCTTGCGCATCATGATGCCGTAAGGCTCCAGCGACAGCGAATCCCCCACCACGGCATAACGCTCAGGATGCGGCACCGAAAGCAGGTAACGGCGCAGCAGCACATCTTCCATCACGAAAGCATCCGCCTTGCCGGCCACCACGCTGTTGAACGCATCTTCGTTGCGCGCCACTTCCACGATTTTCACGCCGAGCGAGCGAATATCGCTACGCTCCTGCACCAGCTTCACCATCGGTGTATTGCGCGGCACCACGATGGTCCTGCCGCGCAAATCGTCCCAGTTGCGGATTTCCGAATCAGCCTTCACCAGCATGCGTACGGTCGAGAAAAAATGCGGTACCGTAAATGCGGCGATTTTCCGGCGCTCGGCATTATTCGTCGAGGTGCTGCATTCCAGATCGGCCTTGTTCTGATCCAGTGCAATAAAACGCGTCACCGTATCCACTTCCATGAACTGCACTTGCATCTGCGGCAGCTTCAAGTCCTTACGCAGTGATTCAGCAATCTTGCGGCACAACTCGATGGCATAGCCGGTCACCTGCTTGTCGTCATTCACAAACGCAAACGGCGTTGTACCGTTCAGGTAGGCAATCACGAAGGTATTGGTGCGCCTGATCTTGTCCAGCGTTTCTTCCGCCCGGGCCGATAAGGATATGCCCAAGCATACAGCCATCACCACCCAACACCACCGCGCCCGCCCCACCACTCTGTTTGCCATTGCTAACTCGCTTATCGGCCTTATCCGCCGGAGATTTTTAATGAGCAAGTATCATGCCAGAAAATCAATCAAAACGATCCTGCAATGAAGCAGACGATTCAAGTGCTTATTTCGGCGCTTGCGCAAAAACGCTCCATGCGAGCGCGACATGTGTATTTCAAACGGAATTATTTGCGCCGGCTTCGCGAAGCGCTGCAGGGTCGATAGCATTGGTCGCACGCATCCACAGCTCGCGCCGTGAAGGCAAGCTGCATCGCACTGACGATGTATCGTCATCTGCATGGTTCGAAGCATGGGCGTAGACATCTCCTCCTTACGCACAAATCATACGATCGCAAGATACGCAAAAAATGCGATGAAACGCTGACGCGTTTTCCGCATTTCTCAACGATCCAGGCATCTGCAATCGCGATCAATTTTTATATTTTTCGGCGACAGGAAAGTGTTGATGTTTTCGTTCTCCCTGTCGCCGTTACTGCACTTGCTATTGCATCTCTGTTTGTTACACCATCAAGGATACAAGCCGCGCATTTCACGCGCTTGCAACACGCGGGTACACGCGACGATGAAGGCCGCAGTACGCAGTGTCACTTTCTTTTCCTCCGCCAACTGCCAGACGGCGGCGAAGGCTTCACGCATGATGCGCGTGAGGCGCAGATTGATCTCGTCTTCAGTCCAGAAGAAACTGGAAAAGTCTTGCACCCATTCGAAATAACTCACCGTCACGCCGCCTGCATTGGCGATCACATCAGGCACGATCAGTACGCCTTTGTCGGTCAGAATATCGTCGGCCGCAGGAGACGTCGGACCATTCGCACCTTCCAGAATAATCTTGGCGCGTATCGACGATGCATTATTCACCGTGATTTGCTGTTCGAGTGCGGCAGGCACCAGAATGTCGCAATCAGTCGCCCAAAAAAGGGCGCGATCCTTCACTTCGTCGCCTCCCGGAAAACCGGCAACGCTGCCGTGTTGCGCGACATAAGCCTGCAACGCCGGCACATCCAGGCCACTGTCACGCACGACTGTCGTGATGTGATCTTGTACGGCCACCACCTTGGCACCGGCTTCTGCAAACAAACGTGCGGCGATACCGCCGACGTTGCCGAAACCCTGTACCGCAACGCGTGCATCCTTGATGTCCAGATTGCGTTTTGCGGCAGCTTCACAACCGACCACAAACACGCCGCGGCCGGTGGCTTCGTGACGACCGAGGCTGCCGCCCAGCGAGATCGGCTTGCCGGTAACCACGCCCGATGCGGTGCTGCCCTGATTCATGGAATAGGTATCCATCATCCAGGCCATGATCTGCGAATCGGTATTGACGTCCGGTGCTGGAATATCTTTGTTCGGTCCGATGATGATGCCGATTTCGCTGGTATAGCGGCGCGTCATGCGCTGCAATTCACCACGCGACAACGTCTTCGGATCAACACGGATGCCACCCTTGGCGCCGCCGTACGGCACGTTCACAGCGGCATTCTTGACGGTCATCCAGGCTGACAGCGCCATCACTTCGGACAGTGTGACGTCCTGGTGGAAACGCACACCGCCCTTGCCGGGACCACGCGAGGTATTGTGCTGCACGCGATAGCCTTCGAAGTGGGCAATAGTGCCGTCATCGCGTTCGATGGGGACGTCCACGATCAGCATGCGCTTCGGGCGCTTCAGGGTTTCTACCCAGCGCGCCAGCGAGCCGAGGTAAGGCGTAACGCGGTCGATTTGTTCGAGATAATCCCCCCATGGGCCAATGCCATGCGGAGTAAGGTAGGAAGGGACTTCGTGCTTGACTGGTACGTTCGACATGATGCAATCGCTCCTTGTGTTAGCCATGTGGCCGAGGCTGCTGCAAAATTAATCAAACCGCGAAACGCCGGGTAACGCCATCGTACTCCTTCCGGCGTTGCAGTTGTCGCGCAATATTGCTTAATTTTTCAGCCGCCGGCAGGGAGAAAGCCCTGCCAGGCATGCGGTTTGCCTGCACCAAGAAAACCGTGCAAACCCGAATCCAGGGCACGCCTACGACAGCGACGCCATCGTAGGCTAATGCGATGCAGCAAAGCCAATGCTTTGTTCGCATGCAACTATGCATTCCATGCATAATTATGCGAGAAGCCTTGTTCTATGCGCCTTTCAGAGGCTTTTTTGTCCGCGTGGATGCGGTTTTCCGCGCTTCGTCCAGTTCCTGCAGGTAGTCCCACAGACGCGCCACAATGACCTTGCCACTGCGTTGCTGGGTAGGTCGTTCACGATACAACCGGATTTCCATCTCGACTTCCCAGTCGCCATTGGCGCCGTCGGCACGCGCCAGCTGCTTGTTGCGCACTTCGCGGAGCACCGATGATTCCGGCAAGAAGGCCACGCCATGCCCCTCCAGCGCCATCATCTTGAGGCTCTCCGACATATCGGTTTCGTAGTGCTTTTCCAGATGCAGCGGCTTCTTGGCGTCGGTCATGATCAGCTCGACCATCCGTCCCAAGTAGGCATTCGGCGTATACGACAGGAACGGCAGCGGCGCCTTGGCGCTGCCCGGAAACACATAGTCCGGTTTGCCGCTGCGGTCGCAACGCGAATACGGCCGCACACTCTCGCGCCCCATCGTCAACATGTCGTAGCGGCTGGAATCGAGCTGCACCGGCTGGCGCGGATGGTGGTAGCACAGCAGCAGATCGCAGCCGCCCTCGACGATGGTCATCACGGCATCATGCACATTGAGCGCAATCAGTCGCGTATTGAGCGCGCCGAAACCGGATTCCAGCGAGCTCAGCCATTTCGGGATATAGGTCAGCGACAAAGTATGCGGCACCGCAAAATCGACCGTGGTCTGCGCCGCCGGTCGCTTGCCGCGCAACATCGCGCGCGTGTTGTTGATCTGCCCAAGCATCTCCACCGCCTGCTCGTAGAACACTTCGCCGGCCGCCGTCAGCCGCGTCGGATAAGACGTGCGATCGATCAGGTCGGCGCCGAGCCAAGCTTCCAGCGACTGGATGCGCCGCGAAAAAGCCGGTTGCGTTACATGGCGCAATTCGGCCGAGCGGCTGAAACTGCGCGTTTCAGCCAAGGAAATAAAATCTTCCAGCCACTTGGTTTCCATTCGTGCTGTCCCGTCTCAGAAGAGCATGTTGTGCATGTTGCTGATAGTGCTTGCGATTGTTTTACCTGCCTATGCCAATTGCAACGACGGTGATAGCGCATCTGCGCCTTCATCTTCATCGTCATCTTTGGCCTGCTGGCGCGCCCACATCTGCGCATAGGCGCCACCCGCCACCAGTAATTGCGTATGCGTGCCGCGCTCGATGATGCGACCGTGTTCCAGCACCAGGATCTGGTGCGCGTCGACGATGGTCGACAGGCGGTGCGCGATGATCAGCGTGGTGCGGCTCTGTGCGATCTCGCTCAATTGCTCCTGGATCGCCTGCTCCGATTTCGAATCGAGCGCCGACGTCGCTTCATCAAAAATCAACACCGCGGGGTTCTTCAGCAAGGTGCGCGCAATCGCCACGCGCTGCTTCTCGCCGCCCGACAATTTCAAACCGCGCTCGCCCACTGTGGTCGCGTAACCGTCCGGCAGCGATTCGATGAAATCATGCACGTAAGCCGCCTTGGCCGCGGCGACGATTTCTTCCTTGCTGCTGCCAGGCTTGCCGTAGGCGATGTTGTATTCGATGGAATCATTGAACAGCACCGTATCCTGCGGCACGATGCCGATCGCATGGCGCAGCGAGGCCTGGGTCACCTTGCGCAAATCCTGACCGTCGATGGTGATGCTGCCAGCATCGACATCGTAGAAGCGATACAGCAAGCGCGACAAAGTCGACTTGCCCGAGCCGCTATGGCCGACCACCGCTGTGGTGGTGCCGGCGGCAACTTCAAAATCGACACCGAACAAAATCTGGCGCTTGCTCTCATAGCTGAAATCGATATTCGAGAAACGCACCGCAGCGCCGGAAGTGACCAGCGGTTTGGCGTCGGCAGTATCGGCGATTTCCTTGTTTTGTTCCAGCAGCGAAAACAGGCGCTCCATGTCGGCCAGGCTCTGTTTTATTTCGCGATAAATCACGCCGAGGAAATTGAGCGGAATGTACAACTGGATCATGAAGGCATTCACCAGCACCAGATCGCCCAGACTCATGGTGCCGTTGATTACTCCTTGCGTGGCGCGCCACAGGATCAGCGTCACCGCGATGGCGATGATGGCCGACTGGCCCGAGTTCAGCAACGACAGCGAGGACTGCGATTTGATCGCTGCCGTCTCATAACGCTGCAAGCCTTCATCGTAGCGGCGCGCTTCAAAATCTTCATTGCTGAAATACTTGACCGTCTCGTAGTTGAGCAGCGAGTCGATGGCCTTGGAATTGGCGTGCGAATCGAGCTCGTTCATGGTGCGGCGAAAGTGCGTGCGCCACTCCGTCACCGTGATCGTGAAGACAATATACAAGGCCAGTGCGCCGGCCGTAATGACGGTAAACCAGATCTCGTAATGCAGTACCAGGTAGACCATCACCAGTGCGATCTCGATCAGCGTCGGCAAGATGCTGAACAGCGCATACGACACCAGCGACGACACGCCACGGGTGCCGCGCTCAATGTCGCGCGTCATGCCGCCGGTCTGCCGGTTCAGGTGAAAGCGCAGCGACAGCGAATGCAGATGGCGGAACACTTGCAGCGCAATCGTGCGCACCGCGCGCTGGGTCACCTTGACGAAGACGAATTCACGCAACTCGGTAAACAGCGTCGTCGCCAGCCGCAACGCGCCGTATGCCACCAGCAGCGACAGCGGCAACACCAGCAAGGCTTGCGGATTATTCGGGCTGATCGTCATGCGGTCGACCAGTTGCTTAAGCAACAAGGGTACGCCGATATTGGTCAGCTTGGCGCCCACCAGGAATCCCAGCGCCAGCAGCACGCGCCACTTGTAGGTCCAGAGATAGGGCAACAGCGTGCCCAGCGTCTGCCAGTCGCTATGGGTAGGCGCGGTACTGCGCGCAGGCGGCGCAGACGAAGTGGAGTATTGACGCATGAAAATAGTGGTGAAAAAATTTGTGCTTTTGTTTTATGGCGCGTGCGACGCGAGACGCGAGAGTCCTATAAACTAGACCCTTCGGCACATCCGCGCTTGTGCCGCGCAGGTTCCACATTATAAGAGTCCGACCGACTTCACGCTTTTAAAAGGAAACGCAATGACAGCCCAGCATAACACCTCGCTGCCCGTAGGAAAGATGCCGCAATTGCGCGTCATGCCGATGCCGGCCGACGCCAATGTCTATGGCGACGTGTTCGGCGGATGGATCATGGCGCAGGTCGACATCGCCGGTTCGCTGCCGGCCACCAAGCGCGCCAACGGTCGTGTCGCCACTATTGCGGTCAACTCCTTTTTATTCAAACATCCCGTCTTCGTCGGCGATTTGCTGTCGTTTTACGCCGATATCGTCAAAGTCGGCAATACCTCCATCACGGTTAACGTCGAAGTATATGCCGAGCGCAACCGCCTGCAGACCGAAATCGTCAAGGTGACCGAAGCGACCCTGACCTATGTCGCCACCGATGCGCAGCGCCAGCCGCGCGCGTTGCCGCCACTGGCGCCGGGAGACAGCGCGCCGATCACCAGCGGCCTGCAAGACCTTGGCGGCGGCTGGTGCGCCGCCTGATACCGCAATAGATTTCCTCTCCGGGACAGGCCTGCCTGCTGCGGCCTGTCTTTTCAACCACTGTTAAGACCCTCCCATGACCGCCACTTCCGCACGTCCCGATGTCCTCATCGCTGCCAGCCTGCCGCCCCACCTGAGCCAACGCCTGCACGAGCACTTTGCCTGCCACGAACTCAACAGCCTGAGTGAAGCTGCGCTGAGCGCCATTGCGCCATCGATACGCGCAATCGCCTCCAAAGGCGAAACCAAGGTCACACGCGACTTCATCGCGCGCTTCCCGGCGCTGCAAATCATTTCGGTATTCGGCGTCGGCTATGACGGCGTGGATGCCGTCGCCGCTCGCGAGCGCGGCATCGAAGTGACCAACACGCCTGACGTGCTGACCGACGACGTCGCCGACTTCGCCATGACGCTGTTGCTGGCGACCGCGCGCCAGGTCGTGCATGCCGACCGCTTCGCTCGCAGCGGCGAATGGAAGCAAGGCCCGCATGCACTGACCACCAAGGTCACCGGCTCGCGCCTGGGCATCGTCGGCCTGGGTCGTATCGGCAAGGCCATCGCCAAGCGCGCCGCCGCCTTCGACATGAGTATTGCGTATCACAACCGTTCGCCGCAAAGCGATGTCGACTACCGCTATGTCGCCGACTTGAAGACGCTGGCCTCGGAAGTCGATTTCCTGGTGCTGTCGATGCCGGGCGGCGCCGGTACCCGCGCGCTGATCAATGCCGAAGTGTTGGACGCACTCGGCCCCGAGGGTTTCCTGATCAATGTTGCGCGCGGCTCGGTGGTCGATGAACCGGCGCTGATCAAGGCGCTGCAAGAAGGCAAGATCGCCGGCGCCGGCCTCGACGTATTCGAGAACGAACCGAACGTGCCGGAAGCGCTGGCCAAGCTCGACAACGTCACACTGACGCCGCACATGGCCAGCGGCACCGTGATCACGCGTACCGCCATGGCCGATCTGGCCTTCTACAACCTGCAGGCGCATTTCAGCGGCAAGCCGCTGCTGTCGCCGGTGCCGCGCTAGTCGCATGAGCACGCATGCAAGCCGCCTGATCGCGCTTGACTGGGGCACTACCTCGCTGCGCGCCTATCGTCTCGGCGACGACGGCGCGGTGCTGGACAAGCGCGGCCTGCCCTGGGGCATCATGAATCTGCCGACGGTGGCAGGCGACAGCAGTCGCCATGCCGGCTTCGCCCAGGCATTCGATGACGCCTGCGGCGACTGGCTGCGTGCAGCACCCGTAACGCCGGTCATTGCCGCCGGTATGGTCGGTAGCGCCCAGGGCTGGCGCGAAGCCGCTTATGTGGAAATACCGCTGGCGGTGGCCGAGGTGGGCAAACAATTGACCAGCGTTGATGTGGGCGACGGCAAGCGCGTGCACATTGTGCCTGGTCTTCTGCAACGCGCTGATTTGCCGAACGTGATACGCGGTGAAGAAACGCAAGTGGTGGGTGCACTGGCGTCTTACGCAGACAATGACGAGGTATTGATCGGCCTGCCCGGCACGCATTCCAAGTGGGTGCGTGTGCAGCAACGATGCATGACGCATTTCGACACCTTCATGACCGGCGAAGTGTATGCGGTGCTGAGCCAGCACACCATCCTCGGCCGCACCATGGAGCGCGGCGACGAACGCGACCAGGCCGCCTTCGCGCGCGGCCTGCGCGTGGCCATGTCGGACCACGGTCGCGCCGGTCTGCTGTCGAACATCTTCAGCAGCCGCACGCTCGGCCTGGTCGGCACGCTGGGGCCGAAGAGCCAGCCCGATTACCTGTCCGGCCTCTTGATCGGCCACGAGATCACCGCCTTGAAGGCGACCCGGGCAGCGGCCGCCTGCACGCCTGCGCCGCACATCATCCTGATCGGTGACGACAAGTTGTGCACGCGCTACCAAAGCGCGCTGGACCTGTACGGCTTCGACCATATCGACATCGCTGCACTAGCCACCGAACGCGGCTTGTGGAAGATCGCCCGGCAAGCGGGACTGCTGGATTAACCTGAAGCCGGCATCACTGGAGAAACACCATGTTGAAAGAAGCACTGAAGCAATGCGGCCTGATCGCGATCTTGCGCGGCATCCGTCCCGATGAAGTCGAAGCGGTCGGCAACGCCTTGTATGATGCTGGCTTTCGCATCATCGAAGTCCCCCTCAATTCGCCCGAGCCGTTTGAAAGCATACGCGTGCTGCGCAACGTACTGCCGGCCAATTGCATGGTCGGCGCCGGCACTGTGCTCTCGCCGGCGCAAGTGTTGCAGGTCAAGGATGCCGAAGGCCAGTTGATCGTCATGCCGCACAGCGACCCCGACGTGATCCGCGCAGCCACCGCCGCCGGCCTGGCCAGTGCACCTGGTGTGGCAACCGTAACCGAAGCGTTTGCTGCCCTCGCGGCCGGCGCCGACATCCTCAAAATGTTCCCGGCCGAGCAGCTCGGGCCTGCCGTGGTCAAAGCCTGGCGCGCGGTAATTCCAGCCAACGTGATGCTGGTGCCGGTCGGTGGCATCACACCGGCCAGCCTGAAAGAATTCATTGCTGCCGGCGCGTCCGCCTTCGGTCTCGGTTCCGCGCTGTACAAACCCGGCATGACGGTACAACAGGTCGGACAAAATGCCGACGCCTTCGTCAGTGCGTGGAAGCAGGCCTGAGCAATGTCAGCCAAGCAGATTCGGCAGGCATAAAAAACGCGACCTTGAAGGTCGCGTTTTTTATGCCCTGCCGCCAAAGAATCCAACAGAAACTCAGGCCGCCTTTTTTTCGTCGCGCAATTCGCGGCGCAAGATCTTGCCGACATTGGTCTTGGGCAGTTCATCGCGGAATTCGATGTACTTCGGCTTCTTGTAACCGGTGAACTGTTCTTTGCAATACGCCATCAATTGCTCGGCCGTGAGCGACTTGTCCTTGCGCACCACGAACAATTTCACGGCTTCGCCGGTGTGCTCGTCCGGCACGCCGACACAGGCGCATTCCAGCACGCCAGGATGCGCCGCCACCACGCCTTCGATTTCATTCGGATAGACGTTGAAGCCCGACACCAGGATCATGTCCTTCTTGCGGTCGACGATGCGGGTGTAGCCGCGCTCGTCCATGATGCCGATGTCACCCGACTTGAAGAAGCCGTCCGGCGTCATGACCTTTTCGGTTTCATCCGGACGATTCCAGTAACCGGCCATCACTTGCGGACCGCGGATGGCGATTTCACCAGGTTGGCCGAGCGCCACCGGCTTGCCGTCGTCGTCCAGAATCGTGATCTCGGTCGATGGTAACGGCAGGCCGATGGTGCCGCTGTATTCGTCGATGGTGCAAGGATTGGCGCTGGCGATCGGTGAAGTCTCGGACAAGCCGTAACCTTCGATGATCGCGCAACCGGTGACCTTTTTCCACTTGTCCGCCACCGACTTTTGCACCGCCATGCCGCCGCCGACACAGCAACGATAACCGGAGAAATCCAGCTTGGCAAAATCAGGGTGATTCAGCAGCGCGTTATACAGCGTATTGACTGCCGGGAAGGTGTTGACCTTGTACTTGCCGAGTTCCTTGATGAAGCCGGGAATGTCGCGCGGGTTGGGGATCAGCACATTGAGTGCGCCTTCGCGCGTGCCCAGCATGTTGCAGACGGTCAGCGCGAAGATATGGTATAGCGGCAGCGCGCAGATAAACACCAGTTGATCAAGCTTGGCGCCTTGCTTGAGCGCCGGCATCAGCCACTCTTCCGCCTGCAGCACATTGGCTACCAGGTTGCGATGCGTCAGCACCGCGCCCTTGGCCACGCCAGTGGTGCCGCCGGTGTATTGCAGGAAGGCGATGTCTTCATGGCCAACCTCAACGTGCGCCGGTTGCTTGCCGTCGCCCAGCGCCAGCGCCTTCTTGAAGGTGATCGCCTGCGGCAGCGAGAATGGCGGCACCAGCTTCTTGACATGGCGCACCACCAGGTTGACGATGGCGCCCTTGAGGCCGCCCAGCAATTCGCCCATGCTGGCGACGACCACGTGTTTGACGTTCGTGTTGGCGATCACTTTCGCCAGCGTGCAAGCGAAGTTTTCCAGCACGAAGATAGCTTCGGCGCCGGAGTCTTTCAGCTGGTGCTCAAGTTCACGCGGCGTGTACAAGGGATTGACGTTGACCGCGGTATAACCGGCACGCAGGATGGCGGCGATGGCGATCGGGTATTGCAGCACGTTGGGCATCATGATCGCCACGCGCGCACCCTTCTTCAGGCCGGTGCTCTGCAACCAGGCCGCCAGCGTGTTGGACAACTGGTCCAGCTCGCCATAGCTGAGGTACTTTCCCATGCACACATAGGCGTTGCGGTCGGCGTATTTAACAAAGGCCTCGTCGATCAACTGGACCAGCGAGCGGTAGCGGCTTGGGTCGATGTCGGCGGGGACGCCTGCGGGGTACGATGCAAGCCAGAATTTATCCATATTGTTCCTTTTTGTCTCCGATTCAGAGCGGCAGCCTGATTGTTTCAGGACTTTGGCACGCACTGCAAAAAAAGCACGGTTGTGTTTTTATTTACTGCAGATGCTATCCACCAATCTCATTAAGGGCAAGTATTTTGAAGAAATTTAAGTAAATTTCCTTACTTCCAGCCGATTACGCCATCGGCTCACACCATGCATCAATATTATTGAAATAGCAATTTTTCGTGCCGTACCAGCAACTCCGGCCCCGATCCATTCGACCTGCAGCTCCGGCGTCCTTACTGTAGCACTTCAACATGACTACTTTGCGACGACATACTGCGCTTGCAAACGATCCAGTTCGGCGTCGCGTTGCGGCTTGTCCAGCTTGGCCAACGCCTTCACATGCTCGAAAAAATCGGCAAAGTCGCGACTCTGCCGGAACAAGACCCGAAACGCCGGCACCCGGTCGTGATAAGTGCCGACCAGCGCCAGATGCGCATTCGACAAAGGCATGGCGAACCAGCGATCGTAACCGGCGAAACCGCCCCAGCCCGCCTTGAGTTGCTGATACTCGGCGCGCAAGGCATCGAAAATCGCCGCCTTGCGCTGCAGCTTGTCGGCATCGCCGACATCGCTCTGGTAATTGGCCTCCAACTGAGACCGGTATTTCAGCAAGAGTTCAAGAAAGTCTTCCTTGCGCGCAGCAAAAACGCCATAGGCCTCGCTCAGCTTGTCGTCGTGGCGCGCTTGCAGCCAGCGTTCCAGACCCAGTTCTTCCACCGTGGTGGCATAGGATTCGTTGAACTGGGAATCGCCCTTGACGTACACCACCTGGTGACCCAGCTCATGGAAGATCAGGCGCGCCAGCTCGCCGTCGGGATAATTGATGAAGGTCGACATGACCGGATCGTTGAACCAGCCCAGCGTCGAATAGGCCGGCACGCCCAACACCTGGACGTCGTCGCCGTCCTTGACCAGACCGTCGGCATATTGCTGCGCGTCCTGCTGGCTGTAGTAGCCGCGATAGTCGACGCAGCCGGCGACCGGGAAACACCATTGCCGCGCCGTCAGCGACAAAGCCGGCGCCGCCACCACGTTCCACACCACGAAGGGCCGTTGCAGCTGCGCGTAAGTCTTGTAGCTGCCGTTGTCGGGCAGCGCCAGTTGCTCCACCGCGAAGCGCCGGATCTCGCGCACCGTCTGCAACTTGCCGCGCAGACGCTCGGAGGTATTCGGATCGGCCAGCCAGTCGTCGATCGGCCGCGCTTCCGCCAGCAGCGAAAACTGGCCGTGCGCCGCCTGCGCGTAATAGCCTAACGAACTGCAACCGGCCGCCAACAGCAAGGCCGCGCCCAGGCCTGCCGCCAGGACGAATCGGGAGAGTCTGGTCAGACGCCGGACGGGCATGCCTCGACCTGCACCAGCACGTCATAGAACGTCGGCGCATTGCCCATGTCGGTGAGGCGCTGGCTGGTCACTTCGTTGGCGTTCTTGCCGTCGCCGGAAAATTTCTTCCACCAGATCGACAAACCCACCACCAGTCCGAGGCGCGCTTTCGGCGTCACGCGCGCGGTAGCCAGCATGCTGCCGCGATCGTTGAAAATCCTGACCTCGGCGCCGCTGACGATGCCGCGCGCGGCGGCGTCGTCGGGATGGATGTCAAGATGCGGTTCGCCTTCGGTGTCGCGCAGGCTCTGCACGTTGACGAAGGAGGAATTGAGGAAATTGCGCGCCGGCGGCGAAATCATCGCCAGCGGATATTTCGCCGCCAGCGCCGCGTTGCTGGCCACCGATTCGTACGGTGCGATATACGTCGGCAGCGGATCGAGGCCGTCGGCCAGCATGCGCGCGGAATAGAATTCGCACTTGCCCGACGGCGTGCCGAAGCCGCCGTCGGCAAACGGCGCGGCCGGCATGTTGAGGCGCTGCCAACCTTTCTCCTTGAGGCGCTCCCAGTCGTAATCAGCCGCGCGCGGATTGCGGCGATCGAAGGCCTGCGCGGCGATGGCGTCGTCGCTGTCGCTGAAGCAGTCTTCGGTGAACCCCATGCGCGCCGCCAGCAGGCGGAAGATTTCCGAATTAGCCTTGGCCTCACCCAACGGCGCGATGGCGGCGTTGTTGGCCATCATGTAGACATGGCCGTAAGTCGCGTGCACGTCGATGTGTTCGAGCTGCGTGGTGGCCGGCAACAGGACGTCGGCATAGTCGGCGGTGTCGGTCTGGAAATGCTCCAGCACCACCGTGAACAGATCCTCGCGCGCGAAGCCCTGCATAACCTTGCCCGACTCCGGCGCGACCGCCACCGGGTTGGAGTTGTAGACGATCATCGCCTCCACACGCGGACCGAAATCGGCCGACGCCTCGCGCAGCAGATCGTCGCCGATGGTGCTCATGTTGATGGTGCGCGTCGGCACGCCATTATTATGCTGCAGCAGCAGGTCCGGCCGTTGCAGGAACGCGCCGTTCTTCGGGAAGGAATCGGAAGTCGACAGCTGCAGACCACCGCCAGCATGACGCCAGGCGCCGACCAGCGCCGGCAGGCAGGCGATATTGCGTACCGCCATGCCGCCGCCGCGCACGCGCTGCAAACCGTAGTTGGCGCGGATCAGCGTGATCTCGCCGCGTTGCGCGGCGGCGCCGTATTCGCGCGCCAGCTGAACGACTTCATCGGCGCTGATGCCGCACACTTCGGCGGTATGCTGCGGCGGCCATTCCTGCACACGTTGTTTCAGTTGCTCGAAGCCCAGGGTGTGCTGCGCGATGTAATCGGCGTCGAGCAAGTTTTCGTTGATCAGCACGTGCATCATGCCCAGCGCCAGCGCCGCATCGGTGCCCGGCAGCAGGGCGATATGCTGGTGGCATTTTTCGGCGCTCAGCGACCGGTAGGGATCGATGGCGATCAGTTTGGCGCCGCGCCGTTTGGCTTCCTGCACGCGCATCCAGAAATGCAGGTTGGAGGCGATCGGATTGCCGCCCCAGATGATGATCAGTTTGGCGTCCTGCACGTGTTCGGTGTCGGCGCCCAGGCGCGTACCCAGCGTGTACTTGTAGCCCGCGCCCCCGGCCGAAGCGCAGATGGTGCGGTCCAGTTGCGAGGCGCCGATGCGATTGAAGAAACGCATCGCCATCGATTCGCCCTGCACCAGGCCCATGGTGCCGGCATAACTGTAGGGCAAGATGGCTTGCGGATCGCGCGCGGCGACGTCCTTGAGGCGCGCCGCAATCGTATCCAGCGCCTCATCCCAACTGATGCGCTGGAACTTGCCTTCGCCTTTTTTGCCGACCCGCTTCATTGGATGCAGCAGGCGGTCCTTGTGGTAAGTGCGTTCGGTATAGCGCGCGACCTTGGTGCACAGCACACCCGCCGTGGTCGGATGATCCGGATCGCCGCGCACCTCGGTGGCGACGCCGTCCTTGACGGTGACCAGCAAGGCGCAAGTGTCGGGACAATCATGCGGGCAGGCGGCGCGCACGACGAGGGATTCGGAGGCTGGGGCGGGATTCATGGCGATAAGCGAATGGACGGCGAACGACGAGATTGAACAGCAAAGTGCTACTTTATCTTAAAATGCGCCTAACTTTGATGAAGCGTCCATGATGTCATCCCGGCAAGCCAACTTCCCCTCTGCAGCCACACCTGCGGTCGCCTTTTGGCGCGACCCGGCCTTGCCGTTCTTCGAAGGCCGACGCGCCGTCGGCAGCGTCAGTTGCTACGCGCCGCACACCCATCCTACGTTCTCGATCGGCATCGTCGACGCCGGCCACAGCGTGTTTTCGCTGCCGCAGCGGCAAACCCGCATCCAGCCCGGCGATGTCGTGCTGATCGCCGCCGCTGAAGTGCATTCCTGCAACCCCGGCGCACGTGAGCGCTGGGGCTACCGCATGTTCCACCTCGACCTGGACTGGTTGCTGGGCTTGCTGCACGAAAACGGCATCGCCACGCTGCCGCCCTCGCAAGTGCTGCGCTCGGCGCGCGCCTGCGCCCTGATCGATGAGATCAGCGCCGTCATGGAAGCTGACGCAGACGCCCTGCAAAAAGAAACCGTGCTGATCAGCGCACTGTGCGAACTGTTCGCGCAGTGCAGTGCCGAGCTTGACCTCGACCACGGCCACGGCACTCCCGATCTGCAAGCCGTGCGCGACCACCTGCAGCGCCATTGCTGCGACAAGATTGCGCTCGACACGCTGGCGCAACTGGCCGGCATCGGCCGCTATCAGCTGATACGCCAATTCCGAGCACAATTCGGCATGACGCCGCACGCACTGCAACTGGACATGCGTATCAACCTGGCGCGCGATTTCCTCAGGCGCGGCGTGGCGCTGGCCGAGGTTGCCTATCGCACCGGCTTCGCCGACCAGAGCCACTTCCATCGCATCTTCAAATCACGCGTGGCCGCCACGCCGGCGCAATATCAGCTGCTGGCCTGAGCCAGCAGCGCGACCGCAGCCAGCGCCAGCCCACCCAACAAGAGAATGACGCCGGCCCACCACTCGGCGCGTGCAACATGGTGGCCGATGCCGGCGGCCACGCGCGCATGCGACACCGCCAGCACCAGGCCGGCGTCCCAGATGAACACCGCAGCAAACATCCACACGCCGTACCAGAGCTTGACCTGCATGCCGGTGCCGGCGCTCACCATCAGCGTGAACAGGCCGAGATAAAACAAGCCATTCTTGGGATTGAGTCCGCCGGAGAAAAATCCGGCCACGAAGCCGCGCCAAAAGCCGTCGCGCCGGCCCGCCTGCGCCGCCTCGCCCGCCACCGACAGTGCCTTGGCCGCGCGACTGGACGCCATGAACGCCCACCCCAAGTAAGCCAGATACAAACCCGCCAGCAATTTCATTGTCATCAGCAGCGCCGGACTGCGCTGCAATACGCTGAAGCCGGCCAGCGCCATGACGATGTAGACGCCGTTGGCGCAGGCGATGCCGAGGCTGGTGCCGACGCCGTTGCGACGGCCGTGACGCAAGGCATTGCGCAACAACAGGATGAAATCCGGCCCCGGGCTGACTAGTGCCAGCCAATGCGCTCCCGCCAGCATGGCAAATTCCTGCAAGACCATATACGCCGCTCCCTCGTTGGAAAAGTCACGATACTAGGCGGCGATGGCAGCGGCGTATTGAACAAAATTGCAGAGCACGGCCGCTTACGCTACCCTTGCTTTCCCCAATGCAATATTGGCGTTTTTTATAACAACGGAGATCCTCATGACTTTTCACTTCCCGCCCCTGCGCGGCATCGCCTGTGCCGCCATGCTGGCCGCCTGCGGCAGCGTCTCGGCACAGGCGCTGACGGCGCAGCAACAACACTTCCACGACATCTACAAGGAACTGGTCGAGATCAACACCACCCACTCTGTCGGCAGCACCACCCAGGCCGCACAAGCGATGCAGGCAGTGTTGCTGAAAGCCGGCTTCAGCAAGGACGAGATGCAGATCATCGAACCGTTTCCACGCAAGGGCAACCTTGTGCTGCGCTGGAAAGGCGCGGGCGCGAAGCAGCCCATGCTACTGATGGCGCACATCGACGTGGTCGAGGCCAAGCGTGAAGACTGGAAGACCGATCCCTTCAAGCTGCAGGAGAGCGACGGTTATTTCACCGCGCGCGGGTCCATCGACGACAAGGCCATGGCGTCGTCCTTCGTCTCGGTGCTGGCGCAACTGAAACAGGAAGGCTTCAAGCCGACGCGCGACATCATCATGGCGCTGACCGCTGATGAAGAACGCGGCGACGTCGACAGCAACGGCGCCATGTGGCTGCTCAAGAACAAGCCGGAATTGCTGAAAGCGGAATTCGGCATCAATGAAGGCGGCGGCGGTGAGCTGCGCAACGGCAAACCCAATCTGCACCGCGTGCAGATCGCCGAAAAACTGTACACCACTTACGAGTTTGAGTTGCGCGACGTCGGCGGCCACAGCTCGCTGCCGACCACCAGCAATCCGATTTACGGCATGTCGGAAGCGCTGGCGCGTCTGGGCGCTTACCGTTTCCCGGTGATGCTGGCCGATGTCACCAAGACTTACTTCAGCCGTACCGCGCCGCTGATGTCCGGCCAGCTGGCTGACGACATGCGTGCTGTCGGCAACGGCAGCACCGATACCGCCGTCATTGATCGCCTGTCGAAGACGCCGCTGTATAACGCCCAGCTGCGCACCACCTGCACCGCCACCATGGTCAATGCCGGCCACGCCGAAAACGCGCTGCCGCAATCGGCCAAAGCGGTGGTCAACTGTCGCATGCTGCCGTTCGACGATCCGGACAAGGTCGAACAGCAATTGAAGCAAGTGATCAGCAACAACGGCACCAACGACAAGATCACCATGCGCCAGTTCGCCAAGCCGACCCGCAGCCCGGTGTCGCCGTTGCAGGGTGATATGTTTGCCACCATCGAAACCCTGACCAAGGAAATGTGGCCGGGCGTGCCGGTGATTCCCTTCATGAGTACCGGCGCCACCGACAGCCGCTTCGCACGCAATGCGGGCATTCCGATGTACGGCGTCTCCGGCCTGTTCTTCGATCCGGCCGACTTGCGCACGCACGGCCTGGATGAACGCGTGGAAATTCCACGTCTGTACGACAGCCGTGAATTCATTTTGAAACTGGTAAAGAAGCTGGCCTCCTGAGCAATCACTACCTGAAGCAAAAACGCCGGGATCAGACCCGGCGTTTTTTATTGTCCGTCGTTCAGGTGGCAGGCCGACAGATGACCCGGCGTAATCTCTTTGAGCAGCGGTTTTTCCACTGAGCAGCGCGGCATCGCATGCGGGCAGCGCGGATGGAAATGACAGCCCGAGGGCGGATGGAGCGGCGACGGGATTTCGCCCTTGACCGCAAAGTAAGTCGCCTTGCCCACTTCCAGCTTGGGAGCCGACGCCAGCAGCGCCTGGGTATAGGGATGATTGGCGTGCGCAAAGACGGCGTCGGTGGGCGCCGACTCGACGATGCGGCCGAGATACATGATCAACACACGATCCGAAATATGGCGCACCACGCCGAGGTCGTGGCTAATGAACAGATAAGTCAAGTCGAGCTCGTCACGCAGCTTGATGAACAGGTTCAGCACCTGCGCCTGGATCGACACATCGAGCGCGGCCACCGCTTCATCGCAAACCAGGAATTTCGGTTGCACCGCCAGCGCACGCGCGATACCGACACGCGCACGCTGGCCGCCGGAAAACTGATGCGGGAAACGGCGCAACATGTCGCCGCTCAAACCCACGCGCTGCAATAAGTCGGCAACGTAAGCTTGTTGCTCGCGCTTGCCGATCAAGCCATGCACCACCGGCGCCTCACCGACGATATCGATCACGCGCAAGCGCGGATTGAGCGAAGCATAAGGATCCTGGAAGATCATCTGGATCGCCAGTTGCCGCTCGCGCTTTTGTTGCGCCGAGAGTTGATCGAGATCTTCGCCCTGCCATAGCCGCTGGCCGTCGGACAAACCATGCAAGCCGACGACCATGCGCCCCAGCGTGGACTTGCCGCAACCCGATTCGCCCACCAGGCCGACCACTTCGCCTGCGTTGATGTGCAGGCTGACGTCATCGACGGCGTGCACAACTTCTTCGTGCAAGACGCGACCGAACGGCTTCGTCAATACATTGGCGGCCTTGGCGGCGCTGTCGAGCGGCGTGATGAAACGCTTGGCGACATGGCGCAATTCCAGCAAGGGCTGCATGTTGCTGTTTTTCTGTTCTTGCATGGTCATGACGCCACCTCCAGCGGTGCATCCGCCATCGGGTGGAAACAGCGCAAGGCGCGGCCGTCGAACAGCCGTGTTTCCGGCGTCTGCGTGCAGACCTCGGTGGCGTATGCACAGCGGTCGCGAAAAGCGCAACCTGACGGCAAATTCAACAGCGATGGCGTGCTGCCGGGAATTTGCCGCAGCGCCTGGCCGCGCGGATTGCGCGACGGCGCCGAGGCGATCAAACCGTAAGTGTAGGGATGGCGCGGCTGCGTCAGCACTTGCGCAACAGCGCCGCTCTCGACGATGCGGCCGGCATACATGACGCTGACGGTGTCGGCCAAGCCCGCCACCACCGACAAGTCATGCGTGATCCAGATCAGCGCGGTACCCGACTCACGGCACAACTTCTGCATTTCAAACAAAATCTGGCCCTGGATGGTGACGTCGAGCGCCGTGGTCGGTTCGTCGCAAATGATCAGGTCCGGCTTGTTGAGCAAGGCAATCGCAATTGCCACGCGCTGGCGCATGCCGCCCGAAAATTGATGCGGATACGCCTGCAGGCGTTCGTCGGGAGCGGCAATGCCGACCCGCACCAGCGCATCGCGGGCCAGCGCCAGGGCGGCATCCTTGCTGACGTCCTGATGCGCCAACACGGCTTCGACCATTTGCGTATCGATGCGCAAGACCGGGTTCAGGGTCATCATCGGATCCTGGAAAATCATCGCGATGCGATTGCCGCGGATCTCGCGCATCGCGCCAGCCGACATGCTGCGCACGTCCTTGCCGTTGAGCAGGATGCGACCACAGACCACTTTGCCCGGTGCATCAATCAACCCCATGATGGAATAGCCGGTCATCGACTTGCCGGAGCCGGATTCGCCGACCAGTCCCATCACCTGCCCCGGTTCTACCGTGAAGGAAACGTCGTCTACTGCGCGCGCAATGCCGCCATGCGAAAAGAAGTGCGTTTGCAGGTTTTCCACTTGTAAAGTCGCACTCATGATCATTGTCCCTGCAAGCGTGGATTGAGCACATCGCGCAACTGATCGGCGACCAGGTTGATCGCCACCACGGTGGCCAGCAAGGCCACGCCGGGGAAGAAGCTGATCCAGTATTTGCCCGACAGCAGGTATTGAAAACCGTTGGAAATCAACAAGCCCAGCGAAGGTTCGGTGACCGGCAAACCGAGTCCGAGGAAGGACAGGGTCGCTTCCAGCGAAATCGCCGACGCCACCTGTAAGGCGGCGATCACTATCAGCGGCGGCAGGCAGTTCGGCAGCAAGTGGCGGAACATGATGCGCAGCGGCGACAAGCCCAATAGCCGCGCGGCCTCAATATATTCCTTCTTGCGCTCGACCAGCGCAGTGCTGCGCGTGGTGCGCGCGTAGTAAGCCCACTGCACCGTGACCAGCGCGATGATAATCTTGTCGACCCCGCGTCCGGTCAGCGCCAGCAGGATCAGCGCCACCAGGATCGGCGGAAACGCCAGCTGGATGTCGGCCACGCGCATGATCAGCGCTTCAATGCGACCGCCGGCATAACCGGCCAGCAGGCCCAGCGACAGGCCGATCGCCAGCGCGATCACGGTGCTGCTGACGCCGACCATGACCGAGATGCGCAAGCCGTAGAGGATCGCCGACAACATGTCGCGGCCCTGGTCGTCGGTGCCGAGCAGGAAGGTGAGCTTGCCTTCCATCGACGTCTTGCCGGGCGCGAGGCGCGAATCCATGACGTCCAGGTGTTCAAGGTCGTAGGGATTTTGCGGCGAAATAATCGGTGCAAAAATCGCTGCCAGCAAGATCAGCAGTAACAGGACGAAACCAAAGGTGGCGATGCGACTGCTGAAGTAGCCTTGCAGGAAGCGTGTGAACGGCGTGTCGGCCTGGGTTATTTTTTTGAACATGTCAGCCCTTTGCCTCCGACAAGCGCACGCGCGGATCCAGAACCGAGTACAACACGTCAACGCACAGGTTGATCAGGATGAAAATGATCACGATCAACGACAAGAAGGCGACGATCACCGGTCGGTCGAGCACGCGGATGGAGTCGATCAGCAGCTTGCCCACGCCGGGCCAGGCGAAGATCGATTCGGTGACGATCGAAAACGCAATGATGGAGCCGAACTGCAGCGCCACCACGGTGACGATGGGGATCAGGATATTTTTCAGCACATGCACGCCGACGATGCGGCTATTGCGCAAACCCTTGGCGCGCGCGAACTTGATGTAGTCCTGCAGCAGCGCCTCTTGCGTGCCGGCGCGCGTGAGACGGATGATCAGCGCGATGTTGAACAGCGAAAGATTCAATGCCGGCATCAGCAGATGCTTGAGGCCGTCCCAGGTCAGGAAACCGAACGGGATGCCGAACAGCAGCGCCGTCTGGCCGCGTCCGCTGGTCGGCAGCCAACCCAGCTCAACCGCAAACACCATGATCAGCATCAGTCCGACCCAAAAGGTCGGCAGCGAAAAACCGAAGATCGAGACCGTCATGATGGTTTTCCCGGCCAGGCTCTTGGGCCGTAAGCCGGCCCACAAGCCCAGCGGCAAACCGATCACGATGGCGATCAGGATGGCCGAGACGGCCAGCTCCAGCGTCGCCGGCAGGCGCTCCAGGATCAGGCCCAGCGCTGGCGTGGCGTAGACGAAGGAACGCCCCATGTCGCCGGCCAGTGCGTTCTTGATGAAGTAAAAGTATTGCACCCACAGCGGCTGATCCAGACCGAACGCCGCGATCACGCGCGCGCGTTCAATCTGGTCGGCGTCGGCGCTGATGAGAATGTCGATGGGATTGCCGATGGCGTAGACGCTGACGAATACCAGCAGCGACATCAGGAGCAGCACGGCGATACTTTGCACGCAGCGGCGGATTATGAAGACGAGCATTGGCTGTTTTGGCTAGGCTAGAGGGAGTTACCGGGGAAACAATTGACCACGAAGTTGTGATGGTGCATAAATCATGCCGGATAAGCAACTACATTTATCGCGATCGCTCAAGCCTGGGGGTAATATAGGCCGGAGCCCTGCACGCGGCGAGCGTCCGGGTTATCCTTGACGGATGGCCGGACCCGATCCGGGACTTTCCATCCCACACTCAATGTCGTAATGGCAAGACAGCAGGCGTTTTAAACAAGGTATGCATCATGAAACTCATCGATCCCATTATCCAATTCCACGCTGAATTACAAAAAATCCGGCGCGACATCCACGCCCATCCCGAACTGAGCTATGAAGAACAGCGCACCTCCGACGTGGTGGCGCAAAAACTCACTGAATGGGGCATCCCGGTGGTGCGCGGCCTGGGCATCACCGGCGTGGTCGGCATCATCAAGAACGGCAGCAGCGCGCGCGCGATCGGTTTGCGCGCCGACATGGATGCGTTGCCGATGCCGGAACTCAATACGTTTCCGCATGCCTCCAGGCATGAAGGAAAAATGCACGCCTGCGGCCATGACGGCCACACCACCATGTTGCTGGGCGCGGCGCATTACCTGTCCCAGCATCGCGATTTCGACGGCACCGTGTATGTGATTTTCCAGCCTGCAGAAGAAGGCGGACGCGGCGCCGAGCGCATGATCCAGGATGGCTTGTTCGAGAAATATCCCATGGATGCCGTGTTCGGCATGCACAACTGGCCCGGCATGAAAGCCGGTACCTTCGGTGTGACGCCGGGGCCGATGATGGCTTCGAGCAATGAGTTCGAAGTGACCGTCAAGGGCAAGGGGTCGCATGCGGCGCAACCGCACAAGAGCATCGATCCGGTCATGACGGCGGTGCAGATTGCGCAAAGCTGGCAAACCATCGTCTCGCGCAACACCAATCCCAACGATCCGGCCGTGGTGTCGATCACGCAGATCCATGCCGGCAGTGCGACCAATGTGATTCCCGACAACGCCACCCTGATCGGCACCGTGCGCACCTTCAGCACAGCGGTATTGGACATGATAGAACGCCGCATGCAGGAGATCGCTGCACACACCTGCGCCGCCTTCGACGCCGAGGTCGACTTCAGCTTCAGCCGCAACTATCCGCCGCTGGTCAACCATGCCAAGGAAACTGCATTTGCGGTCGAGGTAATGCAAAGCATCGTCGGCGCCGACAACGTGAATGCCACCGTGGAGCCGACCATGGGCGCGGAAGACTTCGCCTTCATGCTGCAACACAAGCCCGGCTGCTACGTCTTCATCGGCAACGGCGAAGGCGGCCATCGCGACAGCGGCCACGGCCTGGGTCCGTGCAATCTGCACAATCCGAGTTACGACTTCAACGACGACTTGCTGCCGATCGGCGCAACCTATTGGGTGCGCATGGTGGAAGCTTTCCTCAAGCCGCAATAAGCTTGACGACAAGGCAGAAAAAAACGGCGACGCCAGACAGCGTCGCCGTTTCCATATCTGCTTGCCTCAGTCGGCCAAGATTGCCACCGCCTGCTTGCCGTAGGCAATGAGGTAACCGCCATTGTGCTGTTGCCATGCGTGCGCGGTCGCCGCGTCGCTGAACCAGTTCTGGCGGAAATCGCCGAACTGCCCCTGCTCCAGACGATAGCGATCCAATACCTCGGCGCCGCAAGCGTCGATCTCTTGTTTGCATCCGTCCCAGTTGGCGTAGCCCAACTCGCGTCCCAGCATGTGCAAGACATGTTTGAGTTGCAGGCTGGCGCGTACGGCGTAAAGATCGGTGACGCTGAGCTCAGGCATGACGCCGGCGGCGATGACCCGGCGCAGCACCGGCAAGGCCTTGCTCGGTTGCGCGTCGCGCCCGCTGCGGACCAAACGACGCGCATGACGACGCAGGAATTCACTGTTGCAAACGGGCTCGCCGGCAACATTGCGGATGGTTTCAGGCAGGGGATGGGAAGTAGACCACATAACGTTCCTTTCATAGTGCCCGCTCTCGCAACGGTCATGATCAAGGTTGTACGTCAGGGCTTATCCAAAGAGGAAGTACCGCTTAACATCGACAGGTGCAGCAGCTTTCGCGAGAGCGGGCCTCCTGTCAGGCCCGGCGCTATTCTAGCCGCGGATGACCGTGCAAGGCAATACCTGTTCAGAAACTGTTGTTTCAGGCATGATCGGGCTACCAACTATAACAAGGAGCAACAATGAAACTGGTGGCCGACTTCCTGGTAGGGCTGATCGCCGTCTTGCACGTCTGGATTCTGGTGCTGGAAATGTTCTTGTGGACCAAACCCTTCGGGTTGAAAACCTTCGGGCAATCGCGTGAAACCGCCGAGGCGTCCAAGGTGCTGGCCGCCAACCAGGGCTTGTACAACGGTTTCCTGGCGGCCGGACTGGCGTGGGGTCTGATCAGCGGCGATGGCGCCGTCAAATTGTTCTTCGTCGCTTGCGTACTGGTGGCCGGGATTTATGGCGGACTCACGGCCAAGCGTTCCATCCTTTACGTGCAAGCCTTGCCGGCCTTGCTGGCGCTGCTGGCGCTACTGGCCAGCCGCTAAACGTGCTGCTTACTTCGCCGTCGGCTGCGGCTCTGTCTGCGTAGCGACGGTAGACTGGCGCAGCAGGCGGATATCGCCGTACCAGGCCTCGACTTGCTCTTCCGTATTGTCGGTATCGGTCAACACGCCGACGCCGATCAAGCGCCCCGGCTGTTCGCCATACACCTTCACATAGTCGTCAACGATATTGCGCTGATAGCTGACCCACTTGCCGACATTGGCCGCGCCGCTCTCGGCCACCAGCATCTGGATGCGCCCGGTGCGGGTGTTGGAGATCACGGTGTCGATGGGCGCCGTGTTTTCCCAGATGTACATCAGCGTGGCGTAGGGAAACTCATGTCCCGAAATCAGCTTGGCGGTGTCGAACAAGATGGTGTCCATGAAGGACAGCTTGCTCTTGTCGCCATCGAAGGCCAGCACGATGCGCACCGGTGAATCTTCGGTGTCGCGGTGATAGTTGTCGGCGGTCTTGATCAGAGCTGAAGTTTTCCAGCTCCAGCTGAGCCAGGGTTGCTTCACCGGATCAATGTCGACCGCATGGCGCAAGCCCGACGACGCCTTGTCGGCGTAGGCGCGCAACACGGTCTTGTCGCCCTGCTTGACCAGTTGATAGTCGGTGGTTTTCTTCTTGCGCATCAGGATCAGCGGCTCCCACTCGTTGGGCAGGCCGCCCGCAGGATTGCTCGAGAACAGCGCCAGCGCCTGGTCCAGGCGCACTTGCTTGGCCACCGGATCATGCGTTTTTTGCGTGTTGGCGCAGGCCGCGAGCAGTGCCACGACTGCGCTCAGTACAGCCAGGCGCAGCGCGGAAGGAGCAGAACAGGTGAGGACTGACTTCATGAGCTTCTTTACAAAAGTAAATGCGGATGTGCGGCGACGGCGCTCAGCTCAATTTTGCTGACGCAGGATATTGATGAACATCTTGCCTATCGATGACAGCGTGGCATTTTTGCGCGTCACAATACCATAGTGCTCAATACGGGTCTTCAACTGCACCGGCAGGATGCACAGCATCTGCTTGGCGGCGAAGAAGTGGGCGATATCCAGCGGCATCACGGCGACCATGTTCGATTGCGCCAGCAAGGTCACGGTGACAAAGGGCGACGCCGTTTCGATGACATTGGCCGGCACCTTCAGGCCTTCCAGCTTGAACTCGTGTTCGATCCAGATGCGCATCGGCATATTGCTCGAATACAAAATCCACGACGAATTCATCAACTCCTGCATGCGTACTTTTTGCGCAGTCGCCAGCGGATGATCGAGCCCGGTGACGATGCACATCGGCTCGCCGCGCAGCATTTCATAGTTGTACAGCTGCGGCTGCGAACTGACCGATGAACGCCCCACCATCAGGTCGATGCGTCCCTGGTCCAGCAACAACAACTGGCGCGCGCTGGTATCTTCGGTAATTTCTATGGAGACTTCCGGCTGCACTTCACGCAAACGCGTCAGCGCGCGCGTGACCATCGGCGCCGCGCCCATGATGGTGCCAATCGACAAGCGTCCGCCCTGCCCGGTCAGCATACCTTGCAATTCATCGCGCAGATTGCTGATGTCGCTCTGGATCAGGCGCGCATAGCGGATCACGCAACGGCCCAGTTCGGTCGCTTCGATGCCGCGCGGCGAGCGGTCGAACAAGGTCACCCCGAGCGCCGACTCCATTTCATGCAAAGCCTTGGTCGCCGCCGGCTGGGTCATGTGCATGACTTCGGCGGCCTTGTGCAGCGAGCCCTGCTCGTCGAGCGCCGTCAGCAGCGCAATCTGCTTGAAACGCAGGCGGCTGACGATGGCGCTGACCGAGGGCAAGACCGCAGGCGAGTCCTGCGGATGACGTGCATCGTGCGATTCGTCCAATCCTTGCAGTTGGTTATCACCCGATGAATTAAGGTCATTAGACATCGTTGGGGAAGCCTCTTATATTCTGATCCAGCAAAACCACAATGCTAACGCATCCATCCCTAATACTCATAAGGATGCGAATAATTTCATCGAGACATTTGCGAAATTAATCTGAATTCGATTGATTTCCTTCCTGTGCGGGCACCCAAGCAGCATTGCTGCGCCACAGCATCAGATGCATTTTGCAAATTTCTCGCTAAAAAATACGGAGACACCGTGAGACTGATTCAATTCGAAGACCGCCAGGGCGGCCGCAAAGTCGGCATCGTCAATGGCAAAGC
>Ga0209913_1000137_pt1 | contig 75889 bp, 70 predicted proteins | sample PersoiDNA2013203_FD_185805 | JGI IMG/M metagenome (GOLD analysis project Ga0209913, IMG submission 185805) | Permafrost soil microbial communities from the Arctic, to analyse light accelerated degradation of dissolved organic matter (DOM) -... | ecosystem: Environmental > Terrestrial > Soil >...
GGTGGCTTCTTCGTCGAGCGCGTGATGCAGGTCCAGTGTCAAGGTGTGGCTGGCGCTGTCGTAACGCGCATCGGGCGAACCGCCGGTGAATTCCTGGCGGTCGCCCCGGCTGCTGACCAGCACGAAGGCGGCGCCGTTGGCGATGACGACGTTCTCGTCGAAGTCCAGCACGATTTCGTCGAGCCCGTTGCCGGCGGTGGCGCCTTCGGCCGGTGCCGTGTCGGCCAGGGTGGGCGCGGCCGTGTCGAGCGTCACCGTCAGCAGGGGCGGGCTGTCGATGGCATTGCCGGCGCTGTCGGTCAGGCGCAGCAGCAGGCCGTGGGCGCCGCCCGGCAGCTCGCCGGTGGGCACGATGGCCTTGCTGGCGAAGTTCAGCGTGCCGTCGGGATTCAGGTCGCCCGCCTGGATGATATACCTGCCGTAGGCCGGGCCGTCCTGGCCGGCCACGCGCACTTCCAGGATGTCGCCGGCCTGGAAGCCCGCGCGGCTTGCCAGGTGTACGGTGACACCGGCACGGGCGATATTGGTGACGGCGTCTTGCAGGCTGCCGCTGTTTCCGGCTTCGTCCAGCGTCAAGGTCGCGCCCTGCAGCGCGCCGCTGGAGGCCGTCGTGTCGATCCGGTAGTGGCTGGCGGCGATGGTTTTCTGGGCGCCGGCGGCATCGATGACGCGCGCCGTGATGGTACCCGTGCCGGCCAGGTCGATGTCGGCGAGCACCCAGGTGCCGCCGTCGAGCGTGGCGGTGCGCCAGGCACCGCCGTCGATGGCCACCTGCACCGTGTCGCCCGTGGCCAGGCTGGCGTCGTGGACGATGTGGATGGCCTGGCCGCTGCCGATGGCCGTCACCAGGTCGTCGTCGAACATGCCCGTGTCGTGGGCCAGTCCGATGGCCAGGCCGCCGAAGCCCGTGCCGGGCGCGCCTTCCTGCACCGTGTTGCCGGCCAGGTCGGCGGCGCCGTCCGCGCGCAGTTCTATCGTGCCGGTGCTGGCCGTCGCGGTAAAGGTGCCCGTCCACGTCAGGCCGCCGTCGGCCGAAACCAGGTTCGCCAGGGTACCGCCGGCGATATCGAAGGCGGCGGCATCCAGGCTCGTCACTTTTTCGGTAAACGTCACCGTCAGCGTGCCGCCGGTCCCGTCGAAGGCGTCCAGGTGCAGGGCCGCCAGCACCGGCTTGCCCTGGTCCAGCACATAGGCTTGCGCCACTGCGGGCGAGGCGAGCGCGCCGTTGACGACCCGCGCCTGCACGGTACCGCTGCCGCCGAGGGTGGCGGCGTATGACCACGCACCGTTGGCGGCCGTGGCGAGCTGCCAGGTGGCGCCGTTGTCCAGCGAGACCTGCACCGTGTCGCCGGCCGCCAGTGTGCCGGTGTAATGGCCGCTGATGGTTTGCGCTGCCGCGTGCGTGACGAGGTCCAGCGCGTTGGCGCCGGTATCGTCGCTGAAGGCGATCGTGCCCGTCACGGCGGCCGTGGGCGCGGTCGCATCGGGCACGGTCTTGAAGTTCAGGCGATTCGCGTCCATCAGGCCGGCGTAGCCGTTGCCTGCCAGGTCCTTCAGCGCCCCCGGATCGATGACGACGCTGTAACCCGTGCCGGCTTTGAGGTCGGCGGTGGGATTGATGGTGACTTTATTACCGACGATGGTGACCTGGCTGCTGTCGCTGACATCGATGACACGCGTGTCGGTGGCCTGCACGATGCGCACCTTCGGCTGCCCGTCCGCGCCGAACGAGGTCTGGGTGGCGCCGTTGGTGATGTAGAACTTGCCGGTGCCGGCCCGCAGCGCCTCGCTGAACGTCAGCTCGATGCTGGCGCCCCGGGCGACGGCGTTGCTGTCGTCGGCCGGGGTGGCGGAGGTAAGGGTGGGGCGGATCTGGTCGGCGGGCATGATGACTCCTGGCGGAAAGAACCGTCATCATAACAAGCCAGCACGTTATTTTGCCGTGTGGAAATCACTTTCGGAACAATAAATTTGCCCAAAAGCAAAATAACATGCGAAAAACAACACTTTCCGGGTTGGTAAGTGCTTACCTTGTGTAATCGATGATCAGCGGCGCGTGATCGGAGAATTTCTCGTCCTTGTAAACGGACACGGCTTGGGCGCAGCCGGCGATGCCAGGGGTGGCGACGTGGTAGTCGATGCGCCAGCCCACGTTCTTCGCATACGCCTGGCCGCGGTTGCTCCACCACGTGTATTGCTCCTCGCGGGGATCGAGGCCCCGGTGCACGTCGACGAAGCCCACTTCGTCGAAGATCTTCGTCATCCACGCCCGTTCCTCCGGCAGGAAGCCGGAATTCTTCATATTGCCCTTCCAGTTCTTCAGGTCGATTTCCTTGTGGGCGATGTTCCAGTCGCCGCAGATGACGACTTCGCGGCCTTCCGCGCGCAAGGCCAGCAGGTGGGGCAGGAACAGTTCCATGAAGCGGAACTTGGCCTCCTGCCGCTCCGGCGACGACGAACCGGACGGGCAGTACACGGAAATGATGGTCAGGTCGCCGAAGTCGGCCCGCACATAACGCCCCTCGGCGTCGAATTCCGGGCTGCCGAAGCCGATCTTGACGGCGTCGGGCGCGGTCTTGCTATAGATGCCCGTGCCGGAGTAGCCCTTCTTCTCGGCGTAGTGGAAGTGGCCGTGGTAGCCGTGCGGGTTCAGGAACTCTTCCGTCATGTCGGCCGCCTGCGCCTTGAGCTCCTGGACGCAGATGAAATCCGCCGATTGCGTGCCCATCCAGGTGAAGAAACCCTTGCGGGCGGCGGAACGGATTCCGTTCAGATTGGCGGATATGATTTTTGGCATGGATTAAAATACGGGCACTTTGAACAAGGACCGCAATATGAATAGTGTAAAAAATGATGATTTGAGGCGGCAGTTTATCGCGTTTTCCGTCGATGCGGGAGTGCTCCGTTTCGGCGAATTCACCACCAAGGCAGGGCGCCAGTCGCCGTATTTCTTCAACGCGGGCCTGTTCCACGACGGCGCCACCCTGGCGCGTCTGGCCGACTTCTATGCCCAGACCCTGCTCGACTCCGGCGTCGAATTCGACATGCTGTTCGGCCCGGCCTACAAGGGCATCACCCTGGCCTCGGCCACGTCGATGGCACTGGCGGCCAAGGGCCGCAATACCTCGTTCGCCTACAACCGCAAGGAAGCCAAGGACCACGGCGAAGGCGGCACCCTGGTCGGCGCCAGGCTGCAGGGCAAGGTCGTCATCATCGACGACGTCATCTCGGCCGGCACCTCGGTGCGCGAATCGGTCGAGATGATCCGCGCGGCCGGGGCCGAGCCCTGCGCCGTGCTGATCGCGCTGGACCGCATGGAGCGGGGCGGCAAGGACGGCCAGATGTCGGCCCTGTCGGCGGTGCAGGAAGTAAGCCAGAACTACGGCATTCCCGTCATCTCCATCGGCAGCCTGGCCGACCTGTTCGGCTACCTGGCGGCCGATCCGGCGCTGGCGCAGTACAAGGACGCCGTCGCCGCCTACCGCGACCGTTACGGCGTGGCCTAATTCGCCACATCTGTCCCGGATGTGATTAAATGGAGCAACACAATACGGGAAACGTGGAGCTGCCATGAATATCGCATCGCTGAAGGTGTATGGAGACGAACAAACGCTGGACGACGTCCGTGACGGCCTGCCCAGCGAGCCCGAAGGCATCTGGCGCAAGGGCGACGTGCGGCCGGATGGGCGCGTGCGCATCGATGCCGGTTTTTATGTGAACCTGGGCCAGGACGAAAATCCGGACGCGCTGCTGCGCCACCTGCGCGCCTGGCTGCACGAGTGCGAGGCGCGCGGCATCACCTTCGACGTGCCGCCCATTGCCGCCGAACTGCGCATCGCCATCGTCACCGCCCAGCCGGGCGAGACCCTGGACTTCTCCATCGCCGACCTGACCCTGCTGGTGAACATGGGGATCACCTTGAGCATCAGCCGCTGACCGTGGCCGTATTACGCCTGCTGGGCCGGGGATTGCTGACGGCGCTGCTGCTGTTCTTGATCCTCGTGGTCGGCTTCTATTCGCTGTATGCCGGCCTGTTCGCGCTCGATGCGTCGAACGGCGGCGCCGCGCTGGGATGCCTAGTCGCAGGCATCGGCGGCGTCTCCCTGCTGGGATGGGCCATCCTGCGGCTATGGCGCCGCGACAAAACGACGATCGACTATGCCCGATACCAGCGTTAACACCGAACGCCGGCCGCTTGGCCTGGCCGGCAGGATCCTGCGCGGACTGCTGACGGTCTTCCTGTTCGCCCTGATGATCGGCGGCGGCGTCTGCGGCGTCTGCATCGGTGTGTGGGACATCAACGCGCCCAAAGGCAGCGCGGCCGAAGGCGTCGCGCTGATCTTCTTCACAGTGCTGGGCGTGATCGTCATTGGCTTTGTCCTGCGGTGGATGTGGCGCAGGAAGAAGCCGGAGCACGAGGCCGGACCGGAACAATGACGGGCCCCGACCTGTCGCCGGCCGCCGCCCACGTCGCGCACCTGCTGTTCGAGTGGCTCGGCATCGCCGTGGGCGTGCAGCTGTACCGCTGGCAGCGCCGCCGCGCCGGGCAGCCTCCGATGCTGGAGCGTGGCGCTTTTGCCGTCGTCATCGGCTGCGTGCTGGGCGCCGCCATCGGCAACAAGGCCGTGTTCTGGATCGAGATGCCGCAGCTGTGGGTCGATGCCGCCGCCAACTGGCGCGTGCTCGCTTCGGGCCAGTCCATCGTCGGCGGCCTGCTCGGTGGCCTGGTCGGCGTCGAGGTGGCGAAAAAACTGCACGGCATCACGCGCTCGACGGGCGACCAGTTCGTGCTGCCGCTGGTGGCCGGCACTGTGGTCGGGCGCATCGGCTGCTTCCTGGCCGGCCTGAACGACGGCACCTACGGCGTGCCCAGCAAGCTGCCGTGGGCGATGGACTTCGGCGACGGCATCCCGCGCCATCCCACCCAGCTGTACGACATGCTGTTCGTGCTGGCTGTGGGCGGCCTGCTGTGGCGCTGGCGCACGCCGCTCGCGCGCGAGAATGGCCTGGGCTTCAAGCTGTACCTGTCGGCCTACCTGTTCTGGCGCCTGCTGGTGGACGGCATCAAGCCGGTGCCGTACGACTACGGCTTCGGGCTGTCGGGCATCCAGCTGGTGTGCATCGCGGCGCTGCTGTGCTACTTGCCTGCCGCGATCCGCCAACTGCGCCAACTGCGCCGCTCGCACACCCATGTTCCCGCCTGAGCGCCCCCTGCGCACGATCCTGCTGGCCCTTGCCATCGCGGCAACGAGCGGCTGCAACGCCATCTATGCCGTCGACCGCATCCAGCATGCCAGCGCGGCACGTGCCGAGGATGCCGCGTGGACGGCGCGTATCGCCGCCCTTGAACAGCGCGTGGCAGGGGGCGATGCGGCGGCCATGGTGGTGCAAGCCGGCTTGCTGCTGCTGCCGGCCAGCCCGGGCAAGCAGGACGCGCCACGCGCCTACACGCTGTTCGAACGCGCCGCGGCGCTGGGCAATGGCAACGCCCAGGCCATCCTCGGCCAGACCCTGGTCGAAAGCCGCGTGCCGTTCCAGTTCGACCGCAGCGAGATGCCGTGGCCGGCCGATGCGGCGCGCGGTGCGCACCTGCTGGCGCAAGCAGCGGCGCAAGGCTGCGAGTACCGCGCGCGCGACGGCGAACCGGCCTACCGCATCGCGCCGATGGAGGTGCTGGCCAGGCATTTCGAAAAGCAGGGCGAGCAGATCGCCAGGTGGACCTGGCTGGCCCGCAGCGTCGTTGCCTGCCACGCGCTGGTTGCCGAGGACTGGTCCCATACGGCGCTCGCGGCGCAGGCCACGCCGCCGCAGCGCGTCACCGGCCTGGCCGTCATGCTGCTCCAGCCGGACAGCTTCGCCGACGAAATCCGGCAAGCCCAGTCCCGCATGAGCGCCGCCGACGTTGCCGCCGCCGGACGGCGCACGGCCGAACTGCGCCGGCTCGTCGCCATCTCCGAACAACGTTACCCGGCGCCGCCGCGCCCAGCCACCCCATGAGCCGCAAGACCCGCCCCTACCTGTTCTACGACACCACGACTTCCGTCTGTTCGACCTGCCTGCATCCCGTCGAGGCCAAGATCATCTTCAAGGACGACAAGGTCTACATGGACAAGTGGTGCGGCGCCCACGGCAGCGAACGGGTGCTGGTCAGCGACGACGTCGAGTACTACCGGCTGTGCCGCGAGGTCTTCGTGAAGCACCCGGAAATGCCACAGCTGTTCAACACGAAGATGGAATACGGCTGTCCGTACGACTGCGGCCTGTGTCCCGACCATATGCAGCATTCCTGCCTGTCGGTGGTCGAGATCACGGACAACTGCAACCTGAACTGCCCTGTGTGCTATGCCGAAAGCGGCACGCACCGCGAGCGCCACAAGCCCTTCGAGGAGGTGCTGCGCATGCTCGATGCCGTCGTCGCCAACGAGGGGGAAGCCGACGTGATGCAGCTCTCCGGCGGCGAGCCGACCCTGCACCCGCGCTTCTGGGACATCCTCGACGCGGCCCGGGCACGGCCCATCAAGCACGTGATGGTCAATACCAACGGTATCGTGCTGGCACAGGACAAGGCGTTCGTCGCGCGGCTGGCCGGCTACGCGCCCGGCATCGAGGTCTACCTGCAGTTCGATTCGCTGCGGGCAGAAGTGCACCGCGAGTTGCGCGGCGCCGACCTGACGCGCATCCGCCGCCAGGCGCTGGACAACCTGAACGAGGCGGGCCTGTCGACGACCCTGGTAGTGACGTTGAAGAAGGGCCTGAATGACGGCGAGATCGGCGCCATCATCGACTTCGCGCTGCAGCAGCCTTGCGTGCGCGGCGTGACCCTGCAGCCGATCCAGGATGCCGGCCGCGTCGAGGATTACGATCCGCGCCTGCACCGTCTGACCGTTTCCGAGATCCGCCGCAAGATCGCCGAGCAGAGCGACCTGTTCACCTTGCAGGACGTGGTGCCCGTGCCCTGCAATCCCGATACGCTGGCGATGGCCTATGCCATCAAGACGCCGGAGCGCACCGTGCCGCTGACGCGCTGGCTCGACCCGCAGACGCTCGTCGAGGGCAGCGGCAATACCATCGTGTTCGAACGCGACGAGGCGCTGCGCGGCGCCGTCAAGGACCAGGTCTTCAAGCTGTTCTCGACCAACCATTCGCCCGAATCGCAGGCCAACTGCCTGTCCGAGCTGATGTGCTGCCTGCCGCTGATCAGCGCGCCGTCGGCGCTGCGCTACGATAACGTGTTTCGCGTGCTGATCGTCCAGTTCATGGATGCATATTCGCTGGACGTGCGGGCCCTGAAAAAGTCGTGCATCCACTTCGCCCAGCCGGACGGCAAGATGGTGCCGTTCGAAAGCTACAACCTGCTGTACCGCGATGGCCGCAAGCTGGCACCCATCCGGGCCAGCATCGCCGCCCAGATCGCCCAGCGCAGGCAGGGCGCCACCATTCCCATCGCCGCGCTGCCACAGGACTGACCTATGCAATTTGCCGAAGACCGTATCGATTCCTTCGCCGGCCGCGACGGCGAACGTCGCTCCATCCACGTCTGGCAGCCCGAAACGCCGCCAAGGGCGGTGCTGCTGGCGCTGCACGGCGGCATGGCCCACGCGGGCGACTGGATCACGCCGGCCCTGTACTTCCGCGAGCGCGGCATCGCCACCGCCGCCTACGACCTGTGCGGCCACGCCAAGGGACGCCGGGCCGACGTGCCCGACTTCGACGTCTTCCTCGAGGAGACGGCCCTGTTCCTGGACTGGGTGCGCAGTGCCTGGCCAGGCTTGCCCGTGTTCGTCATCGGCCATTCGATGGGCGGCCTGATCGCCACGAAATTCGGCCTGGGGCTGCCGCCCGGCGCCGTGGCGGGCTTCATCCTGTCCTCGCCGTACTACGTCAACGCCATTCCCTTGGCGGGCCCGCTGCGCGCGCTCGGCAGCGTGCTGGCGCGTGTCCTGCCGACGATGAAGGTGCCGCTGGCGCCGCTGACGGATGTACTGACGCACGATGCCGCCATCACGGCGCGCCACTACCGCGACGAGGCGGCCGGGCTGCGCGCGAGCGAACTGACGGTGCGCTTCGGCCAGGCGCTGCAGGGCGCGCAGCAGGGCCTGTCGCTGGCGGGGTGGCGTCATCCGCTGCACGTGGTGCTTGCCGGGCAGGACCGCCTGGCCGATACGCCGGCCAGCGCACGCCTGCTGGGCGACGTGCCGGCCGCGTTGCTGGACTGCCGCACGGAGCCGGACAACTTTCACGAGAACTTCAACGAGATCAACCGGGACACGCTGTTCGCCCGCATACACGACTGGATCGGGCTGCGGCTGGACGCGGCGGCCCTGCCGGCGAGCTGACCCGGAATTGTCCAGCCGGGCGGCGGCCGGGGTTATGCACCCCACATTGCGTGCGGCGCGCCTTCGCTACCATGGTTACCATCACTTGCTGGCAGCAGCCAGCCAACCGGTCATTGAAGGAGCACACCATGGACTCGATCAATCGCAACCAGCCCGAAAAAAACCACGAGAACCTGTCGGGCGAGAAGGCCATCAGCCACATCAAGGATATCGTCGGCGCGGCCAAGAGCTGCTTCTTCGTCACCGCCAAGGGCGTGCGCCCGATGGCGGTGCAGAAGGTGGACGATGGCGGCAACCTGTGGTTCCTCAGCGCCAGCGACAGCCACAAGGATGTCGAGATCGCCGCCAACCCGTCCGTGCGCCTGTACTTCCAGGGCTCGCCCCATTCCCACTTCCTGTACATGGACGGCCTGGCTTCGCTGTCGCGCGACCCGGCCAAGATCAAGGAACTGTGGAGCCCGGAAATGAAGACGTGGTTCACGGAAGGCGAAAGCGATCCGCGCATCGACGTCATCAAGTTCGCGCCGACGATGGGCTACTACTGGGATAACAAGCACGGCAACCTGGTGGCCGGCGTCAAGATCCTCGTGGGCGCGGCCATCGGCGTCACGCTCGACGATTCGATCGAGGGCACGATCCAGCCGTAGGCACGGGGACAGCCGATGTGCCTTGACGTGTGTGTCAGATCAGATCGGCCGCAGCTTTACGCGCAATCGCCTGCTCGCATTGCGCGAGCGCCCTGACCGATGCTGCCTGATTGGCCATCAACTGATCGAACGAGCTGTAACGTGCTTCGCTGGCACAGGGGACGAACACTGCGCCGTCGAGTTTTGCCTTGTAGCCGCCCGTGTAGGTCTTCTGCGAGATCACCTGCTTCGTCGTTCGATGCAGCAGGCGCACGTGCACGATAACCCAGGGCTCGAAAGGCGCATCGATGACTCCGTCGGCAATATATCCCACCGGTCCGAACCACACGCTGAGGACGGCGTCCTTATCAGTGCTGATATGCGAATAGTCGTCGGCGTTGTTCTTCAGTTTTGCTACCTGGTCCGGCAGGTAGGACACCTGTTTTCCCTCGCGCGCCAGCGCATCCTGCAGGTCGCCGACGAGGGCCGTCGAAAGACGGGTCGTGCTGGTGTTGTACGCTTCGATGAATGCCTTGGTGCGGCTCGCCTCGGTCGCCCCGGCGATGGCGCCGCCGATCGCCCCGCCCAGCGCAGGAAGTCCGGAAAGATTACGAACGGTGAATTGCTGGGATTCGGCGACGTGCAGCAAGGCGAGGGTATTCAGGGGATCGCTTGTTTTCTCCAGGGAAATGTTCGGCGTCGAGGCGCAGCCTGCCAGCAGGCTTACCGCAATCATTGTGCTGAAAAAGGGGAGGCGACGATACATTCTTGACTCGATTCAGATGGAGGTTCGGAAATGCTATTGGAAAAAGTTTCAAATAGCAACATCTGATTCAATTTGGAAATTTCTTTGCAGCAGGGTCTGTGCCAGGAACCGGGCTTCTGCCTTGTGTCACCCGATCAGGGCGATCTGCCCACATGTCGTACGGTGGCAACAAAAGTCGGCAGGTCCCAGCCGCCGGGTACCAGCCGGCAGGGGCCGCCATCGGCGATCAGCGTCTGCACGAAGCGCCGGCCATCCCAGGCCCACTGTTCCTGTTCCCAGCAGTCGCCCAGGCCCCGGCCCTTGTGGATCGCATCGAGAATGCCGTTGGCATAGGCGTTGCCTTGCGCGGTCACCAGTTCCGGGCGATAGGGCGGGCGCTCATTGATCACCCAGTAGGCGGTACCGGCGTTGTATGCGGCCCGGTAGCACAAGGCCGAAACGAGCAACTTGCCATGCGATAGCGGCGCCGCGTCGAGACGGGGCAGCGCCTGCCGTTCGCCTTCTTCCTCGTCCGGCTCGGGATGCTCCAGCATGTCGCAGCCATCCTCGCCCATATCCTTCAGCAGTAAGGGCAGCAGGGCTTTTGTCATGGCCGCCGGCAGTTGCCGTTCGCGCGCGCCGCGCGGCAATGGCGGCACCACGACGACCGGCGGCGCCAGCGCCGGCAGCACGCTGCCTTCCGGCTTGTCGCCCTTGCGGACCAGCGCCCCGGGCGTGCCCGTGCGTCCCTGGAACTCATCCATTTTCAGCAGCACGGCATTGGCGCCGGCCGTGGAAACCTGCCAGTCCTTGCCGGCGCCGGTCCACACGGGTTCCGCGTTGCCCGGCAAGGCCGCCAGCAAAGCCTGTACCTGTGGGGCCGACAGCGTGCCGCTCCACGCCGCGGCATCGACGGATACGCTGCCGTGGGCACCTGCGCCGGTGTGCATGGCCAGCACCAGCGGCGCCGTGCGGTCCTGGTCGACCGGTTCCGGCAGTATCTTCAGCTGTACGGTCACGGCCTGGCCCGGGCCGGCCGCGCGGGTCAGCAGCACCGAGGCAACCGGCGATTCGCCATCCTGGATGCTGTAGCCCGCAGCCCGGCAGGTGCGCGTGTTGTCGCACGCCAGGTGCCAGTCCTTGTGGGAAAACGCCAGCTGGGGTGGGGCGGCCATGGCGGGCAGCGCGGCTGCCAGCGACATGGCGGCGCTCAGAGCCCAGCGCCGCATCATGGACGCGATCCCGGCAGCCGGACGTCGGTAACGAACGTCGGCAGTTGCCAGGCGCCGTAAGGGAACAGGCGTCCCGCGCACTGGCCGGACGTATGGGCGCGGGTCAGCACGAAGGCCCGGCCGGTCCAGCTGCGCTCCTCGGCGCTGGCGCATTCGTGCATGGCGTGCAGGCTGCGCACCTTGTCGGCGGAAAAATCCGTGATATCGTCGGCGACCAGCGCTGGCGCGTAGGGCGGCACGGCGTTGACGATCCACAGCGCGTACACCCGCTCGCGCGAGCCGGCGTGGCAAAGGGCGGTGACCAGCATCTTGCCGGCGCTGGGTTGGCGTGCGGTGAGTTCGAGCGGCGCCGCTGGGTCAAGCCCTTCGCAATCCTGCCCTGCCGGCGCCTTGCGCAGCACGGCGGCCAGGGCCGACAGCCGGGCGGCAGGCAGCGCGAAGGATGCGGGCAGCGGGCGTGCCGCCACGACCGGCGCGGGAAGGGCGGGTGGCACGGCCGCTTCCGCCTTGCTGCCTTTGCGCACCAGGGCGCCCGGCGTGCCGATGCGCCCCTGCACGTCGTCCATCTTCAGCAGGACGGCCGTGGCACCGGCGCCGGAAACGCGCCACGTGCCGCCGGGCCCGGACAGGGCCAGCACGCCGACGCCTTCGGGCAGCGGTGCTAGCAAGGCCGGCAGCAAGGCCTCGACCTGCGCGCGCGACAGCTCGCCCGCCGGCCGGTCGCGCCGTGCCACCAGGGTGCCGGCGGGGCGGCCCGCGATCGTCATCGTCAGCGGCGCGCTATCAAGCTTGTCAGGCATGTCGTCGAGCCGTTCGGTGCGAAACTCGGCGCGTACCGGCTGATCGGGGCCGGCCGCGCGGGTCAGCAGCAGAGAAGCTGGCGGGCCGCTGCCGTCGGCCGCGTTGTAGCCGGCGGCCCGGCAAGTACGCGTGTTATCGCACACCAGGTCCCAATCGAGATGGGAGAACGTGATGCCTTCCGCGCCGGTGCCGGCTTGGGCGGCGCCGCACAGCAGTCCCAGTACGGCCAGCAGCCGTGTCATCCGCCCGCCCGTTTCGCCTTGCGTACCGTGCTGACGAAGGTCGGCAGCTTCCACGGGCCGCCAGGGGTGACCATGCGGCACATGCCGGTGGTTTCGGACAGGTTTTGCACGAAGCGGGTGCCGTCCCATACCCATTCCTCGCGGCTCCAGCAGTCCCCCAGGCCGCGGCCCTTCTGTGCCGAGGCAATGACGCCATCGTCATAGTCCGAGGCCTGGTCCGTTACCAGCTGGGGCGAGTAGGGCGGCTTGGCATTGATGACCCAATAGGCCCAACCCATGTTGTAGGCGCCGGCCCAACACTGGGCCGACACCAGAAGCTTGCCGGCTGACAGGCGCGCTACTTCCAGTTCATCCTCGACCTTCGCGGTCTTTGCCAGACCGGTGCAGGTGTCGTCCTCAAAATCCTTGCGCAGCTCGGGCAGCAAGGCCAGCAGGGCCGCACGCGGCAGTACGGACTTGCCGGTGGACGCCGGCACGGGCGCGGCATTGACGACGGGCGCCGGCACGGGCGGCAGCACGCTGTCTTCGCTCTTCGCGCCCTTGCGCACCAGCGCGCCAGGCGTGCCGACGCGGCCCTGGAAGTCGTCCATCTTCAGCAGTACGGCTGTGGCGCCGGCGCCGGACAAGGTCCAGCTGCCGCCCTTGTTCGACCACGTCACCGTGCCCGTCTGGGTCAACGCCTCGATCAGCGCATCGGTCTGCGCCGCGGACAGGCGCCCGATCAGCGTGCCCTTGTCCACCGCCACATTGCCCAGCGCGCGGCCGTTGACCTTCATCGCCGTCGGGCCGGCGCGCGACGGTCCGCCTTCGGCCTCGTCGTAGCTGCCGATCTGCAGTTCGGCCGTCACGCCCTGGCGCGGGCCGGCCTTGCGCGTCAACAGCACGGAAACGGCACGTTCGTCGCTTTCGGACTGGTAGCCGGCGGCGCGGCAGGTGCGCGTGTTGTCGCAGGCCAGTTCCCAGTCCTTGTGCGTGAAGCCCACGTCAGGCGGCTCGGCGGCGCCCGCCAGGGGCGGCGACAGGAGAAAAACAAGGGCAACTACGGCAAGGGCTGGCGGGAAGGAAGGCATGGAGACGATGTTCGTTGATCGATGCGCAAAAGCGCGCTTCGGGGCGCATCATACCCGCAGCAGGAGGCCAGGAATCTCGCCAATTATCACAAATGCCACGCGCGCCAATGAAAAAAGGACGCCGTGGCGTCCTTTTCCTGGCGGTCGAAGGCGCTTCAGCCGGCCAGCTTGGCTTTCAGCAGCTCGGTCAGCTGAGCCGGATTGGCCTTGCCTTTCGAGGCCTTCATGGCCTGGCCGATCAGCGCATTGATGGCCGCTTCCTTGCCGGCCCGGTACTGCTCGACGGACTTGGCGTTGTTGGCGATGACTTCATTGACGATGGCTTCCAGCGCGCCGGTGTCGGAGATCTGCTTCAGGCCATCGCGCTCGATGATGACGTCGACCAGGTTGTCGTCGCTGGAAGCGGCTTCCCACATCGATGCGAAGACCTTCTTGGCCGCGTTGTTCGAGATGGTGCCGTCGGCGATGCGCTTGATCATATTGCCCAGCTGCGCAGGCTTGACGGGGGCGTCGGCGATGTCGACGTCCTGGCGGTTCAGGGTCGACGACACGTCGCCCATCAGCCAGTTGGCGGCGGCCTTGGCGTTGTCCTGGCCGGCCGTGGCGACGACGGCTTCGAAGTAGGTCGCCATCGCCTTCGACGACGTCAGCACCAGCGAATCGTATTCCGGCAGCTTGTACTGGCCGACGAAGCGCTCGCGCATCACGGCCGGCAGTTCCGGCATGGCGGCCTTGACGCTCTCGATCCATTCCGGCGAGATCGCCAGCGGCGGCAGGTCCGGGTCGGGGAAGTAGCGGTAGTCCTGCGCATCTTCCTTGCTGCGCATCTCGCGCGTTTCCTTGCGGTCCGGGTCGTACAGGCGGGTGGCCTGCACCACCTTGCCGCCGTCCTCGATCAGTTCGATCTGGCGGCGTACTTCCACGTTGACGGCTTCCTCGATGAAGCGGAACGAGTTCAGGTTCTTGATTTCGCAGCGGGTGCCGAACTCCGTCTGGCCCTTCGGGCGCACCGACACGTTGACATCGCAGCGGAACGAGCCTTCCTGCATATTGCCGTCGCAGACGCCCAGCCACATGACCAGGCCATGCAGGGCCTTGGCATAGGCCACGGCTTCCTGGGCGCTGCGGATTTCCGGCTCGGAGACGATTTCCAACAGCGGCGTGCCGGCGCGATTGAGGTCGATGCCGGACATGCCGTGGTAGTCCTCGTGCAGCGACTTGCCGGCGTCTTCTTCCAGGTGGGCGCGCGTCAGGTTGACGGTCTTGGTGACGAAGCTGCCGTCCTTCTCATAGCCGAAGGTGAGCGAGCCGCCCTGGACGACCGGATCGTCCATCTGGCTGATCTGGTAGCCCTTGGGCAGGTCGGGGTAAAAATAGTTCTTGCGCGCGAAGATCGATTGCGGCGCGATCTTCGCGCCCACGGCCAGGCCGAAGCGGATGGCGCGATCCACCGCCTGCTTGTTCATGACCGGCAGCACGCCCGGCAATGCCAGGTCGACCGGGCTGGCCTGCGTGTTCGGTTCGGCGCCGAACGCGGTCGGCGAACCGCTGAAGATTTTCGAGCCGGTCGTGAGCTGCACGTGGTTCTCGAGACCGATGACGACTTCCCATTCCATGATGTGTTCTTCCTTAGTTCTTAGATGCCGGCAGGAGCCTGCTGGTGCCACGTGGTCGCCTGCTGGAACTGGTGCGCGACATTCAGGAGTTTCGCTTCGGCGAAGTAGTTGCCGATGATTTGCAGGCCGACCGGGCGCTTGCCGTTCTTGTCGCCGGCACCGAAGCCGCATGGGATCGACATGCCCGGCAAACCCGCCAGGCTCGTGGACAGCGTGTAGATGTCGGCCAGGTAGTTGGCGACCGGGTCGTCCGCCTTCGAGCCCAGGTCCCAGGCCACGGTGGGCGCCACGGGGCCCATGATGACGTCACAGACGGCGTTGGGACCGGACAGCACGTTGGCGAAGTCCTGGGCGATCTTGCGGCGGATGCGCTGGGCCTTCAGGTAGTAGGCATCGTAGTAGCCGTGGCACAGCACGTAGGTGCCGACCATGATGCGGCGCTGCACCTCGGGGCCGAAGCCCTGGGCGCGGGTCTTCTTGTACATGTCCTGCAGGTCCTTGTAGCCCTCGGCACGGAAGCCGTAGCGCACGCCGTCGAAACGCGACAGGTTCGACGAAGCCTCGGCCGGCGCGATCATGTAATAGGCCGGGATCGACAGGGCCGTGTTGGGCAGCGAGATGTCGACCAGCGTGGCGCCCAGTTTCACGAACTGGTCCAGCGCCGCGCGCACGGCCGCTTCCACGTCCGCGGCCAGGCCGGCGCCGAAGTATTCCTTCGGCACGCCGATGCGCAGGCCCGTCAGGGGTTCGTTCAGGTTGCGCGTGAAATCTTCATGCACGCCGCCTTGTTCAGGCGTCAGGCTGGTCGAGTCGCGCTCGTCGAAGCCGGCCATGGCGGACAGCAGCAGGGCGCAGTCCTCGGCCGTCTGGGCCATCGGGCCGCCCTGGTCCAGCGACGAGGCGAAGGCGATCATGCCGAAGCGCGACACGCGGCCGTAGGTAGGCTTGATGCCGGTGATGCCGCAGAACGAGGCGGGCTGGCGGATCGAGCCGCCCGTGTCCGTGCCCGTCACGGCCGGCGCCAGGCGCGCGGCCACGGCGGCGGCCGAACCGCCCGAGGAGCCGCCCGGCACGGCCGTCTTGTCCCACGGGTTCTTGACGGCGCCGAAGGCGGAATTCTCGTTGGACGAGCCCATCGCGAACTCGTCGCAATTGAGCTTGCCCAGGTGGACCATGCCGGCCGCGTGCAGCTTTTCGACGACGGTGGCATCGAACGGGCTGACGTAATCGGCCAGCATTTTCGATCCGGCCGTGGAGCGCCAGTCGCGCGTGACGAAGATATCCTTGTGCGCGATGGGCACGCCCGTCAGCGGGTGGGCATTGCCGGCGGCGAGACGGGCATCGGCATCGGCTGCCTGGGCCAGCGTCAGGGCGCGGTCCACGTGCAGGAAGGCGTTCAGGTCGGACGCTTCGATACGGTCGAGGAAATGGGTGGCCAGCTCCGTGGCGGAAATTTCCTTCGCCTGCAGCAGCGAGGACAGCTCTTTGATGGTTTTCGTATGCATAGTGGATTGGACGCCGGACGATGGCCGCGTGTGCGCGGTTCTCGTCCGGCCTCCCTTTAAGCTAGGGTTGACGGGCGCAGTGCGGAAAAGCGGCAGGACCGGATCAGTCGATCACCTTTGGCACCAGGTACAGGCCGTCCTCGGTCTTGGGCGCCACTTTCTGGTAGTCGTCGCGGCGGTTCGGCTCGGTCGGCACGTCTTCGCGCAGGCGCAAGGCCACCTCCATGTGCGCGGCCAGCGGATGCGACAGCGGCGCGACGCCTTCGGTATCGACCGCCTGCATCTGTTCGGCCAGCGCGAAGATGCCATTGAGCTTGTCCAGCATGGCGGCCGAATGCGGTTCGTCCATTTCCAGTTGGGCCAGGTGGGCAATGCGTTTTACGTCGGGGAGGGTCAGGGACATGGCGGATGGCGCGGGGCGCGTTTAATTGTTGTATCTTGTCGGTTCAATAAGGCAATTGTAAAACACGCTATCTGGCGTTAAAACCCTGGCAATGCCGGGCAAAACAACGGTTGCATGCCTGCACGTTTGAGTGGATTTAGCGTAAATAGCCTTTAAATTATAAGGTAGAATGGCGGGTTGATGCGTTGCTGGCGCCCACAGGGCTGCGTCACCGCCTCTGACAGGACACTTTGAACAACTGCCCACGCGCGGGCATAGCGCTACAGGATACTCATGTTTGGTTTTTTACGCAGGTACATCTCGTCGGATCTGGCCATTGACCTCGGCACGGCAAACACCCTCATTTACGTACGCGGTTCCGGCATCGTCCTCGACGAACCTTCCGTCGTGGCGATCCGCCAGGAAGGCGGCCCGAATGGCAAGAAGACCATCCAGGCAGTGGGCAAGGAAGCCAAACAGATGCTGGGCAAGGTACCTGGCAATATCGAGGCGATCCGCCCGATGAAGGACGGCGTTATCGCCGACTTCACCGTCACCGAGCAGATGCTGAAACAGTTCATCCGCATGGTGCACGACTCCAAGTTCTTCCGTCCGTCGCCCCGCATCATCATCTGCGTGCCTTGCGGCTCGACCCAGGTCGAGCGCCGCGCCATTCGCGAATCGGCGCTGGGCGCCGGTGCCTCGCAGGTCTACCTGATCGAGGAGCCGATGGCCGCCGCGATTGGCGCCGGCCTGCCGGTCTCGGACGCCACCGGCTCGATGGTGGTCGACATCGGCGGCGGCACCACCGAGGTGGGCATCATCTCGCTGGGCGGCATGGTCTACAAGGGTTCCGTGCGCGTCGGTGGCGACAAGTTCGACGAAGCCATCGTCAACTACATCCGCCGCAACTACGGCATGCTGATCGGCGAACAGACGGCCGAAGCGATCAAGAAGGCCATCGGTTCGGCCTTCCCCGGTTCGGAAGTGAAGGAAATGGAAGTCAAGGGACGCAACCTGTCCGAAGGCATTCCCCGTTCGTTCACGATCTCGTCGAACGAGATCCTGGAAGCGCTGACCGACCCGCTGAACAACATCGTTTCGGCCGTCAAGAACGCGCTGGAACAAACCCCGCCGGAACTGGGCGCCGACATCGCCGAAAAAGGCATGATGCTGACGGGCGGCGGCGCGCTGCTGCGCGACCTGGATCGCCTGCTGATGGAGGAAACCGGCCTGCCGGTGCTGGTGGCCGAAGACCCGCTGACATGCGTGGTGCGCGGTTCCGGCATGGCGCTGGAGCGCATGGACCAACTGGGTTCCATCTTCTCCTACGAGTAAGCATTGTAAAAAAAGGGCGGCGCAAGCCGCTCTTGCTTTAATGGGTTTATGGAATACAGTCCACCGCCACTATTCAAGCAAGGCGCGTCGGCGCGCGCCAAGATGATGGTCTTCGCGTGCATCTCGATCGCGCTGCTGCTGGTCGACTCCCGCCTGAACGCGCTCTCGGTGGCGCGCCAGGTCGCCGGCACGGTGCTGTATCCGCTGCAGGTGGTGGCGATGGTGCCGCGCGATGCGCTGGTCGGCATGGGCAATTACTTTTCCTCGCTGTCGGCGCTGGAAAAGCAGGTGCGTGAGCTCAAGCAGCAGCAGATCGCCATGGCCCAGACCCTGCAACAGGCACAACTGACCCAGGCCGAGAACAACCAGCTGCGCAAGCTGATGGACGCGCAGGAAAAAGTGCCCGGCAAGACCATGCTGGGCGAAATCCTGTACGACGCCCGTGACGTCTTCACCCGCAAGGTCATCCTCAATCGCGGCAGCCAGCAGGGCGTCAAGGCCGGCCTGCCCGTGATCGACAACCAGGGCGTGGTCGGCCAGGTTACCCGCGTGTTCCCGTTCACGTCCGAAGTCACGCTGTTGACCGACAAGGAGCAGGCCATCCCCGTGCAGGTGCTGCGCAACGGACTGCGCAGCATTGCCTACGGCCGTGGCCAGTCCGGCAACCTGGACCTGCGCTTCATGGAACCGAATGCCGACGTCGTCGTCGGCGATATCCTGATCACTTCCGGCATCGACGGCATCTATCCGGCCGGGCTGGCGGTGGCGCGCGTGACGCAGGTCGAGAGCAATGCCAACGGCGCGTTCGGCCGCATCGTCTGCCAGCCGCTGGCCGGCATCCAGCGCAATACCCAGCTGCTGATCCTGATGTCCCTGCCGGAGCTGCCGCCGCGCCCGGCCGAAGAAGAAGTCACCAAGCCGGCGAAGAAGAAGGGCAAGGACGCGAAGGACGCCGCTGCCAAGCCGGCCGCCCCTGCCACGCCTGCCGCGACCGCGCCAGCCACCGCCACGCCCGCCGCCACCGCTGCTCCCGCGACCGTGCCCGCAGCGGCGCCTGCGCCCGGCCTGCGCCCCGTGCCGGCCGCTGCCACCCCGACGGCGGCGCCGCGCGCGCCCGCCGCCACCCAGGAGACACGATGAACCGTCCCCAATACATCCTGCTGCCGGTCAGCCCCGTCTTCATCGCCTTCAGCCTGCTGATCGCGTTCCTGCTGAACCTGCTGCCATGGGGCCGGGTCATCGGCGCGCCCGATTTCGTCGCGCTGTTCCTCGTGTTCTGGGGCGTGCACCAGCCGCGCAAGGTGGGCATCGGCACCGCGTTCTGCCTGGGCCTGTTGATGGACGTGCACGACGCCACCCTGCTGGGCGAGAACGCGCTGGCCTATACGCTGCTGTCCTACTTCGCCATCATGATGCACCGGCGCGTGCTGTGGTTCCCCATCATGACGCAGGCCATGCACGTGCTGCCGCTGCTGCTGCTGGCGCAGACGGTGCAGCTGCTGGTGCGCTTTATCGTCTCGGGCAAGTTCCCCGGCTGGTTCTACTTCCTCGAAAGTATCGTCTCGGCCATCCTGTGGCCGGTGGTGACGATGATCCTGCTGGCGCCGCAGCGGCGGGCCGTCGACAAAGACCATACCCGCCCGATCTGACGGCGCCGCCATGACCGAGTTGAAGAACAACGAACGCGACCTGTACCTGTTCAAGGTGCGGCTGTCGCTGCTGGGGGCCCTGGTCTTCGTCTGCTTCGCGCTGCTGCTGGCCCGCTTCGTCTGGCTGCAGGTGATCAAGCACAGCGACTATGCCGCCCAGGCCGAGGACAACCGCATCGCCATCGTGCCCATCATGCCGAACCGGGGCCTGATCCTGGACCGCAACGGCGTGGTCCTGGCGCGCAACTACTCCGCCTACACGCTCGAGATCACGCCATCGAAGCTGCGCCTGCCGCTGGACGAAACCATCGACGCGCTGGCCGACATCGTCGAGGTGACGCCGAAGGACCGGCGCCGCTTCAGGAAGCTCCTGGAAGAGTCGAAGAACTTCGCCAGCGTGCCGCTGCGCACGCGCCTGTCGGACGAGGAAGTGGCCCGCTTCACGGCCAACCGCTTCCGCTTTCCCGGCGTGGAAGTGCAGGCGCGCCTGTTCCGCAACTACCCGCTGGGCGAGACGGCTTCACACGTGATCGGCTTCATCGGCCGCATCAACCAGGCCGAGGCCAAGGTGCTGGAAGGGGCCGAGGACGCCGCCAACTACAACGGCACCGACTACATCGGCAAGGAAGGCCTGGAAAAGAGCTACGAACGCGCGCTGCACGGCGTGACGGGCTACGAGGAAGTGGAAGTGTCGGCCGGCGGGCGCGCCATCCGCACCTTGTCGCGCACCGCGCCGGTCCCGGGCAGCAACCTGATCCTGTCGGTCGACATCGAGCTGCAGAAGATTGCCGAGGAAGCCTTCGGCGAATGGCGCGGCGCGCTGGTGGCGATCGAGCCGGAGACGGGCGACGTGCTGGCCTACGTCTCGCGTCCCGGCTACGATCCGAACCTGTTCGTCGACGGCATCGACTCGCAGAGCTGGAACGAGCTCAATACCTCGCTGGACCGGCCGATGGTGAACCGGCCCCTTTCCGGCACCTACGCGCCCGGTTCCACCTTCAAGCCCTTCATGGCGCTGGCCGCACTGGAGCTGGGCAAGCGCACCGCCAGCCAGGCCATGTTCGATCCCGGCTTCATGTACCTGGGCACGCACAAGTTCCGCGACGATAAGGTGGGCGGCCACGGCACGGTCGACCTGCGCAAGTCGATCGTGGTGTCGTGTAATACCTACTACTACCAGCTGGGCCGCGAGATGGGCATCGATTCCATCCACGACTTCATGAAGCCGTTCGGCTTCGGCCAGAAGACGGGCATCGACCTCGAAAACGAGAAGACGGGCGTGCTGCCTTCGCAGGCGTGGAAGCGGGCTCGCTACAAGAAAAACCCCGCGGCCGGGCGCTGGGTCGGTGGCGACACCATCTCCGTCAGCAACGGCTCGGGCTACAACTCATACACGCCGCTGCAGATCGCCCACGCGGTGGCCAACCTGGCCAACAATGGCATCGTCATGAAGCCCCACCTGGTCAAGATCGTCGAGGATGGCGGCACCCGTGCGCGCACCCTGACGGTGCCGAAGGAAAGCTACCGCATCCCGCTGCAGCAGAAAAACATCGACATCATCAAGGATGCGATGGTGGGCGTGACGAGCGAACCGGGCGGCACTGCCTATAACATCTTCAAGAACGTCGAGTACACCGTGGGTGGCAAGACCGGTACGGCGCAGGTGGTCGGCATCCGCGCCAACGAGAAATACAACGCCGCCTCGCTGGCCGAACGGCTGCGCGACAACTCGCTGTTCACTGCCTTTGCCCCGGCCGACAAGCCGAAGATCGTGCTCGCGATGGTGGTGGAGAACGCCGGCTTCGGCGCCGCCGTGGCCGCGCCGATTGCCCGCAAGGTGCTGGACTACTGGCTGCTGGGTAAACGCCCGACCGAGAAGGACACCACCAAGGTGCCGAAGGAAGACGCCGAAGTGCTGGCGCCGGTCGAAGGCCCGGCCGCCGAGGAAGAAGCGGCGGCGGCACTGGAGCAGCGTGCGGCCGCGCTGGCGGCGGCAACGCCGGCGGGCGCGGCGGCGGGCCCCGTGACGGGCAAGGCGGCCACGCGCCCCGCAGCGGCGCCGGCCCAGGGCACGGCGGCCAAGCCGCTGCCTTCGCCCGGGCTGATGCCGGAGCGGCCCAAGGCCCAGTCGGCGCCGAAGAACGCGCCACCGCCGGCACCGCGCCCGCCGCCGGCCCAGCAACCCGTGGTGCAGGCGACGGCACCGGCCGCGGCACCGGCACGCCCGGCCGCCCAGCAACCGGCGGCGGCCCCGCCCCGCAACAAGGACCAATGAACACTATGCGCATCAATGAACGACGCTCGCTGTGGCGGCGCATGCGCCCGTACGTGACGGTATTCGATCCGCCGCTGATGACGGTGCTGATCGTGCTGCTGACCACCAGCCTGATCACCCTGTACTCGGCCAGCATCGGCATTCCCGGCAAGATCGAGGACCACCTGCGCAATATCGCCATGTCCTTCTGCGTCATGTGGGTGGTGGCAAACATCTCGCCGCAGAACATGATGCGGATCGCCGTGCCGGCGTACGTGGTGACCTTGCTGCTGCTGGTCGCCGTGGCGCTGGTGGGCACCATCAAGCTGGGCGCGCGGCGCTGGCTGCACATCGGCGTCATCGACATCCAGCCTTCGGAGTTTGCCAAGCTGGCCGTGCCGCTGATGTTGGCCTGGTATTTCCAGCACCAGCAGGGCCAGCTGCGCTGGTACACCTATGCGCTGGGCGCCGTGCTGCTGCTGTTGCCCGTCATGCTGATCGCGCGCCAGCCCGACCTGGGCACGGCGCTGCTGGTGGTGGCCGCCGGTTTCTGCGTGATCTACCTGGCCGGCCTGCCGTGGAAAGCCATACTGGGCCTGGTGGTGGCCGGCGCGGCCAGCATGCCGGTGGCCTGGTCGATGATGCACGACTACCAGCGCGAACGCATCATGACCCTGATCGACCCCACCGCCGACCCGCTGGGCAAGGGCTTCCACATCATCCAGTCCATCATCGCCATCGGTTCCGGCGGCCTGACGGGCAAGGGCTGGACGCGCGGTACCCAGGCCCACCTGGAGTTCGTGCCGGAACGCACCACCGACTTCATTTTCGCCGTTTATTCGGAGGAGTTTGGCCTGGCCGGCAATGTCTTCCTGATGCTGTTGTATCTTCTGCTGATCGGGCGGGGCCTGATGATCACGGCCAATGCCCCCAATTTCTTCACCCGCCTGCTGGCGGGTGCCACCACGATGATCTTCTTTACCTACGCATTCGTTAACATGGGCATGGTCAGCGGCATCCTGCCCGTCGTCGGCGTGCCGCTGCCGTTCATGAGCTATGGCGGCACGGCCGCACTGACGCTGGGCGTCGCCTCCGGCATCCTGATGAGCATCCAGCGCAACCGCAAGCTGGTGCAGACATGAGGGCGCGCCTGCCGATATTGCGCCTGACCGTGCTGTCCACCATGCTGGTGCTGGCCGGCTGCGGCAGCGGCCCCGAAATCGCTTCGCTGCCGGGCGCGCCGAAGGTCAAGCCGCACAAGCGCGAGCCGGGCGTGCCGAACCTGCCGCCGGCCAATTCGGGCCGGGGCGGCTACTACAAGGACGACGGCCCCGGCGACGATCCGCCGCCGAACCTGATGGCCACGCCCGACGCCGAGGTGCGCAACGATCCGCTGCTGCCCCGCTCGAACCGGCCCTATGTCGTCTTCGGCACCACCTACACGCCCATTGCCAACGACAAGCCGTTCACGCAGCGCGGCATGGGCACGTGGTACGGCAAGAAGTTCCACGGCCAGCGCACGTCGTCGGGGGAGCTGTACGACATGTACAAGATGTCGGCGGCCCACCCCACCTTGCCGATTCCCTCGTATGCGCGGGTGACCAACCTGGCCACCGGCAGCTCGGTGGTGGTGCGCGTCAACGACCGCGGGCCGTTTCATTCGAGCCGCGTGATCGACGTGTCATACACGGCGGCGCTGAAACTGGGCCTGCTCGGCAACGGCAGCAGCCAGCTGGAAGTCACGCGCATCATGCCGGACGAAATCGATCGGATGGTGGCGGCCCGCAAGGCTGGCGCCCTGATCGCCACCGTCGAAGGCCTGCCGGTGGCGGTGCCCGGCACGACGCCGATGCTGTCCGCCTCCACCGGCCCGGACGAGATCGAGAACTTCCTGCTGACGCGGTCGACCACCCCGGACCGCGCCGCTCCGGCGCCGGGCGGCTTCTACCTGCAACTGGGCGCGTTCACGCGCGAGGAAACGGCGGCGACGATGCGCGAGCGCCTGGCCGTCGCCACCCGTGGCAGCGAATTCGAGGTGGTGCAGGCCGGTACCGTGTACCGCCTGTACGGGGGCCCGTTCACCAGCCGCGAGGAAGCGGCCAACGCGGCGGCAAGGCTGCCGCCGGCACTGCGCCTGAAGCCGCTGATCGTGCAGCGGCAGGTGAACTGACGGAAGGCTTGAACTGACGCGCCGCCTCCGGCGCCGCCGCTCCTTTACCGGCAGCCGCGCAAGGGCTGCTCGGGGAACTTCGCTGCGATGCGCTGCAGGCGCGTGCGCGTGGCGGCATCGATGTCGCGGAACTGGAACAGCACCTGCTTGCTGGCCGAATAGCGCGGTGCGATGCGCGCCGCCGTCACGCCCTGCTTGACCAGCGCGGCCAGCTGCGTCTGCGCCGCCGCTTCCGCCTTGAAGACGCCCAGCGAAATGCCGTTCTTCTGGGCCTGGCCGTCGGGGATGATGTAGAAGTTGGTCAGGCCCTTGGCACGCAGGTCGGCCGCCTTTTTCTCGGCTGCGTCGCGCGTGGCCGACGGCGGAATCATCACCATATAGCTGGAAATATCCTGGCCCGCGGCCGGCCGGCGCGTCAGCTTCTCGCCCAGGTCCAGTGCCGCCAGCTGCGCTTCGAAGCGGCGTGCGTCGGCGGCAGGAAAGGCGCCCGCTTCGAGGCAGGCCACCATCGGTGCGGCTGCCGGGGCAGGGCGGGCCGGCGCGGGTGCCGCTGGCTGCGTCGGCGCGCCCGCCGATCCTTCCTGGTCCGGGCCGGCGGCAAGCGCGGTGGCCTTCGCCGCCGGAATCACCGTCATCTGGCGCGCATTGAGCTGCGCCTTCATGCGCTGCGGCTCATGCTCCTCGCTGTCGAAATCGCCGAACCAGCCCTGGCCATAGCCCAGCAGGGCGACGTTCGCGGCCAGCAGCGCTCCAAAGAATACTTTCAGCACGTTCCATCCTCCGCTTGCAGCACCGCGTGCAGGCCGATCATGACGATATTGTCGACGTGGCGCAGCGCGCCCCCGGGCGGCGCCAGCATCGGGGCGATATACGCCGCGGCGCCGCCGGAAATGATGCATTCTACGGCGCCGTGGCGGGTCCAGGCGCGCTCGATGGCGCCGGCCTGGGCGGACAGGATGCCGGCCAGGATGGCGTCGTCCGTGTTGTCGGCGAACGGGGACGACGGCACGGCGCCGGGCGCCACCTGCGGCAACTGGGCCGTGTTGCGGGCCAGCGCGCTGGCCATCAGGCCCAGGCCCGGCAGGATCATGCCGCCCACGAAAACGCCATCGGCGCTGACGCCGTCCACCGTGGTGGCGGTGCCGCAGTTGGCCACGATGAGCTGCCGGCCAGGGGCCAGCGCGCGCGCGCCGATGGCGGCGGCGAAACGGTCGCAGCCCAGTTGCGCCGGATTGCGGTAGCCGTTGACCAGGCCCGCTCGCTGCGGCGTCGAGGCGAACCATTCGACCGGCACCCCCGGCGCCAGTTCGGCCAGCAGGCCCGCCAGCGCGTCGCGCACGGCGGCACCGGCCACGTTTGCCGCCAGCACGCGCGCCGGCGCCAGCGTGGCGAAAGCGGCCTGCCATTGCGCCCGCAGCTCGCCCGCATCGGCATGCAGCACGGCGCCTTCGGCGAGCCAGGAAGCGAGCGAGGCACCGGCATCGGCCAGGGCCCACTTGATGCGCGTATTGCCCGCGTCGACCAGCAGCCAGGCCGTCATGCCAGCCTCAATGACACGTCGCCCGACAGCACGGCCACGCGGCCGGCCGGGGTGTCCAGCAGCAGCCGGCCGGATTCGTCGACGCCGGCCGCCAGGCCCTGCTGCACCACGGCCCCGCCGTCGAGAATGTTGACGGCCTGGCCGCGCCAGCCCTGCAGCGCATTCCACCGCTCGCAAAACGGCGCGAAGCCGGTGTCGTCGAATTCGGCCAGCACGGCGGCCAGGCGGCTCAGCAGGGTTGCCACCAGTACGTTGCGGTCCATCTGCGCCAGCCACGGCGCCGACGCGACCGCGCGGTCCAGGCTCGCTTCCAGTTCGTCCGGCAGCAGCAGGTTGATGCCGCAGCCGATCACGGCCCAGATGGCGCCGTCGCTGGTCGCCTGGGTTTCGACCAGCACGCCGGCCAGCTTGGCGCCGTCCTTCATCACGTCGTTCGGCCACTTCAGCTGCACCGGCACGCCCAGGCCGGCCAGCGTTTCGGCCAGCGCCACGCCGACGGCCAGCGGCAGGCCGGCCAGGCGCTGCAAGGGTCCGTGGAAGCGCCAGGCCAGCGAGAACGTCAGCGATGCGCCGGGAGCGGACAGCCAGCTGCGGCCGGCCCGGCCCCGTCCCGCCGTCTGCACTTCGGCGATGCGCAGCACCGGGCCGGGCAGGGGGGCGCCACCCTGCAGGCGCGCCAGCAGGTCGGCATTGGTGGATCCCGTCTCGGGCACGAGCTCGATGGCGACGTGCGAGGCGCTGGCGGCGCAGTGGGCTGTGATGGCGCTGGCGGAAACGGTCATGGCGGTGTCTGGCGCGGCTTGCGCGGCGCCCGGGCAAAGGCGAGATCATACAGCGCCACGGGGAGCAGGCGCAGCAGCTTGGCCACGACGCCCATCTGCCACGGAATGACGCGGTAGGCGGCGCCGGCGTCGATGGCCCGCACGGCGCGCGCAGCGAATGCTTCCGGCGCCATCAGGAAGGGCATCGGGTAGGGATTGTGGCGCGTCATCGGCGTGTCGATATAGCCCGGCGCGATCGTCACGACATCGATGCCGTGGCTGCGCATCTCGATGCGCAGCGACTCGCAATAAGTCATCACGGCGGCCTTGGAAGCGCTGTAGGCGCCGGCGCCGGGCAGGCCGCGAATGCCGGCCACGCTGCCGATACCCACCAGCTTGCCGGTCGTGCGCTGGGCGCGCATCGCGGCGATGAAGGGCGCGAAGGTGGCGGCGGTGGCGGTCAGGTTGGTGGCGACGATGTCGGCGAACACCGGCAGGTCTTCAAGGTGTTCGGTGAGCGTGCCGTGCGAGATGCCGGCATTGGCGATGACGACGTCGATGCCGCCGGCGTGGCCCAGGAAGTCGGCGGCGGCGGCGCGCAGCGCTGCATGTTCGCGCACGTCGACGCCATAGGCGCGGTGCAGGTGGGGATTGGGCAGCGTGGCGATCAGAGCATCCAGCGATGCCGTGCGGCGCGCCAGCAGGCCGAGGGTCGCGCCCTGGCGCGCGTAATGCGTGGCCAGGGCAGCGCCGATGCCGCTGGAGGCGCCGGTGATGAAGACGCGCTTCATCCGATTCGGGCCGGCTTACTTCTTCGCGGCCTTGGCCTTGGCGACGAGGGCGTCCAGCACCTGCAGGGTGGCCTGCTGCTGCTTCGCTTCCGTGTCGAGATCCTTGTTGGCCTGGCCCGTCAGGCTGGGCGAAGCCTGCCAGCGGCCGTCGACGACGACCAGCGGCCAGTATTCGACCTTGTAGCTTTCCATCATCGCGCTGGCGCGGCGCAGCTTGCCGGCCACGCCGAAGGAGCGGTAGGTGTCGATGAACTTGGCGCGGTCGACGCCGTTCTTCGCAACCCAATCGAACACGGCTTCGTCGCGGTTGAAGTCCTGGCGCTCTTCATGCAGGGCCTTCAGCACCTTCGGCTGGAACTGGTCGGCCAGGCCGAGCGACTCGAGCGTGTAGTACAGCTTCTGCTGCGGCGCCAGGCGCTCGTTGTACGGCACGTGCACGCGCTTGAAGACGATATTGTCGCCCTGTTTCTTCACCCACGCCGAGATCATCGGATCGAAGGTATGGCAGTGCGGGCACCAGTAGGCGAAGAATTCGATGACTTCGACCTTGGCACCGCTGTCGGTCGGCTGCGGCGTCGGCAGCACCTGGTAATCGGCGCCTTCCTTCGGGGCGGTGGGCGAGGCGCAGGCGCCGAAGGCGATGAACGACAGGGTCAGGGCGGACAGGATCTTCTTCAGCATTGGCGTGGGTCTCCAGTTTCGGCAGGGGGTTATTTCTGATTGCGCACGACGGCGACGTCGACGCCGTTTTCGGACAGCTTGCCGCGCACCTTGTTCATCGCTTCGACCTGCGTGAACGGGCCCACGCGCACGCGGTGCAGCACGCCCGAATCGGTGGTGCGGTCCGTCACGCTGGCTTCGAAGCCCAGCAGCGCCAGCTTGGCGCGCACGGCTTCGGCGTCGGCCGTTTCGCGGTAGGCGCCGGCCTGCAGGTAGTAGACGAACTTCTCGTCGCCCGGTGCGGACGGTGCCGGCGCGGCCGACTGCGACGGCGGTGCGGCCGTGTTCAGCGGAGCGGGCGCCTTGGCCGGCTCGGAGGGCTGGGCCTGGATCTTGTCGACCACGGCCTGCAGCGGATCGGGCGACGGCGCGGCCGGTGCCGGGGCCGCCGGCCTTGTGGCTTCCTTCTCGAAGTCGCGGTTGGCGCTGCGCGTGGCTTCGCGGTTGCCGTACATCGGCTTGTTCGGGTCGACGTTCTGGCCCACCGCTTCGGCGGGCTTGCTGCGGGCCGTCTTTTCCGTGAACGGCGACTGGCCCTTGGTGATCATCAGCGCGACGATCACGGCGATCACCAGGCCGATGACGAGGCCGATGATGATGCCGACCAGGGTGCTGCCCTGCTGGCGCGTCGGGAAGGTAGGGCGGGAGCGGAAAGTCATGTTTGCGAAACGTCCTTGCTGTGGCGGGGGCGGCGGACGTGATGCCCGCCGCCCCCGGTGCGTATTACATCTGGTTGGGTGCGGAGACGCCGATCAGCGCCAGGCCGTTGCGCAGCACCTGGCGGGTGGCGACGACCAGGGCCAGGCGGGCCAGCTTGACGGCTTCGTCGTCCACCAGCACGCGCTCGGCGAAGTAGAAGCTGTGCAGGGCGGCGGCCAGGTCGCGCAGGTAGAACGCCACCTGGTGCGGGCCCAGCTCGGACTGGGCCCGTGCCAGCATTTCCGGATACTGGGCCAACGCGGCCAGCAGGGTCTTCTCGCTGGGCGCCTGCAGCGGCGCGAGGTCGACGCCGCTCAGGGTGGCGACGTCGCCGCCCCACTGTTCCAGCATGCGGCAGATACGGGCGTGGGCGTACTGCACGTAATAGACCGGGTTCTCGTCCGACGTCTTCAGCGCGACGTCGACGTCGAACACGAACTCCGTGTCGGCCTTGCGCGAGATCAGGAAGAAGCGCACCGCGTCGCGGCCCTTGGTGATGTCGCCGCCACCGGACCATTCGATCAGGTCGCGCACCGTCACGTAGGAGCCGGCCCGCTTCGAGATCTTCACTTCGGCGCCGTCCTTCATCACGGTGACCATCTTGTGCAGCACATAGTCAGGGTAGCCCTGCGGGATGCCCAGGTTGACCGCCTGCAGGCCGGCGCGCACGCGCGCGATGGTGCCGTGGTGGTCCGAGCCCTGGATGTTGATGGCCTGCGTGAAGCCGCGCTGGAACTTGACGATGTGGTAGGCCACGTCCGGCACGAAGTAGGTGTACGTACCGTCCTTCTTGCGCATCACGCGGTCCTTGTCGTCGCCGTAGTCGGTGGTGCGCAGCCACAGGGCTTCGCCTTCCTCGTACGTGTGGCCGTTGGCCACCAGGGCCGATACGGCCGCTTCCACCTTGCCGTCCGTGTACAGCGACGACTCCAGGTAGTAATTGTCGAACTTGACGCCGAAGGCCTGCAGGTCGGTGTCCTGCTCGCAGCGCAGGTAGGCCACGGCGAAGGCGCGGATCGACTCGAAGTCTTCCACGTCGCCGCTGCCGGTGACGGCCACGCCATCGCTGGCCGCGACGGTCTTTTTCGCCAGGAAGTCGTCCGCGATGTCCTGGATATAGTCGCCGTTATAGGCTGATTCCGGCCAGGCGGCATCGCCCGGCTTGTGGCCGCGGGCGCGCGCCTGCACGGACGTGGCCAGGGTCTGGATCTGCACGCCGGCGTCGTTGTAGTAGTACTCGCGCGTGACGTCGTAGCCCTGTGCCTCGAACAGCGCGGACAGCGCGTCGCCCAGCGCAGCCTGGCGGCCGTGGCCCACGTGCAGCGGGCCGGTCGGGTTGGCCGAGACGAATTCGAGGATGACCTTGGTGCCGTTGCCGGCATCGCTGCGGCCGAAGGCGCTGCCCTGGTCCAGCACGGCCTGCACGACCGACTGCTTGGCCGCGTCCGTCACGCGCAGGTTGATGAAGCCGGGGCCGGCGATGTCGGCCGATTCGACCAGGCCCTTGCCGGCCGGGTTTTCCAGCAGCGCGGCGACGACCTTCTGGGCCAGTTCGCGCGGATTGGTCTTGAGCTGTTTGGCCAGCTGCATGGCGATATTGCAGGCGACGTCGCCATGGGCGGCATCGCGCGGACGCTCCAGCACCACGTTGGCGGCAAGGCCGGTGCCTTCCAGGATGGGTGCAAGGGCGGCCTGGAACAGGGCGACGATCTGTTGTTTTTGTTGGGCTAGCATGAGCGAGTAGGGCGGCCGGGCCGCGCAAGGTAACGACTGAAAGAGGACACATTATACAAGCATGCGGGTGCCCTTCGCCGGCCTGGTTTGCCTTCGTGACAAGAAGCGGGGGCCGGTAACGGGCCGGCCTGGCGCGCGCGGGGCGCGAGGGCGCGCACTGATACAATCCCGCCTTTGACAAAGCATCACGAAAGAATCACATGAACAAGCGCCCGACGCTGTCCCTGAAAGCCAAGCCGGCCCCGGCAAAAAAGACGTCGCCAGGCGGCAAAGCAGGGGCCCGGCCGGGCGGCAAGCCGGCGCCACGCCTGAACAATGGCACGGCCGAGCCACGCGAGCGCAAGCCGGTGGTGCAGCCGGCGCCGCTGGATCAGGCCCCGGCCCCGGCCGGCGCGGCCGAAACGCCGTGGAATACCGGTGCCATCCGCCGCCACGCGCCGCCGCGCAATACGGGCGGCAAGCCGGCCCCGGCCGCGCCCACGGTCCGCCGCGCCGAACCTTCCGGCCTGCGCGCCAGCCACCACCGCGACCTGAAACCGGCCCTGCAGACGGACTTCAAGGCCGCGCTGAAGCCCGATTCGCTGGCCTTCGCGCTACTGGGCGCGGCCACGGCCGTGGTCCAGGTACGGGGCGGCATGGCCCTGCCGCAGGCGCTGACGGGCGTGTTCGGCACCCTCGATGCCACCCCCCAGGGCCGTGGCGCGATCCAGGACATCGCCTACCGCGCCATGCGCCAGCTGGGCCGCAGCGATGCGCTGGTGGCCGCGATGGCGCCGAAGGCGCCGGAACCGCTGGTGGCGGCCCTGCTGGTATGCGCACTGCCGCTGATGCAGGCCGATAGCGCCGGCGCGATGCCGTACGAAGCCTTTACAGTCGTCGACCAGGCCGTCACGGCGGCCGGCTCGCACCCGGATACGGCGCGCGCCAAGGGCATGGTCAATGCGCTGCTGCGCCGGTTCCTGCGCGAGCGCGACGCGCTGCTGGCCACGGCCGCGCTGCAGCCGGTGGCGCGCTGGAACTACCCGCAATGGTGGATCGACGCGGCCGTGACGGCCTATCCGCAGGACTGGCAGCGCATCCTGGCTGCCGGCGACGAGGCGCCGCCGCTGACGCTGCGCGTCAATCCCCGCAAGGGCACGGTCGAGGATTACCTGGCCCTGCTGGCCGAAGCGGGCATCGCCGCCGAACGCATCGGCCCGCAGGCCGTGCGCCTGGCCAAGCCGATGGGCGTGCACCTGATCCCCGGCTTCGACGCCGGCCTCGTGTCGGTGCAGGATGCCGGCGCCCAGCTGGCCGCGCCGCTGTTGGACGTACAGGACGGCATGCGCGTGCTCGACGCCTGCGCCGCCCCGGGCGGCAAGACCTGCCATATCCTGGAGCTGGCCGATGCCGACGTGACGGCCCTCGACGCCGATCCGCGCCGGCTGGCGCGCGTGGGCGAGAACCTGGAACGCCTGCAGTTGCGGGCTACCTTGCAGGCGGCCGAAGCGCAAGCCTGGACCGACGAATCGGGCTACGACCGCATCCTGGCCGACGTGCCTTGCACGGCCTCGGGCATCGTGCGCCGCCACCCGGATATCCGCTGGTTGCGACGCAAGGGCGACGCGCTCCAACTTGCAACACTTTCCGGGGAAATTCTCGACAATCTTTGGCAGATGCTGCGGCCCAATGGTAAATTGCTGTTCGTGACATGTTCGTTGTGGCCGCAGGAATCCGAGGCGCAGGCGGCCGCTTTCGCGGTGCGCAATCGCGCCACCCGACTCGATGCGCCCGGTCAGCTGCTGCCCGTGGGCGGCGCCGAGCAGGATCACGATGGTCTGTTTTACGCGCTTTTCCAGAAAGAAGCGTAAGCGATGCGCGTTGGCGCTGCCCGTTTTCCGCCCTGTTTGGTCTTGGATCTCCGACCGGTTCTTTAATCTCCGACGATATTGCGCACGTGACCTTACGATTTGTCCGACTCCTGGCCTGGCAGTTGCTGCTGATGCTGGCCTGCGTGTTGCCCCAGGCGGCCCGCGCGGCCGAAGAGGCCGTGGAGATCACCCGCGCCCACATCGAGGCTGCGGAAGAGGGCTACCGCCTGTCGGCCGCCTATGCCTTCGACTTGAGCCACGGCCTGGAAGATGCGCTGCAATACGGCGTCCAGCTTTCGTTCACCACCGAGATCTCGTTCACCCGCCCGCGCTGGTACTGGTTCGACGAGAAGGCCGTCACCAACAAGCGCACCCACCGCATCTGGTACAACGTGTTGACGCGCCAGTACCACGTGACGATCATCGGCAGCGTCTCGCAAAGCTTCGATTCGCTCGACGATGCGCTGTTCTTCATCCGCCGGCCCACGCGCTGGGTGGTGGCGCCGCGCGGCGCGCTGAAGGTGGGCGAGGTCTACAACGTCACCCTCAGCATGGGCATGGACCGCAACTACCTGCCCAAGCCGATCCAGGTCAATGCCTTCAACAACCGTGAATGGACCTTGGCCTCCCAGAAGAAAACCTTCCAGTACAGGGCCGAGTAAGTGACGCAGGCATTGCGGTATCTGTTCGTCGTCGCAGGCGCCGTGTGCAGCATCCTGCTGTTCCTGCTGGCGTCGGCCTCGGACAACTCGGGCTTCTTCGACCGCTACTACTCGTGGCTGCTGGCGATGAACGCCACCGTCGCCTTTGCCCTGCTGGCGCTGGTGGCCGTGTCGCTGTTCCGCCTGTATTCCCGCTACAAGAGCGGCAAGTTCGGCTCACGGCTGATGACGCGGCTGGTGATGCTGTTCGCCGCCATCGGCGTGCTGCCCGGCCTCGTCATCTTCCTCGTCTCCGTGCAGTTCGTTTCGCATTCGATCGAATCGTGGTTCAACGTGCGTGTCGAGGAGGCGCTGGAAGCGGGCCTGGACCTGGGCCGCTCGGCGCTGGACGCGTCGCTGACGGAGCTGCGCGGCGAGGCCGGCAAGACCGCCGACGAGCTGGCCCGCCTGCCGTTCTATGCCGCGCCGTCCGAACTGGCCCGCTTCGTCAAGGACCATCCCCGCATCCAGAGCGCCATCATCGTCGATGCCGACGGCGGCCTGATCGTGTCGGCCATGGGCGAGCGGCGCATCAACCTGTCGGCCGATTTGCCGACGGCGGCCATGATGGCCAAGGCCCAGGCCGAGCCGCCGTATGCGGCGGCCGAGGGCGGCAGCGAGCTGCGCGACGACACCGTGAACGCGCCGGCGCCGCCGCCGCTGGACCCGAACAACGTGCTGCGCCTGCGCGTGCTGATGCCCATTGCCGACCCCAGCTCCGTCACCCGCTTCGCGCCGCGCTACCTGCAGGTGATCCAGGCCGCCTCGCCGCGCCTGGCCAGCGATGGCGAGATGCTGCGCACTGCCTACAGCGAATACAAGGAACGCTTCGTGGCGCGTGTCGGCCTGCGGCGCATGTACATCGAGACCCTGACGCTGACATTGCTGCTTGCCGTGTTCGGCGCCATCGCGGCGGCCTTCCTGATCGCCAACGACCTGGCCCAGCCCCTGCTGCTGCTGGCCGAGGGCACGCGCGCCGTGGCCGAGGGCGACCTGTCGCCGCGCCCCATCGTGGCCAGCTCGGACGAACTGGGCACCCTGACGCAAAGCTTCAACACGATGACGCGCCAGCTGTCCGAGGCGCGCACGGCGGTCGAACGCAACCGCATCGCGCTGCAGAACGCCAAGGCCCACCTGGAGTCCGTGCTGGGCAATATGTCGGCCGGCGTGATGGTGCTTGATGCGGAGTTCCGCCTCGTCACGTGCAACGATTCGGTCGAACGCATCCTGCAAAAAGCCGGCGTGGCGCTGATCGGCAAACCGCTGGGCGACGTCGAAGGCCTGCAGGAGTTTGCTGCCGCCGTGACGGCGGCGTTTTCCGCGCAGAGCGCCCAGTCGGCGGCCGGGCGCAATATCCAGCGCCTGCACTGGCAGCGCCAGATCGAGATTTCGCGCCCTGGCGGCGGCCCCGACGAAAGCGCGCTGATCCTGCTCACGCGCGGTTCGCGCCTGCCGCAGGAAGGCGGCGGGGGCTACATCGTCGTGTTCGACGACATCACCGACGTCATCTCGGCCCAGCGCTCGATCGCCTGGGGCGAGGTGGCGCGCCGGCTGGCCCATGAAATCAAGAACCCGCTGACACCGATCCAGCTGTCGGCGGAACGGCTGCAGATGAAGCTGGAAAGCAAGCTGGAAGCGAAGGACGTCGAACTGCTCAACAAGAGCACCAGCACCATCGTCAATCAGGTCAGTTCGATGAAGCGCATGGTCGACGACTTCCGCGACTATGCGCGCACGCCGCCGGCCCAGCTGCAGCCGCTGGACCTGAACGGGCTGGTCGAGGAGATCCTGCACCTGTACGTGGGCGACGAAGGCAACGACATCATCCACGCCCAGCTGGCGCCGTTCCTGCCGATGGTGATGGGCGACGAGACCCAGATGCGCCAGGTGATCCATAACCTGCTGCAGAACGCCCAGGATGCGCTGGCCGACGTGGCCGATCCGGCCCGCGAGCCGCGCATCGACGTCGTCACGGAAGCGATCCATTACCAGAGCGCCGATGGCGGCACCCGTATTGCCGTGCGGCTGTCGATCGCCGATAACGGCCCCGGTTTTGCGCCGAAAATCCTGGCCCGGGCCTTCGAGCCGTACGTGACGTCGAAGGCGCGCGGCACCGGGCTGGGGCTGGCAATGGTGAAGAAGATCATCGACGAGCATGGGGGCCGGATCGATATCCAGAACCATGCCGATGGAAGTGGCGCATCGGTACTGATTTTACTGTTAAAGTTGGCACCGGTGCAGTTGGCATAATTTTCGGAACACTAATAAAATCATTGGCACGCAGCCCATGCCGACAGATGGCGGCATGGGCAATACCGCGGCCGAAATACGGAATGCACGGCGCGGCTGGCATTGGAGAACACCGGGTGCCACCGGGCCGTCACGAAAAATGATAAGAAGAGGGCAGGGTAGATGGCAAACATTCTGGTAGTAGATGATGAAATGGGCATCCGGGAGCTGCTCTCGGAAATCCTGGGCGACGAGGGTCATGCGGTAACGTTGGCGGAGAATGCCCAGCAGGCCCGCCAGGCCCGCGCGGCCGGGGCGCCCGACCTGGTGCTGCTCGACATCTGGATGCCCGATACGGATGGCGTCACCTTGCTCAAGGAGTGGCAGCGCGACGGCCTGCTGACGATGCCGGTCATTATGATGTCGGGCCATGCCACCATCGATACGGCGGTGGAAGCGACCCGCATCGGCGCCCTGAATTTCCTGGAAAAACCGATTGCCATGCAGAAGCTGCTGAAGGCGGTCCAGGCTGGCCTGACGCGGGCGCAGGAAGTGGTGCGCGCACCCGTGATGGCGCAGCGCCCGGCCGCGCTGCCGCCTGTCGAGGAAGTAGCACCGCCCACCTTCGGCGTGCAGGCCGCGCCACCTCCGGGCGCCCACGGCATCGCCATGACGCGCGGCAGCGGCGAAGGTCAAGCCTTCAACCTGTCGTTCGACCTGCCTTTACGGGAAGCGCGCGACGCCTTCGAGCGCATGTATTTCGAGCACCACCTGGGCCGCGAAGGCGGCAGCATGACGCGCGTGGCCGAAAAGACGGGGCTGGAACGTACCCACCTGTACCGCAAGCTCAAGCAGCTGGGCGTCGAGCCCGGCAAACTGGCGAAGAAGAACCAGCAGGTCTGACCATCCGCCCGCATTCCCGGCGGCGCCGCGGCGCCGTATCTTCTCCCGCGCCAACTGTGAACCTGGCATGACGGCGCCCGCTTCCCTCACTCTCACCACGCTCGTCACCGGCCCCGGTGCCGGCGCGCGCGAGCGCGCCATCGCGGCCGCCCTGCGCCCCGGTGAAGACACCGCCATCATCCTCGAGGGACTGGCCGATGCCACATCGCCGCTGGCCGAATTCGACGGCAGCGGCTGGCAGCCGGCACTCCTACGCATTGCCCCGGGTTGTCTTTGCTGCGCCGGCAATCTGGTTTTGCGTGTTACATTGAACCGTCTCTTGCGCCGTCCGCCAGCGCGACTTTTTATCAGCCTGGCCGATGCCGCTCATGTGGGACAGCTGCGCGTCTTTCTGTCGGCCCCGCCCTACGACAGCCTGCTGTCCCTCTGTAGCGACATCGCGGCGTGAGCGCATGGAGCTCGCGCGACGTGTTTGCAGTCTTGAAAACACCCGCTACAGCCCCACTTCGAAACTGAACGCGGAACCGGCGCCCGGTTCCGCCCCTGGAGAGAAGGAAGCGATATGAACCTCATCTATAACAGCGAGCAGTACAGCGTCGTCGAATTCGGACCGGATCGCGAACTCGAAGCACTGCGTTTCGGCGGCTACGAAATCGTCGACAAGGGCGGCAAGCGTGAAATCTTTATTGCCGGTCTGCTGGCACAGAACTTCCGTCGCGACGTCAACCAGCTCATCGCCAATGAGCCCACCATGGAGGAGATCGATGAGTTCCTCGGCAGCTATGACTCCCTGATGAGTCAACCAGTTCTGCTGCATTGATCCAGGGGCACGGTCGCCGCAGTACGGCGACCGTGATACTGTATGGTCGGAAACAAACCTTGCGTATCGCATTGCTTAGCATATGTGCCAACTTCTTGGAATGAACTGCAATGTGCCGACCGACATTGTGTTCAGCTTTACCGGCTTCGCCATGCGCGGCGGCCGCACCGATACCCACCATGACGGTTGGGGCATTGCCTTTTTCGAAGGCGCCGGCGTACGCCACTTCGTCGATCATCAGGCGGCCGTGGATTCCCCCGTCGCCACCCTGATCAAGACCTATCCCATCAAGTCGCGCAATGTCATCGCCCACATCCGCAAGGCCACGCAGGGCGAAGTTGCGCTGGAGAACTGCCACCCCTTCGTGCGCGAACTGTGGGGCCGTTATTGGGTGTTCGCCCATAACGGCGACCTGAAGGATTTCCATCCCGAACTGGACGGGCCGTTCCGCCCCGTCGGCAGCACCGACAGCGAGCGTGCCTTCTGCTGGCTGCTGCAGCAGCTGCGCCGCCGTTTCGGCGACTGCCAGCCGGAGCTGCGCGAACTGGGCGCCGGGCTCGACGAGCTGGTCAAGGGCATCGCCGCCCATGGCACTTTCAATATGATGCTCTCCAGCGGCACGGCCCTTTTCGCGCACTGCTCGACCAGCCTGCATTACCTGGTGCGCCAGCATCCCTTCGACACGGCCATCCTGTCCGACGAGGACGTGCGCGTCGATTTCTCGCAGGTGACGACGCCGAACGACAGAGTCGCCATCATCGTCACGCAGCCCCTGACAACCAACGAGCGGTGGACGGCCTTCGCGCCGGGTGAACTGCTGTGTTTTGTCGACGGCCTGCCGCAGCGGGTAGTACAGCCTGCCTGACCCGTCCCGCAACTACATGGAATATATATTTTTTGACGGAAACTCCACAATTTGGGGTTGATTAATGTCAAAATGGCAGGATAACCAGGATGCCTTCCATGATCGATCTGTCCAGTAACGAATCTTCCCGTAATGTGCGCGTACGCGAGTTCTACCTGGGACGCCAGCCCATCCTCGACCGCAACGGCATCCTGTCCGGCTACGAACTGCTGTTCCGCAATGCTCCCGTCGGCCCCGCCCACATCGATACGACGCCCCTGTCGGCTACGTCGGCCGTGATCGCCCATGCTTCCCAGCTGGGCCTGGAACGGGTGGTGGGCGACGCGATCGGCTTCGTCAATGTCGATGCGGACGCCATCATGAGCGACATCTTCGGCTTCCTGCCCCGCGAAAAGACGGTGCTGGAAATCGTCGAGACGATGCCGGCCACGCCGGCTGTGCTGGCGCGCATGTCGGACCTGGCCAGCCATGGCTTCCGCTTCGCGCTCGTGGACGTGCGGGGCGATACGGCACAGGTGCAGGCCATGCTGCCGATGATCGAATACGTCAAGATGGACATGCAGGGCACGGCGCCGGAAACGATGGCGAAGCTGGCGCCCCGCTTCAAGCGCGACGGCAAGAAGCTGATCGCAGAGAAAGTGGAAACCCGCGAGGAATTCAAGGCGGCGCTGGACCTGGGCTTCGACTACTTCCAGGGCTTCTATTTCGCCCGGCCCGTCATCATGAGCGGCAAGAAGTTGTCGCCGTCCCAGCTGGCGCTGGTGGAGCTGATGTCGCTGATCACGTCCGACGCGGACAATCCGGAAATCGAGCGTGCCATCAAGCGCGACGTGTCGCTGGCGCTGAACCTGCTCCGCCTGGTGAACACGCCGGCCGTGGGCGCGCGCCAGCGCATCGATTCGCTGAGCCAGGCCGTGACCATCCTCGGCCGCCGCCAGCTGCAGCGCTGGCTGCAGATCATGCTGTACGCCGAGCCCGGCAAGCGGGGCAGCACGATGACGCCGCTGTTGATGCTGGCCACCACGCGTGGCCGCATGCTGGAACTGCTGGCCCAGAAACTGCGCCCGGCCCACCGCCACGTGGCCGACATCGCCTTCACGGTCGGCATCATGTCGCTGATGGACACGCTGTTCGGCATGCCGATGGCGGAAATCATGACGCAGATTCCCGTCAGCGAGGAAGTGTCCGACGCACTGCTGTACCGCGCCGGCTTCTATGGCGACCTCTTGAAGCTGGCGGAATCGATCGAGCGCATGGACGGCGAGGAAGTGCTGATCCCCGCGCTGCACGATCTGGCCATGGCCACGCACGAACTGGTGGAACTGGAACTGGCCGCCTTCGAGTGGAGCGACAACGTCGTCCGTTACGCGGCCTGACGCCACTGCAGGCGCGATGAATACGCGATGAACGACAAGGCCGGACCCATGGCGGGCCCGGCCCATGACGCCGGACAGGCGTCTTCGGTGCGTGGTGCACCCCGCGACAGGCTTGCCGCGCTTACGTCGCCGCGCCGGCCCCCGGCAGTTGCTTGTGCAGGTCCGGGTCCGTGGCGATTTCCCATGCAGCCAGCACGGCAACGGCCAGGCCGACCGCCAGGTTATTCCACATGATGTTGTCCTGCCCGTAATCGGCCCGCAGCACCCAGGGCGAAACGGCAACCCACAATCCCACCAGCAGGTTGACGATCACGGCCCAGAAGTAGGTCTTGTACAGGTCGCATGCGGCCAGGAAGGCCAGCACGGCACCGCAGACGAACGCATTGAGCGCATGCGGCGATTCGATGGCGTACGCCAGCACCCACGGCGAAACGAACAGCCAGATCCCCAACAGCAGGATCAGCTGGTCTTGCCACCGTTTCAGCGCATGGCGAGCGGGTTTGACAGAGTCGACCATGATACCTCCCGAAAGAAAAATCACTGCGCTCTTTGGACTGGCCCACCACCGAAAAGTTCACACCTCCCCGCCGCGCCGATCCGTGTCAGACCACTGCGGCGGACCGACCTGACTCCGCATTCTGCATTTCGGTGTCTGACACCGAGTCCGAACCCGACCGTTAGCCAAGCTATGTTGCTCTAAAACCGGTGTCTGACACCGGTTTTGGAGCAATAGCAGTCGAGGTGTCTGACCGCTGGGGCGGACGGACCGGATGTGCGGCGGGGCTTACAGGTTCGGCGCCAGCCAGCTTTCCAGCTGGGTGCGGGCGACGCCGCGGCGCTGGGCCATGTCGGTGAGCTGGTCGTCGCCGATCTTGCCGACGCTGAAGTATTTCGACTGCGGGTGGGCGAAGTAGAAGCCGGCCACGGCCGCGCCGGGGAACATGGCGTAGGATTCCGTCAGTTCCATGCCGATCTCTACGGCGCCCACGGCCTGGAACAGCTCGGCCTTGACCGTGTGTTCCGGGCAGGCCGGGTAGCCCGGCGCCGGGCGGATGCCGCGGTATTCTTCCTTGATCAGTGCCTCGTTCGACAGCACCTCGTCGGCCGCATAGCCCCACAGGTCCTTGCGCACGCGCTCGTGCAGGTATTCGGCGAACGCTTCGGCCAGGCGGTCGGCCAGCGACTTGAGCATGATCGACGAGTAGTCGTCGTGCGCGTCCTCGAAGCGCTTCTCGTACTTCTCGATGCCCAGGCCGGCCGTGACGGCGAACATGCCGATATAGTCCTTGATGCCGGACGACTTCGGCGCGATGAAGTCGGCCAGGCACTGGTTGGGGCGCTGCACGCCGTCGATGACGGGCTTCACGCCCTGCTGGCGCAGGCCGTAGTACGTGAACGCCACCTGGGTGCGGGTGTCGTCCGTGTAGACCTCGATGTCGTCGTCATTGACGCTGTTGGCCGGCAGCAGCGCGACGGCGCCGTTGGCCGTCAGCCAGCGGCCTTCGATGATGCGTTTCAGCAGGGCCTGGCCCTCCTCGAAGACCTTGGTGGCGGCCTCGCCGACGACTTCGTCGCTGAGGATGGCAGGGTAGGGGCCGGCCAGATCCCAGGTCTGGAAGAACGGGCCCCAGTCGATGTACTGGGCCAGGGTGGCCAGGTCGACGTTGCGGAACAGGCGGCGGCCGATGAACTTCGGCTTGACGGGCGCGAACTCGAGCTTCGTCTTGTTGGCGCGCGCGGCGGTCAGCGACACCGTCGGCAGGGCCTTCTTGTTGGCGTGTTGCTCGCGGATGCGGGCGTAGTCCGTTTCCACTTCCTCGATATAGCGGTCGCGCGCTTCCGGCGTCAGCAGCGACTGCGCCACCGACACGGAACGGGACGCGTCCGGCACGTAGACGACGGGGCCTTCGTAATTGTGGGCGATCTTGACTGCCGTGTGGGCCCGGCTGGTGGTGGCGCCGCCGATCAGCAGGGGAATCTTCAGCATGCGGAAGTGCGGGTCGCGCTGCATTTCCTTGGCGACGTGGGCCATTTCCTCCAGCGACGGCGTGATCAGGCCGGACAGGCCGATGATGTCGGCATTCTCCAGCTTGGCGCGCGCCAGGATTTCGGAGGCGGGCACCATCACGCCCATGTTGACCACTTCGAAGTTATTGCATTGCAGGACGACGGAGACGATGTTCTTGCCGATGTCGTGCACGTCGCCCTTGACGGTGGCGATGACGATCTTGCCCTTCGGCTTGGCGACGATGCCGGTGCGGCGTTCCTCTTCCTGCTTTTCTTCCTCGATGTACGGGATCAGGTGGGCTACGGCCTGCTTCATCACGCGCGCCGATTTCACCACTTGCGGCAGGAACATCTTGCCCTGGCCGAACAGGTCGCCGACGACGTTCATGCCGTCCATCAGCGGGCCTTCGATGACGTTGATGGGGCGTCCGCCGTTGTTCAGCAGTTCCTGGCGCGCCTCTTCCGTGTCTTCCGTGATCCACTGCGTGATGCCGTGCACCAGCGCGTGCGACAGGCGCTGCTGCACCGTGCCCTTGCGCCATTCCAGGTTGGCCGTTTCGGCCTTGCCGCCCGCCTTCAGGGTGCCGGCGATCTCGATCATGCGCTCCGTCGCGTCGTCGCGGCGGTTCAGCACCACGTCCTCGACCCGCTCGCGCAGTTCCGGCGCCAGGTCGTCGTAGACGCCCACCATGCCGGCGTTGACGATGCCCATTGTCATGCCGGCCTTGATGGCGTGGTACAGGAACACGGTGTGGATGGCTTCGCGCGCCGGGTCGTTGCCGCGGAACGAGAACGACACGTTCGACACGCCGCCGCTGATCTTCGCGTGCGGCAGGTTGTCCTTGATCCAGCGCGTGGCGTTGATGAAGTCCACCGCGTAGTTGTTGTGCTCCTCGATGCCGGTGGCGATGGCGAAGATGTTCGGGTCGAAGATGATGTCCTCGGCCGGGAAGCCCACCTGCTGCGTCAGCACGTCGTAGGCGCGCTGGCAGATCTCGATCTTGCGCTCGTAGGTGTCGGCCTGGCCCTTCTCGTCGAAGGCCATGACGATGACGGCGGCGCCGTAGCTGCGGCACAGGCGGGCCTGGCGGATGAATTCTTCCTCGCCTTCCTTCAGCGAGATCGAGTTGACGATGGACTTGCCCTGCACGCACTTCAGGCCGGCTTCGATGACGGACCATTTCGACGAGTCGATCATGATCGGCACGCGCGAGATGTCCGGTTCCGAGGCGATCAGGTTCAGGAAGCGCGTCATGGCCGCCTGCGAGTCCAGCATCGCTTCGTCCATATTGATGTCGATCACCTGCGCGCCGTTCTCGACCTGCTGGCGTGCCACCGACAGGGCCTCGTCGTACTGCTCGTTCAGGATCATGCGGGCAAACGCCTTCGAGCCTGTCACGTTGGTGCGCTCGCCCACGTTGACGAACAGGGAATCGTCGTCGATCGTGAACGGTTCCAGGCCGGACAGGCGCTGCGCGACAGGAACATGGGGCAGGGCGCGCGGCTTGACGTCGGCCAGCAGCGCGGCGATGGCGCCGATATGGTCCGGCGTCGTCCCGCAGCAGCCGCCGGCCATGTTGATGAAGCCGGCGTCGGCGAATTCGCGCAGCAGGGCCGACGTGTCGGCCGGCAGCTCGTCGAAACCGGTGTCGCTCATCGGGTTGGGCAGGCCGGCGTTCGGGTAGATGCACACGAACGTATCGGCGATCTGCGACAGCTCCTCGGCATACGGGCGCATCAGCGCCGCGCCCAGTGCGCAGTTCAGGCCGATCGTCAGCGGCTTGGCGTGGCGCACGGAATTCCAGAAGGCGGGCACGGTCTGGCCGGACAGGATGCGGCCGGACGCATCGGTGACGGTGCCGGAAATCATCAGCGGCAGGCGCAGGGTGGTGGGATGTTCGTCGAAGTACTGGTCGATGGCGAACAGGGCGGCCTTGCAGTTCAAGGTGTCGAAGATGGTTTCCACCAGCAGCACGTCGACGCCGCCGTCCACCAGGCCCCGCACCTGCTCGTGGTAGGCCGCGACCAGCTGGTCGAAAGTGACGTTGCGGGCGGCCGGGTCGTTCACGTCGGGCGAGATGGAGGCCGTCTTCGGTGTCGGGCCCAGCGCGCCGGCGACGAAGCGGGGCTTGTCGGCCGACGAGTATTTCGCCGTGGCCGCGCGCGCCAGTTTCGCCGCTTCCACATTCATCTCGTAGGCCAGGTGGCCCATGTGATAGTCGTCCTGGGCAATGCTGGTGGCGCCGAAGGTATTGGTTTCGATCAGGTCGGCGCCGGCCGCCAGGTAGCGTTCGTGGATTTCCTGGATGACGTGCGGCTGCGTCAGCGTCAGCAATTCATTGTTGCCCTTGACGAACAGTTCGCGCGCGCCGCTGTCGGCCGGGGCAGCGAAGTCGATGAACCGGCCCTGGGCGCCGCCACGGTAGGCCACTTCGTCCAGCTTGTACTGCTGGATGATCGTGCCCATCGCGCCGTCGAGGAACATGATGCGGCGCGACAGGATGTCGCGCAGTTGTGCTTCGGTCTGGGAGGCGGGGCGGGTCACGGTCTTGGTCATTTGCTACTTTCAGAGATCTGCGTCAGAAAACTGCACTGGGAGGTCGGGCTGGCATGCTGCATCGTCGCGCCAGGGGCGGCGCCCGGGGTGGGCCGGTCTGAAATTATACGGCAAAGCGCCGCGGTGGCTCCGGCGGCCGCTCGGTCCGCCGCCGGGGCCGCCCGCGCTCCCGCCCAGTCCTGCCGGCGCGGCCGCGGCGCCCGGCCTTGCATAACCATTTGGCGCCACATAATCGGTGGCCGCACTAATATAAGAAATATAATAATGTTGAGGCCGCTGCAAACTTGGTAATTCAACCGCAGCCATTAATTCGAAGATAATAGTATGCGCTTGCGAATTGAACGGCATCGCCAATGCAAATACGCGCGTTAACGGATCGGCATGCCGACGATGGCACGATTTGAAAAGGGCGGGGGAATTGACAGGCGACTGCTCGGCGCTGCGCGGCAAGGTTTGGGGCGCGCAGGGGCAGATCGGGAAAAGCAGGCGGGCCGGCGTCACGTGTGGCGTGGCGCGTCGGCGGGGACGGCGGGACTTACTGGTCTTGCGTGTAGAACAGGGCGGTGCGGCGACGGCGTTTCAGCGCTGCAACCGAGACGATCCCCATGCCGGTCAACAGCATCGACCAGGTGCTCGCTTCCGGGACCGGGATGACGCTGCCGCTGAAGGCCGGCGTGATCTTGAACTGGGTCTCGTCCGTCCACAAGCGGGCATTGCGCGTGTAGTGATCGGGCGAATACGAGTAATCGATTTCGCTCTTGCCGGTGGTGAACGAGTAGCCGCCGCCCCAGTAGCCTTCCGAATCGTAGCCGAACAGTCCTGCTTCGACGCTCAAGGCGCCACCGATGCGATAGCTGAAGACATCGGTGCCGCAATGATAGGACTCGTTGCTGTCGGATGCGCAGGCCACGAAATTCATGCCATTGAGCATCAATGAAAAGATTTCCGATTTGTCGAGAACGCCATCGCGATTGATGTCTTCGCCTGAGAACGATCCCGCGATCGTATAGTTGGCGAGGAACTCACCGCTGCTTTCGTCCAGAAAGCCGGTATAAGAAAAATCCCAGGTGTTATGTGCGGCATTAGCAGCGCAGCTGGCTGCCATTAATACGGCTAGGGCGACAGTCTTAAACATGATGTTTCTCGAACAAAAGTAAAGAGGAATCATCATAGTATCCGGCAAGTGGCGCCCTGAAAACAGTTAGTTGAACCGTGTGTATGAATACAACGGTTGCGTTATCGATCCATTAGCGAGTTTGTATTCATGCACGGAGGTATAAAATACCCCGCGTGCTTTTGCCGGCAAGGTCGAAGTTTCGGGTCGGATATTAGCATTGTTTTCAAGCAATAACAATATCCGTCGAGGGAAGGGGATTATTCGAAGCGCAGGCCGTCCAGCGCGAAACCCTTGATGAATTCCGCGGCCGGCAGGCGCTTGCCGCCGGGTTTTTGCAGTTCCGTCAGGCGCAGGGCGCCACTGCCGCAGGCCACGACGATGCCGTGCTGGGCGTCGGCAGCCAGTACCTGGCCGGGAGGCGCGTCGCTGCCGGCGTCGATCACGTCGGCAGCCCACAGCTTGATGACGGTGCCGTTGACAGTGCCGTGGGCGCCGGGGAAGGGATTGAAGGCACGGATGCGCCGGCCGATCTCCCGTGCCGGCTGGGTGAAGTCCAGCACGGCTTCTTCCTTGGCGATCTTGGCTGCATAGGTAACGCCGTTTTCCGGCTGGGGCACGGCCTCGATGATGCCGTGCTCCATCTTGTGCAAGACCTTCACGACCATCTGCGCGCCCATCGCGGCCAGCCGGTCGTGCAGCACGGCCGTGGTGTCGTGCGGGCCGATCGGCGTGCGTTCGATCAGCAGCATCGGACCGGTATCGAGCCCTTCCTCCATTTGCATGATCGTCACGCCCGTTTCGGCGTCGCCGGCCTCGATGGCGCGGTGGATCGGCGCGGCGCCGCGCCAGCGCGGCAGCAGGGAGCCATGGATATTGATGCAAGGCTTGATGTCGAGCGTGCTGCGGGGCAGGATCAGGCCGTAGGCGGCCACCACCATCGCGTCATACTCGGTGGCCAGCAGCAGTTCATGCGCCGCTTTTGCTTCCAGCGCACGCTGCGGGTCCTTCGCATCCATGCGCAGCGATACGGGCTGGGCCACGGGAATGCCCTGCGCCAACGCATACTGCTTCACGGCCGACGGCTGAAGGTGCATGCCGCGCCCGGCCGGGCGGTCCGGCTGGGTCAGCACGAGGGGAATCTCGAAACCGGCCTCGTGCATCGCCTTCAGGGCGACGGCGGCAAATTCCGGCGTACCGGCAAAGATAACTTTCATGACCCGACTTTCAAGCGCAGAGTGGAGGAAACCCGAGGAAGCCCGATCAGCGGCGGCCGGCGGCGCGCAGCTGCTTTTCCCGGTCCATGCCGCGCTCTTCCTTCTGCAGCTTGGTCTTGATGCGGTTGCGCTTCAGCGGCGACAGGTACTCGACAAACACCTTGCCGGCCAGGTGATCCATCTCATGCTGGATACACACGGCCAGGAGGCCATCGGCGTCCACTTCGAAGAACTCGCCCTTGGCGTCCTGGGCGCGCACCTTGACCTTGGCCGGGCGCTCGACATCGTCGTAGATGCCGGGCACGGACAGGCAGCCTTCGTCGTACACCTGCTTCTCGTCGCTGGCCCACAGGATCTGCGGATTGATGAATACCGTCAGCTGATCCTTCGTTTCGCTGATGTCGATGACGACGACCTGTTCGTGGACGTCGACCTGGCTGGCGGCCAGGCCGATGCCGGGCGCGTCGTACATGGTTTCGGCCATGTCGGCCACCAGGCGTGCAATGCGCTCGTCGAACACTTCGACGGGCTTGGCGACCTTGTGCAGGCGGGGATCGGGATAACGGAGGATGTTCAGGATAGACATTGGCGACTTGATAATAGGGGTACTAGGGATGACAACAACAACCGAAAGACGGCGAGGCCGATCTTGCACAGAACACGGGGAGCGGCCAGCGCCGCGACGCGGTTTTGCTTGCCAGTTCAGGGTAAAGTGGGCAGAATTTGATTCAGTAGGGCAATTTTTTCCCGGCCTTTCCGGGAACCTGGGTTACCGAGAGAGGTAGCGCAGGCGTCTGGGATATCGCATGCCTCGAGGCCGCCTCGAGGCCGACATCGACGGCGTCTTCCGGGTGCCTCCGTCAGTAACGGACATATTCATGAAAAATTTTAGCACAGTCGGCGCAGGCCTGTTGGCCCTCGCCCTGTTATCCGGTGCCACGGCCGCCTCCGCCCAGACCTCCCAGGCCGCTTGCGCCTTCAAGGCGAACGCGCCGGACCAGCACGTGGTGGCGCGCGGTGACACGCTGTGGGATATTTCCGGCACCTTCCTGGAGAAGCCCTGGTGCTGGCCGCAGGTGTGGGGCATGAACCGTGACGAGATTGCCAACCCGCACTGGATCTATCCGGGCCAGATCGTCTACTTCGACCGCGCCGCCGGACGCCTGCGCCTGGCCAACCGGGTCGGCGCAGGCGATATGGACGGCGCGGGGCAGGGCACCTTGAAACTGGCGCCGCAGCTGCGCACCGAAGGGCTGGGCAAGGATGCCGTCAAGTCGATTCCCGCCGGCGCCATCGAACCGTTCCTGACGCAGCCCCTGATCATCGAAGCGGACGAGCTGAAGAATGCGCCCCGCATCATTGCGACGGCCGAAAACCATGTCTTCATCGGCAAGGACGACAAGGCCTATGTGCGCGGCAACCTGAACGGCGCCACCTCGTTCCAGGTGTTCCGGCCGGGCAAGCCCCTGCGCGATCCCGTGACGAAAAAGGTCGTCGGCACCGAAGCGTTCTATCTCGGCACGTTGAAACTGCAACGCGAGGCCGCGCCGGGCAGCGACGTGCATACCTTTATCGTTGCCAGCGCGAAGGAAGAGATGGGCGTGGGCGACCAGCTGATGCAGATGCCGCCGACGCCGATGCAGAACTACGTGCCCCATCCGCCCGAGGCGAAGGTCGACGCGCGCGTGCTGGCCATCTACAACGGTGTCTCGCATGCGGGCCAGAACCAGGTCGTCAGCATCAACCGTGGCAAGCTTGACGGACTCGATATCGGCGCCGTGCTGCAGCTGTACCATAAGGGCCAGACGGTGCGTGACCCGGGCGTCAGCCGTGGCTGGCACAACCTGGGCAACCCGCAGGTCAAGCTGCCGGACGAGGAAGTGGGCAGCTTGTTTATCTTCCGCGTGTTCAAGCATATTTCCTACGGCCTGATCATGCAGGTGACGGAGCCGGTGGTCGTCGGCGACATCGCCAAGACGCCGGAGTAAGCCCCGCCGTGCAAGCCACGGACTCCCTTTCTGCAAGCGGCCCCGATGCCGACAGCCTGGCCGCCTGGCTGCGGCTGGCCTACACGCCCGGCGTGTCGCGCCTGGCGGCGGCGCGCCTGCTGCAGGCCTACGGTACGCCGCAGGCCGTGCTGGCGGCATGCCACGCATCGCACCCGACTGCCGCTGTCGATGACGGCGCACCGCGCCTGACGGCAAGCCAGGCCGCGGCCTTGCGTGCGCCGCCGTCGGCCGCCATGCGCTGCCTGGTCGAGGCGACCTTGGCCTGGCTTGCGCAGCCGGGCCATCACCTGATCACGTTCAACGACGATGTGTATCCGCCGCTGTTGCGGCACATTGCCGATCCGCCGCTGCTGCTGCATGCGCGCGGCAACGCGGCCTTGCTGTCGCGCGCAGCCATCGGCATCGTCGGCAGCCGCAACGCCACCATGCAGGGGCGCGGCAACGCGGAGCGTTTCGCGCGCAGCCTGGCCGATGCGGGGCTGACCGTCGTCTCCGGTCTCGCACTGGGCATCGATGCGGCCGCGCATGCGGGCGCACTGGCCGGTGCCGCGTCGACGGTGGCCGTGGTCGGCACGGGCATCGACCTGCTGTATCCGACAGCGAACGCCGCGCTGGCGCAACGCATCGCGCAAGAGGGTTGCATCGTCAGCGAGTTCGCGCTCGGCACGCCCGCGCGCTCGGCGCATTTTCCAATTCGCAACCGCACCATCAGCGGCATGGTGCGCGGCGTGCTGGTGGTGGAGGCGGCGGAAAAATCGGGCTCGCTGATCACGGCGCGCTGCGCCAACGAACAGGGTCGCGACGTGTTCGCCATTCCCGGTTCGATCCACGCCACCTTGTCGAAAGGCTGTCACCGCCTGATACGAGAAGGCGCGCTGCTGGTCGAAACGGCGGCCGATATCCTGCAGGCATTTCGCATGGATGTTTCATCGGCGAGCAGTTCACATGGGAGCAATTCATCTCTGTCGAATGGGGCTTGCGAAGACGCCATGCACACTGCATTGATGCAAGCTGCAACGCCCTTGCTGGCGGCCTTGGGCCATGATCCCGTGCGTGCCGACGAACTGGCGACACGGCTGCAATGCAACGCCGCTGACACACAGGCAAGTTTGTTGGCATTGGAGCTCGCAGGTGTTGTGGAACGGCTGCCAGGTGGTGCATTTCAGCGACTCAAAAGGTGATCGCAACCGTGTGGGACTTGTGCCGCGCCAAGCGATCCTGATAGAGTAGCGCCATGTTCGACATCCTTGTTTATCTCTACGAGACCTATTACCGGCCCGACGCCTGCCCCGAACCGGCGGCGTTGGCAAAGAAGCTGTCGGCTGTCGGTTTCGACGATGTGGAGATCTCCGAGGCACTCGTGTGGCTCAACGACCTGACCGAAATGGCTTGTGTCGAACACGCGCTGACTGCGGCATCGACCGGCACGCGTTTCTACGTCGAACAGGAACAGGATGCATTGGGCGCGCAAGCCATCGGCTTCATCGCCTTCCTGGAAAGCGCGCGCGTGCTGTCGCCGTTGCAACGCGAGATCGTCATCGAACGGGCCCTGTCTCTGGAAGAATCGCCCGTCAACCTGGGCAAGCTGAAAATCATCGTGCTGATGCTGCTGTGGAGCCAGGGCAAGGAACCTGACGCACTGATGTTCGACGACCTGTTCGGTTCGGACGAAGAGCAGGCACCGCGCCTGCTGCATTGAGCTTGCACCGGCGCAAGCGCCGGTATGGACATGCCCGCACCCCGATGGCATTGCCCGATGCAAAAGCCTTTCAGCTGAAACCACCCAGGCTGAATCACTCAAACTGCATTACGTAAGAGAACGGCCCGGCCCCGCCGGTGGCCCGCGTATTGCCCTACGGTTCCATGCCGATGTACGCAACTTGCGAACAAAGTCGTAACGCGCTTATGATTGGCCCCTTCGCGGGCCGCCGGGCCAGTCGCCCTGCTTAAAATGCGTGCAGCGCAAGGGCAAACTGTCGGCAAAGGCCGCAATGCCATGTATTATGCGCCTGCCGTACCGAGCACCTGAACAAGCAAACGAGAACAATAACCATGAGCAAAACCCTCATCATTGCCGAGAAGCCTTCTGTCGCGAACGATATCGCGAAGTCGCTTGGCGGCTTCACCAAGCACGATGAGTATTTCGAATCCGACGAATACGTGCTGTCCTCCGCCGTCGGTCACCTGCTGGAAATCGCGGTGCCGGAAGAGCATGACGTCAAGCGCGGCAAATGGAGCTTCGCGCACCTGCCGATGATTCCGCCGTACTTCGCGCTGAACCCCATCGCCAAGACGGAGAGCCGCCTGAAGGTGCTGAACAAATTGATCAAGCGCAAGGACGTTACGGCCTTGATCAACGCATGCGACGCGGGCCGCGAAGGAGAACTGATCTTCCGCCTGATCGCCCAGAACGCCAAGGCCAAGCAGCCCGTCAAGCGCCTGTGGCTGCAGTCGATGACGCCCAACGCGATCCGCGACGGCTTCACGCACCTGCGCAGCGACGAGGAAATGCTGCCGCTGGCCGATGCGGCCCGCTGCCGTTCCGAAGCCGACTGGTTGATCGGCATCAACGGCACCCGGGCGATGACGGCCTTCAATTCGAAAGAGGGCGGCTTCTACCTGACGACAGTGGGCCGCGTGCAGACGCCGACCCTGTCGATCGTCGTCGAGCGCGAAGACAAGATCAAGAAGTTCGTGCCGCGCGACTACTGGGAAGTACGCGCCGAGTTCGTCTGCGCCGCCGGCGTCTACGAAGGCCGCTGGCTGGACACGAATTTCAAGAAGGACGAGACGGACCCGGAGAAACGCGCCGAGCGCCTGTGGAGCAAGGCGGCCGCCGATTCCATCGCGCTGGCCTGCCGCGGCAAGCAGGGCAACGTCACGGAAGAATCGAAGCCGACCACGTCAATGGCGCCGGCCCTGTTCGACCTGACCAGCCTGCAGCGCGAGGCCAACGGCCGCTTCGGTTTCTCGGCCAAGAACACCCTGGGCCTGGCCCAGGCCCTGTACGAAAAGCACAAGGTGCTGACCTACCCCCGTACCGATTCGCGCCACCTGCCGGAAGACTACCTGCCCACCGTGCAGTCGACCCTGCAAGTGGTGAAGGAAAACCCGAACTATCACCAGTTCGCCAAGCAGATCCTGGACAAGGGCTGGGTCAAGCCGAACAAGCGCATCTTCGACAACACGAAGATCTCGGATCACTTCGCCATCATCCCCACCGGCATTGCGCCGAAGGGCTTGTCCGAGCCGGAGCAGAAGCTGTACGACCTCGTCACGCGCCGTTTCATGGCCGTGTTCTTCCCGCCGGCCGAGTTCCAGGTGACGACACGCTACACGGAAGTGTCGGGCCACCAGTTCAAGACCGAAGGCAAGGTGATGACGAACGCCGGCTGGCTGGCGATCTACGGCAAGGAAGCGCTGGGCGAGGACGACAAGGGCGGCGGCAACCTGGTGCCCGTGGCCAAGGGCGAGAAGGTGCACACGGAGCAGGTCAATGCCAACGGCCTCGTGACGAAGCCGCCCGCACGCTACACGGAAGCGACCTTGCTGTCGGCCATGGAAGGCGCGGGCAAGCTGGTCGACTCGGACGAGCTGCGCGACGCCATGGCCGGCAAGGGCCTGGGCACGCCAGCCACGCGGGCGGCCATCATCGAGGGCCTGCTGACGGAGAAATACCTGATCCGCGAAGGGCGCGAGCTGATTCCGACGGCCAAGGCGTCGCAGCTGATGACCTTGCTGCGGGGCCTCGGTGTCAACGAACTGACGGCGCCGGAGCTGACGGGCGAGTGGGAATACAAGCTGTCGCAAATGGAGAAGGGCAAGATTTCGCGCGAGGAATTCATGCGCGAGATCGCCCAGATGACGCAGATCATCGTCAAGCGCGCCAAGGAATACGACAACGACACGATCCCCGGCGAGTACGCCACGTTGCAGACGCCGTGCCCGAACTGCGCCGGCGTCGTCAAGGAAAACTACCGTCGCTTTGCCTGCACCAAGTGCGACTTCTCGATGGGCAAGACCCCGGGCAGCCGCCAGTTCGAGATCGCCGAAGTGGAAGAGCTGCTGACGAACCGCACCATCGGTCCGCTGCAAGGCTTCCGCTCGAAGATGGGCCGGCCGTTCGCCGCCATCCTGCGCATCGTGCGCGACGAGGACATCAATAACTTCAAGGTCGAATTCGACTTTGGCCAGAACGACGAAGGCGAGGACGGCGAAGGCGTCGACTTCACCGGCCAGACCCCGCTGGGACCGTGCCCGAAGTGCGCCGGCGGCGTCTACGAAATGGGCCTGGCCTATGTGTGCGAACACAGCATGGCCAAGCCGAAGACCTGCGACTTCCGCAGCGGCCGCATCATCCTGCAGCAGGAAATCCTGCCCGAGCAGATGGCAAAGTTGCTCAACGACGGCAAGACCGACCTGCTGCCCGGCTTCGTGTCGCAGCGCACGCGCCGGCCCTTCAAGGCCTTCCTCGTGCGCGGCAAGGACGGCAAGATCAGCTTCGAGTTCGAGCCGCGCAAGGAAAAACCGGGCGCCAAGCCGAAGGCCGCGGCCGTGATCGACGAAGCGGGTGCCGAGGCGGCCGAGGCCGTGACGAAGGTCGCAGCGAAGAAGGCACCGGCCAAGAAAGCCCCGGCCAAGAAGGCGGCGGCCAAGCCGGCCGCGAAGGCAGTGGCCAAGAAGGCGCCGGCGAAAAAAGCGGCGGTGAAAAAAGCCGCGGCGGTCGAGGAATAAAAACGCGAAATAAAAAACGCGAAATAAAAAAACGGGACTTCGGTCCCGTTTTTCTTATCAGCGCAAGTCGTTGGTGTCGAAGTACACGGTGCCGGCGATTGCCGACGGCGCCACGCCCAGCGCGTCGGCCAGCGCACGGGGGGAGGGTTGCTGCAAGGCCAGCTTGGGCACCGTTATCGACTGCGTGTCCGCGCCGGGCGTGGCGCGGTAGGCCACGATGTGGTCGAAGTCGGGCCGGCTGTCGATGGTCTTGACGAGGAAACGCTGGCGGCCCGTGCCCACCTGCATATAGCGTGCAGTGGCGCTTTCCACCGTCTCCGGCAGCAGGCGCCGGAACAGCAGCACCTTCTCGACGATTACCGTCACATCGCGGTACTGGGGCTTGCCGCCCTGTTCGAAATGGCCCTGCACGATGGTGGCGGTGAACTGGCGCACGGGCGCACCGGCGCCGGGGGCCAGGCGGTCCAGCTCGAATTTTTCCGGATCGACCGTCCACAAGGCCGGTTTGCCTTCCAGGCGGGCCCGCAGCAAGCCATCCAGTTTCGGGTCGAGCAGGCGCACTTGCAGCAGCACCTGGTAATCGTGGGGCGCATGGAACATCGGCAGGTGCGACGCATACATGCCGTCGCGGCCGCCAAACAGGGCCATGCCGTGGGTGCCGTACGTGGGGCCGGCGGCGTGGACCGGCAACATGGCAAGGGTGGAAAAGGCGGCGGTGGCCGCCAGCAGGGTGCGGCGAGAGGCCGAGAAGGCAGGTTTCATGCCGCGATAGTAAGTCCGTTGGTACTCCGAGGCAAGTGACTCCGACGGGCGCGCCGAAGTGTTGCGATGCGCCCGCGCCACAGCTGTAAATTTCCACCTGGCAACTAAAAGTATGTTAAACTCTGCCTCCCTTTTAGGCACTTCCCAGGTCCACGACGTTGACCTTCCTGACCATGAATAATCTGAAAATCGGCATCCGCCTTGCCGCAGGCTTCGGCCTGGTGTTGGCCCTGATGACCTTGATGACCGCCTTTGGCGTGTTCCACATGCAATCTGTCGGCGAAGCGACGCGCGAGCTGATGCACCAGCCGCTGGCCAAGGAACGTGCCATCGCCGACTGGTACCGGCTGATCCACACCAGCGTGCGCCGCACCACGGCCATCTCGAAAAGCAGCGACCCGTCGCTGGGGCCGTTCTTCGCCGAGGACACCGCCAATTCCACCCGCGAAGTCAATTCGCTGCAGAAACAGGTCGAGCCTCTGTTGCAGACGGCGGCCGAGAAGGAAACCTTCGAGCAGATCGTCGCCGCGCGCAAGCGCTACCTGGCGTCGCGCGACGGCATCGTGGCACTGAAGAAGGAGGGCAAGCTGGACGAAGCCAACGAGCTGCTGGTGAAATCCTTCCAGCCCGACGGCAAGGCCTACCTGGAGGCGCTGAACGCGCTGTTGCAACAGCAGCGCAATGCCATCGACGCCGAGGCCCGCCATATCGAGGACCTGTTCCAGGGCAATCGCCGCTTCATGATCGTCTCCGGCACCATCGTGCTGGCGCTGGGGGCGTTCTGCTCGTGGTGGCTGACGCGCGGCATCGTCGTGCCGCTGAACCGCGCCGTGGAGGTGGCCTGGTCGGTCGCCCAGAACGACTTGCGCAGCGATATCGACGTGACGTCGAAGGATGAAACCGGCCGCCTGCTGGCCGCGCTGAAGACCATGAACGACAACCTGGCGCGCATCGTCGGCCAGGTGCGCGGCGGCACCGAACATATCTCCAGCGCTTCCGGCGAAATCGCCGCAGGCAACCTGGACCTGTCGTCCCGCACGGAACAGCAGGCCAGCGCGCTGGAAGAAACGGCATCGTCGATGGAGGAACTGACGTCCACCGTGCGCCAGAATGCCGATAATGCGCGCCAGGCCAACCAGCTGGCCGTCAGCGCGTCGGAAGTGGCGGTGCGCGGCGGCGAAGTGGTGGGCCGCGTGGTCGAGACGATGGACTCGATCAACGATTCGGCGCGCAAGATCGTCGACATCATTTCCGTCATCGACGGTATCGCCTTCCAGACCAATATCCTGGCCCTGAACGCGGCGGTGGAAGCAGCCCGGGCCGGCGAACAGGGACGCGGCTTCGCCGTCGTCGCCAGCGAAGTGCGCAGCCTGGCCCAGCGTTCGGCCGCGGCCGCGAAGGAAATCAAGGTGCTGATCGGCGACTCGGTCGACAAGGTCGGCGCCGGCAGCAAGCTGGTCGAACAGGCCGGCACGACGATGACGGAAGTGGTGCAAAGCATCCATCGCGTTACCGACATCGTCGGCGAAATCACGACGGCCAGCCTGGAGCAGAGCGAAGGCATCGAACAGGTCAACCAGGCGATTGCCGACATGGACGGCGTCACGCAGCAGAACGCCGCGCTGGTGGAAGAAGCCGCCGCCGCCGCCGCGTCGCTGCGCGAGCAGGCTGCCGCGCTGGCCGAGGTGGTCAGCGTCTTCAAGCTGCGCGAAGGGCGGCTGGCGCTGCACTGATGTTGCTCCAAAAATGGGGACAGACCCCATTTTCCAGGCAACTTTCGCGCGCGAAACAGCGATAAAAAAGGCCGTCCCTCAGGACGGCCTTTTTCATCCAACACCCGCACTGCGGAGTTAGTCTTTCAAATCCGCCGGCACCTTGCCGCCATTGGCGGCCAGCTTGTTCATCACCTGCCGGTGCAGCCAGATATTCATCTTGGCCGAATCCCCCGTGTCGCCCGTGTAGTGCAGCTCAACCGCCAGTTCCTTGCGCGCTTGCAGGCTGCTGTCCAGGTCCAGCAGTTTCAGCAGGTCGACGATCGAGGTGCGCCAGTTCAGCGTTTCGCCGGCCGACTGGGCCTTCTGGTTCAGGATCGCTTCGACGTCCACTTCGACCAGCGCGGCCGGTGCGGCAGCGGGTGCGGCCTGCGCCGGTGCGGCGGCAGGGGCGGCCGGTGCGGCAGCAGCCGGTGCCGCCTGCGGTGCCGGCGCGGCCGGCTTGGCTTGCACGGCCGGGTGCGACGACGGGAAGATCTTGTGGAAGATATTGCTCAGGATACCCATGTGTAGCTCCTTGACGTTGGTGGAATCAGTTCTGGTGCGCTTGGGCGATCTTGCCCAGCACGATGGCCAGCGCGACACCGCCCAGGGCTTTCACCAGGGTCGGATGGTCCGCGTAGAAGTCGCCCATGCGGTCGACGATGCCGGGGTTGTGCTGCTCGGCCGTGGCCGCGATTTCCTGGGCCTGTTGCGGCGTGATCTGTTCGGCCTGTTCCGGCGTCACCTGCGGCTGGCCGTCCTGCTTGAACAGGTTGCCCACGCTGCCTGCCAGCGAGGCCAGCATGGCCGGGCTGACATTGGCCAGCAGCTGGTTCAGCATGCCGGCGCGCTGCGTCGGATCGCTGCGGCCGAACAGCTGGCCCACCAGTTGCGAGAACGGTGGGGTCTGGTCGGAACGGAGCGCTTCCGTCACGCCCTGGGCCAACGCGGGGCGGGGCGCCTGCTGCGCCACGTTGCCGAAGTCTTGTTCGGCGCGGGCCGGGTCGGCCGCGGCAGCACCGCCCAGGTACTGTTGTAACAAGTTACCGAGATCAAATCCCATAGCCAGCTCCTGTCTTCATCGGAAAACGCCAGCATGCCCCATGGGCCGTCCGGGGTCTGTTCGCGGCTTAACTGAATGTCACGATCCGGCGCCTCAACGGGGCGGCAGATCGACGGGGATCATATTGTCGTGCGGCTTGCGGTCGATCAGTTTGTTGTCCGGGTCGATGCCGGCCCGGGCCGGGCGGCCCGCCACGACCATCTTGTACGTCGTCTCGCGCCGGTCGATCAGCCTGCGTTCGCGTACCAGGCTCTTGCCGTCCTTGTCGTCGACGCCGATGTCGATCAGGTCGGCCAGCGGCACGTCCTTCTCGACGCCCAGGCCGTCGGCGCGCAGCTTGGCGGCGTGCACCGTCACTGTCACGTCGTAGCGGCCGTCCTTGCGGCGCTTGGCCGTGGCGGACAGGGCGCGGTTGTCGTACAGGACGATGGCGTTGAACAGGTCGTCGACCAGGTAGGCCTGCTCGCGCGGCACGACGGCACGCAGGCCCTCGACCAGTGCCGTCACGCTCGGATACGGCCCGGCGCTGAAGCCATATTGCTGCAGCAGGGCACGCAGCAGGCCGTTGATGCGTTGTTCGCCGACGATGTCCTGCAGCTGGTACATCGCCAGGCTGCCCTTGCGGTAGTGGATGTAGCCCTGGTCCTCGTTGTCGGCCAGCGGCAGCTCGCGGCGCGCTTCCATGGCGCGACCGTGCAGGTACATGTCCAGGTCGTAGCGCAGGAAGCGGCGCATGCGCTCCGGGCCGAAGGTCTTCTTCATCACCATCAGGGCCGAATACTCGGCCAGCGTTTCGGACAGCACCGTGGCACCGCGCGTATTGCCGCCCACCAGCTGGTGGCCCCACCACTGGTGCGCCACCTCGTGGGCCGTCACGTAGTACGGGTAGTCGATGTCCTTCGGATTCTTCTCGTCGACCTTGGCGATGAAGCCCATGCTCTCGGCGAAGGGCACCGTGTTCGGGTACGACTGGGCGTAGCGTTCGTAGCGGGGGAACTCCACCACGCGCAGGACCTTGTGCTGGTAGGGCCCGTAGTTGCGGCTGAAGTAGTCCAGGCCGTCCTTGACGCCGCGCGTGATGCGGTCCAGGTTGTATTCGTGGCCGGGGTGGTAGTACACCTCGATGCCGACGTCCTGCCACCAGTCGTGCCGCACCGCGTAGCGCGCCGACTGGAACGAATAGAAGTTCAGGATCGGCTTGTCCATCCGATAGTGGAAGTAGCGGCGGCTACCGTCCTTCCGGTCGCGCCATTCCTTCACCAAGGTGCCCGGCGCCACCGCCACCTGGTCTGCGCTGGTGCCGATCACGGCGTCGAAGGCGACCCAGTCGGCGTCGTTGCCCAGCACATTGTTGGCCAGGCCTTTCGGATCGTCGCGCGCCAGCTTGCGCTCCTGCGCCGGCAGCTTGTGCTTGCGGCGGTCGCGCGGGTCGGTCAGCTCGTTGTCGCGCTGGTAGCCGATATGGGGCAGCACGCCGTTGTTGAAGAAGGTGCCGTTCGCCACCACGGGCGTGTCGGCGCCCAGGCCGAGGATGCCCTTCGGCTCGTAGGCCAGTTCGAACGTCATCGGCAGCGCGGCGCCCGGCGCCAGCGGCGTGGCCAGCGCATAGCCGTGAAAGCCCGTCTCGCCGTCGTCCAGCACCGCGCGGGCCGGCACGCCGAAGCGCGGCTGCGCCATGACGGCATGCTTTTCCTGCGTGACGTAGATGGTGCCGATGGGCGTGCTGCCCCGGTTGACCAGCAGGTAGCGGCCCTTGACGACGAGGCGGCGCTGTTCCGGCATGATCTCCACGTTCAGCTTCACCTCCGTGATGCGCGGCTGCGCCACCAGGGCCAGGGCCTGGTATTTGCGTTCGTAGTCGGCGCGCTGCGCGCCCTGGCGGTAGGCCGTCTCGAATTCGTTGGCGATGTTCAGGTTGTAGAACAGGACCCCGCCCGCGCCCAGGAAGACCAGCAGGGCGCCGCCGAAGGTAGCCAGCACCGGCACCGTCAGTGCATGCCGGGCCAGGCGCCGGCGCGTCAGCCATTCCTCGCTGGCGCCGCGCGGCCAGAACACCAGCGTCAGCACGGCCAGCATCACGGCGCAGGCGCCCCAATAGACCTGGTACCAGCGCTCGCGCAGCAGGAAGTGGCCGAAGCCGTTCATGTCCGAGTAGACGATTTCGGGCGTGACGCCGTACATCAGCAGCGGGTGCTCCAGGCCCAGGCCCTTCAATGTGACGGTGCCCACGTAGTAGACGATCATCGTGAAGTAGCCGACGAACTTGTGCCCGGTCAGCACCTGCACGGCAATGGCCAGCACCGCCACCAGCGCGTAGGCCGGCAGTTCGATGGTGAACAGCTCCGTGAAGTACAAGGCCGGTTCCAGCTTGAAGTAACCGTGGAACAGCTGGATCGACACGCCGCACAGCATCACCACCAGCAGCAGCAGGGCCTGCAGGCCGATCAGCGCGAACAGCTTGGACAGCATCGGCAGCCAGCTCGGCACCGGCAGCGCGTCCAGCAGCAGCGCCATGCGGTGCTCCCGTTCGCGCCATACCAGCTCCCCGGCGTAGAACGTCGTGATGACCAGCATGAAGGGGGCGAACATGCGCTTGACCATGTCCAGCACGACGTACGTCAGCGGGTAGGTATTGGTGCCCCAGATCGAGCCCATGTCGAGGGCGCCGGCATACATCGTCAGCACGCCGGCCAGCACGATGACGAAAAAGTACACGTTCTTGGTCGTCTCGCGCAGGTTCAGCCACGTGAACTGGGCCAGCAGCAAGGCCAGGCTGCGGGCCTTGAAGTCGGGCGCCTCGGCCGTGCGCGCGGCCGTGGCGGTGATGCGCAGCGGCTCGTCGCTGTCGCCGCGCGCGGCATGGCCGACGTCAAGCGTGCCGATGAAGTGGAAGCGCCAGTAGCCCAATAGCAGCGCCACCAGCGAGAACGAGCACCAGATCGCGCGGTTGAGCAGATAGACGCCGTCCGGCAGCACCAGGCGCGTGTTGCGCTCGGCGATGGGCCAGTATTCCGTCAGGCGCAGCAGGGCGGCCGTGCCGAAGGGATCGATCAGCGCGGCCAGCATCTTGTAATCGAGGTCGCGCGCCAGGCTGGGCGCGACGATATAGCCGATCAGCATGACGACGCTGCTGACATACACGGGCAGCATGCGCCGCGTCAGCGCCGCCATCACGAAGAAGATGGCGCCGAAGATGAACAGGTTGGGCAGCAGCGTGACGAAGTAGGGCAGCAGGTAGGCCTGCAGGCCGGGTGGTCCAAGGCGCTCCGGATCGACCCCGGGCAGCCAGGTTCCGAACAGGTGGCCCAGCAGGATGCTGGAGAAGATTACGGCCAGCACCAGCCAGGCGCCGAGGAAGCGGCCGAACATGTACTGGTATTTGCGGATCGGCGCCGTGAAGAAGAACGGGTGCATCTCGTACTCGAAATCCTGCTGCACGGCGCGCCCCATCATGGCCGCCACGACCACGACGCCCAGGCAGCCCAGCGCGCTGGCCGTCAGCATGATGGCCAGTGGTGCGTTGATCAGCACGCGCCCGCCGAAGCTCACGGTGGCGTTCTTGAACACGCCGCCGGCCGCGCCCACCCACAGCATCGACAGGGCCAGGAACATCAGGAAGTAAACCCAGGTCGACAACAGGCGCAAGCGCTGGCGCGCTTCGAACAGGGCAATGGAGACGAGCGCGCTCATGTCAATCGCAGGCGTCGGCCACGTGGCGGCCCGCGATGGTGGCGAAGTAGACGTCTTCCAGGTCGCCGATGGCTTCCTCGAAGCCGTCGCCCGGGTCGTCGTCGCTGTAGGCGTGGATCAAGGTGCGGCCCGACAGCAGGCGGGTCGAGATGATGGTGTGGCGCTGCTGGAAGTAGGCCAGCTCCTTCTTGTCGACGAAGCGCGCCCAGATCTTGCAGCTGATGTCGTCGATCAGCTGCTGCGTGGCGCCCGTGACCAGCAGCTCGCCCTTGTTGATGATGGCCATGTTCGAACACAGGTCGGCCACGTCGCTGACGATGTGGGTCGACAGGATCACCGTGCGCTCCTCGCCGATATCGGACAGCAGGTTGTGGAAGCGCACCCGTTCCTGCGGGTCCAGGCCGGCGGTGGGCTCGTCGACAATGACGAGGCGCGGGTCGCCCAGCAGCGCCTGGGCAATGCCGAAGCGCTGGCGCATGCCGCCGGAGAAGGTGCCCAGGCGCTGGTGACGCACGTCGAACAGGTTGGTCTGCTGCAGCAGGCCGTCGACCACCTCGCGGCGCCGGCCCCGGTGCGACAGGCCCTTCAGCACGGCGAAGTGGTCCAGCATCTCGTAGGCCGTCACCTTCGGATAGACACCGAAGTCCTGCGGCAGGTAGCCCAGCAGGCGGCGTACTTCGTCCTTTTCGTCCAACACGTCCAGGTCGCCGAAGAACACGGACCCGGCATCGCATTCCTGCAAGGTGGCGAGGATGCGCATCAGCGTCGACTTGCCCGCGCCGTTCGGGCCGAGCAGGCCGAACATGCCGGACGGGATCGTCAGCGATATATTGTCCAGGGCCACCACGCCGTTGGCGTAGGTCTTGGACAGGTTGCGGATGCTTAATTCCATGCTCACTCCTGAAAACTGGGTGCGGCGCAGCATGGGGGCGCCGCCTGGGCTGCGGTCCATGCCATCTTCACATGACGGCATTGTATTGAATCGGCGACACATCGGTTGCCGCGTTGCGACAGGGTGCGCTTTCGCCGCGCCAGAGTGTGAAATCGGGGGAACGGAACGGGCGCCCGCCGGCATCGCTGGCGGCAGGTCGGGAAAGTGTACAGAGTAACAAGCTCGACCGTAGGGCGCAAGGCGCAAAAATGCGTGGGCTTGCGCTATAGTGCTGCCCATGAGCCAGGAAAATCCCAAACTCGACACTGCGCTGCAGGAAAACGTCCTGGCGGTGACCCGCTGCGGGCTGACGACGAAGGAAGCCACGGGCTTCTTCCGCGTCGCGCTGGGCCTGTGCTACCTGGCCAGCCTGATGACGAAGGAAGCGCTCGACTTCAAGAAGCTGGACAAGGAATACAACCGCTTCATCTACCGCGCCATCGGGCCCGGTCACAGCATCACCAGCATCCTGCAGTACATGAGCGGCGAAGGCGTCGTCAAGGTGCTCGATTCGGACCGCTTCATGCGCGCCTTCGGCGACTACTGCCCCCACGTGCCGCTCGAATCGATTCCTTTTCTCCTCGGGCTGAACCTGGGCGTGGCGAAGGACTTCTCCGGCCTGGACGTGCGCGGCCCCGTGGCGGACTGGATCGAACGCCAGCGCCTGCTGCGCGAAGAGCAGGAAAGTCAGGGCAGCCAGGACAGCCCGCATAGCCAATAGGGCCGGGCGCCATGCGGCGCGCAGTTGGCTTGGCGCCGTGCGGCGCCGGAGCGGCCCCGCGCTTATAATGATGCCTTCCGCATAAGCTGGACAAAATGCCATGAGCGCCAAATATCATACCCCCCTGGACCGTTTCATCTGCAGCGCCGACAAGGCCCTGCGCGTCATCTCCGGCGTGGCCGCCGCCTCGCGCCCGACGCCGGCCGTGCATGTCGACGATGCCCACCTGACGGACGAAGAGCGCAAGCACAGCGCGGGCCTGATCCGGGTCGACCACGTGGGTGAAGTGATGGCGCAGGCCCTGTACAACGCCCAGGCCCGTTTCGCCAAGAGCGACGCGCTGCGCGACCAGTTCGAAAAGGCCAGCCGCGAGGAAGAAGACCACCTGGCCTGGACCGCCCAGCGCCTGAAGGAACTCAACTCGCGCACCAGCGTGCTCTCGCCCCTGTTCTACGCGGGCGCCTACGCGCTCGGCACCGTTGCGGCGCGCATGGGCGACCAGCACAGCCTGGGCTTCGTCGTCGAGACCGAGCGCCAGGTGGAGAAGCACCTGGAGTCGCACCTGCAGGACCTGCCGGCCGGCGACGCCAAGTCGCGCGCCATCGTCGACCAGATGCGCGTCGACGAAATCGCCCACGGCAAGGCCGCCCAGGACGCCGGCGCCGCCCAGACCCCGCTGCCCGTGCGCGTGGCGATGACGGCGATGTCGAAGCTGATGACGGGGACGGCCTACTACATCTGAGCCGCGCCGACCCGCGCTGCCCGCGCGCTGCGGCAACCCTGCCTAGCGCCATGAAATGCGTTCCCGGCATATGATGACAAAAAATCAGCTAACGGGAGTACATCATGCGGTGGGAAGGCAATCGGCAAAGCGATAACGTGGAGGACCGCCGGGGCGATGGCGGCGGTGGGGGCGGAGGCGGCGGCTTCAGCATCGGTGGCGGCAAGCTCGGTATCGGCGGCGTCGTCGTCGCGCTGGTGCTGTCGTATGTGTTCGGCGTCAGCCCGACGGCGATGCTGGGCATGGTGAACGGCGGCGCGCCCGTGCAGCAGCAGGCGCCCACGCGCCAGGCCGGCCCGGACGATCGCGCCAAGGACTTCGTCCAGACCGTGCTGGCCGATACGGAAGACGTGTGGGGCGCGCTGTTCCAGCAGCAGGGCGAGACCTACGTCAAGCCGACGGTGGTGCTGTTCTCAGGCCGCACGCAGACTGCCTGCGGCACCGGCCAGTCGGCCACGGGCCCGTTCTACTGCCCGCCGGACCAGAAGGTCTACATCGACCTGGAATTCTTCGACCTGATGCAGCAGCGCTTCCACGTGGCCGGCGAATTCGCCCAGGCCTACGTGCTCGCGCACGAAGTGGGCCACCACGTGCAGAACCTGATGGGGCTATCGGACAAGGTGCACAGCGCGCAGCAGCGCCTGGGCGAGGCCGAGGGCAATGCGCTGTCCGTGAAGCTTGAACTGCAGGCCGACTGCTTCGCCGGCGTGTGGGCCTTCCACGCCAACCAGTCGCGCAAGATCCTGGAGCAGGGCGATATCGAAACGGCGCTGGCCGCGGCCACCGCCATCGGCGACGACGCCCTGCAACGCCAGTCGCAGGGTCACGTCGTGCCGGACTCGTTCACGCACGGCACCTCGGCCCAGCGCGTGCGCTGGTTCCGGCGCGGCATCGACAGCGGCGAGATCGCCCAGTGCGATACCTTCAAGGCGCGCCAGCTGTAAGCACTTCGGCCTAGACCGCCACGATCTCCACGCTGTGCGTGATCTCGGCCGTCTTGGCCAGCATGATGCTGGCCGAGCAGTACTTGTCGTGCGACAGGCTGACGGCCCGTTCCACCGCTTCCGGCTTCAAATCCTTGCCGGTGACGACGAAGTGGAAATTGATCTTCGTGAAGATCTTCGGGTCGGTCTCGGCCCGCTCCGCCTGCAGCGTGACGTCGCAGCCGCGCACGTCGGCCCGGCCGCGCTTGAGGATCAGTACGACGTCATACGCCGTGCAGCCGCCCGTGCCCAGCAGGACCATCTCCATCGGGCGCGGGGCCAGGTTATGGCCGCCGCCTTCGGGCGCGCCGTCCATCACGACCATATGGCCCGAACCCGTCTGCGCGCGAAAACTCATGCCCGACGGGCCGTTCCAGCTCACTTTCACTTCCATTGCGATTCTCCGAAATCGGTTATTGACGTTGCTGCATTGTAGAACAGCCGTCAGATTCCCATCAGGTAGCGGTCGCTGCGCAGCCGCCGCTCCGTGAAGGCCAGGCACAACAGCGCCAGCAGCAGGCTGCCGCCGAAGGTCAGCACGAAGGCCAGCGGGCCCGGCGACTGGCCCTGCGCCAGCTCGCGCAACAGGGTCTGGTGCGACAGCACCGGCACCAGGTACATCCACGTGGCCGTGTTCAGGTTCATCATCGGCACGACGATGACGGGCACCATCGGGATCATGATGGCGAAGCTGGCCGTGGTCTGCGCTTCCTTGAACGTCCTGGCGTTGATGGCCAGCGCGATCTCCATCGCCGCCGCGAACAGGGGCAGCGACAGGGACGTCAGCAGCAGCCACGCGAGGTCGAGCCAGGACAAGCGCCAGGACATGCCGATTTCCTCCAGCGGCAGCCATTTCAGCACGCCGTGGGCGATCAGCAGCTCCAGCGTCAGCCCGGCCACGGACAGGAAGGAAGCGGCCAGCCATTTGCCGGCGACCAGGTCGAGGGGCCGGGCCGGCTGCGCCAGCAGCACTTCCAGCGAACGCCGTTCGCGCTCGCCGGCCGTGCTGTCGACGGCGGTGCTGAGGCAGAAGAAGAAGGCCGGGATGAAGAACATGCCCAGCATCGTGCCGATCACCTGGGCCGAACGCGATGCGCTGCTGCCGGTATCGTACTTCTGCAGCTGCACGGGGAAGAGGGTGGCCGGCGAGACGCCGTGGGCCAGCAGGCGCGCGCTGGCGATGGCGTTGCCGTAATGGCGCAGCACCTGCTCGACGTCGCCCACCTTGTAGCCCGAATCGGCGGCCGAATCGAACCACAGTTCCACCCGGGCGGGGAGCATGGCCCGGTAGTCGTCGCCATACGCGTCCGACAGGCGCAGCACGGCCGCCGTCTTCTTGGCGCGCAGCAGGGCGGTGATCTGCTCCTCCGTCATCGCGCCGGCCTCGGTGATGTTGACGTTCTTCTGCTTCAGCTGCGTCATCAACGTGGGGGCGCGCGCCGCGCCGATGACGGTCAGCTCGATGCCTTCCTTCTCCGGCGTCATGGCGCGGCTGATCTGCCGCTGCAGCACGCCGCCCACCATCAGTGGATACATCAGCACGAACAGCAGCATCAGGCCGAGCGCGCGCCGGTCGCGCAGGATCTCGCGCAGCTCCTTGGAGAACACCACGGCGACGGCGGAACGGCGGCTCATACGGCGATTCCTTCGTCGGTGCCGACCAGCTTGACGAAGGCGTCTTCCAGGCTGGCGATGCCGGTACGCTCGCACAGCGACTGTGGCGTGCCCTGGGCCACCGTGCGGCCGTTGGCGATGACGATGACGTCGTCGCAGGAATTCGTCACTTCCTGCATCACGTGGGTGGCCATGATGACGCAGCAGCCGTCGGCGCGCAGCGCGGCCAGCGCCTGCCGCAACGCGCGCGTGCTCATCACGTCCAGGCCCCGGCTCGGTTCGTCCAGCAGCAGGTTGCGCGGGCGGTGCAGCAAGGTGCGCGCCAGCGCCACCTTGATGCGCTGGCCCTGGGAGAAGCCCTTCGAGCGCCGTTCCAGGATGTCCTCCAGCGCCAGCAGCGCCGTCACTTCGTCGACGCGGCGCGCCAGGGTGGGCCGGTCCATGCCGTTCAATTCGCCGAAGTAATGCAGGTATTCGCGCGTCGTCAGTTTTTCGTACAGCCCGAACTGGTCGGTCAGGAAGCCGATGCTGCGCCGTACCGTCATCGGGTCGATGCCGGGGTCGATGCCGTCGACGGCGATGCGGCCGGCGTCGCGCCGCAGCAGGCCCACCAGCATGCGCAGCAGGGTGGTCTTGCCGGCGCCGTTCGGTCCCAGCAGGGCCGTGACGTGGCCGTCGCGCGCCGTGAAGGTGGCGCCGGCCAGGGCCTGCACCTTGCCGAAGTGTTTCGTGACGTCCTGTACTTCAATCATGGCAAGGTCGTTTCATGGTTGGGGGCCGGCGGCGTTGAGCTGGAAGGTGGGCGCGGGAATCTCGTCGAGGCAGGCGCCGGCGACGGGCCGCGTGGGGAAATCGAGGAACTCGCGCAGCAGGCGCGGCGCGCAGCCCAGCGGCGAGACGATATGGCCGCCGTTCTTCACCACCAGGTGCTGCGCCGCCCGCATGGCTTTCCCCGCCTCGGCGGCGCGGCGCGGCGGCGTCACGGGGTCCTGCGCGCCGGACAGCATCAGCACGGGCGCGGCGATCATGGCGGGTGCCGGATAGCTCACGGGCTTGACCTTGATGGCGGGGCACAGGGCGGCCAGCTGCGTCGCCACAGGCGTGCCGAGGAAGGAGCCGCGCGTGTCGGCCGCGAGCAGCTCCTGTGTCAGGCGCGGGAAATCCTCGGCGCACACGACGGCCAGGTACAGGGGGCCGGACATGCTGCCGTCGGCGGAAAAATCGGCATCGCGGTTGCTGCGGGCGACGAACGGCTCCCAGCGGCCCTGCCAGGCGCTGTGGATCAGGAAGGGCAGGCTGCGTGCGTCGGCCTGGGCATACAGCACGCGGTGCACGGTGGCGGCGAAGCGGCGGCTGCTGATCTGCACCGGGCGCACCTGGGCCGTGCGCGGATCGGCCATCTGCAGCGTCAATGGTCCCTTGGCCAGCTTGTCGGCCAGGCTGGCGAACTCGCCGCGCAGGCCCGGGAAGGCTTTCGCGCAGGCCGCTTCCTTCTCGCACTGGCGGAACGTCGTCTCCAGCGCCGCCTGGGCATCGCGCCCGCCGGCGGGAATCACCTGGTCCGGCGCCGCCACGCCGTCGAGCACGAGCGCGCGCACGCTGCCCGGGAACAGGCGCGCATAGTGCTGGCCCAGGCGGGTGCCGTAGGAGCCGCCCCACACGTTCACCTGCCGGTAACCGAGCGCCTGGCGCACGCGTTCGATATCGCGTGCGGCCGCGTCGGTGGTGTATTGGTCGTACGGCGCGCCGATGCTGGCGATGCAGCGCAGCGTTTCGGCATCCACCTGTTCTTCCGTCATCGTGTCGATGTCCGGCGGCGACTTGCAATCGAGCTTGCCGGACAGGCCCGTGCCGCGCTGGTCGATCAGCACGATGTCGCGGGTGGCGCGCACGCGACGGAAGGCTGCGTCCAGCATCGGCAGGATATCGCTGCCGGCCTGGCCCGGGCCGCCGGCCAGCACGAACAGGGGATCTTGCCGCGCCGCCTCGCGGTAGGCCGGCGCCACGGTGACGTGGATGGCCATGGTCTTGCCGGGCTGGCGGTAATCCAGCGGCACCGTCACCTTCACGCAGCGCAGCGCTTCCTCGGCGCCGGGCAGGTGGCAGGTGCGGCCGGCGGGCGCGGCGGCGGCAGCGAGCGGGGCCAGGGCGGCGGCGGCCAGCAGGCAGACCAGGTAGTCACGAACGTTCACGCGGCGCTTTCTACGATATCGACCGGGCAATACTAGCCGGCGCTTGCCGTTCTGGCAACGGCCGCGAGCGCTCGAAAGTCGTTCAGGTCGGGGTTGACCGGCGGTAGCACGGGGCGCTATAATCGCCAGCTTTCCGTTCGCTCAGGAAAGTCAACAACAAGGCTGCGTCCGCTGCATTACCGGGGCGGAACCACCATTTGAGCGTTTTTTTATATTCATTAGGAAGTCAAACATGAAAACTTTTTCCGCTAAGGGCCATGAAGTCCAGCGCGACTGGTTCGTGATTGACGCGACGGACAAAGTCCTCGGCCGTGTTGCCAGCGAAGTGGCACGCCGACTGCGCGGCAAGCATAAGCCAGAATTTACCCCTCACGTCGACACGGGCGATTTCATCGTCGTCATCAATGCAGGCAAACTGCGCGTGACCGGTACCAAAGCCACCGAGAAGACGTACTACCGTCACTCTGGCTACCCAGGCGGCATCTACGAGACCAACTTCCTGAAAATGCAACAGCGTTTCCCAGGCCGTGCTCTGGAAAAGGCCGTCAAAGGCATGCTGCCAAAAGGCCCACTGGGCTACGCAATGATCAAGAAGCTGAAAGTGTACGCCGAAGGTTCGCACCCGCACGCTGCCCAGCAACCTAAAGCACTCGAATTCTAAGGAACTGACATGATCGGTAACTACAACTACGGCACCGGCCGTCGCAAGAGTGCGGTAGCTCGCGTGTTCATCAAGGTCGGCACCGGCCAGATCATCGTGAACGGCAAGCCAGCGTCGGAATACTTCTCCCGCGAAACCGGCCTGATGGTGATCCGTCAGCCGCTGGAACTGACCGGCAACGTCGAGCGTTTCGACATCAAGGTCAACGTGCATGGCGGCGGCGAGTCCGGCCAGGCAGGTGCAGTGCGCCACGGTATCACCCGTGCACTGATCGACTACGATGCAGCCCTGAAGCCAGATCTGGCGAAAGCCGGCTTCGTCACCCGCGATGCGCGTGAAGTCGAGCGTAAAAAAGTCGGTCTGCGCAAGGCACGTCGCGCAAAGCAGTTCTCGAAGCGTTAATCGCGTTTCCCTTCAGCCTGGTTCGCCGGGCTGGACTCGAAAGCCGTCGGTGTATCCGGCGGCTTTTTGCATTCTGGATAGGGTAAAACGCCTGTCACCCAACACTGCTAGAATTCGCCTTCATCCACCCCATTTTTTTGCAAGGAAACCAGAACATGATCAAAGTTGGCATCGTCGGCGGCACCGGCTACACCGGCGTCGAACTGCTGCGCTTGTTGGCCGTCCATCCCCAGGTGCAGCTGACGGCCATCACGTCGCGCAAGGAAGACGGCCTGCCGGTGGCGGACATGTATCCTTCCCTGCGCGGCCGTGTCGATATCGCGTTCTCGGCGCCGGACAAGGCCGACCTGACGCAATGCGACGTGGTGTTCTTCGCTACCCCGCACGGCGTGGCGATGGCGCAGGCGCCCGAGCTGCTGGCCAAGGGCGTCAAGGTGATCGACCTGGCGGCGGATTTCCGCATCAAGGACCGCGCCGTGTTCGAGAAGACGTACAAGATCGACCACACGGCGCCGGAGCTGCTGGAGCAGGCCGTGTACGGCCTGGTCGAGCTGAACCGTGAAGACGTCAAGGGTGCCACGCTGATCGCCAACCCGGGCTGCTATCCGACCACGATGCAGCTGGGCTTCGCGCCGCTGCTGAAGGCCGGCGTCATCGATGCGGGCAACCTGATCGCCGACTGCAAGTCCGGCGTGTCCGGCGCGGGTCGCAAGGCCGAGATCGGCACCTTGTTCTCGGAAGCGAGCGACAGCTTCAAGGCCTACGGCGTGTCCGGCCACCGCCACACGCCGGAAACGACGGCCCAGCTGCAGCGCTTCACGGACGAGAAGGTGTCGCTGGTCTTCACGCCGCACCTGGTGCCGATGATCCGCGGCATGCACTCGACCCTGTACGCCAAGCTGACGAAGGACATCAGCAACGAAGCACTGCAGCAACTGTTCGAAGATGCGTACAAGGACGAGCGCTTCGTCGACGTGATGCCATTCGGCTCGCATCCGGAAACCCGCACGACGCGTGGCTCGAACATGCTGCGCCTGGCCGTGCACCGTCCGGACAACGGCAATACCGTCATCGTGCTGGTGGTGCAGGACAACCTCGTCAAGGGCGCGTCGGGCCAGGCCGTGCAGTGCATGAACCTGATGTTCGGCCTGGAAGAGCACCTGGGCCTGGACGTCATCGCGCTGCTGCCCTGAGCTTATTTTCCCGGTTTTGTCGGGTTGGCATTGAACTGCGGCGAAAACGCCGCATGTTCCCGTCAGAAACGACGTGGGCCTGAGCGGCAGTCCGTGCAAAGGTCTATAATGGGCCAACGATTTTTAGTAGGAGTTCCAAATGAATGCAGTAGCCGAAGCACAAGACGTCATCCCGTCGCCGATCATCTTCACGGACAGCGCCGCTGACAAGGTGGCCCAGCTGATCGAGGAAGAAGGCAATCCGGACCTGAAGCTGCGCGTGTTCGTGCAAGGCGGCGGCTGTTCCGGTTTCCAGTACGGCTTCACCTTCGACGAGATCGTCAACGAGGACGACACGACGATGGTCAAGAACGGCGTCCAGCTGTTGATCGATTCGATGAGCTACCAGTACCTGGTGGGCGCGGAAATCGACTACAAGGACGACCTGGAAGGCGCGCAGTTCGTCATCAAGAACCCATCGGCCACGTCGACCTGCGGCTGCGGTTCGTCGTTCTCCGTCTAAGCAGCACCCGCTTCATGTAACGGCGGCCAGCGCAAGCTGGCCGCCGTTTGTCGTTTACGCACGATGATTCCCGACGCTCGCCGGGCTGCGCTGTGCGAATTCGGTGTCAATTCGGTGTCAGACACCGAATTCGACGCGCGGTATTGCTCGAAAACCGGTCGGTCCGCCGCAGCGGTCTGACACCGGTTTTGCGGCAACAACCATTTGAAGCATGCAATTTCAAGATTTGGATGGCTGGATCAGGTGTCTGACACCGAATTCGACACGCCGTGGATTTAGATGTCTGACACCGAATTCGACGCAACTTCGGTCAGAGGCGAACTGTTTTCAGGCGGCAGCGAGCTGGGCGTTGGCGGCCAGGCGGGCTTCCAGGCGTTCCCACAGGCGGTCGTGGAAGGGCAGGGCGATCACGTTCAGGACCGGTTCCAGCACGGCCACGAGGCCGCCCAGGGCCAGCGAGCCGGTGGCCCAGTACATGACCGCCACGGCGATGACGAAGTGGAACAGGGTCTGGCTGACCTTTTCACAGGCCAGCAGGGCCTGGGCATAGGCTGCGGAACGGGCCCGCAGGCGTTGCCAGAAGCCTTCGTGCAACGGCAACAGCGCGACGTTGATGACAGGCTCCAGGATCGCCGCAAGGCCGCCGAAGGCCGCCGAGCCCGTCACAAGGTACATCAGGCTGAAGGCTATGGCCATGTGCGTGCCGACCTGGCTGATTTTTTTCGCTGCGACGATCATTTTGCTGCCTCTTCAGTGGATACCGTTGAGACAGATGATAACGATTCTCGTTTAACTTTGTAAGTTAATTGTTCTCAACGGTGTGATAGGAAAAATCTATTGAAAAAGTCGCGTCAACGTGTCGATTGACGGGCTCGTCCACCGTCGTCAAGGCAAGGGGCGCAACCGCGCCCATCAATTGGAGAACACCATGAACGCCGACACCGTGAAAGGACCTGCATCCTATTTCCCTTCGATCGAAAAGAAACACGGCCAGCCCGTGAGCCATTGGCTGACGCTGCTGGAACAGCGCGGGGCGGCCAGGCATATGGAACTGGTCGGCTGGCTCAAGAGCGAACACGGCCTGGGCCACGGGCACGCCAATGCCCTGGTGGCACATCACCTGGCGGGCAAGAAGGCTTGAGCGCAGCAGGATTGAGCATCAGCGGGGATGCAGGGCCCCCAGCACGCGCAAGCCCTTTGCCCCCGTCACGGAAGGCAGGTTGCCCGGCTCGCGGGCGTCGAAGCGGAACGCGAGCCAGGCCCAGCACAGCGCTTCCATTTGCTCGGGCACGACGCCCAGCGCGGCTGTCGTCTCCACCGTGACCTGCTTGCCCAGCTCATCGGCCAACATCGCCTTCAGCGTGCCGTTGTAGGCGCCGCCGCCGCAGAGGTAGACGATGTCCGTACCCTCGGCGTATTGCTTGATGGCGTTGGCCAGGGTCACGGCCGTCAGCCGCGTCAGGGTCGCCATCACGTCCTGCGGTGCGGCGCTCCCGTGGGCCGCCAGGTGGCGCTGCAGCCATTCCTGGTGGAACAGGTCACGGCCCGTGCTCTTCGGCACGGGAGCGGCGAAATAGGGTTCCAGCAGCATCGATGACAGCAGGCCCGGTATGACGTGGCCGCCGGCCGCCCAGGCGCCGCCGGTGTCGTACGCCTGGCCCAGGTGCTGGCCGATCCAAGAGTCCATCAGCACATTGCCGGGGCCCGTGTCGAAGCCGGTGACGTGTCCGTCCGGATGCAGCACGCTGATATTGGCGATGCCGCCGATATTGGCCAGCACGCGCGTGCTGCCTTGTTGCCCGAACAGGGCATGATGCGCGGCGGGCACCAGCGGCGCGCCCTGGCCGCCCGCCGCCACGTCGCGCGAACGGAAGTCGGCGATGACGTCGATGCCCGACAGCTCCGCCAGCAGCGACGCATCCAGCGTCTGCCACGTAAAACCCAGCTCGGGGCGATGGCGGATGGTCTGGCCATGGGCGCCGACGGCGCGCACGTCGGCCGGCTTCATTTCCGTTTTCGCCAGCACCTGGGCGATGCAGTCGGCATAAGCCACTGCAACCTGCCGGGCCGCCAGCGCTTCACGCTCCAGCTCGTTCGGCGTGGCCGCCTGCAGCGCCATCAGCTCTTCGCGCAGCGCGGCCGGGTAGGGCACGTGCGCGGCCGACATGGTGCGCGCGGCACCGGCCCAGAAGTCGACGAGGACGCCGTCCACTCCGTCCAGGCTGGTGCCCGACATCAGTCCGATAAACAAGCTCATGGAAGTTCCGCTGAAAAGGTCAGGGCCCTATTGTGCCCGATTTACAGCGATGTCAGCCATAGTGTTAAACAGCTAACGGAAGGCGGCGTGGCGCCGCAATATGATGGAATCACAGTGAGGGAGGACGGAAAAACGGCGCCTCGCGGCGCCGTCTTTCTCCAGCCGAAAAGGCCTGATTACTTCAGCGCGAGCGCGCGGTTGGACTCTTCCGGACGCAGCAGGGCAAAGCGGTGGATCATGTCGCCGGCCACCGTCTTGAAGCGCGCTTTTTCAGCGGCCGTCATCGGGGCCTGGGCAATCACGTTCAGCTTGTTCGGATCGAGGGACTGGCCGCCCACGCGGAACTCATAGTGCAAGTGCGCGCCGGTGGACCAGCCGGTCGAGCCGACATAGCCGATCAGGTCGCCCTGGCTGACCTTCTGGCCCTTGCGCAGGCCCGAGGCGAAGCCGCTCATGTGTGCATAGGCCGTGCTGTAGTTGTTCCAGTGCTTCAGGACCACCACATTGCCGTAGCCATTCTGGGTACCGGCGAAATCGACGACGCCATCGCCAGCGGCGCGAATCGGCGTGCCCGTCGGTGCGGCGAAATCGATCCCCTTGTGTGCTTTCCAGTTGCCCGAGATCGGGTGCACGCGCATCGAGAAGCCCGACGAGATACGGGTGAACTCCAGCGGCGACTTCAGGAAGGCCTTCTTCAGCGCCTTGCCGTCGAAGCTGTAGTACCCGCCGCCCTGCTTGCTGGACGGATCTTCGAACCACACGGACTGGTACGTCGTGCCGCGGTTGGTGAACTCGCCGGCCAGGATGCGTCCCGCCTTGACGAACTCGCCATCCTGCCAGAATGTCTCGTAGACAACGTTGAACTTGTCGCCACGCTTCAGGTCGGAGCGGAAGTCGATATTGGTCGAGAACATTTCCACGATCTGGCGCACCACCGTGTCCGGCAGGCGGGTACCATCCGCATCGGAGTCGGTGGCCGCGAACAGGGTCGTGGTGATGTCGCGTGCGTGCATCTCGACGCGGCGCTCCAGCTTGACCGGCGCTTCCTCGGCAACGAAGCCCTCGCCCTTGCGCTGAACGGAAATATTCTTGACGGGCATGTCCGTGCTGTCCACCACGCTTGCGCGCAGCCACAGCAGGTTGCCTTCGTCGTCCGTCTGGGCCTGGACGCGCTTGCCGGTCTTCAGTTGCATGACGGCTTTGGCGACCTTGTCCTTCTTGATGAAGGTCTCGGCGGCTTCGTCCTCGACACCCAGGCGCTGCAGCAGCGTGGCCAGCGTATCGCCGGCGCGGATGCGCTCTTCATGCACGTATTTCTGGGAGTCTTCGGCCACGTCGATGGCGGCGATTTGGGAGGAGAGGTTCGGGGCGGCGATGTTCTGCGAGATCGTCGTTACCGGCAGGTCGCTGGCATCGGGGGCGAGCGGCGCAACACCGGCCGCACCGAAGGTGCACACGGCCAATGCCAGCGCGGACGCGCGAACGATGCGAGTCTTGCGGGTCGAACCTAGCAATTGATACAAGCGCGAGCTTGTGAACTTGTTTATATGGTTCATGCAATCAGTTAAAATTTGCCGCTTGAACTTGATGGATTTTTGCTCTTTTATTTTGTTGTTGATTTAATTCGTTTTCATCGGGCAAGATTGATGGGATCGGGAATTATAGCAAAGTCCTGCGCCACGCCAACACTTTAAGAAAATTTCGCTACAGATGGATACACACCCGGATACCAAGACCGCGTCGCAAAAGCCTGCCGCCGCACCACTTCTTCCCCTCAGCGACGCCGTCCAGGAAGCCCTTGCCATCGCCAAGCGCGGCACTGACGAACTGCTGATCGAAAGCGAATTCGCCCAGAAACTGGCCCGCTCGGAACAGACCGGCGTGCCACTGCGCATCAAGCTGGGCCTGGACCCAACGGCCCCGGACCTGCACCTGGGTCACACCGTGGTACTGAACAAGATGCGCCAGCTGCAGAACCTGGGCCACCAGGTGATCTTCCTGATCGGCGACTTCACGTCGATGATTGGCGACCCTTCCGGCCGCAACGCCACGCGCCCGCCGCTGACGCGCGAACAGATCGAACTGAACGCCCAGACCTACTTCAAGCAGGCCTCGCTGGTGCTGGACCCGACCAAAACGGAAATACGCTACAACTCCGAGTGGTGCGATGCGCTGGGTGCGCGCGGCATGATCCAGCTCGCTTCCCGCTACACCGTGGCGCGCATGATGGAGCGCGACGATTTTTCCAAGCGCTTCAAGAGTGGGACACCGATCTCTGTCCATGAGTTCCTGTATCCGCTGATGCAGGGCTACGATTCCGTCGCGTTGAAGTCGGACCTGGAGCTGGGCGGCACGGACCAGAAGTTCAACCTGCTGGTGGGCCGTGAACTGCAGAAAGACTGGAACCAGGAACCCCAGTGCATCCTGACGATGCCGCTGCTCGAAGGCCTGGACGGCGTCGAGAAGATGTCGAAGTCGAAGAACAACTACATCGCCATCACGGAACCGGCCAACACGATGTTCGCCAAGGTGATGAGCATTTCCGACACGATGATGTGGCGCTACTACGAGCTGCTGTCGTGGCGCTCGCTGGCCGAAGTGGCCGACCTGAAGAAGGCCATCGAGCAGGGCGCCAACCCGCGCGACGCGAAAGTGGCGGTCGCCCAGGAAATCGTGGCGCGCTTCCACTCGCAGCAGGCGGCCGAGGACGCGCTGGCCGACTTCGTCAACCGTTCCAAGGGCGGCATCCCGGACGATATCCCCGAGCTGTCCGTCACGGGCGCGCCGCTGGGCCTGGCCCAGCTGCTCAAGCAAACCGGGCTGTGCGCCTCGACGTCGGAAGCCATGCGCATGATCGACCAGGGCGGCGTACGCATCGACGGCACCGTCATCAGCGACAAGGCTTTGAAAGCGGAAGCGGGCACCTTCGTGCTGCAAGTGGGCAAGCGCAAGTTCGCCCGCGTCACCCTGGCATGATCGGGCTGCTGCAACGGGTCACCGCGGCCCAGGTCGTGGTCGACCGGGCCGTTGTCGGCGCCATCGACGGCGGCCTGATGGTGCTGGTCTGCGCCGAGCGAGGCGACAGCGAACGGGAAGCGGACGCGCTGTTGACGAAGCTGCTGTCCTACCGCGTCTTCGCCGACGACGCCGGCAAGATGAACCGCAGCGTCACGGACGTGGCCGGCGGCCTGCTGCTGGTGCCCCAGTTCACCTTGGCGGCCGACACCAGGTCCGGCACGCGGCCCTCGTTCACGCCGGCCGCGCCGCCGGACGAAGGCAAGCGCCTGTTCGATTACTTCGTGCGCCAGGCCGCCAGCCGCCATGCCACCGTCGCGACTGGCCGTTTCGGTGCCGACATGCAGGTTTCGCTGACAAACGACGGTCCAGTGACGTTCTGGCTGCAAACAAGTCCAAAGCAGGTATCATAAAAATAGCCGTACCGTGGCCTGGCGACCCTGCGCCGGCCACTCGGGCACGGCAGCAGCGGGAGAGACTATGAAAATCTGGAGCCACTCCTTCAAGGAGGGTAGTGCCATTCCTGGCGATAACGCGTTCGCGGTAGCAGACCCGGCGACCCACGTGCGGCTGGCGGGCAACCGCAATCCCCACCTGGCCTGGGACGATATCCCGGCCGGCACGGCCTCGCTGGTGCTGCTGTGCATCGACGGCGATGCCCCCACCGTCGGCACGGACGTCAACAAGGAAGGCCGGACCTTGCCGGTCGACTTGCCGCGCGGCGACTTCTATCACTGGGCGCTGGTCGATATCCCGGCGGACGTGTCGACCCTAG
>Ga0209913_1000138_pt1 | contig 75695 bp, 69 predicted proteins | sample PersoiDNA2013203_FD_185805 | JGI IMG/M metagenome (GOLD analysis project Ga0209913, IMG submission 185805) | Permafrost soil microbial communities from the Arctic, to analyse light accelerated degradation of dissolved organic matter (DOM) -... | ecosystem: Environmental > Terrestrial > Soil >...
AAACATGAAATAGCCGCTCAGGCCGTAGCCCAGCGTGCGCAGGCGCACTTGTCCGGCGCCGCGCGCTGGCGGTGGCAGATCGGGTATGCGCAGGGCCGGCGGCGCCATGAAGGCGGTAGCGACCAGGCTCAACACACCCATCGCCAGCCAGGCCCATTGCCAGCTATGGGCCACGCCATGGGCTTGGGCGGCGGCGATCGTCAAGGGCACCAGCCAGGCGGAGACGACAATGCCGATCCCGCTGCCGCCATAAAACAAGCCCAGCAAAAAGCCTGCCCGGTGCGGATGGAAGGCCGCCAATCGCGTCACCAGGATGCCGCCCGAGATAAAGATCAGCGCGCTGACGGCGCCGGCCACCACGCGCAGCAACAGCAACAGCGCGGTGTCGGTGACCAGGCCTGAGAGGAAAATGAACAAGGCGGTCGCCAGTGCGCCCCCGACCAATAATTTATGGGTGCCGAGACGGCGCGCCAAGGGCGGCGTTGCCAGTGCGCCCAGCAGATAGCCGAGCGCGTTGCCGGTGTTCATGCCGCCGGCAATCAGGTAGGGCCAGCCGAGATCGCTGCGCATCGGCGCCAGCAGCAAGGCATAGGAAAAGCGCGCCACGCCGAGCGCAATGGCGGTGCCCAGCGACAGCGCCAGCGCCGTCAGCAGCGGATGGCGGAGGATGAATTCAGGCGCAGAAGGGGTAGCGGCGGACGGCGCAAGCGGGGCGGGCATGGTGTTGTCTCTCGGGCATCGACGATAGGCCAGGCAGGCGCTCGTCTGGTTTTTTATGAAGCGCCGGGACGGTGAGGCAAGCTGAGCCGCGGCGTTGCTCAGAGTGTATCGGATTGTGCGCTTGTCGATGTGACGGCGCCATCGCCGCAAAGCTGCAGGCAGGCGTCGACCACCAGCGGGTCGAGGCGGCTGCCGCGCAGGCGCTGGATTTCCGTCAGCGCGGCAGCCATGCCCAGGCTCTTGCGATAGGGTCGGTCTTCCGCCATCGACTCGACGATATCGGCCACCGTGAGGATGCGCGACTCCAGCCGGATGTGTTCGCTGCGCAAGCCGCGCGGATATCCGGAACCGTCGAGGTATTCGTGATGCGCGTAGACGATGTCGGCTACCGGTAGTGTGAATGAGATGCGGCTCAAGACGTCGTAGCCGGCTTGCGCGTGCGTTTTGATCAGCGCGAATTCGGCCTCGCTGAGCTTGCCCGGTTTGTTGAGCACGGCCAGCGGAATACCGACCTTGCCGACGTCGTGCACCAGCGCCGCCAGGTGCAGCGCTTCACGTCGCGCAGCGTCGAGTTGCAAATGACGGCCAATGCGCAGCGCCAGCGTGGCGACGCGGCTTTCGTGCTGCGGCGTGTAATCGTCGATCAGGTTTTGCAGCGTCAGCAAGGCGTCGATGGCCTGGTGTTGTAGCGCGTGGAGGTGCGTCTTGGGAGCGAAGGTATCGTCTGATTCAGGCATGCAAAAAACAAAACGGCGTCGCGCGTAGCGGACAGGGTGCAGGAAAACATCATCGGGACCGGAGGGAATCGCAGGGAATTTAAAAGCGATTCGAGGGGATGCGAGATAATGACGACTGACTGAAGTTTATTCCTCTCTTGATGGCATGACAACCGACTTGACTCTTCCTACCCCGGCGTCGACAGCGATGGCCGTCTCCGCACTGCATACGCGCCGACGGCAAATCGCCATTCCGTTTTTCTTTTTCCTGCTCGGCCTGCTCTACGCCAGCTGGGCCGCTCGCATTCCATCGATACGCGACAATCTGCAACTGGACGCCGCCACGCTGAGCCTGGTGCTGCTGAGCGGCGGCATCGGCGCGGTCGGCTCGTTTCCGCTGGCGGCCTGGCTCAATGCGCACTATGGTGCACGTCGTACCGCGTGGTATGCGGGCCTCATGCTGTTGTTGTCGCTGCCGGCGATCGGTTGCGCACCGGGCCTGCCGGTGCTGATGTTGTTCAGCATGGTGTATGGGGCGGCGTCGAGTTGCTTTGACGTCGCCATCAATGCGCTCGGCGCGGAGGCCGAGAAGCAGGCCGGCCGCTCGATCATGTCCTTGTTGCATGCCTGGTTTTGCGTCGGCACGTTCAGCGGTGCCCTGTTGGGCAGCGCGGTGGCGTCGTTTGAGATCGCGCCACTGTGGCATTTCCTGGTGCTGAGCCTGCTGTCCTTGCTGCCGCTGCGCTGGGGATACAAGGCCTTGCCGAATGACCGCCCCGAGCCGAGCGCGGATAAAAAAATTTTTGCGATTCCGCACGGCCATCTGGTGGCGCTGGGCCTGATCGGCTTTTGCGGCGCCATCGTCGAGGGATCGATTGCCGATTGGAGCGGTCTCTACATGAAGGATCACATGCAGGCCGGTGACGGTGGCGCGCCGCTGGCCTATGCGGCATTCGCCGGCATGATGTTGCTGGCGCGCCTGGTCGGCGATCGCTTCAAGGAGCGCTGGGGTGCGCGCAAGATCGTCGCCTGCGGCGCTTTGCTGGGCAGCGTCGGGGTGTTCACTGCGGTGGCGGCACCGACGATTGCGCTGGCCATTATCGGCTTCGCGATCACCGGCATCGGCGTGGCGCTGGTGTTTCCGTTTGTGTTCAGCGCAGCCGGCCGGCATGGTGCGATTGCGCTGGCCGGCGTGGCCACGCTCAGTTACAGCGGTAGCCTGATCGGGCCGCCGGTGGTAGGTTTCCTGGCGCACGGCTTCGGCTTGCAGGCGGCGCTGTGCTTCATCGGCGTGTTATGCGTGGCGGTCGCGCTGGCCGCCAGCCGGGCGCAATGGCTGGAATGATTTGAAGAACCCGTTTCATAAAGAAACATGAGTGCGAGCGAGTCCTGTTTGGGATGGAGTGCAAGGCGCGAATCGGGGTCAAGACTGGACGTCTTGCCCCTGATTCGTCACGCAGCAATCCGCCCAAACAGGCCGCTCCCTCTGGGTTCTGCTCAGAAAAGACGGTGGCCGTGCGTTGTGCTCCTTGCGCGTGCCTCGGCACGCGACGCGTCGCACGCTTTGCCAGCGCCTTTTCTGAGCAGAATGCATCTCATGTTTCTTTATGAAACGGCTTCTAAGGAGAACTGACATGCAAGGATCTGTCCACCGAACCCTGGCCATCGTGGCGACGGCGCTGACACTGGCCGCCTGCGCGACGCCGTCGGCCTCGACCAAGTCTGACGGCGCCGGCTTGACCGGCTCGCTGTGGGAGCTGACCAACTGGTCCGGTCACGAGATTCCGCACGGCGACAACGGCGAGCCGGTGGTCCTCAATTTTCAGGACAACGGCAGCGAGGCCAGCGTCAGCGGTCGCGCCTGGTGCAACCGCTTCACCGCGCCCTATGTCTTGCGCGATGGCAGCCGCCTGACCATCGGCCATGCCGCCTCCACGCGCATGGCCTGCATGGGCAAGGCGATGGAATTCGAAGCGACCTTCCTCGACCAGTTGCAAGCGCTGGAGCGTTATCAAATCAAGGGCGCGACCTTGCAACTGTTCGCGGTCGACGGCACAGTCATGCGCTTGCAGGCGCGCGACAAAGTCGCTGCCGATAAGAGCCGCTGACAGAACAGCGCCGGCAGCGCTGCTTCTCCTTGCCGCCGGCATTTGGTTCGCGGCGCTACATCAGCCTTACACATCACCATCGGAACACGGAAAGAGAAAAATAAAATGCGCGACCTGGTTTTTTTGCCCGGCTTCATGTTGAATGCCGACTTGTGGGACGACATGCGTGGCGAGCTTGCCAGCCTGGGCAATCTGCATTTCGGCAACCTGGGGCTGGATGACTCCATCTCGGCGATGGCCGAGCGCGTCTTGTCGGATGCGCCCGAGAAGTTCGTGTTGTTCGGTTTTTCGATGGGTGGTTTCGTGGCTCAGGCGATCGTCCTGAAGGCGCCCGAACGGGTGCTTGGACTGGGTTTGCTGAACACCTCGTCGCGCCCGCAAAGCGAGAAGGAATCGGCCGCCACGCTGGCGCAAATCGCACTGGCGGAAAAGACGCCGTTCAAAGGCTTGACCTCGCGTGCGCTGGCGTCGTCGTTGCATCCCGATCGGGCCACGGATCAGGCTTTGTTGCAGCGCTTGCAGGCGATGGCGCTGGCCAACGGCAAGGACGTGTTCCTGCGCCAGCTATCGACGCTGCGCGACGGCAGCTACGCCGATCTGCACCGCATCGCTTGCCCGGCCTTGATCGTGGCCAGCGATGCCGATCGCCTGCGCACCGTCGAAGAGTCGGAAGAAATGGCGCAGCGCATCCCGGCGGCGCATTTTGAGATCGTGCGCGATTGCGGTCACATGACGCCGATGGAAAAACCGCAAGAATTGTTCCGCATCATCCGCGACTGGCTCACCGCGGCGCAGTTGTAATCTTGGACTTACATAACATCGCCCCGGCGTCGTTGTGCGACCGTACTGTCTTCGTCAGCACGCTCAGCCAGGACAGTTTTGCGGAATTCCCAAATTTGTTCGTACAATGGAATACGCCGCTCGCAAGCGGCGTATTTCGTTTCTCCGGCCTGCTTTGCAGGACATGCAAAGGCGCCGGTGCAGGCTTGGCCTCTCTTGATCTTCTGGCTATGCGGGTTGTATCGCGCTGCTGAAGTGCGTGCCGGTGTATATGCGGCTCAGTGCGATTTGTCGTACTTGTCGTAACTACCGTCGGCATTTTTGCGCGGCGCTTCGCTGGAACGTTTGCCGGCATCCTTGTTGATTTCGTCGAGGCCGCCGCTGCCGCGCAAATCGGTGTCCACCTGGCCTTCGCGGATGTCCTGGTAGGCGCGTCGCATTTCTTTCTGATCCACATCGCTGCGCTGGCTGTCGCCGGACTGGTCATGCTCATGCGGCAGACGCGCTTTGTTCTCCGGTTTTGGATGGCGGTCTTTTCTGGTGCGCAGAAAGCTGGTCATAAAATCCTCACGTGTATGGTGTCTGAGACCGTACGACATACAAGTGAGAAAGAAGTGCCGCTAGTTACAAAGTCATTTGCAAATAGCGGCGTTGTCCGACAGAAGCCGTCTGTCGGTGCGCCCTCTGCACGTGGCCAGCACGCACCCGGCATGGGCCGCAAAGCGGCCCGGGATCACAGCGCCAGGCGTTGTCGTGCGGCCGCGTACTCGTGTTCCAGGCGGCTCACCATCTCAGCTACCGTCGGCACGTCATCCATCAGGCCTACTGCCTGGCCGGCGCCCCAGATATCGCGCCAGGCCTTGGCCTTGGTGTCGCCGCCGGAGCCGAAATTCATCTTGGTCTTGTCGGCTTCGGGCAGATTGTCGGGATCGAGTCCGGCGTTGACGATGGACTGCTTCAGGTAATTACCGTGCACGCCGGTGAACAGGTTGGTGTAGACCACGTCGGCCGCGCTCGAGTCGACGATGGCCTGGCGGTATTGCTCGCTGACATTGGCTTCCTTGGTCGCCAGCCAGCGCGAACCGATGTAGGCCAGGTCGGCACCCATGGCTTGCGCCGACAGGATGGCGTCGCCGGTGGCAATCGCCCCGGACAGAATCAACGGACCGTTGAAGAACTTGCGCACCTCGCCCACCAGCGCAAATGGCGACAGCGCCCCGGCATGGCCGCCGGCGCCGGCCGCCACCAGGATCAGGCCGTCGACACCGGCTTCCAGCGCCTTTTGCGCATGGCGTATCGAGATCACATCGTGCAGCACGATGCCGCCATAGCTGTGGATGGCGTCCAGCATTTCCTTCGGCGGCGCGCGCAGGCTGGAGATGATGATGGGCACGCGATGTTTCACGCAGACTTCCACATCGTGGGCCAAGCGGTCATTCGATTGATGCACGATCTGGTTGACCGCGATCGGGCCGATGATGGCGTCGGGATGGGCTGCCTTGTAATCTGCCAGTTCTGTCTGCAATTGCGTCAGCCAGACATCGAGCTGCTCGACCGGACGCGCGTTGAGCGCAGGGAAGGAGCCGACGATGCCCGCCTTGCACTGGGCGGCCACCAGCTCGGGGCCACTGGCGATGAACATCGGCGAGGCAATCACGGGCAAACGGAGATGTTGCAGGACGGAAGGTATAGGCATGGCGGCGTCTCATCGTTGTAGGTAATCGGAAGATTATAGGATAAAAATATTACGACCGTGCTTTTTTGTGTTGTTGCATCAAATGATTTTTGAATTGGTTCCAGCTTTTAATTTTGTAAACATGTTATTTTTTCTACAAGCCAGCCGATAAAAGCATGAGACACCTGCATGGCACATGACTTGCGTGCGTCTCGGTAGCCCATTCAGGCTTAATACAAGGTGATCTTTCCGAGGGGGATATATGGATACCTTTCTGATCGTGGCCGCCATTGCCGGCGGCCTCATCGCAGCAGCAGCACTTCACAGCCGTCATCTGCATGCGCGCCTGAAACACGTGCGCACCCGCAGTCGCTACACGCAATAAACCCACAAAAATAACAGTTTCACTTCTCGTTCTTCTCCCGTATCGGCGCTGCCTATAGGCAGTGCCGCGATCTCTTGTTGCCGCATGCTTACGCATGTGCGGGAGGGGTCTTGCTGTTTTCAAAGGGAAACGGCGCGGGGCGACACCTCGGCGCCGGCTACTACATTCCTGACGTGGCGAGATGCACGGAGCGCCACGGGCATTTGTTGACCGTGCAGCGGGGGAATCCAAATGAAAAAATTGTTTACGCTCAAGAAAAGTTTCCTCTCTTTTTTTTGCATACTGGCGATCCTGGGTGCGTTCATGTTCATCGCGCTGTTGCACATCGCCGATGCCAGGCGCCGCCTGACTCGGGTTGCCGATTCGAAATACGTCTCCTATCAGCTCGCAGATGAGGTGCGCAAGAGTTCGGCCGCCTTCGTCATCGCGGTGCGCGGCTATGTGGCCACCGGCAATCCCGAGTACGAAAAAAAATATTGGGAAATCGCCGATGTCGGCATGGGTAAGAAGCCTCGTCCGGACGGTGTTACCGCGCCGCGGCTGGAGCTCATGAAACAGGCGGGCTTCACGGCGCAGGAACTGGCCAAGCTGGAACAGGCGCAAAACACCTCATTTACCCTCATCAAACGTGAAGAAGCGGCAATGTTTGCAATGAAGGGACTGTTCGACGACGGTACCGGCAAATTCACCAAAAAAGACGCACCCAACCCCACCATGGCGCGCGAGATGGTCTATGACAATGATTACGAAACGGAAGCCGCCAAAGTACAGTCGCTGGCGGGCGAGTTCATTACCATGCTCAATACGCGCAAGGACGCCGAGCTGGAGCAGGCGAAACGCGATGCCGACCGTGCGCAACTGATTACCAGATGCATGCTGGCGATCATGTTGCTGGTGTCCAGCAGTGTCTTGTACTTGTTGTATAAGTTGATCAAACAGCAATTGGAAAAAGGCTTGCACGTCGCGCAGCAATTGGCGACCGGCGATCTGAGGGTAACGCTGGAGCCTGAGCGCGATGATGAAATTGGCCGCCTGATGGTGGCCATCAATGGCATTGCACAGGGCCTGGCGAGCGTGGTCGGTAATGTTCGTAACGGCACTGAAACCATCCATGTCGCCTCGCGCGAAATCGCCACCGGCAATGCCGATCTGTCCAGCCGCACCGAAGCGCAGGCGTCCAGCCTTGAAGAAACCGCCAGCTCGATGGAAGAAATCACTTCCACCGTCAAGCAAAACGCCGATAACGCACGCCAGGCGAATTCGCTGGTGGCGTCGGCATCCGAGCTGGCCGTCAGGGGCGGCGAAGTGGTCGGAAAAGTGGTGCATACCATGGGCGCGATCAAGGAGAGTTCAGGCAAGATTGTCGACATCATCAGTGTGATTGACGGCATCGCCTTCCAGACCAATATCCTGGCGCTCAACGCGGCGGTGGAAGCGGCGCGCGCCGGCGAACAGGGGCGCGGCTTCGCGGTGGTGGCCGCCGAAGTGCGCAGCCTGGCGCAACGCTCGGCCAGCGCCGCCAAAGAGATCAAGCAACTGATCGGCGATTCGGTCGGTACGGTCGACGCCGGCGGCAAGCTGGTTGACGAAGCGGGCGCCACCATGAGCGAGATCGTGAGCTCGGTCAAGCACGTGGCCGACATCATGGGCGAGATTACCGCCGCCAGCCAAGAGCAGAGCGTCGGCATTGAAGAGGTCAATCGCGCGATCACACAAATGGATGAAATCACGCAGCAAAATGCCGCGCTGGTCGAGCAGGCCGCGGCAGCCGCGGAGAGCCTGCAGGAACAGGCCGATACGCTCACGCGCACGGTCAGCGTGTTCAAGCTGGCTGGCGAGCATCATGCCGGCATGCCGGCGCATACGCAGCTTTAGCTGCTCGCCGCGGGCATGAAAAACGGCATGGTCAGCGCGTGATCATGCCGTTTTGATTTCCTGCGAGAGGGGCGGACTAGCCTCTCTTCTTGGCGGCGATCGCATTCCCGGCGCGACTCACCGCCTTGCGTCCCAGATGTTCGGAAATGAATTGGCCGGCATCCACCACCAGATCCAGATCGACGCCGGTCTCGATGCTGAGGCCCTGCATCATGTACAGCACATCTTCCGACGCCACATTGCCGGTTGCTCCCTTGGCGTAAGGGCAGCCGCCGAGGCCGGCGACCGAGGAATGGTAAATCGTGATGCCGACTTCCAGGCTGGCGTAAATATTGGCCAGCGCCTGGCCGTAGGTATCGTGGAAATGGCCTGACAAACCGGCAATGTCGAATTCGCGGATAGCCGCCTGCATCACTGGCGCCACCTTATTCGGCGTGGCGACGCCGATGGTGTCGGCGATATCGATTTCGTCACAGCCAAGATCGCGGAAGCGGCCCACCACGTCCGACACCGATGCCAACGGCACCTCGCCCTGGTAAGGACAACCGAAAGCGCAGCTCACCGCCGCGCGCAAGCGGATCTGGTGTTGCTTGGCCGCCAACGCGACTTCGCGGAAGCGTTCTATCGATTCGGCGATGGAGCAGTTGATGTTCTTTTGCGAAAACGCTTCCGAGGCGGCACCGAAGATCACCACCTCGTCAACGCCGGCTGCCAGCGCTGCTTCGAAACCTTTCATGTTGGGTGTCAGCGCCGAATAGATCACGCCGGGTTTGCGCGTGATGCCCTGCATGACTTCGCTCGAGGTTGCCATTTGCGGCACCCATTTTGGCGACACGAACGAGGCTGCTTCGACGTTGATGAAACCTGCCGCAGTGAGCCGGTTGACCAGCTCGATTTTGACCTCCGCGGAGATAGTCTCCTTCTCGTTCTGCAGGCCGTCGCGTGGACCGACTTCAACGATTTTTACTTTCTTTGGCATGCTCATGCTGATCTCCTGCGCCGTTGTGGCGATGTTTTAGCTTGCGTTTTGCGCGACGGTTGCGAGGGCGACGTCGGCCACCGGCGCGCCCGTCATATCCTGCAATTGCTGCGCGGTCAGATTGAAGACGGCGTGCGGATGTCCCGCTGCAGCCCACACGCTGTCATAGCGGAACAAATCCTGGTCCAGCAACATCACCGGCTTGACCGCATGGCCGATGGGGCAGACGCCGCCGATGACGTAGCCGGTTTTTTCGCGCACGAATTTGGCGTCAGCCTTGCCCAGCGCGCCGACCTGTGCGGCCACCTTGGCTTCGTCGACGCGGTTGCTGCCGCTGGCGATCACCAGCACCGGTGCGTCGTCGGACAAGCGCCGGAAGATAATCGACTTGGCAATCTCGGCCACGCTGCAACCGAGGCCGGCGGCAGCTTCGGCCGACGTACGCCCGGCGCTGGGCAACATCACCACCGGCTTGTCATGCTTGAGTGCGCTCAGCAAATCGGCGACGCGTTGCGCGGAATCGGGCAGTCCCCCGCTTGTCTCCTGTGTTGTCATGTTCAATATCCCCGGCTGCGATCAACCAGCCCGAGCACCGGTTCACCGCGTTGCAAGGCGAGGATCTTTTCGCCGATCTGGCGCGCGGCTTCGCTGCGGATGGTCAGCGCCGAAATGTGCGGCGTGATGGCGATACGCGGATCTTGCCAGAACGGGTGCGACGTCGGTAGTGGTTCGTCGTGGAACACATCGAGCGTGGCGCCGGCAATCTGGCCGCTCTCCAGCAGCGGCGGCAAATCGGCTTCGACCAGATGGCCGCCGCGCGCCAGGTTGATGAGGTAAGCACCGCGCGGCAATTGCGACAGCGTGTCGCGATTGAGGACGCCGGCGGTATCCGGCGTCAACGGCAACATGCAGATCAGCACGCGCGCGCTGCGCAGGAAATCGTTCAGTTGCCCGGCGCCGGCATAGCCGGTAACACCGGGCAGTGCTTTGGGGCTGCGGCTCCAGCCGCTGACATTGAAACCGAAATGTTGCAGGCTCTCGCTGATGCGTTGTCCCAGCACGCCCAGGCCCAGCACACCGACGCCGAAGTCAGCCTTGTCGAACGGCTCCAGCGGTTTCCAGACGCCACGGCGCGCCAGCAATTCGTACTGGTCGAGGCGGCGGTAGTAGCGCAGCACGGCGTGCGTGGCGAATTCGGCCATCTGCTCGGCCATGCCGCCGTCGTCAATACGGATCAGCGGCAACTGCTCGGGCACGACCTTGAGCTGCAAGATCGCATCGACGCCGGCGCCGAGGTTGAATACCGCTTTCAATTCAGGATGCGCCTGCAGCATTTCGAACGGCGGTTTCCACACGATGGCGTAATCGGCCGGCGCAGTGTCGCCCGCTTGCCAGAGGCGGATCTCGGCATGCGGCAAGGCGGAACGGAGGTCGCGCAACCAGGCGTCCTGGCTGGCAGTGTCGGCGGTTTGGAACAGGATATGCATCGAGGCTGACCGAATGGGAGTGGCGTAAGCCGATGATTTTACCTGTAACGCCGCGGTATCGCCCTGGCCGCCCATGTCAGCCGGCATTCAAGAGCTGGACGCCGTCGCTGGCGGCGGCGCCAGCCTTGATCAGCTGCGCCGTGGCCCAGCTCGCCAACGCCGCGTCGCTGAGTTGAAAGTAGCGGCGATTGCAGGTCGCCAGCAAGGGAATCGCCGCCATCATCGTCGCCACTTCATGCAAGGCAATCGACTGCCGTTCCAGCAGTAAGAACTTGAGCATCACCTTGACGCAATTCTGCGCATTGCGCAGGGGATCTGCCTGCAGATAATCGAGGCGCGCCCGCGCCTTCGACAAGGCCGTCTTCACATCGCTGAACGGCGCGCCATGGCCGGGGATCACCAGGCGCACATCCAGGTCGGCGATCAATTCCAGCGTGGCGTCTTGCTCTGCAAAGCCGGAATCGCCGTCGAGCTCGGGGAAGATGACGCCGAAACCGTTTTGCCACAGCGCATCGGCTGAAATCAGCAAGCCCTCTTGCGCGCAATACAAGATCAGCGAATGGGGATCGTGCCCCGGCGCGGCCAGCGTGGTCCAGGCGAGCTCACCAAGCAGCAGGGTATCGCCGTCTTGCATGGTGGCGTCGAACGCGAAACGCGGGCATTGCTGGCCGGTGGCGCGGTAGCTCAGCGCCGCTTCATCCCAGCACCTTACCTTGTCGGCTTCGGCATGCGGGATTGTGGTGCGGCTGCAATACTTTTCCTGCAAGGCCGCGTTGCCGCCGCAGTGGTCGGAATGCAGATGGGTGTTGACGACATGGTCGACGCGCAAGGCGCGGCCGCGCTCGCGCAGCACATGCTCGATCAGCGCCAGCGTTTGCGGCGCGTGCGTGACGTAACCGCTGTCGACCAGCGCAATCTCGTTTTCGCCCAGCAGCAGCACATTGTTGGATGACAGCCAGCCGCGCTCCAGCACATGTACGCCGGCCGGCAAGTCTAAGGGATTGGCGCTCACCGGCTGGCCTCAGGCGGGCGTGAACGCCAGCAACTGTGCGCCTTCCGCCACCTGGTCGCCGACCAGGTAGAGCAACTCGTCGATGGTACCGTCGGCGGGAGCGGCGATGGTGTGCTCCATCTTCATCGCTTCCATGATCAGCAGCGGCGCGCCCTTGCTCACGCTATGGCCTTGCTCGACCAGTACCGCCACGATCTTGCCCGGCATCGGCGCCGTCAGGCGGCCGGCTTCGCTTTCGCTGTGGCCGGCGTGGGCCAGCGGATCGTCCCAACTGAGCACCGCATGGTGGCCGTTGTGGAACACGTGGAAGGCATCGCCGTCGCGCACCACATTGCCGGCGATGGTAGCGTCGCCGAGCGCGATGCGCAGGTCGGCGCCCTGCTGTTGATGCAATTGCAGCAAATGCTGTTCGCCGTCGCGCTGCAGCAGCCATTCCTGTTTGCTGCGATAAGCGATGCTGATGTTGTAGGTGCCGGCTTCGTCGGCGAAGCTGAGCGTGCGTTGCAACGTGGCGTTCATGCGCCAACCGCTGGTGTGCGCCCAGGGGTCGTGGAGATCGTTGGCAGCTTGGGTCTCTTGCGCCAGCAACAGCGCCGCCGCCAATGCCAGCGTCGCCGTCGACGCCGCCGTTTGCGGCGGGAACAGCGCATCATGATTGCGTTCGATCAGGCCGGTGTCGAGGTCGGCGCCGGCGAAGGCTTGCCCCGCGATCAGCCGTTGCAGGAAACCGATGTTGCTGGCCAGGCCGACGATGCGGTATTGCGCCAGCGCTGCCGCCATATTGGCCAGCGCAGCGTCGCGGTCCTTGCCCCAGACGATCAGCTTGGCGATCATCGGATCGTAAAACGGCGAAATCGCGTCGCCCTCACGCACGCCGGAATCGATGCGCACCGCGGCCGGCGTCTGGGTCGCGCTGTCGACGCGGAAATGCACCGCCGCCGGCGTGTGCAGGTAGCGCAGCGTGCCGATCGACGGCAAGAAACCCTTCTCCGGATTCTCCGCATAGATGCGCGCTTCAATTGCATGGCCGTTGATCTGCAACTGCTCCTGGCGCAACGGCAGGGCTTCACCTGCCGCCACGCGCAATTGCCATTCAACCAGATCAAGGCCGGTGATCATCTCGGTCACGGGATGCTCGACTTGCAGGCGGGTATTCATTTCCATGAAGTAGAACGCGCCGTCCTCACCGTTGGCATAATCGGCGATGAATTCCACGGTGCCGGCGCCAATATAGCCGACTGCCTTGGCGGCGGCGACCGCTGCTTCACCCATGGCGCGACGGCGCTCTTCGCGCATGCCGGGGGCCGGCGCTTCTTCCAGTACTTTCTGATGGCGACGCTGTACCGAGCAATCGCGTTCGAACAGGTAAACGCATTCGCCGTGGCTGTCGGCGAAGACCTGGATTTCGATATGGCGCGGTCGTGTCAGGTAGCGTTCCACCAGCACCTTGTCGTCGCCGAAGCTGTTGATCGCTTCGCGCTTGCAGGAGGCCAGTGCGGCCTTGAAGTCTGCCGATCTTTCGACGATGCGCATGCCCTTGCCGCCGCCGCCGGCGCTCGCCTTGAGCAAGACCGGATAACCGATGCGGTCGGCCTCCTGCCGCAGCAGGTCGACGTCCTGATCATCGCCGTGATAGCCGGGCACCAGCGGCACCTTGGCTTTTTCCATCAGCGCCTTGGCGGCCGACTTCGAACCCATGGCGTGAATTGACGCTGCCGGTGGTCCGATGAAGACCAATCCGGCCTTGGCACAAGCCTCGGCAAAGCCGGCGTTTTCCGATAAAAAGCCATAGCCCGGATGGATTGCCTGCGCGCCCGTCGCCAGCGCGACGGCGATGATCTTGTCGCCCAGCAGGTAACTCTCCTTGGCCGGCGCCGGACCGATCAGCACGGCTTCGTCGCAGGCGGCGACATGCTTGGCGTGGGTATCGGCTTGCGAATACACGGCCACGGTCTTGATGCCAAGCTTGCGCGCGGTCTCCGCCACACGGCAAGCGATTTCGCCGCGATTGGCGATCAGAATTTTATTGAACATCTTGTCTCCTTCAGTGTGAGCAGATTTTCTTGCCATCCAGGCCTGCCGACGTCATTACAGACGTCCGGGCGCGCCGACCTTTTGCAAGAATTGTTTCACTTCGCCTATCCATGTCGGCACATTATTGTTGCGACTGTAGATGTAGCCATGGCCATCGTCACGATAAGCGGGCGCAACGATGAAGTGCACATCGACGCCTTTTTCTTCATAGGTCTTGTAAAACTTTTGCGCCATCGCCGGACCGAAGAAATGGTCGTTTTCGGCGTAGAACCACAGCATCGGCACATGCGTTCCGGCCGCATAGCGCGAGAAACTCTTGATCAGATTCGACTCGCCGCATACCTGGTCGGCATTTTGTGAACCGCGTCCGGCGGCGAAGATGATGGTGCCCAACACGCCCTCAGGGTTTTGGCTGGACGAGGCCAGGGACGCGAAGCCGCCCGCCGAATGACCGAGCAGGATGATCTTGCCCGGGTCAACGTACGCTTGGGCTTTTTCATAATTGATGGCGGCGGCAATATCCTTGGCGCCTTCCAGTCCGGCTTCGTAGTAGGCCGGGTTGCTGCAGCTGTAGAAATCTTCCGCCCAATTACCGCCCGACTTGCCGTAGCCGCGTCGCATCGGCGTGATCACCACGAAACCGTGTTCCGCAAAATACCTGGCTTGCGCCTGGTAGCCGGGGTTCATCTTGGGCCGGTCCAGAGCCGAGCGCGGCGAACCGTGGTTGATCACGATCAGCGGAAACGGTCCTTGACCATCGGGTTTGTACTCGATGCCGACGAGATGGATGTCGGCGCCGGGGCTGCCGTTCTTCGCCAGCGGGATGTCGAGCTGTTGTTCGGAGACTGCCGCAGCAGCAGGTGCGGTGTGCAGGAGCAGCGCCATTGTCAGGGCCAGCAGGGGAGCAAGTTTTTTCATGTGGTATCCGTTGATTTCAAATCGTCCAGGCAAACGGCGCTGCGTGTGCCAAAAAATGGTTCATGTCGTGGCGCCTCAGTGCATTGCCGCCGTCTTGTCGCTACCGCCTTGCGCAGGGTCGGGATGGCCTGCGTGGCCCTTGTCTACCCACACCACGTTCTGGTCGACGGCGTAGATGCTGCACGGCGCATCCGCACGCTTTTGGCACACATCCAAGGCGACCTCGACCGGACTTTCGCCGCCGGACGCGATGACCCAGCGCCCCGATTCGGAGATCGCGAACGCGCGCGGCAGCGGCGCTTGCAAGAACCTGTCGTAACCGATTCGGCCGTCCTGTTTGACGTAGGGAACGGCGGTATCGTCATCCAGTCTGGCGAAATTGGTGCCGGCAGGCTCGTCGCTGAGGGCAATGATCTTTGCCGTCGGCAATCCCACGCGCTTGAGCAAGGCTTCGGTTTCCGGCCACCAGATCGGTACGCCGTCGCGACTGCCGCTCATGCCGTGGGCGTCGTTCTTGAACGGGCCGAAGGCGATCAGTTTGGCATCGGCGCCGGACTTGGTGTAAGCCTCATACATCTGACGCGCCAGCTCGGGAGCGAAATAGCTGTCGTTGGCGCCATAGAACCAGACGCTGGGTAGCCTGGTGGTTTTGCCGTAGGTTGTAAAAGCTTCCACCAGAGCCGGCTTCCAGTCGCAGGTCGGCAGGTTGTAGCGCAAGCCGCCGGCGAAGTTCACCAGCGCCTTCACATGGGCCGGATTGCGCGCGCCGAAAGCCATCGTCGACAGACCGCCGTGCGACTGGCCCATGATCACCACCTTGTCTTTTTCGGCCCATGGTTGCGCAAGTACATAGTTCAGCGCCGACTGCAAATCGTTGGCCTGGGCGATGCCGTTTTCCGTGGTGTTGCAGGTGCCGCCGATGAATTGTCCTGTCGACTTCGAGAAGCCACGGCGCATCGGCAGCACCACGGCGTAACCGCGATGCAGGAATTCCCTGGCGATGACGATGTCGCGCGAGCGCGGCTGCTGCGAAGGAGGCCCCAGCGATTTGCCATGGTTCATCATCACGATGGGAAACGGACCCGAGCCGTCGGGTTTGAAAATGGTGGTTTCAAGTTGTACGCCGAACATGCCGGTGCCGGAAGAAACCATCACCACTTCCTCGTTCATGCTTTTGCTCAATCGCGGTTCCGGCCGTACCGGCGGCGTCGGCGCAGCTTGCGTTTGCGAGTCGGCCGCATAGGCGGCGTTGCACAAGCACAGCCATGCCAGCAGCGCACACCTCAGTTTTTTCTTGTGATCCATCACCCGTCCCTCATTTTGCCCACTACATCCTGAACACGCCGAACTTAGTTTCCGCTATCGGCGCATTCAAGGCTGCGCTCAAGCCCAGGCCCAACACCGTGCGGGTATCGGCCGGATCGATCACGCCGTCGTCCCACAGCCGCGCCGAGGCGTAATACGGATGGCCCTGATGTTCGTACTGTTCGCGGATGGGTGTCTTGAATGCGGCTTCTTCTTCAGTCGTCCAGCTGCCGCCCTTGGCTTCGATGCCGTCGCGCTTGACCGTGGCCAGCACGCTGGCGGCTTGTTCGCCGCCCATCACCGAGATGCGCGCGTTGGGCCACATCCACAGGAAGCGCGGCGAAAATGCGCGACCGCACATACCGTAATTGCCGGCGCCGAAACTGCCGCCGATGATCATGGTCAGCTTGGGCACGGCAGCGGTAGAAACCGCTGTCACCATCTTGGCGCCGTTGCGCGCGATGCCTTCGTTTTCATACTTCTTGCCGACCATGAAGCCGGTAATGTTTTGCAGGAAGATCAGCGGGATTTTGCGCTGGCAGCATAGCTCGATGAAGTGGCTTCCCTTGAGCGCCGACTCTGAAAACAGGATGCCGTTGTTGGCGATGATGCCGACCGGCATGCCATACAAATGTGCAAAGCCGCATACCAGCGTGGTGCCGTAGCGCGCCTTGAATTCGTCGAACTCGCTGCCGTCGACCACGCGGACGATTACTTCGCGCACGTCGAAGGGCTTGCGCGTGTCGACCGGAATGACACCGTACAGCTCGTGCGCCGGATACTTTGGTTCCAGCGGCGCGCGCATGGCCAGTTGTTGCGGCTTGCTGCGATTGAGATTGCCGACGATGCTGCGCGCTATCGACAACGCGTGCAAATCGTTTTGCGCCAGATGATCGACTACGCCCGACAGTCGTGTATGCACGTCGCCGCCGCCGAGCTCTTCGGCGGTGACGACTTCGCCGGTGGCTGCTTTCACCAGCGGCGGCCCGGCCAGGAAGATGGTGCCCTGGTCCTTGACGATGATGGATTCGTCGCTCATGGCCGGCACATAGGCGCCGCCCGCAGTGCAGGAACCCATCACCACGGCAATTTGCGGAATGCCTTTGGCGGACAGATTGGCCTGGTTGAAAAAGATGCGACCGAAGTGGTCACGGTCGGGAAACACTTCGTCTTGATTCGGCAGGTTGGCGCCGCCGCTATCGACCAGATAGATGCAAGGCAGGTGGTTGAACTCGGCAATCTCTTGCGCGCGCAAATGTTTCTTGGCGGTCATCGGATAATAGGTGCCGCCCTTGACGGTGGCGTCGTTGCAGACAATCACGCATTCCTGGCCGGCCACACGACCGATGCCGGTGATGATGCCGGCCGAGGGTGCTGCATCCTTACCTTCTTTTTCCTGGTACATGCCATAGGCGGCCAGTTGCGAGAACTCGAGGAAGGGGGTACCTGGATCGAGCAGCATCTGCACCCGGTCGCGTGGCAGCAATTTGCCGCGCGCCAGATGTTTGTTGCGTGCGGCGTCACCGCCGCCTTGGGCGATTACTGCGATCTTTTGCTTGAGATCGTCAACGATGACTTGCATCGCCGCCGTGTTGCTCTGGAAGTCTTCGCTGCGCGTGTTCAGTTTGCTGTCGAGGTGTGGCATAAGATGGATCCCTTGTCTCTGTTTTTGTAAGCAGCGCATGCCGTCTTTATTCGTCGTCCGGAAAGGCTCCGTCGACGTAGTACCAGCGCGCCACGCCGGCGCCATCCGCCTGGCGCACGAAGCTGCTGACTTCGTGCAGGCGGTGCGCGCGTCCGGCTACCTTGAAGCGGGCGACGAATTCCACTGTCGCTTCATCGCTGTCTTTTACATGCTTGTGCTTGATGACGTCCAGGCCTATCCATTTGACGTCGTTCTCGGCGGTGATCGGCTCATCCGGCAAGGTGTCGGGATGCCAGGTCGATTGCAGATAGGCTTCTTCGCGTAGCGAGAACGCGGTGTAGCGCGAACGCATCAGCTGTTCTGCCGTCGCCGGCACCGCCGCGCCTGAAATGAAGCGCCCGCAGCAAGCGGCATACAGGGCCTGGCCGCAAGGACAGGCTTGTTTGTCTGCTTTGCCGCCCATCAGATTTTTCCATTCTTCAAAAACAGTTCGAGCTGGTCGAAGCGGTCGTAGCCCCAGAATGCTTCGCCGTCGACGATCACGAACGGCGAGCCGAACACGCCACGTGCGATGGCGGCGGCGACTTCCACTTTGAGCGCCTCCTTGATGGCGTCTTCATTGAGCGCGCTCGTCAGCGCGGCCGTGTCGATGCCGAGATCGCCGGCGATGCGCAGCACCTGCGGCAGCTGGCTGATGTCGATATTTTCGGTGAAGTAGGCGCTGTAGAGCGTGTGGATGAAGTTGACGGCTTTGGCGGCATCGTTCTGCTGCGTCCACAGTACCGCGCGCGCCGCGTGTTGCGAGGTGATCGGCAACACGTCGGGGCGTTTGAAGAAGATATTGTGGAAGCGCGCAGTGCGCTCCATGTCATGGTGCGAGTAGTCGCCTTTCAACGGCACGTTGGCCAGCGGCGCGATGTTCATCAACTTGAACACCGGCCCCAGCAGGATCGCGTGCCAGTTGACGGTGCGCCCATATTGCGCCGCCAGTTTCTCGATATGCAGCGAGCCGAAATAGCCGTAAGGCGAGCTGAAATCGAAATAGAAATCGACGGGAGTTTTTGGTTCAGTCATGTTGTCCTCGGATGGCTTCAGATCAATTCTATCGCCAGCGCCGTGCCTTCGCCGCCGCCTATGCACAGCGCGGCGACGCCGCGCTTGCCACCGGTTTTCTTGAGCGCGCCGATCAGCGTGACGATGATGCGTGCACCCGAGGCGCCGATAGGATGGCCCAGTGCACAGGCGCCGCCGTGGATGTTGACCTTCTCGTGCGGAATGCCGAGTTCCTTCATCGCCGCCATCGGCACGGCGGCAAAAGCTTCATTGATTTCGAACAAGTCGACATCGGCGGTGTTCCAGCCGATTTTCTTGTACAGATTGTTGATGGCGCCGATCGGGGCAGTGGTGAACCAGTTCGGTTCCTGCGAATGACGCGCATGGCCGACGATGCGGGCGATTGGCGTGCAGCTCAGTTTGGCGGCGGTCGATGCGCGCATCAGCACCAGCGCGGCAGCGCCATCGTTGATGGAGGAGGACGAAGCTGCGGTGATGGTGCCGTCCTTCTTGAAAGCGGCTTTGAGCGTCGGGATCTTGTCGAGCTTGGCCTTGCGCGGACCTTCGTCGGTGTCGATGAGCGCATCTACCATCTTCCCGCCGGCACGGGTGGCCACCGTCACCGGCGCGATTTCCCATTGGAAGGAACCGTCGGCGGTGGCTTGCTGTGCGCGCTTGACCGACGCAATGGCAAACGCGTCCTGGTCTTCACGCGTGAAGTGATATTTGGCGGCGCAGTCTTCGCCGAAGGTACCCATGGCGCGGCCCTTGTCATAGGCGTCTTCGAGGCCGTCCAGCATCATGTGGTCGTAGATCATGCCGTGGCCGATGCGATAACCGCCGCGTGCTTTGGGGATCAGGTAAGGTGCATTGGTCATCGATTCCATGCCGCCTGCCACCACCACCTCGTTGGTGCCGGCGAGGATGGAGTCGAAGCCGAACATGGCGGCTTGCATCGCCGAGCCGCACATCTTCGACAGTGTCACTGCGCCTGCCGAGACCGGGATGCCGGCCTTGATCGCCGCCTGGCGCGCTGGCGCCTGGCCTTGTCCTGCCATCAGGCAATTGCCGAACAAGATATCCTGCACCTGCTCCGGCGCGACGCCGGCGCGTTCCAGTGCGGCCTTGATGGCGGCGGCGCCGAGGTCGCTGGCGTTGAGCGCCGACAATTCGCCTTGGAACGCGCCCATGGGCGTGCGCGCGGCGCCGACGATGACGATAGGGTCTTGCATGTGGTTCTCCTGCTCAAGATAGTGTTGGGGGGTGACGCAAGCAAAGCGCATCCCGCAGAATGCGCAGACGTGGTTCTTACATGGTTTCTGCAAACAACTCGCGACCGATCAGCATGCGGCGGATTTCGCTGGTGCCGGCGCCGATCTCGTAGAGCTTGGCGTCGCGCCACAGGCGGCCGGCCGGGTAGTCATTGATGTAGCCGTTGCCCCCCAGCGCCTGGATGGTTTCGCCGGCCATCCACGTTGCCTTTTCGGCGGAGTAGAGAATCGATCCGGCGGCGTCCTTGCGCAGTGCGCGCGCCGCATCGGGCGTCTTGGCCCGGTCGCAGGCTTGGCCGACCGCATACACATAAGCCTTGCAGGCCATCATGGTGGAATACATGTCGGCGATCTTGCCCTGCATCAGCTGGAACTCGCCGATGGCCTGGCCGAACTGCTTGCGCTCATGCACATAAGGCACCGCCACATCCATGCACGCTTGCATGATGCCCAGCGGTCCACCGGACAAGACCGCACGTTCGTAGTCGAGGCCCGACATCAGCACATTGACGCCGCGGCCGACGCCGCCGAGCACGTTCTCGAGCGGTACTTCGCAGTCCTGGAATACCAGTTCGCCGGTGTGCGAGCCGCGCATGCCGAGCTTGTCGAGTTTTTGCGCGACCGAAAATCCCTTGTAGCCTTTTTCGACCAGGAAGGCGGTCATGCCGCGTGCGCCGGCTGCCAGATCGGTCTTGGCGTAGACCACCAGCACGTCGGCGTCGGGGCCGTTGGTGATCCACATCTTGCTGCCGTTGAGCACATAACGGTCGCCTTTCAGATCGGCGCGCAGCTTCATGCTGACGACGTCGGAGCCGGCATTGGGTTCGGACATCGCGAGTGCGCCGATGAAGTCGCCCGAGATCAGCTTGGGCAGGTATTTGTTCTTTTGCCCGGTGCTGCCGTTGCGCTTGATCTGGTTCACGCACAGGTTGGAGTGGGCGCCATAAGACAGGCCGACCGAGGCCGAGGCGCGCGAGATTTCTTCGAGGGCGACGATGTGCGCCAGGTAGCCCATGGCGGCGCCGCCGTATTCTTCGTCGGCGGTAATGCCGAGCACGCCGAGGTCGCCCATCTTTTTCCACAAGTCCATCGGGAACTGATCGCTGCGATCGATTTCCGCTGCACGCGGCGCGATTTCCGCTTGTGCAAAGGCCGCCACGCTCTCGCGCAGAGCGGCAATGTCTTCACCGTGATCGAAGTTCAGGCCGGGCAGATGGATCATGTTGTGTCTCCTTGATGGATAAGTTTGCTTTTTGGTTTATTTGATTTACGTTAACGTCAATTGAATTGCGTAGTGTGCCTAAATAATGAGCAGTATGTGTTGTGGGGATCAGGCCGATTTACGGGCCGCTGCGGCGCGCTTGGGCGGACTTTTTTCGGGCAGGGCGGTTTCCAGCAGGGTCAGGCATTCGGCTTCGTGGGCGGCGATTTCGGCCAGCGTCACTTCGAGGTCTTCGCGCTGGCGTTCCAGTTTTTCGCGGTGCTGGGCGAGCACGCCGAGGAAGCGCGTGAGTTGTGCCTCGGTATCCTTGGGCGACTCGTACATGTCAACCAGGTTCTTGATTTCCGAGAGGGTGAGGCCGAGACGCTTACCGCGCAAGGTGAGTTTCAGGCGGATCCGTTCGCGCGCCGCATAGACCCGATTGCGGCCGCCGCTGCCTTCGCGCTTCGGGCTCAGCAAGCCCTGATCTTCGTAGAATCGGATCGCGCGCGGCGTGATGTCGAATTCTTTTGCCAGCTCGGTAATGGTGTAGGTCGGCATGATCTCTGAACGGTGGCTTGTTGCGTTGTCGGGAGCGACGGTGGCACTTTACGTTAACGTCAAGTATATTGTAGGCTGGTCTGCAAAAAATGAAAATATTTCTTCGTGTTTTGCTATTTTGACAATGCTTCGCAGCGCGCTGCCTGGTAGCAGCTATCCACCCGGTCACAGTCAGGTACTCATGAACGCTCTTGAATCCCAGCTCGAATACGCCTACGGCGACACTTTGCCCGCTCTCGGTACGACCCTGGAAGTTGCGCCCGGCATCTTGTGGCTGCGCATGGGCTTGCCGTTCGCGCTGGATCACATCAACCTGTGGTTGCTGGAAGACGAGATCGAAACGCCAAGCGGCCGCGTGCGCGGCTGGACGGCAGTCGATTGCGGCATCGCCACGGATGTCACGAAAGACAGCTGGGAAAACATTTTCGCCACACAACTGCGCGGCTTACCCATCATCCGCGTGCTGGTGACGCATTGCCATCCCGACCACGTCGGTCTGGCCGATTGGTTGTGTGCACGCTGGCATGCGCCGCTGTGGATGAGCGCCGGCGAATATGCATTTGCGCGCCTGATGTCGGCCGGTTTACCGGGCGCCGACGGCACGGCGGCAGCGCCGCATTTCCGCCGTCATGGCCTGGTCGACGATGAGCAGATCGGCAAGCTGGCCGGGCGTAACAATTACTATCAGCACCTGGTGCCGAGCGTGCCGCTGGCCTATACGCGCATGCAGGATCAGCACCTGGTGCGCATAGGTGGGCGCGACTGGCGCGTGATCACCGGTTTCGGTCATTCGCCGGAACACGTTGCGCTGTATGCCGACGATGCACGCTTGCTGATTTCGGGCGACATGGTGTTGCCGCGCATTTCCACCAACGTCTCGGTCTTTGCGATAGAGCCTGAAGCCAATCCGGTGCAGCAATATCTCGACTCCCTGGAAAAGTATGCCGAGCTTGCCAATGACACGCTGGTGCTGCCTTCGCACGGCAAGCCGTTTCGCGGCGTGCATACGCGCATCGCGCAATTGAACGATCATCATCGCGCACGGTTGGAGGAAGTTCTGGAGGCCTGTACGACACCACAATCGGCGGTCGATATCTTGCCGGTGATGTTCAAGCGACCTCTGGATACGCATCAGCTCAGTTTCGCGCTCGGTGAAGCGGTGGCGCATTTGCATAAGTTGTGGTTCGACGGCTTCTTGCAGCGCCAGGTGGACGAGAATGGCGTTTTTCGCTTTCAGCGCATGATGGCAATGACGGTCAATCCGGCATAGTCAGGCCCCCTGTGCGGGAGGCGCCGGGACCGGTAGTTTGACGTCCTGAATGATTTTTCCTTGATCCAATGCAATCACGCGGTCGGCGCTGGCAATGGTTTCCGGACGATGTGCGATAAAAATACGCGTGATGTCCAGTTTTCGGATGGCGTTGTTGACCAGTCTTTCACTCGCGATGTCCAGATGGCTTGTCGCTTCGTCCAGAAATAGAATCCGAGGCCGTCGGTAGAGGGCACGTGCGAGCAAAATACGTTGCTTCTGGCCGCCGGACAATACGGTTCCCATGTCGCCTACCAAGGTCTGATAAGCCATTGGCATGGCGGCGATTTCGCTGTGTATTGCTGCCGTGATGGCGCATTGTTCAATCCAGATGGAGTCGGCGTTCGTATCGAAGAAGCTGATGTTGTCTGCGATGGTGCCTGCGAACAGGACATCGTCTTGCAGAACGATGCCGGCCATCTGGCGTATATGATCCAGACCGACCTGGTGCAATGCTTGCCCGCTGACCAGAACTTCGCCTTCGGTTGCTTGCAATGAGCCGAACATGAGTTGAAGAAGCGTGGATTTGCCGCAGCCGGAAATGCCGACCAGAGCGACCGATTCGCCATCCGTGATTTTCAGATGAATGTCGTTGAGAATGAACGGTTCATGCTCGGCATAGCGGAAATGTACGTTGCGCAATTCGATTGATGCATCCTGATCCGGACTCGTCATCGCCTGGACCATGCCGCCAGAGCTCTCCTGATCGCTGAAGACGATATCGGCCAGGCGCTCTCCTTGTATTCGCATCATCTTGAATTCGAACAACTTGTCGATCAGCGCGCTGACGCGGCTGATGAATTGTTCCCGATAGGCGATAAAAGCGAGCAAGGCGCCTGCGGTGAAACTTTCGTTGATGACCAGGCGTGCACCCAGCCAGATCAGCAATACCCTTTCCAATCCAAACAGGCAGCCATTCAATGTCTTGTAGAAAATCTGTAGCTTTTGAGAACGCAGATCGGCATTGATTTGGTCGGCAAGCAATGATAGCCAGGATGCCTGGCGTTCGTCGAGCCGCTGAAACAGCTTGATGGTCCTGATACCGCGCATGGATTCCAGGAAATGACTTTGTTGCTTGGCCGCATGCACGAGTTGTTCTTCCGTGGCGTGGCGCAAGGGCGCATACCAGAGCCATCTTCCCGTTGCATAGAGCAGCATCGCTGTCAGGCAGACCCAGGGGAGGGTATTGTTATAGATGAACATCATGGTCAGCGTGACCACGGACATGAGCCCGTCAAGGACAGCTTCCACACAGGAGACGGTCAAGGTGCGCTGGATGGCGTCTATCGACCCGAAGCGGGACACGATGTCGCCGAGATGGCGACGCTGAAAATAACTGGCCGGCAGTCGTATCAGGTGGTGAAATATATTGCTGCGCCATTGAATGCCGAATGTTGTTCCCAGATAAAGCAGCATCCATGAACGGCCGGCCGAAATGGTTTGTTGCAGCAATACCAGCAGTGCAAAACCAAGGGCGAGCGTGGTCAGTAAAGTCAGATCGGCAGTCAGCAGGACGTTGTCGACGACCCATTGCATATAGAGCGGGCCGAGCAGGGAAAACAATTCCAGTCCTGCTGCCAGCAAGAGGATCTGTGCAAGGCTGCGGCCTATCCCGGTGACGCGTCCTATCATCGAACGCAGACGGATGGATTGTCGTACTTCTTGCGCTTTGAAATTGGCGGCCGGCCACAACTCAAGCGCGACGCCGGTAAATGATCTGGAGACTTCTTCCAGCGAGAGTTTGCGCAGCCCCAATCCCGGATCATGAATGATTGCGTGCTTGTTGGTGAGCGTGCGCAGGACTACGAAGTGATGAAAATTCCAGTGCAGAATACAGGGGAGGCGCAGATTCTTCAGGTCGGACATGCCTAGTTTAAGCGGGCGGCAATTCAGATCGAGCTGGTTGGCCATACGTATCAGATGCGCAAGCGTGACGCCTTTCAATGAAATGGAAAAGCGACGTCGTAGCGTCGCCATATCGCTTCTATGGCCGTGATAGCCGGCAATCATGCCCAGGCAAGCCAATCCGCACTCGGAGGTTTCGGTTTGCAGCAGCAGGGGCAATTTCGATTTCGACGACAGGTGCAGGTGTTCGTATAAGAACATGGCGGCATTTAGCGCTTTTTGGTCAGGCTGTATAAGGGTTCAAGCGCCCATTCGTATAGGCGGCGGGTATCCAATGCAATATCAGCCTCCAGCAGCATGCCTGCTTGCAAGGGGCGGCTTAGGTTGTACGTCATCATCGATTGTTTGCTCAGGTTGACGATAATGCGATAGTAAGGTTCGGTGGTGTTGCTTCTGCTTCCCGGCGAAAATGTCAGGTTCAGGTCGTTGGCCGACAATGCCGTTTTGGATATGGTGGCGATGGTGCCGGTGGCATGGCCGAATTTTTGATACGGATAAGCCTGGTAGCGCAAGGAAACAGGTGAGCCAGGTTTGATAAAGCCGATTGCTCGGCTTGGGACATAGAGTTCTGCCAGCAGCTGGGCGTCACGCGGAATCAGGCTGAGCAGGGGTTTTCCCGTATCGACTGTTTGACCCAGCTCGGCAGTTACACCGGTGGCGATGCCGTCTGAGAACGCTTTGACGGTCAATTGTCTTTTCGCTTCGTTTTCGATGAACTCCTGCTGGCTCTGGCTCAGCGACCTGTCCATTTGTGCGCGCTGATTTTGCTGTTGCAGGACGAGCGCAGACAAGGCATGTTGCTCGCTGGCGAGTTGGCGTTTTGAGATGATGTGGTCTCGCTCCAGACTTTGCAGGCGGTTGCGTTGATCCAGAAGATCAATCTGTTTTTGCTGCAACATTTCTTTTGAAATGTAATGTTGCGCAAACAAATTTCGGTATCGCGCTACGTTTTCTTCCGACAATTGCACGCGCAATTGCTGGCCACTTATCTGACTGGCCAGTTTGTTGAGTTCTGCTTTGATCAGCGCGATTTTCTGTGCGCTTCCCTGTTGTTCTTCCTGTTGCAGTTGCTGTGTTTTTTTTAGTTCGGATTGCAGGGATTGTTGGCGCAATTCGACTTGTAGTCCGATGGTGGCATAGGTTTCTTGTTTGCTGCTGTTCTGCCGCTCTGTCGAGAGCACGAACAAGGTGTCGCCGCGGTTGACCTGCTGCCCTTCGCTCACATGCTTTTCCACAACAATGGCGACTTGCGGCGGATACGTCCTGATCAAGCCCTTGTCAGGTATCAAATGGCCTTCGACCGTATTGCGTTGGGTATAGGTGCCATAGCGCAATAGTGCGGCTAGCAGAAGGGTGAGGATGCATGTCGCGACGGTGATGAGTCGAAACGACAGTGGCCGGATCAAAATGATTTCTCCCAGCCATGTTCCGCGATTGGCTGCTGCGGCTTCTGTCCGGAACAGGGGGCGCTCTGGTTGCATCGTGGCAGGTGGCGTAAAGACGGTGCATTCGGCGATATTGCCGCGCACTACGTACATAGGCGATTCGACTTCTTGTGGCGCAGTGGAGCGTCAATTCTTCGTCCTGGCTCGTTGCGCCAGGACGAACACTACGTCAGGAAACTATTTCAGGAGTAGTTAGGAGGAGGGAGGGAGATTCCCAGGATTTCGGCCAGACTGAGTCCCAGGTTTGCGCCGATCACGCCTACGGCATAACCGGTGGAGGCGAGCAAGGTCCCCAAGCCGCCACCTAATCCCGGACCCGCGGGAAATGTAGGAATGGTCAGGCCAGCACCGGAAACTTCATCGATTTCTTGCATGGTAAGTTCTTGCATTTTTAGCGCCCTCTAAAAAGTGGATGAACTACTACAGGAGCCATGTTGGTTCACATGGTTGTTTTATAGTAAGAGTTCATCTTTGGCTTTGTAAGTGCAGAGAAGTAGGCGCCGATGAATAAACATTGATGAACATAAAAAAATTCTATTTATTTATAGAAATTTATTATTTTTATTCGAGCGAGTAGTATTTTCCATGAGAAATACACGCCTACGCTTGTGAAGAAGGCGAAGCGAAATGTGTGGGTCTTTTTTTTGGGGGCAGGAAACCCATCATGTGTCATCGGCATGCTGGATTGCCGGTATGCGGCAATAAAAAAGCAATGTCAACCGCGCTTCAGTTCGCGTTCTTCCTTGAGCATTTTGGTCTTGATGCGGTTGCGCTTGAGCGGCGACAGATATTCCACAAACACTTTGCCTTTGAGGTGATCCATTTCATGCTGGATGCAGACCGCCAGCAGGCCGTCGGCTTCCACTTCAAATTGTTTGCCGTCCGCATCCAGTGCACGCGCCTTCACGCGGGCGGGACGCTCGACGCCGTCGTAGATACCGGGCACCGACAGGCAGCCTTCGTCGTAGACCTGTTTCTCATCGCTGGACCAGATGATTTCCGGGTTGATGAACACACGCAGTTCGTTGCTGGTGTCGGAGACGTCAATGACGATCACTTGTTCATGCACGTCGATCTGGGTTGCCGCGAGGCCGACACCGGGCGCGTCGTACATGGTTTCGGCCATGTCGGCGATCAGCTTCTTGAGGCGTTCGTCAAACACGGCGACGGGTTTGGCGATTTTATGCAGCCGGGGATCCGGGTAACGGAGGATATTCAATAAGGCCATACGTTTTACTCACTGGGCTATCAAGCTATATGCAGAACTCATGTCACTACTATCCGTGAGAGGCGTTTGCCACAGAAAGGGCGCTGGCAAGGAGCACAACGCAGCCGGCGTCCTTTCTGGGGCAAACCGTTCGGGAGCGTTCGCACTCGCGGATAGTCATGAAATGAGTTCTAGATAGCTGTGGCTGGTTCTTGCTAGTTCAAGGATTTGTCGGCAGAATCTTCTTTAATTGTCATTGAGGCAACAAAAAGCGTGTTGGGTGATTCTGTCGAATGCTGCAATTTGCCGCTCAAAGGGCTAATTTGTGGAAAATTTTAACATAATCGGCATCTGTTTCCTGCTGTTGGGCCTGTCTGGCAGCGTTGCGGCTGCGCCATTTGCGGCGTCGGATGCCTTGCCGATCACGTCGCTTGCACCTATGGTCAGAAGCAGCGCCTTGCCGCCGGCCGCGCCACGATCCTTGGCGGCGCGCATGCTGGCGCTGCCGCTGGTAGTCGTCGGCGAAGCCAGTCACGAGAACGCGCCGCGTGTGGTGGTTGGGCCGGACGGACGTCGTTATTACGGTGCGGGCGATCAGATCCATGTGCAAGGCGAATTGCAAGGGGGCGCCGAATTCCCGATCGTGCGCGTCGGTCGCTGCTTGGTGGATCCACTCAGCCAAGAATATCTGGGCGACGAATTCATTGACATCGGCACGGCGACCTTGTTGGCAAGTGCCGGTAATCGGCATCGCCTCCTGATCCTCGATGCACGTCAGGAAATTCGCGCCGATGATCGTCTCCTTGCACTGTCCCGCACCGGGCCGGAGGCCATTACACCATATTCCTCGACGCTGCCGGACGAGGCCGTGATTGTGTCGGTCTATGACGGCGCAGTGCATGCGGCGCAGAACCAGATTGTTGTGATCAACAAAGGCGCGCGCGACCAGTTGCGCGAGGGCGCGGAACTACGCCTGTATGCGTCGGCAGAACCAACACGGCAAGTCAAACCGGCGGCGGCGGCATCGCAATTTCCCGAAGAGGAACGCGGACGTCTATTGATTTTTCGTGTATTCGAACGCGTTTCGTATGGCTTGATCACGCAAGCCAGCGAGCCGCTGCAGGTGGGGGATAAGGCGCGCGCGCCACCTTAATAAAGAAGTCAGCGATGTTGATCAACACCGAGCTGCAACACGCAACACCCGAAGCAGAGGAACTGTGGTCCTGGATTCGCCTCACTCACACTGAGGGCGTCGGCGCAGAAAGCGCGCGGCGCTTGCTCGCCGTTTTCGGCATGCCGGCCAATGTCTTCGCCGCCGATAACGAAGCCTTGCGCACGGTGGTGAGCACGCGCATCGCCAATGCGTTGCTACAGCCGCCCTCGGCGCTGATGCAAAACACTATCGAACAGGCGTTGGCATGGGCCGCCGAGCCCGGCAACCGCATCCTTACGCTGGCTGACGCCGACTATCCGCAAGCCTTGCTCAATATCGCCGATCCGCCGGTACTGCTCTATATAAAGGGGCGCGCTGAATTGTTGGCGGCAAGCGCGTTGGCGGTAGTCGGCAGTCGCAACGCCACCGTGCAGGGCATACAAAACAGCGAGCGCTTTTCGGAAGCAGCCAGCCGCGCCGGGCTGACGGTGGTGTCCGGGCTGGCGCTGGGCATTGATGCCGCAGCACATCAGGGTGGTCTGCGCGGCAATGGCGCCAGTATTGCCGTGATCGGCACCGGCATCGATGTCGTCTATCCGGCGCGCAATCACGCACTGGCGCATCGCCTTGCGGAGGAGGGCTGCATCGTCAGCGAATATCCGCTCGGCATGCCGCCGCTGGCGGCCAACTTCCCGCGTCGCAATCGCATCATTTCGGGACTCGCACGCGCGGTGCTGGTGGTGGAAGCAGCCGCGCAATCGGGCTCGCTGATCACCGCCAGGACGGCGGCCGAACAGGGCCGCGATGTGTTCGCGATTCCGGGATCGATACATTCGCCCTTGTCCAAAGGCTGCCATCTGCTGATCAAGCAAGGCGCCAAACTGGTAGAGTCGGCCGACGATATTCTGGAGGAGCTGGGCCAGTTGCCGCTGCAGACGCCTGCGTCATTGTTGTCGGCGCAACAGCCACAAGACGATACGGTATTGAGGGCGCTCGGTTACGATCCGGTCGGCAGCGACATGTTGAGTGTACGCAGCGGACTCGATGCCGCCGCACTGCATGCACGCCTGCTGGTGCTCGAGCTTGACGGCATGGTCGAGTGCCTGCCGGGAGGTCTGTATCGTCGTGTGAATTAGGCAATGTCGGCACGTACTGGAGCGACCGATCGGACTGTTGGCAAGCTGCAAATAAGGACTCAAAGATATTCTGCGCAAATTTAAAAATCCTGCCATACTGGATTCGTAGACTTGTGTTGTGTCAACCTTCGCGATAGAGTAGAGCCATGTTTGACGTCCTTGTTTATCTGTACGAAACCTACTATCGCCCCGATGCCTGCCCTGAACCAGCGGCCTTGGTCAAGAAACTGACCGCCATTGGTTTTGAGGATGAGGAAATCACGCGAGCCCTCGGTTGGCTGACCGATCTGGAAGAAGCCAATCACGAGTTCGCTGATCAATATCCCCAGCAAACTGCATTTTCCTTCGGTATCCGTATTTACGCCACGCAAGAAATGGACGTATTGGGAACGGAGGCCGTCGGTTTCATCCAGTTCCTTGAATCCGCCAAAATGCTCAATGCCGTGCAACGCGAGATCGTCATCGAGCGTGCGCTGGCGATCGGCGATACGCCTGTGTCGCTAGAGAAACTCAAAGTCATCGTGTTGATGGTATTGTGGAGCCAGGGCAAGGAGCCTGACGGCCTGATGTTCGACGAACTGTTCCTCGACGAAGACGACGCCGAACCACGCCTGTTGCACTAAACCGGGTCGTTTTTCCTGTACCGGGCGCGTCTGTCGTCAACCACAGGCAAGCCGTCGCGCTTGCCGTTTCTTCCGCATCGCGCTTATCATTCCCCCGCAATCTTCGAATATTAGCTACTATATAAAAAGCATATTGCCAATGTGCAATATAAATTTTGTCTGGTTGCCTCATTTTGGTGCCCCCCGGCAAGTAGCTGACGACCACACTTTGTATCCTCTTTTGAGATCACATTTATGAGCAAGACCCTCATCATTGCCGAGAAGCCCTCTGTCGCGAACGACATCGCGAAGACGCTCGGCGGCTTTACCAAGCACGATGAGTATTTCGAATCCGACGAATACGTACTGTCCTCGGCCGTGGGCCACTTGCTGGAAATCGCGGTGCCCGAGGAATACGACGTCAAGCGCGGCAAATGGACCTTCACCCATCTGCCGATGATCCCGCCGCACTTTGCGCTCAACCCGATCGCCAAGACCGAATCGCGTCTCAAGGCGCTGTCGCGGCTGATCAAGCGCAAGGACGTCACCGGCCTGATCAATGCCTGCGATGCCGGGCGAGAAGGCGAATTGATTTTCCGCCTGATCGCGCAATACACCAAGGCCAAGCAACCGGTACAGCGCCTGTGGCTGCAATCGATGACGCCGGGCGCGATCCGCGACGGTTTCGCCAATCTGCGCAAGGACGAAGACATGTTGCCGCTGGCCGACGCCGCACGTTGCCGCAGCGAAGCGGACTGGCTGATCGGCATCAACGGCACGCGCGCCATGACCGCGTTCAATTCGAAAGAAGGCGGTTTCTACCTGACCACCGTCGGTCGTGTGCAAACGCCGACGCTGTCGATCGTGGTCGAGCGGGAAGAGAAGATCAAAAAGTTTGTGTCGCGCGATTTCTGGGAAGTACGCGCCGACTTCGTCTGCGCCGCCGGCATCTATGAGGGCCGCTGGCTCGACAAGATGCACAAGAAGGATGAGAACGATCCGGAAAAGCGTCCCGAGCGTCTGTGGAGCAAAGCCGCCGCCGAATCCATCGTCGCCGCTTGCCGCGGCAAGATCGGCAACGTCACCGAAGAGTCCAAGCCGACCACGCAAATGGCGCCTGGTTTGTTCGACCTGACCAGCCTGCAACGCGAAGCCAACTCGCGCTTCGGATTCTCCGCCAAGAACACGCTCGGTCTGGCGCAAGCCTTGTACGAAAAGCACAAGGTATTGACCTATCCGCGTACCGATTCACGCCATCTGCCGGAAGACTACGTGCAGACCGTCAAGGAAACGATGGAGTCGCTGTCGGAGAACAATAATTACCATCAGTTCTCCAAGCAGATCCTCAAACAGGGCTGGGTCAAGCCGAACAAGCGCATCTTCGACAACACCAAGATCAGCGATCACTTTGCGATCATCCCTACCACGCAAGTGCCGAAGAATTTGTCCGAGCCGGAACAGAAGCTCTACGACCTGGTGACGCGCCGCTTCATGGCGGTGTTTTTCCCGGCTGCCGAATTCCAGGTGACGACGCGTTTCACCGAAGTGTCCGGCCATCAGTTCAAGACTGAAGGCAAGGTCATGACCAACCCGGGTTGGCTGGCAATCTACGGCAAGGACGTGGTCGACGAGAAAGACGAAAACAGCGGTACGCTGGTTGCCGTCGCCAAGGATGAAAAGGTCAAGACCGACAAGATCACCGCTAACGGCCTGGTCACCAAGCCGCCTGCACGCTATACCGAAGCCACGCTGCTGTCGGCCATGGAAGGCGCCGGCAAGCTGATCGACTCGGACGAGTTGCGTGAAGCGATGGCCGGCAAGGGTCTCGGCACGCCGGCTACGCGCGCGGCCATCATCGAAGGTTTGCTGAACGAAAAATACCTGCTGCGCGAAGGTCGCGAAATGATGCCGACCGCCAAGGCGTTCCAGCTCATGACGCTGCTGCACGGCCTCGGTGTGGACGAATTGACCGAACCTGAACTGACCGGCGAATGGGAACAGAAACTGGCGCAAATGGAACGCGGCAAGATCAGCCGTGAAGAGTTCATGCGCGAAATCGCGCAGATGACGCAAGTCATCGTCAAGCGTGCCAAGGAATACAACAACGACACCATCCCCGGCGACTATGCGACGCTGAAGACGCCGTGCCCGAATTGCGGCAGCGTGGTAAAGGAAAACTATCGCCGCTTTGCCTGCACCAAGTGCGAATTCTCGATGAGCAAGACGCCAGCCGGGCGCCAGTTCGAAATCCCGGAAGTGGAAGAGCTGCTGGCCAATCGCACCATCGGTCCGCTGCAGGGTTTCCGTTCCAAGATGGGCCGTCCGTTCGCGGCGATCCTGAAGATTTCGCGCGACAACGAGATCAACAACTACAAGCTCGAATTCGACTTCGGCCAGAACGATGACGAAGGCGGCGAACCGGTCGACTTCAGCGAGCAGACGCCGCTCGGCCCTTGTCCGAAATGCGGCAGCGGCGTGTACGAAATGGGTCTGGCTTACGTTTGCGAAAAGCAGGTCGCCAAGCCCAAGGCCTGCGACTTCCGCAGTGGCCGCATTATCCTGCAGCAAGAAATCCTGCCGGAGCAGATGGCTAAGTTGCTCAACGACGGCAAGACCGATTTGCTGCCGGGCTTCATCTCGCAGCGTACCCGTCGTCCATTCAAGGCCTTCCTGACGCGCGGCAAGGACGGCAAGATCAGCTTTGAATTTGAGGAGCGCAAAGCCAAGGCGCCGGCCAAGGGCAAGGCTGCCGCGGCCAAGGACGAAGGCGATGAGGCGGCAACGACTGCCAAGGTCAAACCGGCCGCAGCAGCGAAAAAGCCGGCGGCCAAGAAACCCGCCGCAAAGAAGCCTGCAGCCAAGAAGGCGGTACCGAAGAAAGCCGCTGCCGCGTAAGCGACAGCTTTTCTCTTGCGCACAAAAAAGCCCTCGGAGACGAGGGCTTTTTTGTGGGGTCGCCGGCGGTACGCGGAATCTGGGATCAGGCCTTGTAGTCGATCGTCAGCGGCGCGTGATCCGAGAAGCGTTCGTCCTTGTAGATCGCTGCGGTCTTGGCCTTGTTGGCGATACCGGCGGTGGCGATGTGATAGTCGATGCGCCAACCGACATTGTTAGCCCAGGCCTGGCCGCGGTTGCTCCACCAGGTGTAGGCTTCACCGGTGGTTTCCGGATGGAGGGTGCGGTAGACGTCAACCAGGCCGAGCTCGTCGAACACGCGCGTGAGCCAGGCGCGTTCTTCCGGCAGGAAGCCGGAATTTTTCTGATTGCTCTTCCAGTTCTTGAGGTCGATTTCCTTGTGCGCGATATTCCAGTCGCCGCAGATGACGATTTCGCGGCCGCTGTTCTTGAGCTCTTGCAAATGCGGCAGGAACACTTCCATGAAGCGGAACTTGGCCAACTGGCGTTCTTCGCTCGACGAGCCCGAAGGGCAGTACAGCGAGATCACCGTGATGTCGCCGAAGTCGCATTCGACGTAGCGGCCTTCGTCGTCGAACTCCTGCACACCGAAGCCGATGCGCACGGCATCAGGCTTGCGCTTGCTGTAGACGCCGACGCCGGAGTAACCCTTCTTCTCGGCGTAGTGGAAATGACCGACATAGCCCTTGGGCGCGAGGAAATCTTCCGTCATGTCGGCGGCCTGCGCCTTGAGTTCTTGCACGCAAATAAAGTCGGCGGATTCTTTGGCCATCCACGTGAAGAAGCCCTTTTTGGCGGCGGAGCGGATGCCATTCAGATTGGCGGAGACGATTTTTGGCATGGTTTTCAGGGATCAAAAGTCAGGCGCGTAGCATACCTGATTCATTTAAAATGTGGGTCTTGCACCGCTGCGCGCAGAGAGCGGGTTTCTTTGCAGACAATTTTCCAGGAATATATTTTGAGCAACTTACGACAAGAATTCATTGAGTTCGCCGTTTCAGCCGGCGTGTTGCGCTTCGGCGAATTCATCACCAAGGCCGGTCGCACCTCGCCTTATTTCTTCAACGCCGGCTTGTTCAACGAAGGAGCCGCGCTGGCCAAGGTCGCGCAGTTCTATGCGCAGACGCTGCAAGCCTCGGGGGTGGAGTACGACATGTTGTTCGGTCCCGCCTACAAGGGCATTACGTTGGCGTCGGCCACCGCCGTCGCGCTGGCCGGCCACGGTCGCAACGTGCCGTTTGCTTACAACCGCAAGGAAGCCAAGGACCACGGTGAAGGCGGCACCATCGTCGGCGCCAAGTTGCAAGGCCGCGTGGTGATCATCGATGACGTGATTTCGGCCGGCACCTCGGTGCGCGAATCGGTGGACATGATCCGCGCTGCTGGCGCCACGCCTTGCGCCGTGCTGATCGCGCTCGACCGCATGGAGCGCTCAGGCAAGGATGACGCCTTGTCGGCGCATTCGGCGGTGCAGGAAGTGGCCAAGGCCTATGACATGCCGGTGATTTCAATCGGCAATCTCAACGATTTGCTGGAATACCTGGCGCATGCCGGCGCCGATGCCCAGCTGTCCCAATACAAGGATGCCGTGGCGGCGTATCGGACGCGCTACGGGATTTGATACCCGTTTGAAGCGAGTTGGATGTCCGAACTTGCCTGAAATAGAGAACGCACAATGCCCCGGCAGGGGCATTGTGCGTTTCTGAGGAGCGCAGAGCGCCTTAGAGCGCTTTGATGCCGACGCTTGCGACACCGACCCCATGGCGTTGCAAACGGTCGTCCAGTTCGCCGATTTGCGCGGCGACGGCGTTTTCGGTCAATTGACCGCGTTGCTGGATATCTTGTTGCACGGACTCCAGCTTGTTGGTCAGCGCGCTCAGGTGGGCATTCTGGCGTTGTTGCAATTGCTGCAATTCGCTTTGCAGGTAACCGCGCAATTCGATGAAGCGGGATTTTTCGGCCTGGTCGGCCAGCTCACGCTGGCTTTCCAATTGTTTGGTCAAGCGGCGGGTTTCGAACAGCACGCTGGTTTGCAGCGCCATCACATACAGCAGGAACACTGCGGTCAGCAGGATCACCACGCCCAGCATGACCAGACCCAGCGGCGCCTGGAAGTCGGTGAACACCAGCGTCAGCTGGGTCGGCGCAAGGAAGGCGTTCCAGTTGATCGCGGCGAAGATGCCGACCAGCGCGAGGACGACGATCATGAATGTTGTGCGGAATTTCATTGGCATTCTCCTGATGTTATTCGAATAGTAAGGACAGCTTACGCAGTTTGGACCCAATGGCGTCGGCTGCGTTCCATATTGGATGTCAGCAAAGCAAGATTGCCAATAAAAAAGCCCTCGTCCGAGGGCCTTTTTTACGTCGTCTATGCCGTTTCAGTAACTCAGAACGGCACATCCCCTTCCACGGTAGTGCGATGCAGCGTGCGACGCAGATGCTGGGGCGTGATGGCGGCGTAGTGCACGGTGCTGCGGTTATCCCAGAACACGATGTCATGCGCGCGCCATTTGTGCGTGTAGACGTTCTCGGGACGGATAGTGTGCTCGTGCAGGAATTTCAACAGCGCCTCGCTTTCATCTTGCGGCAAGCCGACGATGTGCGAGGTGAAACCTTCACTGACGAACAAGGCCTTGCGGCCGTTTTCCGGATGCACGCGGATGACCGGATGTTCGACCTCGGGCACTTCGTCAATCTGCTTTTGCGTGAGGTCGACGCGCCACGGCGTCAGCTTCTGCAGGCGCCGATAGCGATACACGTAAGAGTGAATTGCGGTGCGGCCTTCCAGCGTTTTCTTGACATCGGCCGGCAGCGTGTCGTAGGCGTTGAACATGTTGGCGAATTGCGTATCGCCTTGTTCGGGCGGCAATTCCTGCGCGTGCAGCAGCGAGCCCAGGCTGGGCTTGGGCATGTACGACAGGTCGGAGTGCCAGTCGGCGCCGGCGTCGACCAGGCCGATCGGCTGGCCGTTTTCGACGACGTTGGAGACGATCAGGATTTCCGGATGCTGCTCGAGGCGGAAGCGATTCAATACGTGGATTTGCAGCGGACCGAAACGGCGGCTGAAAGCGACGTGCTGCTCGGGTGTGATGCGCTGCTTGCGGAACACCACTACGCTGTGCTTGACCAGCGCGGCGCGGATGGCGGCGATGTCCTGTTCGGACACCGGCCGTGTGAGGTCAAGGCCGTTGATTTCGGCGCCGAGCGGGCCGTCGAAGGCGCGGATGTTGAAATCCTGCGGGATGGCGACTACTGCCGGGCTTGCTAATGCACTTGCGCTGGACATGCTGGTACGGGCTCCGTTGGAAGGCGGCGCTCGTCGGTCCTGGTGGCGATGGCGGTCCCGCCTTGAGTAAGGCTAAAGAAGCATTACACCCTTCAGTGGTAGCGGCATCAAGGAATAAGTTTTTATATCTTTATGCGCTTTTCATCCTTGCGTGCGGCAGAAATGAAAAAGCCGCTGCACAAGCAGCGGCTTTGTTTGGCACGGCGTCAATCAGGCTGTCAATTTCTTGCGCAGCAATTCCGTCAATTGCGCCGGATTGGCCTTGCCTTTAGTGGCTTTCATAGCCTGGCCGATCAGCGCGTTGATGGCTTGTTCCTTGCCGGAGCGGAATTCCGCCACCGACTTTTCATTGGCCGCCAGCACCTGTTCGACAATCGCTTCCAGCGCGCCGCTATCGGAAATTTGCTTCAAGCCCTTGGCGTCGATGATGTCGTCGGCCAGGCTGTCCTTGTCGGACTTGGCTTCCCACATGCCGGCGAAGACTTCCTTGGCGATCTTGTTGGAAATGGTGCCGTCGGCGATGCGTTTCAACAGCAGCGCAAATTGCACCGCGCTGACCGGTGCATCGGCAATGTCGGTGTCGGCGCGGTTGAGCGTCGAGGCAACGTCGCCCATGAGCCAGTTGGCGGCGGGTTTGGCTTGCTCCTTGCCGGCCGCGGTGACCACGGCTTCAAAATAAGACGCCATTGCCTTCGATTGGGTCAGCACGGCGGCGTCGTATTCCGTCAGTGCGTAGTCGCCGACGAAACGGTCGCGCATCGCGCCTGGCAATTCCGGCATGGTGGCTTTGACGCGGTCAATCCACTCTTGCGCGATCACCAGCGGCGGCAGATCGGGGTCGGGGAAATAGCGGTAATCCTGCGCGTCTTCCTTGCTGCGCATGGAGCGGGTTTCCTTCTTGTCCGGATCGTACAGGCGGGTCTCTTGCACCACGGTGCCGCCGTCTTCGATCAGCTCGACCTGGCGGCGCACTTCATAGTTGATCGCCTCTTCCATGAAGCGGAACGAGTTCAGGTTCTTGATCTCGCAGCGGGTGCCGTATTCCTTTTGTCCGACCGGACGCACCGAGACGTTGGCGTCGCAGCGGAACGAGCCCTCTTGCATGTTGCCGTCGCAAATGCCGAGCCACATCACCAGCGAGTGCAGTGCCTTGGCGTAGGCCACCGCTTCGGCGGCGCTGCGCATGTCGGGCTCGGTGACGATTTCCAGCAGCGGGGTGCCGGCGCGGTTGAGGTCGATGCCGGTCATGCCTTGGTAGTCTTCATGCAGCGACTTGCCGGCGTCTTCTTCGAGGTGGGCGCGGGTCAGTTGCAGGGTCTTGATTTCCGCCTTGCCGTCTTTCTCGAGAACGAAAGAAATCTTGCCGCCCTGGACCACCGGGATTTCAAACTGGCTGATCTGGTAACCCTTGGGCAGGTCGGGATAAAAATAGTTTTTGCGCGCGAAAATCGAACGCGGCGCAATCGTTGCGCCGATCGCCAGGCCGAACTGGATGGCGCGTTCAACTGCGCCCTTGTTGAGCACCGGCAGCACGCCCGGCAAAGCCAGGTCGACCGGGCTGGCCTGGGTGTTGGGAGCGGAGCCGAACTGGGTCGACGAACCGCTGAAAATTTTGGAGACGGTTGAAAGCTGTGTGTGCGTTTCCAGACCGATGACGACTTCCCACTGCATAGTATTCCTCGCTAACTCTTTATCTGTTTCGGGCCCTGCAACGCGGCATCAGGCCGGGCTGCGCAGGTGCCAATCGGTGACTTGCTGGTATTGATGCGCGACGTTGAGCAGCCGTGCTTCGTCGTAGTAGCTGCCGATGATTTGCAGGCCGACCGGACGCTTGCCGTTCTTGTCGCCCTGGCCGAAACCACAGGGAATCGACATGCCCGGCAGACCGGCCAGGCTGGTCGACAGCGTGAAGATGTCAGCCAGATAGTTGGCGACCGGGTCGTCGGTCTTGTCGCCCAGGTCCCACGCCACGGTCGGCGAGACCGGGCCCATGATGACATCGCACTGACGGTCCGGTCCGACCAGCGCGCTCTGGAATTCTTGCGCGATCAGGCGGCGGATTTTTTGCGCCTGCAGGTAGTAGGCGTCGTAATAACCATGCGACAGCACATAGGCGCCGACCAGGATGCGGCGCTTGACCTCATCGCCGAAACCTTCCGCGCGCGACTTCTGGTACATGTCGGCCAGGTCCTTGTAATTGGCGGCGCGATGGCCGTAGCGTACGCCGTCGAAACGCGACAGGTTGGATGATGCCTCGGCCGGCGCGATCACGTAATACACCGGGATCGACAGCTCGGTTTTCGGCAAGGAAATATCGACCAGCGTGGCGCCCAGTTTTTCGTATTCACGCAGTGCGGCGCGCACGGCGTGCTCGACGTCCGCCGCCAGGCCGGCGCCGAAAAATTCTTTCGGCACGCCGATACGCAAGCCCTGCAAATTGTTGTTGAGCGAGCGGTTGAAATCTTCTTTCGGACGTTCGATGCTGGTTGAATCGCGCTGATCGAAACCGGTCATGGCGTTGAGCAGCAGGCCGCAATCTTCAGCGGTCTTGGCGATCGGACCGCCCTGGTCGAGCGAGGAGGCAAACGCGATCATGCCATAGCGCGAGACGCTGCCGTAAGTCGGTTTGATGCCGCTGACGCCGCACAGCGACGCCGGTTGGCGAATCGAGCCGCCGGTATCGGTGGCGGTGGCGGCTGGCGCCAGGCGCGCGGCAATCGCAGCGGCGGAACCACCCGAGGAACCGCCGGGGACGGCAGTTTTGTCCCACGGATTTTTGACGGCGCCGTAGTAAGAATTTTCGTTGCCCGAACCCATCGCGAATTCATCGCAGTTGAGCTTGCCCAATGTAACAGTGCCGGCTGCGTTGAACTGTTCCACCACGGTCGCATCAAACGGACTTACATAATTTTCCAGCATCTTCGAACCGGCCGTGGTACGCCAGTCGCGCGTGACGAAAATGTCCTTGTGCGCGATCGGAATACCGGTCAGCGGCGTGACGTCGTTGGTGGCGATGCGTTGATCGGCTTGCGCGGCTTGCTTGAGCGTGAGTGCGCGGTCGACGTGCAGGAAGGCGTTGAGGTCGCTGGCGCCGATGCGGTCGAGGAACAGCGTGGCCAGTTCGGTCGCTGAAATCTGCTTGGTTTGCAATAGCGTCGAGAGCTCTTTAATTGTCTTGGTGTGCATGGAAAAGTGTGTCGTTTTTCAGGTTCTGTGAGGCTGCGGACGCGGCGATGTCGTGCGACGATTACTCGATGACTTTGGGCACCAGGTACAGGCCGTCCTGGGTCGCCGGCGCCGGTTGTTGATAGGCCTCGCGATGATTGGTTTCGGTCACCGCGTCGTCGCGCAGGCGCAGCGACAAATCGGTGGTCAGCGCGGCAATCGGATGGCTCAACGGCTCGATGCCGGTGGTGTCGACCGCTTTCATTTGTTCGACCAGCGAAAAAATGCCGTTCAGTTTTTCTAGAGTTTGACCAGCTTGTTCATCTGTCAATTCCAGACGGGACAGATTGGCAATGCGCTTAACATCGGAAAGGGCTAGAGTCATGATAGGAAGGTGCGCGCAGGGCGCAAGAGCAAATGTGTTGAAAAATCGCGTCGTTGACCTCGCAATTACGCAGGTAAAAGCCGGTAAAAACGCAGAAGTATCTGGCATCAGGCAAGGATTATTGACAGTTTTGCCTGCTGGTTTCTCTCAAATTATAAGGTAGAATGTAGGACTAATGCCTTGCAGGCGCCGATTTGTGTCGCCGCAGTCATAAAAGAAGCTGTTGCAAAATCAAGCTGACCTTGCTGTGTTGCCCCCAGCCAGCTGCATTTTGCAACAGCTTCTGACAAAGACACCCACTTACAAAATGCAAAGCGCGCGACTCTGGCGCATCAGGACAATTCATGTTTGGATTTTTACGCAGTTATTTCTCTAACGACCTCGCTATTGACCTTGGAACCGCAAACACTCTGATTTACGTCCGTGGTCAAGGTATTGTCCTTGACGAGCCGTCCGTCGTGGCGATTCGCCAGCAAGGCGGCCCGAACGGCAAAAAGACCATCCAGGCCGTCGGCCGGGAAGCAAAACAGATGCTGGGCAAGGTTCCCGGCAACATCGAAGCGATTCGCCCGATGAAAGACGGCGTGATTGCCGACTTTACCGTCACTGAGCAGATGTTGAAGCAATTCATCCGCATGGTGCACGACTCCAAGCTGTTCCGCCCATCGCCACGCATCATCATCTGCGTTCCCTGCGGCTCGACCCAGGTGGAACGCCGTGCGATCCGTGAATCGGCGCTGGGCGCAGGCGCTTCTCAGGTCTACCTGATCGAAGAGCCGATGGCGGCCGCAATCGGCTCCGGCCTGCCGGTCTCGGATGCAACCGGCTCGATGGTGGTCGACATCGGCGGCGGCACCACCGAAGTCGGCATCATCTCGCTGGGCGGCATGGTGTACAAAGGTTCGGTACGTGTCGGCGGCGACAAGTTCGATGAAGCCATCGTCAACTACATCCGCCGCAACTACGGCATGCTGATCGGCGAACAGACCGCGGAAGCGATCAAGAAGGCCATCGGTTCGGCTTTCCCGGGTTCTGAAGTCAAGGAAATGGAAGTCAAGGGCCGCAACCTGTCCGAAGGCATTCCACGCTCGTTCACCATCTCCAGCAACGAAATCCTGGAAGCGCTGACCGATCCGCTCAACAACATCGTCTCGGCCGTTAAAAATGCTCTGGAGCAAACTCCTCCGGAACTGGGCGCCGACATTGCCGAAAAGGGCATGATGCTGACCGGCGGCGGCGCTTTGCTGCGCGATCTGGATCGTTTGCTGATGGAAGAAACCGGCTTGCCGGTGCTGGTCGCTGAAGATCCATTGACTTGCGTGGTGCGCGGTTCCGGCATGGCGCTCGATCGCATGGACAAACTGGGTTCGATTTTCTCCAACGAATAATTCCGCCACAGGAGTTCGGTCAATCTCGAGGAACTGAAGCGCGCCTATGACAGAGCACAAGCAGATTTGGTCGGTGCTGCGGACCAGCGGTTCGCACAGCGGCGAAATCTCGGCTGCGGTGGCGCGTTGTCTTCCTGATATTGATTGCATACTCTCCGGTATCCGTCCGCTGTTCATCCTGCAGCCCGCCGCGCGCGGGCTGTTGCGGTTTTCGGCTCACCCGGCATCGGTCTCGGCCTGACCATCAATGGATATCCCACCACTCTTCAAGCAAGGCGCTTCGGCCCGTGCCCGCGCCGGCTTTTTCGCCCTGATTTCCATCATCATGCTGGTGGTCGACTCGCGCATGCACGCGCTGACCATGGTGCGCCAAGCGGTCGGTACCGGCCTCTACCCGTTCCAGGTGGTGGCGCTGATCCCGCGCGATGCGGCCTATAAGGTCGGCGACTATTTCAACTCGCTGAACGCGCTGCAAAAGGAAAATGACGCTTTGCGCCGCCAGCAGGCGATGAATGCGCAACTGTTGCTGCAAGAGCGCCAGATGGCCGCTGAGAATACTCAGCTGCGCAATTTGCTGAGCATGCAACAGCGCATCTCCAGCAAATCCCTGGTTGGTGAAATCCTGTACGACGCGCGCGACCCGTTCACCCGCAAGATCATCCTCAATCGCGGCTCCCAGCAAGGCGTGGCGCCCGGCCAGCCGGTGATCGACGACATCGGCATTGTCGGCCAGGTGACGCGGGTATTTCCGTTCACCTCGGAAGTGACCCTGCTGACCGACAAGGACCAGGCCATTCCGGTGCAGGTATTGCGCAACGGCTTGCGCAGCGTGGCCTATGGTCGTGGCCAGTCGGGCGTGCTGGATCTGCGTTTCATGGCTGCCAATGCCGACATCCAGAAGGGCGACGCCCTGGTGACCTCGGGCATCGACGGCGTTTATCCGCCCGGGTTGCCGGTGGCCAGCGTGTTGCAGGTCGAGACCAAGTCGACCGATGCCTTTGCGCATATCGTCTGCCTGCCGGCGGCGGGGGTCGATCGTCACAAGCAATTGCTGATTTTATTGGTTGAGCAGACCGTGTCGCCGCGTCCCGATCCTGAAGGCGCGCCGGACAAGGCCGACAAACAGCTCAAGCGTCGTTTCCGCGACAGCGCGAAAGACGGCGAGGCGGTGCCGGCCAAGGACGCGCCTAGCGAGGACCGCAAGGGCCAGGCGCCGGCCCCCGCAGCTGCGAAACCGGCCGCCGCGCCTGTCGCCACCCCACCTGCCAAGAGCACCCGATGAACGATCCGCATTACATCCTGCTGCCGGCCAATCCGCTGTTCATCGCGCTCAGCCTGATCGCAGCCTTCCTGCTCAACCTGCTGCCCTGGGGCCAATGGGTCGGCGTACCCGATTTTGTGGCGCTGGTGCTGGTGTTCTGGGCGATCCACGAACCGCGCAAGATCGGCATCAGCATCGCCTTCATGATGGGCTTGCTGATGGACGTCAACGAAGCCACGCTGCTGGGCGAAAACGCGCTGGCCTACACGCTGCTGTCGTATTTCTCGATCATGATCCATCGCCGCGTGCTGTGGTTCCCGGTCGGTACGCAAGCCCTGCATATCCTGCCGCTGATGTTGCTCACGCAAGCCGTCCAGCTGCTGGTGCGCCTGGTGGTCAGCGGCAAATTCCCGCACTGGTACTACTTCAGTGAGAGCTTCGTCTGCGCGCTGTTGTGGCCGCTGGTGACATGGCTGCTGCTCGCACCGCAACGACGTGCGATCAATCGCGACGACAACCGTCCGATCTAGAGCGTGTTATGAGCTATTTCCGCCCCCGCGTTCAGATGAAAAGGGATGCAGTGCAAGGCGCGGTGCGCCGCGCAGGCGGACAGCATGCTGTCCGAATTCCCTGCTACACCCCTGCGCAAGCGCCGCAACGCCGCACTGCGCCCTTTTCATCCGAACCCATCGGGCAGTGCCGGGAACGGGCCGTCTGCGGCGTTGCTCCTGCGCGCCATAGCACCACTATGGCGTGTCGTCGCGTCTTGCATACCACCCGTTCCCGGCGCTGCGCGGGGGCGGAAATAGTTCATAACACGCTCTCAGCATGACAGAATTCAAAAACACCGAGCATGAACTCAAGCTGTTCCGGCTGCGATTGTTTGCAGTGGCAATGCTGGTGCTCGTGTGTTTCGGCCTGCTGACCGCGCGCTTCATCTGGCTGCAGATCGTCCGCCATGACGCCTATGCTGCGCAGGCCGAGGAAAACCGTATTTCGGTGGTGCCTATCGTACCCAACCGCGGCCTGATCCTCGACCGTAACGGCGTGGTGCTGGCGCGCAATTACTCCGCCTACACGCTGGAAATCACGCCCTCCAAAATCACTATCGGCCTCGATGAGCTGGTCGATCAGCTCAGTACGCTGGTCGATATCCAGCCCAAGGACAGGCGCCGCTTCCGCAAGCTGCAGGATGAATCCAAGAATTTTGAAAGCCTGCCGATCCGCACCCGCCTGACCGATGAAGAAGTCGCCAAGTTCACCGCGCAACGTTATCGCTTCCCGGGCGTCGACATCCAGGCACGCCTGTTCCGTCAATACCCTTACGGCAAGACCGCCGCCCACGTGATCGGCTATATCGGTCGCATCAGCCCGCGCGATGCCGATCGCATTGCCGATTCCGACGACGAAGCCAATTACAACGGCACCGACTACATCGGCAAGGAAGGCCTGGAAAAGAGCTACGAAACCCAGCTGCATGGCACCACCGGTTACGAAGAAGTGGAAATCTCCGCCGGCGGCCGTGCCGTGCGCACGCTGTCGCGCACGCCTGCCAGCCCGGGCCAGAACTTGATTCTGTCGATCGACATCGAGCTGCAAAAAGTGATTGAAGAAGCTTTCGGCGACCGCAAGGGCGCACTCGTGGCGATCGATCCGGCCACCGGCGACATCCTGGCCTATGTCTCGCAACCGTCTTTCGATCCCAATGTGTTCGTCGAAGGCATCGACCAGCAGACCTGGGATGAGCTCAATAATTCGCCCGACCGGCCGCTGATCAATCGGCCGCTGTCCGGGACCTATCCGCCCGGCTCGACCTACAAACCGTTCATGGCCTTGGCGGCGCTGGAGCTGGGCAAGCGTAAGCCGTCCGACTCCATTCGGGATCCTGGCTTTTTCTGGCTCGGCAACCACAAGTTCCGCGACGACAAGGAAGGCGGCCACGGCGTGGTCGACATGTACCGCTCCATCGTGGTGTCGTGCGATACCTATTACTACATGCTGGCCAACGACCTCGGCGTCGACGCCATCCACGATTTCATGAAGCCCTTCGGTTTCGGTCAGATCACCGGTATTGACCTCGAACACGAGCGCAAGGGCTTGCTGCCGTCCACTACCTGGAAGCGCAACGCCTATCGCAAGCCGGAGCAGCGCAAGTGGTATGCCGGCGAAACCATTTCGCTGGGCATCGGCCAGGGTTACAACGCCTTCACACCGATCCAGATGGCGCATGCCACCGCGACGCTGGCCAACAACGGCATCGTCATGAAGCCGCATCTGGTCAAAATGATCGAAGACGGCGTCACGCATCAGCGCACCGTGACCGTGCCCAAGGAAAGCTATCGCATCCCGCTCAAGCAGGAAAATATCGACGTCATCAAGCAAGCCATGGTGGGCGTCAACAAGGAAGGCACCGGGGCACGCGTGTTTGCCGGCGCCGAATACACTTCGGCCGGCAAGAGCGGCACCGCGCAGGTGGTGTCGATCAAGAAGAACGAAAAGTACGACGCCAAGCGCCTGGCCACGCATTTGCTCGATAATGCCTTGTTCACCGCGTTTGCACCGGCCGACAAGCCGCGCATTGCGCTCTCGGTGATCGTCGAAAACGGCGGCTGGGGTGCGGAAGCGGCGGCGCCGCTGGCGCGCAAGGCGATTGACTTCTATCTGCTCGGCAAACGTCCCGGCGACAAGGCCAAGGCCGCCGTCAAGGATAGCGAAGTCGCCACCCCACCTGCAACAGACGCGGTCGGCAACGATCTCAGGGACTAGGAGAGCCTGTTATGAGTTTGCACCGACCACCCCTCTGGCAAATCATCAAACCGCACCTGGCGGTGTTCGATGGTGCGTTGTCGCTGATCATCTTCCTGATCATGTCGGTCGGCATCGTCACGCTGTACTCGGCCGGCATGAATTTCCCCGGTCGCGTCGAAGACCAGTTGCGCAATATTCTGGTTGCCTTCATCGTCATGTGGATTGCGGCCAATGTCTCGCCACAGACGCTGTTACGGTTTGCCGTGCCGATTTACACCATCGGCGTGGCGCTGCTGATTGCGGTGGCGGTGTTCGGCATCGTCAAGAAAGGCTCGCGCCGCTGGCTCAACATCGGCATGGTGGTGCAGCCGTCCGAAGTCATGAAAATCGCCATGCCGCTGATGCTGGCCTGGTACTTCCAGAAACGTGAAGGCATGATCCGCTGGCCGGTGTTCCTGATAGCGGGGCTGTTGCTGGCGGTGCCGGTGGGCCTGATCATCCGCCAGCCGGATCTCGGTACCGGCGTGCTGGTGCTGGCCGCCGGTTTCTACGTGATCTTTTTTGCCGGCTTGTCGTGGAAAGTGTTGACCGGTTTGTGTGTGGCCGGCGCGGCCAGCTTGCCGGTGATCTGGTCGGTGTTGCATGACTACCAGCGCCAGCGCGTGATGATGCTGATCGATCCGACCTCCGATCCGCTCGGAAAAGGCTTCCACATCATTCAGTCGACGATTGCCATCGGCTCCGGCGGCATCACCGGCAAAGGCTGGCTGATGGGCACGCAAACGCATCTGGAATTCATCCCTGAGCGCACCACCGACTTCATTTTCTCGGTCTACTCGGAAGAGTTCGGCCTGATCGGCAACCTCATCCTGCTGGTGCTCTACCTGTTGTTGATCGGTCGCGGCCTGATGATCACCGCCAATGCGCCGACCCTGTTCACGCGTTTGCTCGGCGGCGCCATCACCATGATCTTCTTCACCTATGCCTTCGTGAACATGGGCATGGTCAGTGGCATCTTGCCGGTGGTCGGCGTGCCTTTGCCGTTCATGAGTTATGGCGGCACCGCGTTGGTCACGCTGGGGCTGGGCGCCGGCATCTTAATGAGCATTCAGCGACACCGCAAACTGGTGCAAACCTGACACCTGTTCGCGACAGATCGCGAACAGGTTCTGAGCTTTCCGGCAAGCACGCCGCGCCGTCATTTCACATTGACGCCCCGAGACTCTGGTATCGTTGCGCTTGCCTGCGCTCATCTGTACAGCGCAGGCGCATAAAAACATACAGCTCTGGGAAGATTGTAATGCGAGAAATCCTTGTCGCCGCGCCGCGTTTGCTGCGTTGTTTGTCCATCTTGGCGCCGCTGGCGTTGGCTGCTTGCAGCAGCGCACCGTCTTTGAATACCTCGGCCTCGTCGCCGGTGTCGTCGGCGCCTGCCGCCCGCACTGCCAACGGCAAGCCTTTGCCGGCCTTGCCGGCGGCCGGTTCCGGACGTGGCGGTTATTACAAGGACGACGGTCCGGGCGACCAGCCGCCGGAGGGCCTGCTCGACACACCCGACGCCGATCCCAAGGTAGAACCCTATTCCAAGGCCGGCAGCCGCCCTTACGTAGTGTTTGGCAAGACTTATACGCCGCTTACCGACGACCGTCCGTTCAAGCAGCGCGGCATCGGCAGCTGGTATGGCAAGAAATTCCACGGCCAGAAAACCTCGTCTGGTGAACTCTACGATATGTACAAGATGACGGCGGCGCATCCGACGCTACCGATTCCGTCTTATGCGCGCGTCACCAACCTCAAGACTGGCGCGCAAGTCATTGTGCGCATCAACGATCGCGGACCTTTCCATTCGACCCGCATCATCGACTTGTCGTATACCGCCGCGCTCAAGCTGGGCTATCTGTCGTCCGGCAGCAGCGAACTGGAAGTGGAGCGCCTGTTGCCTGATGAGATCACGCGCATGGCCGAAAACAAACGCAACGGCATCGTCGCGACTGCTCCTGCATCGGCTATCGCCAACACTGAACCTGTGACGGTCGGCGCGGTCACACCGCAAGCGCAGATCATGCCGGTGGCGATGGCAACGGCGCCGGCCGCCGCCGCATCATCGGCCGCTGACGGCGCGCAAAAGAACGCCGCGTTAGGTAGCGGATTCTATTTGCAGTTCGGCGCCTATGCACAAGAAACCAATGCCCGCGTCGCGCGCGACAAGCTCATGCAAAGCCTCAACGGCGTCGTCGACAAACTGGACACCGTGGTCGTCAATGGACTGTATCGCTTGTATGCCGGCCCTTACGTCAATCGTCCTGCCGCGATGGATGCCGCACAGCAGATACGCCAACGCGCCAATGTCACCGGTTTCGTGGTCGAGCGCTGAGCCAGGGCTTGTTAACAATCAATTTACCGGAGAACGTATGCCCCCCTACCTGATGCTGGGCATCGCCATTGTTTCGGAAGTCATCGCCACGTCGGCCTTGCGCGCAGCCGATGGCTTTACCAAACTGATTCCGTCGGTGGTGGTGGTGATCGGCTACGCGCTGGCCTTCCTGTTCCTGTCGCTGACGCTCAAGACGATCCCGGTCGGCATCGCCTATGCGATCTGGTCCGGCCTCGGCATCGTGCTGATCTCAGTGGTGGCGTATTTCGTCTACGGACAGACGCTGGATGCCCCGGCCATCATCGGCATGGCGCTGATTCTGGCCGGTGTCCTGGTGTTGAACCTGTTTTCCAAATCCACCGCGCACTGACGCGCGGCGGCGGCAACACGGTGGACTTATTCTGCCGCGTCCCGTAACTGCAAAGCGCGCTCATAGAGCGCGTTTTTCTTTTGCCCGGTGATTTGCGCGGTCAGCGCCGCAGCTTGCTTGACCGGCAACTCCGCCAGCAGAATTTGCAGGATGCGCTCGGCGTCGGCATCGGCGACGGCATCTTCGCTGCTGCTGGCGCCTTCCACCAGGATCACGAATTCACCGCGCTGGCGGTTGCCGTCGGCTGCCAGCCAGGCCGGCGCATCGGCTAGTGCGCAGCGATGCACGGTTTCAAACAATTTGGTCAGTTCGCGCGCCAGCACTACCTGGCGTTGCGGGCCGAAGGCCTGCAACAGCGCATCGACGGTGTCGATGATGCGATGCGGCGCTTCGTAAAACACCAGCGTCGAGGCATCCTGCGCCAGCTTGAGCAAGGCGCTCTCGCGTTGTTTGGACTTGTTCGGCAAGAAGCCGACGAAATGGAACTGATCATTGACCAGGCCGCTGGCCGACAGCGCCGTCACGGCCGCCGATGCACCCGGCAGGGGCACGACGGTCAGGCCGGCTGCGCGCACTGCTTCGACGATGCGGGCGCCGGGATCGGACACGGCCGGGGTGCCGGCATCGGACACCAGCGCAATGCGCTGGCCCTGGTGCAGGCGCGCGATGATTTTATCGGCGGCCTCGCGCTCATTGTGTTCGTGGGCGGCGATCAGCGTCTGGCTGAGGCCGTAACGGGTCAGCAAATGGCTGGTGTTGCGGGTATCTTCGCAGGCGACGGCGTCGGCAATCGACAAGACGTGCAAAGCGCGCAACGTGATGTCGCAAACATTTCCGATGGGCGTAGCCAACACATATAATGCCGACTCAGGATAAGTTTGCTGCGTGGCCTCGGCCAGGATTGCAGAAGCAACGGATGTGTTGGAGTTGGGGTGACTCATTGGAGAAGATCATGTTGGGAAAATGGGCGAAAGTCATCTTGCTGACCGCGCTGCTGAGCGGATTGTGCGCTTCCGTGCAGGCAAATACAACCGTTGCCGCCACTGACGTCGGCGACACCAGCGCCATGCCGGCGCCCGGCAATGCCGCACCGCCGATGCGCGTGGCCTTGTTGCTGCCGCTGCGCTCGAGCGTGTTCGGCGCCGCCGCCGATGCGGTGCGCACCGGTTTCCTGACCGCTTCCGAGCGCAAGAAAGACAATCTCGTCATCACCATCATCGAAACCGGTGATTCGGCGCAAGAGGTACTCGCCACGTATAACGATGCTTCTGCCAAATACGACATCATCGTCGGCCCGCTCTCGCGCAGCGCGGTGACCGCGCTGGTGCAGTCGGCCAGTGTGCGCAAGCCGACCATCGCGCTGGCCCAGCCCGATCTGCCGGACGCCGCCGATGCCCGCCTGCCGCGCCAGATGCTGATGATGGGTTTGTCGGTGGAAGATGAGGCGCGCCAGGTGGCGGCCTGGGTGGAGCGTGACAAGGGGCCCGGCAAGATCTTCGCCGTTTCCACCAATATCGCGTGGCAGCGCCGCGCCGTCAAAGCTTTCGCGCAGCAGGCGCGGCAACTGGGCATGACGGTGGAAAACCTGGAGCTGAGCGTGCCCAACAATGCGCTCAGCGCACCCGGCCTGGCGCAACTGGGACAACGCATCCAGGCGGAAAAACCGGCCTTGCTGTTCGTCGCGCTCGATGCCGCACAAACCATCCAGCTGCGCAGCGCCATCGGCAACGACATCGCGCTGTACGGCACTTCGCAACTCAATCCGCTCACGCTGGCCGTCGCCAATGCCGCCATCAAGGCTGCCGCCAACAGCGCCGCCACCAATGCCACCACCGGTACCGCACCGGCGCCCGACAGCCGCCTGCCGGAGCTGGATGGCGTCCATCTGGTCGACATGCCGTGGCAATTGCAGGCCGATAACGCGGCCGTCATGGCCTATCCGCGTTCAGTCGCGAATGCCGACGCCCGCAGCAATGCCGACCTGGAACGCCTGTATGCGCTCGGCATTGACGCCTTCCGCGTGGCCAATGAAATCGGGCAGCAGCGTTCCGGTTTTGACATCGACGGCGTGACCGGCCAGATCAACGTCAACATGGCGGGCGGTGCCACTTACTTCCAGCGCCGCGAAACCCAGGCGGTATATCAGGACGGCGTTGCCGTACCCGTCGCCAGCCAGCGCTGAGCGCGGGCCGGTTCGCTGCCTCGCCGGAGGAGCAAGCATATGACCCTGTTCGATAGTCTGCGCGGCGCGCGCACCAGCAAGCAAGTCAGCGGCGACGCCGCGGAAGCCGACGCGCTGGCGTTCCTGTTGCAACAGGGGATGGTCGAAGTCGAGCGCAATTTTCGCTGCAAAGGTGGTGAAATCGATCTCATCATGCGTGAGCGCGACACCCTGGTATTCGTCGAGGTGCGCAAGCGCAGCAACGCCAACTACGGCGGCGCGCTGGCCAGCGTCACACGGACCAAACAGAAACGCCTGATCATTGCCGCACAGGTATTCCTGCAGCGCTACCGCACCCCGCCGGCCTGCCGCTTCGACGTGATCGGCTATGACGGCGATCAGATGACCTGGCTGAAAAATGCCGTGGAAGCAATATCTGAAGCATTTTGATACGCTTCTTTACCCCTCGCGCCGGGGAGGAGCCGTCCAACTACACTATAATTGGCGGGCCTGTTGCCGTTGCATGCCGGGTTATCCCTTCTTTCATGCCGGCAACCTGACCGGGACGGACTTGGAACTATCGTTCTTCATGCACTGTTAAATACTCTCGTACCATGACTAATCAACGTATCCTCTCGCACTTTCAGGAAAGTGCCGAACTCAAGCTTCACGCCGGCACCGTGCTGGCGCAGCCAATTGAGCAGGCAATTGAACTTATGTTTACTGCGCTGTCGAACGGCAACAAGATTCTTGCCTGCGGCAATGGCGGTTCGGCTGCAGACTGCCAGCATTTTGCGGCGGAACTGGTCGGGCGTTTTGAGCGTGAGCGCCTGCCCCTGCCGGCGCTGGCCCTGACCACGGATACCTCGATCCTGACCGCGGTCGGCAACGACTACAGCTACCTGGAAATTTTCTCGAAGCAGGTCCAGGCCTTCGGCCAGGCCGGCGACGTGTTGTTGGCGTTCTCGACCTCGGGCAACTCCGGCAATGTGCTGGCGGCCATCGAGATTGCCCAGGAGCGCGACATGCGCGTGGTGGCGTTGACCGGTAAGGGCGGCGGCGCCATCGGCAAGAAGCTTACCGACGCCGATGTGCATATCTGCGTGCCGCATGATCGTACCGCGCGCATTCAGGAAGTGCATCTGGTGACTCTGCATTGTATTTGCGACGGCATCGACGTCGCACTATTTGGAGGTGATGTGAATGAATGATGTCCAGGCAGCTTGGTTGAAATTGCGTCGTCCGCTGGCGGCAGCCGCCGTTTGCGGCATGCTGGCAATCGGTCTGCAAGGCTGCTTCGGCGTGCTGGCCGGCGGTCTGCTGGCCGGCACGTTTGCTGCAACGGATCGTCGCACGCTGGGCGCACAGACCGAAGACAAGTCCATCGTCGTCAAGGGTGAAGCCAATATTCCTGATGTCGTTGCGGCCGGTTCCCACGTCAATGTCACCAGCTTCAACCGCAAGGTCTTGCTGACCGGCGAAGTGCCTGATGAAGCATCCAAGGCCGCTGCCGAGCGCGAGATCAAGAGCCTGCCGAACGTTACCGGCGTCTTCAATGAACTGGCTGTCTCCGGCTCGTCCGGCTTCTCGGCACGCTCCGGCGATGCGCTGGTCACCAGCAAGGTGCTGGCCAGCCTGGTGGATGCCAAGGACTTGTACTCCAGCGCGTTCAAGATCACTACCGAGCGCGGCATCGTCTACATGATGGGTCGCGTGACCGAACGTGAAGGCAAGCGCGGCGCCGATATCGCCGCCGGTGTCAGCGGCGTGCAAAAGGTCGTGACCTTGTACGAATACATTTCGGAAGAAGAACTCAAGCAATACTCCCGGCAGGCGCCGGCCGATCCGGCCAAGTAAGCAGTCCGGCCAGGACGCAATGCCAAGGCCGTCGGCGTCAAGCGACACCGGCGGTTTTTTTACGGCCGCAGGCTTTCGGCAGGATCGTCGCGGCACGTCTATAATGAGTCGAGCATGGTTTTGCCTGCATTGCTATATTGGCAACAAATGAATTGGCAGCACTCACTACGGAAAAGACATGGAAGCCAAGCACGCCACCACCTCTGTCACCAGCGCCGCCCCGCGTAACCGCCTCTGGCTCAAGCTCGGCGGTGTGGCGGTGGTCGCTGCAATTGCCTTGTTCGGCTATAGCTCGCTATCAGCGCAGAACACCGCGCCCGATGTGACCTTCATCAAGCTCGATGGTCAACAGGTTGCGCTCAAGGATTTGCGCGGCAAGGTGGTGATGGTCAACTTCTGGGCCACCAGCTGCACCACCTGCGTCGGCGAAATGCCGCAGATGATTTCCACCTACAACAAGTACAAGGACCAGGGCCTGGATTTCGTCGCCGTCGCGATGAGCTACGATCCGCCTAACTACGTCCTCAACTACACCGAGACGCGCAAGCTGCCGTTCAAGGTTGCGCTCGATCCGCAAGACACGCTGGCCAAAGCCTTCGGCGACGTCAAGCTGACCCCGACCACCTTCGTCATCGGCAAGGACGGCAGCATCCTCAAGCGTTACGTCGGCGAGCCGCAATTCGCCGAATTGCATCAATTGCTGGAGAAGGCGCTGGCCGCCTGATCACTGCACATCGTGCCTAAAAAAAGCGCCGCTTCGAGTCCGAAGCCGGCGCTTTTTTCATGTCGCAATGACGTGCTGGTTAACTCAAAACTGTTCCCATTCCTGTTCTCCAGGCTTGGACGGCGCTGCCTGCTTCAACTGCGGCGGCTTGGCAGCCGCGACCTTGGCGGGTTTGTGCTGAGGTGTGATATCGACCGTGCGCAGCGCCGGCTTGGTCGCCATGCGCTGGTCAAGCTTGAACACGCTGACCACCCGCGTCAGGGTGCTGGCTTGATCCTGCAATGATTGCGCAGCGGCGGCGGCTTGCTCCACCAGCGCGGCATTTTGCTGCGTGGTTTCATCCATCTGGGTAATCGCCTGGTTGACCTGTTCGATGCCGTCGCTCTGCTCCTGGCTGGCCGAGCTGATCTCCGCGACGATGTCGGTCACCCGCTGGACACTGGCCACCACCTCGGTCATGGTGGCGCCGGCCTGTTCCACCAGCCGGCTACCGGAGTCGACCTTTTCTACCGAGTCGTCGATCAGCGTCTTGATTTCTTTGGCTGCCGCCGCCGAGCGTTGCGCCAGGCTGCGCACTTCCGAAGCCACCACTGCAAAGCCGCGGCCCTGTTCGCCGGCGCGTGCCGCTTCCACCGCAGCATTCAAGGCCAGGATGTTGGTCTGGAAGGCGATGCCGTCGATCACGCTGATGATGTCGACGATCTTGCGCGAGGAGGCGTTGATGGCGCCCATGGTGTCGACCACCTGGCCTACCACGCTGCCGCCCTGCACCGCCACTGCCGAGGCCGATACCGCCAGCTGGCTGGCCTGGCGCGCGTTGTCGGCGTTCTGTTTCACGGTCGAAGTCAGTTCTTCCATCGCCGACGCGGTTTCTTCCAGCGAGCCGGCCTGGCTTTCGGTGCGTGCCGACAGGTCGAGGTTGCCGCTGGCGATCTGGCTGGAGGCGGTGGCGATGGTGTCGGTGCCGCTGCGTACTTCGCCGACGATATTGAGCAGATTGTCGTTCATGGTCTTGAGTGCTTGCAGCAGCTTGCTGGTTTCATCCTTGCCGCTGCCGTCGATGTGCGAGGTCAGGTCGCCCGAGGCCACGGTTTGGGCAATGCTCACGGCTTTGTTGAGCGGCCGTGTGATGCTCAGCGTCAGCAACCAGCCGAGGATGCCGCCCAAAATCAGTTCGATCACGCCCAGGCCCAGCAGCAAGCTGCGTCCTGACTGATAGCTGTCGTTGATGTGCTGCGCGGACTGGTCGATTACCTGCGTCTGGTAGCTGGCATACTTCAGCACGCTGCCGGAATAATCGTCCATCATCTTGCTCAGCTTGGTATTGGTGAGCTGTTTGGCTTCTTCGGTATTGCCGGCGGCCTTCATCTTGAAGATGTCTTCACGGGTAGAGCGATACGCGTTGCGCAGCTTGCTGACTTCGTCGAACAACTGCTTTTCTTCAGGCGATGAAATCGCCGCCTCGACGCGCTTCTGGGTTTCGCTGACCTTCTTCGATTCGGCATCGATCTGGGTTTGGAAGAACTTTTGGAATTCGACATCGTCGCTGCGCATCACGGCAAACGTACGCACGCCGTTTTCCTTGATTGCCGCATGCCAATGCGTGGCGTCGCGTTCCTTGCGCAAGGCATTCTTCACCATATCGTCGGTGGCATCGCCTATGCCTTGCAGGCGCCACACGCCTATCGCCACCATCACCGCCATCAGCATCAGCATTGCGATAAAGCCGATGCCCAGACGTACGCCTATCCTGAAGTTCTTCATGCTGTTCTCCTCTTGCCGTTTTCCCCGGACTACCCGAATCACGGTTGCGGTTTGTCGTCCTGCGCCTTGGCAGTGCAGGCGTTTTGTTTGTTTTTATTGGCAGATCCAGCGTATCACAGGCCATCGCCGAATGGTCGTGCTTTGCCGCTCCTGTTGCGACTCTACCAAGGGCTAGGGCGCGCGCCACACTATCTTTATCTTTCCCCCCTCATGTCTTGATGCAACAGTGACAACGTGCCGCTATAATCGAGCGCTTGGGAAGTACACCACGGCAATGCGCATATCAATGCCGCCTTACCTTTCAATGAGATGACCATAAAATCCGACACGGCTGCGCATGCCGTGGAAATAGAAAAACTGACGCAATCGCTGGTCCGCGAGCGCGATACCCGCTTGCAGACCGAGGCCAATGCAGAAAACCGCCTGCGCCAGTTGCAGTTGCTGGAAGCCGTCGCCGTCGCCGCCAATCAGGCCGATACGCTCGAGAGCATCCTGCAATTTTGCGTGGAAGAAATCTGTCGCTACACCGGCTGGCCGCTGGGGCATTGCTACCTGGTGCGCAAAACCGGCAAGCTTGCCGCGCTGGTGTCGAGCGGTATCTGGTACGGCGCGCAGCGACCCGAATTTGCCGTCTTCCATTGCCAGACCAGCGACCCGCAGTTCCAGGCGCACCAGGATTTGCCGGGCCGCGCCTACCAGGAAGCGGCGCCGGTCTGGACCGTCAATATCGGCGTCGACCGTGACGCCGTACGTGCCGATGTTGCACGCGCCGCCGGTATCAAGGCCGGCATCGCCTTCCCGGTCTTGAATGGCGGAGCAGTCGTTGCTGTGCTGGAATTTTTCTCTGATCGCGTCTTGTCGCTCGACGACAAGCTGTTGCGCCTGATGAGCCTGATGCGCCAGATCGGCAGCCGCATCGGCCGCGTTGCCGAGCGTAGCCAGCGTGAGGTGCGCCTGATCCACGAAGCCTCGCACGACGCGCTCACGGGTTTACCCAACCGCACCTTGTTCCTGCAGCAGCTCGATCTGGCCCTGCGACGCCAATGGGATGACGACAATGCCGGTTTTGCCGTGCTGTTCATCGACCTCGACCGCTTCAAGATCATCAATGACAGCCTCGGCCACCTGGCCGGCGATCGCATGATCATCCAGGTCGCGGCACGTCTGAAAAACGCCGTGCGTCCCGATGTCGTCGCCGGCATCATGAACGTACTGCAAGCCGGCTCAGCGTCGCCTTACACGCTGGCGCGCATGGGCGGTGACGAATTCACGGTGTTGTTGTGCGACATTCCGGATATTGGCGAAGCCGTGCGCATCGCCGAACGGATCCAGGCGGCGTTGGCGCTGCCGTTCCTGGTCCGCGACCAGGAAATTTACGCCAGCGCCAGTGTCGGCATTGTCTTCAGCGACGTCGGCCATACCCAGGCCGATGAAGTACTGCGCGACGCTGACCTCGCCCTGTATCGCGCCAAGGCCATGGGCAAGAGCCGCTATGAAGTGTTCGATCGCAGCATGCGCAAGGGCGCAGTCAGCCGCCTGAGCATAGAAACCGCCTTGCGCCACGCGCTCAAGAACAATGAATTTGTGCTGCACTACCAGCCCATCATCGAACTGCAGGCCGGCAGCATCGTCGGTGTCGAGGCGTTGGTGCGCTGGCGCCGCGGACCGGATGAACTGGTCTATCCTGGCGACTTCATCGATGTTGCGGAAGACACCGGCCTGATCCTCTACATCGGCATGTGGGTGTTGCGCGAAGCCTGCCGCCAGATGCACCTGTGGCACCAGCAATTCCCGCGCACCAAGCCGCTGACCATTAGCGTCAACATCTCGCCGCGCCAGTTCGTGCAACCCAACCTGGTCGACCAGATCCAGCAGATCATCCGGGAAACCGGCATCGATCCCAATACGCTGCGGCTGGAAATCACCGAAAGCGTCACCATGGGCGACGTCGAGCGCACCATCAAGATCTTGTCGCAGCTGCGCGCGCTCGGCGTGCGTTTCAGCATCGACGATTTTGGCACCGGTTATTCGTCGCTGAGCTACCTGCATCGCTTCCCGCTCGACGTGCTCAAGATCGACCGTTCTTTCGTCATGCGCATGAATGAAGACAAAGAGCGCCTGCAAATCGTCGAAACCATCATGACGCTGGCGCGCAACCTCGGCATCGAAGTGGTGGCGGAAGGTACCGAAACGGAAATGCAGGTCGACCATCTGCGTAACCTCGGTTGCGATTTCGGCCAGGGATTTTTCTTTTCGCGCGCGCTGGAAGCGGAGACAATTACCGACTTGCTGTACGTCCCGCACCACGTGCTGGAAACCGCGTACGCCAGCTCGCTGCAGGCCATCGAAGGATAAGGCGGCGTCAGCGCGGCGCGCGCCGCGATGACAGAAATTGCAGCGAACCGGCCGGCAGCAGCACGCAAATCGCTGCGCTGAAGATCAGCACGAAGCCCAGCATGTCCGGCGTGCTGGGACGTTCGCCCAGCAACAACACGGCGCCGCTGACGCCGACCACCGGCACCAGCAGGGTGCCCAGCGCGGCAATCCCGGCCGGCAATTTGGCGATGATTTCGAACCATAGAATATATCCCGCCGCCATGCCGAAGAAGATGTGATACGCCAGCGCGACGAGCACTTGCAAATGCAAGGCGCCCGGATGGGGCCAGCCCTCGAACGACAACAAACCGCTCAACGCCACCAGCGCGCCGATCAGCAACTGCCACGCCGCGATTGCCAATGGCTCCGCACCGATTTTGGCCCACTTCATGTAGACGGTGCCGGCGGCCCAGGTCAGCGCTGCCGCCAGTGCATACAAGATCCCCCACGGCAAACCGTGCAAGCCGCCACCGAGCAGCGGCGCAATCAACACCGCCAGGCCGCCGGCGCCGAGCGCCAGGCCCATGCCGCGCACGCGGTCCAGTTTTTCACCGAGCACGATGCGCGCAAACAGCGTCGCCCACAAGGGCATCGAATAGGTGATGATCGCCACGCGCGAAGTGGCCGCGCCCAACTGCGCGAAGGTCAGCAAAATATTGAACAGGGCGATGTTGAGCAAGCCCGTCATCACGATGTGCTTGCGATCACGTCCGGCGGCGATGCGCAGGCTGCGTCCGCGTACCAGCGCCAGCACGAACAGCGTACATGCCGCCGCACCGAGGCCGATGGTGCGTAAGGTCCACGGCGAGACGCCGCTGAGCGACACCTTCACCGCCGGCCAGTTGAGTCCCCAGACCACGCCCAGGATCAGCAACAGGAATTTGGCCTTGGCGCTATCCTTGGCGCCTTGCGCAGCGTTTGGCGTCATTGTGGTGGGGTTCAGACCGGCGCCGGCGTATTGGCGTCGAGCGGATACACCGGACGCCTGACGTTACGGATCGGGAATAGTGCAAAGTTCGAGCTGGTCGGGCCGCCGCTGTCGGAGTCGCATTCTTCCAGGCCCTTGCTGATCGGCACGAACACCGGACGACAATACATGCGCGACTTCAGGATCACGTAATCCATTGTCGCCGGATCCAGGCCGAGGCTGGTAAACACGCCGACATCGTAAGGCTCGACGCGTTCTTCGGTGATCACGATCTTGGCTGCGCCGGTATCGAACAGCACGCTGTTGCCCATGTTGATGGTGGAGCCGGTATAGATCGGACCGGACACGCGGAACACGCCGTCGGTGATCGCCACCACCTTGCCGGTCAGTTGCAGCGGCGTCTTGCTGATGCCTTGTTGCGTGAGTGCGACCTTGTTACCGAGCGCCAGCGTGACGGTGGCGCCGACACCGGCGTCGCGCAATTGCGCGACCGCTTGCGGATCGCTGATCGGACCGGCGGCGATGCCGCGCATGCCTTCGGCCAGCGCCGCTTCCAGCACGTCCATGGTATTGCAGGTGCCGCCCGACATCACATTGTCGCTGTGGTCCAGCAACAGCACCGGACCTTGGCCGGGGCCCGCAGCCATGTCACGCGCGTGCGCCAGCGACTGGCGCAAGGGTTGGCTGTCGTAGACGAAGTCGTCGCGCTCGATCCAGATCTGTTGCGCTATCCTGTCGGCGACGTTTTGCGCCAGTGCCGCATCGTTGTCGGTCACCACCACCACCGACATGCCGGCGTCGCGGAAGTCGGACAAGGGAAAGCCGGCCAGTACCGACACCGCCAATACGCCTGCTTCTTTTTCTGCGAGCTTGGCCTGTTCCACTGCGCGCTGCATCGCTGAGGCCGAGGTATTGCTGGTCAGCGTGGCCGACAACAACGGCACTTGCCGCCAACCGGTCACGGGACGTGCTTGTTGCTGCAGCAATGCGACCAGCAAGCGACCGGCATGTTCGCCGGTCTCATACATGTCGATATGCGGATAGGTCTTGAAGCTGACGATGATGTCGGCGTTGTCGACCATCTTTTGCGTAACGTTGCCATGCAGGTCGAGCGCAACGCACAGCGGCACTTGCGGCGCGATCTTGCGGATACGCGCCAGCAATGTGCCTTCGCCGTCTTCGGCGTTCTCCGCCACCATGGCGCCGTGCAGGTCCAGCATGATGGCGTCGCAGCCGCCTTCGACCGCGCGCACGATGGCGTCGCTCATCAGCGTGTAGGCATCGGCGGCGACATTGGCGCTGGGGTTGGCGGTGGCCGCCAGCGGCGTGACGATGTTGGCCGAGAGACCGTCGGCGATGTCGAGGAAGGCGCCCATCGCAGTACGTGCGCCCTTCTGGTCCTGGTAGGCCGCGCTGTCCCATTGCGGCGCAAATGCTTCCAGCGGCGTCGCGATCGGCGAAAAGGTATTGGTTTCGTGGTTCAGGCGGGCGATGACGATTTTCAACGACATGAATCTTTCCTTGTTTAAGCGCTAGATGACTTTGGCGCTCGCCAGCATTGCGTGCAGCAACACATTGGCGCCGGCTTCCAGATGTTCGGGTTTGGCATCCTCGATTTCGTTGTGGCTGACGCCGTCCTTGCACGGCACGAAGATCATGCCAGCCGGCGCCAGGCGGGCCGCGTAGATTGCATCGTGACCGGCGCCCGAGACCACGTCCATGGTGGCGTAGCCGAGCATCGCCGAGGCATTGCGCACTTCACCGACACAGTCGGGATGGAAGGGGCAGGGCGGGAAGTAAGATACGCGTTCCAGCTCGATCTTCAGGCCGGTCTTTTGGCGGGTTTGCTCCAGATAGGCCAACAAGTCTTCATGCATCTGGTTCAGCGTTTCATCGCTGACATTGCGCAAGTCGATGGAAAATTTCACCTGGCCCGGAATCACATTGCGGCTGTTCGGCATCACCTGCACCTGGCCGACCGTGCCGCGGCCGTAAGGCGGATAGCGCTTCGCAATGGCGACCACTTCCTGCATGATGTAAGTCGAGACCTGCAGCGCGTCCTTGCGGATTTCCATCGGCGTCGGCCCGGCATGCGATTCGAAACCGGTGACCGTGCAGTCGTACCACGACAGGCCCAGCACGGCCGGCACCACGCCGATCACGGTATCGGCATTTTCCAGCACCGGACCTTGTTCGATATGCGCTTCGTAATAGGCGCCAATAGGATGATCGCCGCACTTCTGTTCACCGATATAGCCGATGCGCGTCAATTCGTCTTTGACATTCTTGCCGTCGATGTCGGTGGCGCTGTAAGCATGCTCCAGCGTGAAGGCGCCGCAGAATACGCCCGATCCCATCATCACCGGTACGAAGCGCGAACCTTCTTCATTGGTCCACACCGCGACTTCAATCGGCGCCTCGGTCTGGATATTGTGCTGGTTGAGCGTGCGTATCACTTCCATGCCGGCCAACACGCCGTAGTTGCCGTCAAACTTGCCGCCGGTCGGTTGCGTGTCGATGTGCGAGCCGGTGACCACCGGCGGCAAGTCATTGTTACGGCCGGCGCGGCGCATGAAGATGTTGCCGATCTGGTCGACGGTGACGCTCATGCCCTCTTGTTTGGCCCAGCTGCTGACCAGGTCGCGGCCCTGCTTGTCGAGGTCGGTCAGGGCCAGGCGGCAGACGCCGCCCTTGGCCGTGGCGCCGATGGCGCCGAGATCCATCAGCGAGTTCCACAGGCGCTTGCCGTCGATGCGTAAATTGGTAATGCTGGTTTTCATGTCCATGATGACTCCGTCGAATTCAATAATGATGTTGCTGCATAAGGCAGCAACTCAGTGAGCAAGATTGACGCCAAGGTAGCGGTCTTTCGCGCTGTCGTCGGCCAAAAATTCCGCGTTGCTGGCGGTATAGGCAATCCGGCCCTGCTCCACAATGTAATGCCGATCCGCCAATTGCGTACAGACCTCAAGGTTTTGCTCGACCAGGATGATGGACATGCCGGTCGCCTTGATCAGTTTGATCTGTGCGACGATTTCATCGACAATCACCGGCGCCAGTCCCTCGACCGGTTCGTCCAGCATCAAGACCTTGGGGTGCGTCATCAGCGCGCGTGCAATCGCCAGCATTTGCTGTTCGCCGCCCGATAACTGGCCGCCGCCATTCTTGCGCCGTTCCTGCAGGCGCGGGAAGATCTTGTACACGTCTTGCAGGCCCCAGGCAGAATCCTTGCGCGCGGCCATGGTCAGGTTCTCTTCCACCGTCAGCAACTTGAAGATGCCGCGATGTTCCGGTACCAGGCAGATGCCGCGCGCGGCAATCTTGTACGCAGGCAGGCCGGCGACGTTATTGCCTTCGAACATGACCTTGCCCTGGCGCGGCGCGACCACGCCGACGATGCTCTTCAGCGTGGTGCTCTTGCCGGCGCCGTTACGGCCCAGCAGGGTCACCACTTCGCCGGCTGCGACCTGCAGCGATATGCCTTGCAGGATGTGGCTCTTGCCGTAATAGCTGTGGATGTCCTGTACGTTGAGGATCATGCTTTCCCTCCGGTGATCATGCTGCCCAGATAGGCGCGGCGCACGCGTTCGTCGTTGCGGATTTCGTTGGGTTTTCCCTGTGCCAGGATCTGGCCCTGTTGCATCACGGTGATGCTGTCGGAGATATCCATCACGATATCCATATTGTGTTCGATCAGCACTACGGTGTAGTTCTCGCGCAGGCTGTGGATCAGTTTTTTCATGTCGCCGATATCGTCGATGCCCATGCCGGAGGTCGGTTCGTCGAGGAAGATCACCTTGGGCTGGCCGGCCATCGCCATGCCGACTTCCAGCCGACGCTGCTGGCCGTGCGAGAGCTCCGCCGACAGGCGTTCGGCGACGCTCTGCAGATTCAGGCGCGCCAGCAATTGCTCGGCAATGTCGCAGGCCTGGCGCAGCAATTCCGGACGCTTCCACGGATTGAGCGCTTGCGCCGGTCGTGTACCTTGCGCCGCCAGCCGCAGGTTTTCACGCACGCTCAGGTTGGGGAACAGGCTGGTCACCTGGAACGAACGCGCCAGGCCCTTCCTGACCCGCTTGTAGCCGGGCAGATGCGACACCTCTTCGCCCTCGACCAGGATGCTGCCTTCGGTGATCGGCGTGGTGCCGGTCAGCGTATGGAAGAGGGTGGTCTTGCCGGCCCCGTTGGGGCCGATCACCGAGTGCACGGTGCCCGGCAGGATGTCCAGCGTGATGTTGTTGACTGCGGTGAACTTGCCGTAGCGCTTGGTCACGTTCAGCGCTTTGAGAATGGGCGTGCTCATCAATGGATCTCCTTGGCGATCTCGGCGCCGGCTTTGTCGCCCGGGCGCAGGCGGCGCAACAACGATTGCGCCAGGCCGTACAAGCCCTTGTGCATGTAGAGGCTGACGCCGATCAGCAGGAAGCCGAGCAGCATCAACCAGCGCGGCCACAGCGACGACAGCCAGTTGCCGACCAGCACATAGAAGGACGCGCCCAGCACCGAGGCGAACAGGTTGCCGGTGCCGCCGATCACGGTCATGATCAGGATCGATTCGCTGGTGTGGTATTCGATGTTCGACAGCGGCGCGACGCCGGTCATCATGGCGTGCAAGCCGCCCGCGAGTCCGGTGACGGCGCCCGAGATCACGAAGGCCGCCAGCTTCAGCAGCGTGATGTCATAGCCGACCGCCGCTGCGCGCGCCTCGTTGTCGCGCACCGCCAGCAAGGTGCGGCCCAGCACCGAATCCACCACCCGTTGCAGCAGCCAGAACACCACCACGAACAGCACGGCGACGAAGCTGTAATACTGCCACGATGTGGTGGTTGGCAGCAGCGTGAATCCGAACGCCGACAGATTGGGACGCGGGATGTCGAGCAAGCCGTTGTCGCCGCCGGTGATGTCCTTCATCGTATAGGCGAGGAAGTAGAACATCTGCGCAAACGCCAGCGTCAGCATGACGAAATAAGTACCGCGCTGGCGTATCGAAAACCAGCCCACCAACAGTGCAATCAAGCCGCCGATGACGGCCGCGATCAGCAGCGAAATCAGCAAGGGCGCCTTCAGGTGCAACAGCGCCAGGCCGGTGGCGTAGCTGCCGATGCCGAAGAAGATCCCCTGGCCGAAAGACATCAGGCCGGTGTAGCCGAGCAGCAGGTTGCAACCGAGCGCCGCCAGTGCATAGATCAGGACTTCGGTGGCCAGCGTGCCAGAGCCGACGCACAATGGCAGTAGCAAGACCACGGCGATGACCAGCAGCGTAAAGCGGAAATGAACGATATGTTTCATGGCGGTCCCCTTAGCTGGCGCGGCCGAGCAGGCCATTGGGACGCAACAGCATGACTGCCGCCATCGCCACGTAAATCATCAGGTGCGCGCCTTCCGACCAGACCGTGCTCATCACGCTTTGCACGATGCCGACCAGGATGCCGCCCACCAGCGCACCGGAGAAACTGCCCAGGCCGCCGATCACCACCACTACGAAGGCGATGCCCAAAGCCTCTACGCCCATGAACGGTTCGACGCCGCGTATCGGCGCCGCCAGTGCACCCGCCAGGCCGGCGGTGAAGGCGCCCAACGCGAAAACGAGGCTGAAAATGCGGTCGATATTGAGGCCCAGCAGCGACACCATTTCGGTCGATTCGCTGCCGGCGCGCACGATGGAGCCAAGGCGCGTGCCTTCCAGGATCCACCACAGCAGCAGCGCCATCAGCGCAGTGAACGCGATCACGAACAGGCGATATTTGGGATACACGAAACCGCCGGCCATGACCACGCCTTGCAGCAGATCCGGCGGCGAAATGTTGTTGCCCAGCGGGCCCCAGTAAGAGATCACGACTTCCTGGACAACCAGTGCCAGGCCGACAGTAAAGAGAATATGGAAGTGATGCGGCAGCGCATAAATATGGCGCAATACGAAGCGCTCCACCAGGAACGCAAACAAGCCCACCACCAGCGGTGCGATCAGCAGCGACCACCAGAAATTGAGGCCCATCTCGCCGAGCTGGAAGCAAAAATAGGCACCCAGCAGGAAGAATGCGCCATGTGAAAAATTGACGAAACGCAGCAGGCCGAACACGATGGACAAGCCCACCGCCAGTAGGAAATACAGCATGCCGATGCCGATGCCGTTGGCAATTTGCAGCAGATAGATATTCATGAAACCTCAATACGTTGAGAAACGTTCGCGACGGCTTTAGATACGATTCACCCAAGTTCTTTATGGCTAATCACAGTCGTCGACCTGTTCCTGATCCGTAGCGCGAAGCCGTCAGCCGGTAGCGGCCGGAGCGCAACGCATCAGATCTTCCTTGGAGTGTACTTGGGTACACGAGGATTCTGAGCACCGTACGCTGCCGGATCACGACTTCGCAGTAGGATCAGGGACAGGTCAGCCCAATTTGCACATGGTCTTGTCGAGGGCCAGGAAAGACTTGCCGGACGAGATGATGTCCGCGTAGTCATTCTTGTTGCGCATCTTAGCCTTGGCCTTGCCCTTGAGCAGGTAGTAGTTCTTGATGACTTGATGGTCGCCCTTGCGGATTTCCTCGGTACCGGTCAGGCCTTCGTACTTCATGCCTTCCATCGCCGCGATGACGGCTTTCGGATCGGTGCTGTTGGCCTTGACGATGGCGTCGAGCATGATCTTGGTGCAGATATAGGAACCGGCCAAGCTGTAGTTGGGATCAATCTTCAGGCTGGAATTGACGTACTGCACGAATTCCTTGTTGAACGGCGAATCGATTGCGTGCCAGTACTGGGCACCGAAGTAGACGCCGTCGCAGATGTCCGCGCCCAGGGTTTCGAACTGTTCCAGGCCCGAGGCCCAGGCCATCAGAATGGTACAGTTGTTCTTCATGCCGAAGCTCACGGCCTGGCGCAGCGTGTCCGAAGATTGCGAACCGAAGTTCAGCAGCAGCAAGACATCCGGCTTGGCGGCCATGGCGTTGGTGAGGTAGCCGCTGAATTCTTTTTCGGCCAGCGAGTGATAGCTGTTGCCGACGTGCTCGATGCCTTTTTCCTTGAAGATGGCCTTGGCGGCATTGAGCAAGCCGTCGCCGAACACGTATTGCGGCGTGATGGTGTACCAGCGTTTGGCGTTCGGCATTTTTTCCAGCAGCGGACGCACGGTCTGTTCGATCGCGCCGAAGGTCGGCACCGACCAGCGGAAGGTGGCGCGATTGCAATCGCTGCCGGTGATTTCATCGGCGCCTGCGGTGGTGATGAAAATGCTGCCGCCTTTTTCGGCTTCCTTGCCCATCGCCAATGCTTCACCGGAGAGGATCCCGCCGGCGAAAAAGTGGGTGCCCTTTTCCATCGTCTCTTGCATCTTGCGCACGGCGGTCGCCGGTTTTCCTTCAGTGTCCAATGTGGTGTAGCTCAGGTTCTTGCCGAGCACCTTGCCATATTTCTGCAGCACCAGTTTCATGCCCATGTCTGCATATTTACCGTTGGCGGCGAAGGGGCCGGACATCGGCACCGGGCAACCGAACTGGATTGCATCTGCTTGCGCAAAGACATCGGTGTAGGAAAGTGCACCTGGTGCGGCGAGTGCGGACAGCCTGAGAAAATCACGACGATTCATCATATTCACATCTCCAAAAATGACTATGCATTAAAAGGGTTAAATCGAAATTATGTGACGCAAGTTCTGTGCCCATGGCGACGAAATAATCGTCCGGTGGACGCAAGAAAATTTACTGCCGGGACATGTGGAAATGCACCGCGTTTACGTGCGTAAAAGCAGTGTGAAGATGACGGCTTTTCGACCTCGCACGCATGCGTAGGCGTGCATGTCGCAATACATGATGACGATGGATCATGGATTTCTCCTCCAGGTTTAATGTCTCTGCTCGTTTTTATGTTTTTACTGCCGCGAATGCCTGCATAAGCCCGTGTTTTCAGCGGCCTGATTTTTGTTTTTTCGCGTTCCTGCATACTACGTGAATAACACCACCGGCTGCTTCTAATTCAGATGAATTTAATCATTCCTTTCTGTAGATGTCGGTGCATTTTCGACATGTCTCTGCACCATCAAATCCGGCTTTCGCACCAATACTTCGCATCGAAAACCGGCGCTGAAAACAGCGACGGCATGAGGTTCGCTCATGCCGTTTTTTGCTGGTGAATCGTCGCCGTTGTCATCGCGCTTTCAGAAATAGTTAAAACTTATTTCATCTGCGGGAAAGCGAACTCGGCGCCGGCGCTGGCGGTGTTCGGCCAGCGCTGCATCACGGCTTTGGCGCGCGTATAAAAACGCACGCCTTCAGGACCGTAGACATGGTGGTCGCCGAACAGACTGCGCTTCCAGCCGCCGAAACTGCTGAACGCCATCGGCACCGGCAGCGGCACGTTGACGCCGACCATGCCGACTTCGATCTGACGCACGAACTCGCGCGCCACGCCGCCGTCGCGCGTGAAGATGGCAACGCCGTTGCCGTACTCATGATTGTTGATCAGGTCGACCGCCGTGGCGACATCGGGTGCACGCAATACGCATAAAACTGGTCCGAAAATTTCTTCCTTGTAGATGGTCATGTCGGGTGTGACGTGATCGAACAAGGTACCGCCGACGAAGAAACCTTTTTCGCGACCCGGCACAGTGAAGCCGCGGCCATCGACCACCAGCGTGGCGCCTTCTTCTACACCCTTGCCGATCAGGCCTTCGATGCGCGCCTTGGCGGCAGCGGTCACGACCGGGCCCATTTCAGCATCTTTTTCCATGCCGTCGTTGACCTTCAGATTGCGAGTGCGTTCGGCCAGCGCCGCAACCAGCTTGTCGCCGGCGTCACCCACCGCCACCGCGACCGAGATCGCCATGCAGCGTTCGCCGGCGGAACCGTAAGCGGCGCCGATCAGTGCATCGACGGCGACTTGCATGTCGGCGTCGGGCATGACGACCATGTGGTTCTTGGCGCCGCCCAATGCCTGCACGCGTTTGCCTTTGGCGCTGCCGCGCGCATAGATATATTCGGCGATCGGGGTCGAGCCGACGAAGCTGATGGCTTTGACCTTCGGGTGATCAAGCAGGGCGTCGACGGTGACCTTGTCGCCCTGGATCACACTGAACACGCCGTCAGGCAAACCGGCTTGCTGCAGCAATTCGGCGATCAGCAAGGAAGCCGATGGATCGCGCTCGGACGGCTTGAGGATGAAGCAGTTGCCGCAGGCCAGCGCGATCGGGAACATCCACATCGGCACCATCGCCGGGAAGTTGAACGGCGTGATGCCGGCCACGACGCCCAGCGGCTGGCGCATCGACCAGGCGTCGATGCCGCGCGCGATCTGGTCGGTGTATTCACCTTTGAGCATTTGCGGAATGCCGACCGCGTATTCGACCACTTCGATGCCGCGCGCCACTTCGCCCTGGGCGTCGGAAAATGTCTTGCCATGTTCACGGGTGAGGATGGCGGCGAAGTCGTCGGCGTGTTGCTGGATCAGTTGCAAGAACTTGAACAGCACGCGTGCGCGGGTCAGCGGCGGCGTGTTGGACCACGATGGAAATACGGCGACGGCGCTGGCTACCGCGCTGTCGACTTCGTCCGCCGTACCCAGCGCGACGCGCGCCACCGGCACGCCCAGCGCCGGGTTGAACACATCGGCGTAGCGGTCGCTATTGGTGTCGACGCGGCGGCCGCCGATGAAGTGAGTTATTTTTTCCATGTTGTGCAGATGCTTTTCAGATTAATCCAGGGTTTTCAAAATTGCCGCGAGCTTGCCGAACAATTCGTCGATGTGTTTTTTCTCGATGACCAGCGGCGGCGACAAGGCGATGATGTCGCCGGTTACGCGGATCAGGACGCCGTCATTGAAGGCGCGGCGGAAGGCGTCGTAGGCGCGTGCGCCCGGCTTGCCTGGAATCGACGCCAGCTCGATGCCGGCGATCATGCCGATGGTGCGGATGTCGATCACGTTCGGCAGGCCGCGCAATGCGTGTGCCGCTTCCTGGAAATAGTCGGCCACGCTATTGGCGTGTTCGAGGATACCGTCCTGTTCGAAGATGTCGAGCGAAGCCAGGCCGGCGGCGCACGCCAGCGGATGGCCGGAATAGGTGTAGCCGTGCAACAGTTCGATGCCGTCCGGGCCGTTCATGAAGGCATCGTGGATATGCGGTTTGACGAACACGGCGCCCATCGGCACCACGCCGTTGGTGAGGCCCTTGGCGGTGGTGAAGATGTCCGGTTCGACGTCGAAATAGTCCGATGCAAACGGTGTGCCGAGGCGACCGAAGCCGGTGATCACTTCATCGAAAATCAACAGGATGCCGTGCTTGGTGCACAGCTCACGCAGACGCTTCAGGTAGCCCTTGGGCGGAATCAGCACGCCGGTGGAGCCGGCCACCGGCTCGACGATCACGGCGGCGATGTTGGAGGCGTCGTGCAGCGTGACCAGGCGTTCCAATTCATCAGCCAGATGGGTGCCGTATTCCGGCTCGCCCTTGGTGAAGGCGTTCTTTTCCAGGTTGTGGGTGTGCGGCAGGTGATCGACGCCTTGCAGCAGCGCCGAGTTGAAGGTCTTGCGGTTGGAGCCGATGCCACCGACCGACATGCCGCCAAAGCCGACGCCATGGTAGCCGCGCTCGCGACCGATCAGGCGGGTGCGGGTGGCTTCGCCGCGGGTGCGATGGTAGGCCAGGGCGATCTTCAGCGCGGTGTCGACGGCTTCCGAACCGGAGCCGGTGTAGAACACTTGCGAGAAACGGTTGCCGGTGTATTGCTTGAGGCGTTCGGCCAGCTCAAACGCCATCGGATGGCCGAGCTGGAAGGAGGGCGCATAGTCCAGCGTCGCCACGGCCTTTTGCACGGCGGAAACGATCTTTGGCTGGGCATGGCCGAGCGGCACACACCACAGGCCGGCGGTACCGTCGAGGATGGCGTTGCCGGCGTCGTCGCGGTAATACATGCCTTCCGCCGAGACCAGCATGCGCGGGCTGGCCTTGAAGTTGCGGTTGGCGGTATAGGGCATCCAGTAAGCGGACAGTTCGGAAGCGGAAAGTGGTTTGTTCATTTCAGGCGCACCTTGGACGGTTGACGAAACAAGAGTTGATGGACGATCGATGCAATGATCAATGGGACGATTATTGCGAGACGCGGCGGCTATTGTTAGATACACTTTTGAATTAAGTGAAAAACTGTATTGTTTAATTCAACAATCTGTATTGATCACAGTTGCCGGATGAATAACACCTGCGCAACTGTCGACCTTCAGGCATAACGAGGAATCGATGGCAAAGGCGCAGCGCGAAGCGGTTTACCTGCAACTGGAACGCAACGCCAGCAAGGGCGGCGCCAACCGGCTGGTGGAGCAGGTGGTGAGCGGATTGGCACAATTGATCGGGCAAGGAAGTCTGCGCTCGGGTGAGCGCCTGCCTTCGGTGCGGCAATTTGCCGAATCACACGGCATCGGCGCTTCGACGGTGGTGGAAGCCTACGAACAGCTGGTGGCGCGCGGTTTGCTGATCGCACGCCGCGGCGCCGGCTTCTTCATCGCACCCAAGGGCGCCAACCTGCCGCCCAGCCTGGCGTTCACGCCGCCCGAGCCGGTCATCGACTCGGCCTGGTTGTTGTCCGAAATGTTTGCCGACGAGCGTGTGCCGATCAAGGCCGGTTGCGGTTGGCTGCCCGGCAAGTGGCTCGACGACGAAGGCCTGCACCAGGCCGAGCGTCGCATCATCCGCTCACCCGGTGCGCAGCAGGTCGGCTACGGTCATCCCTACGGCTATGCGCCGCTACGCCAGATCATTTCGCAGTTCCTGGCCAACTGGTCGCTGGAAGTCTCGCTCGACCAGGTGCTGACGTCGCACGGCGCCACGCAGGGGTTGGACCTGATCATCCGCACCATGGTCAAGCGTGGCGACACGGTGCTGGTGGACGACCCCGGCTATTGCAATCTGATCGCCATGCTGAAAATGGCCGACCTCAATGTGATCGGCATCCCGCGCACGCCCACCGGCGTGGATACCGAGATGCTGGAAATGCTGGCGCGCACCCACAAGCCGAAACTGTTTTTCACCACCAGCGTGTTGCACAATCCGACCGGCACCTCGTACACGCCAGCCTGCGCCATGCGCGTGTTGCAAGCGGCCGAGCGGCATGGCTTCTGGGTGGTGGAAGATGATATTTTCCGTGAGCTGGGCCAACCCACCGACCCCATGCTGGCGGCGCTGGACGGCTTGCAGCGGGTGATCTACGTCGGCAGTTATTCCAAGACCATTGCGCCCTCGTTGCGCCTGGGCTTCATCGCTTGCCAGCGCGACCTGGCGCGCCAGCTGGTGCATACCAAGATGGTGTTGAGCCTGACCAATTCCGAAATCAATGAACGCCTGGTGCACAGCGTGCTGACGGAAGGCCATCATCGGCGCCACGTCGAGAACCTGGCGGCATCCTTGCTCAATGCGCAATCGCGCGTCAACGGCAAACTCAGCGAGATCGGCCTGACGCCGTTTACGACGCCGCGCGGCGGCATGTTTTCGTGGGCCAAGCTGGACGGCTGTGAACTCAGCGCGCGCGAGATTGCCGACCGCGCGCGGCAAAAAGGCATCTGGCTGGCGCCGGGAGAATTTTTCCATCTCACGCCGCCGCAAGAACCATGGTTCCGTTTCAATGTGGCGTATGCGGATGCGCCCGAGTTGTATGAATTTTTTCGCACCCTGTGATCTTTTCTCCCAACATTCACCCGATGACTTTCTGATGCAAAAATTTAATTCTGACTATGCAAGTTCGGCCGGCATCCGTGCCGTGGTGTTTGATTTCGGCGGTGTGCTGTTTGACTGGAATCCACTGCACTTGTACCAGCAACTGATTCCGGACAGCGTCGAGCGCGAGCACTTCCTGAACCACGTCTGTTCACCCGACTGGAACATTCGCCAGGACGGCGGCCGCACGCTGCAAGAAGGCACCGAACTGCTGGTGGCCGACCATCCGCAGCACGAGCCCATGATCCGGGCCTTCTATGATCGCTGGACGGAAATGCTGCGTGGCCCGCTGCATGACGGCGTGGACTTGCTGCGCACTTTGCACGAAAAAGAAGTGCCGCTGTTCGGCCTCACCAACTGGTCGTCGGAGACCTTTCCGTATGCACTGGCGAACTACGATTTTTTACAGATCTTCCGCGATATCGTGGTGTCGGGAACCGAGCAGTGCATCAAGCCCGACGAGGTGATTTACCAGATCGCGCTGACGCGTTACGGCAAGCATCTGCCCAATCTGCAGCCGTCGGAACTGGTCTTCCTGGATGACTCGGCCAAGAACGTGGACGCCGCGCGCCGCCTCGGCTGGCATGCCATACATCATGTCGATTGCGCCGAGACGGTGAAGCAATTGCGTGCCCTGGGCCTGCCGGTGTAAGCAGCTTCTGCGGCGATTCAGCGCTGTGTGTACGCGGCCAGATGGTCGCGCCACGCAGCGGCTTCACCGAGCCAGCGGCCGGCATCGAGCGCTTCGAAGCGGCCATCCTGTTCCAGCACAAAAGTAGGAAAACCATGGCCGCCGATTTGCGTCAGCAGGCGGCGGCTGGCGGCGATATGCTGTTGCAGTTCCTTGTCGCCGATGTGCTGGCAGGCATGCGTAAATTCGTCGCCATCCAATCCCAATTCAACGGCCAGTGCGCGCAATACAGGGATGTCGGCGATACGCAGGCCTTCGACGTAATGCGCCGTCTGCACGCGCGCCAGCATGTCGAGTCCGCGTTGCGCTATCTGTTCTGCCGCGAGTATCGCGGTGATCGGCGGCGCCGAATCGAAGACGGCGCTTTCGTCGAGCAACAAGCCGTTGAAGTAATTGTCGCCGAACGGCTGGCCGGTCATGCCGGCGATACGATGGTCGTGCGGCATGACGTAGTTGCGCAGCGCCGGACTGACTTGCTTGCGATTGGCGCCGGTCATCATGCCGCCGCCATGGCCGATGACCGGCATGACGTCGCGCGCTGCCGCTACCAGCGGCGCGGCGCCATAGCACCAGCCGCACAGCGGATCGTAAATGTAGTGCAGGGCGGTGGTGCTCATGCTGTTTTCTCCTGGTTGCGCGATCAATAGCCTACCGTGAAACGCTGGCGCAGGTGCGCCGGCCGTTCCACTTCGTCGAGCAGGGCGATGGCGTAGTCTTCCATTGAGATCCAGCTCTTGCCGTCGGCCGCAGTCAGCAACTGATCTTGTCCGAGACGGAACACGCCGCTGCGTGTTCCGGGAACGAACAAGGCCGAGGGCGACAGGAAGCCCCAGTCGAGTTCGCTTTCCTGGCGCAAGGCTTGCAGGAAATCACGCCCTGCCGAGGCTTCGGCCTTGTACTCGGCCGGGAATTGCGGGGTGTCCACCAGCGCCATGCCCGGTGCGATTTCCAGGCTGCCGGCGCCGCCCACGACGAGCAGGCGTTTGACGCCGGCTTGCTTGAGCGGCGCCACGATGTCGGCTGCTGCAATGGTGGCGAAGCGGCCGCTGCTGATGACGGCGTCGTGGCCCTTCAGTACGGCAGCCACTGCGTCGCTGTGGTGGACGTCGACATCGTGTGTGCTGAGATTGGCGCGTGCTGCGAGAGCCGATGCTTTGCGCGCGATGGCGCTGACGCTGTGTCCGCGGCGCAGCGCTTCGTCGAGGAGGCGGCTGCCGACGTTGCCGGTAGCGCCGATGATGGCGATTTTCATGATGTCTTCCTTGGATGATTAGGTGAGTTGCTAAGAGCAGCGTTGCCGCCGGATTACCACTTCATTTCGCCCTTGGCGACCTTGGCGCACAGTTCCAGCACCGAGAGATTGGTCGCGCCGGGATAGCGTGCTTTCATGGCGGCGATCAATGCGCCGGAGTCGGCCGCTTTGGCAGTTTCAACGTCGAAGGCCTTGATGTAATCGCGGGTGTATTTCACTGAGGCGATGGTCATCGGCGCGCCGGCGGCGTAGTGGCCCGGAACCACGGTCTTCGGTTTCAGTTTTTCGATGCGGGCCAGGGTGGCCAGCCAATCCTTATGCGATTGCGCACCTTGGGTATCAGCCATCCAGACGTGTTCGTTGCCGTCGACGACCACGCCGCCGACCACTGCCTTGATCGACGGAATCCAGACGAAGCTGCGCTCAGGTTGCGGGCCGTCGAGGCCGATCACTTGCAGTTGCTTGCCTTCCAGCGTGAGCGTGTTGCCGCTGAGGACGTCCGGCACGATGGTTTGCTTGGGCGCATCGGTGCCCAGCTTCGGTCCCCAGAAGGCCAGTTTGTGGGCGACGGTTTCTTTGATGTGGGCAACGGTTTGCGGCGTCGCCAGGATCTTCACGTCGGGATAGGCAGCCTTGATGGTGTCGAGGCCGAAGTAGTAATCCGGATCGCCGTGGCTGATGTAGACGGCCACCAGTTTCTTGCCGCTGGCGCGGATTTTTTCCACGACTTGCTCGGCCTGGGCGCGGCCGAATTGGGCGTCGACCAGGATGGCGTCCTGCGTGCCGCTGACCAGCACCGAACTGACCGGGAACAAGGCCTGGTCGCCGGGATTGTAGACGTCCAGCTTGAGGGCGTCGTTGGATGCCGCTGCAGCGGCTTGCGTGCCGGCGGCGAGGATGCCGATGGCGGCAGCCAGTGCCAGCAGCGGACGGGAAATGGCGTGGAAGCTCGAATGCATGTTGATCTCTCCAAAACGGTTTAAACACAGGGAAAAGTGCGACGGATGAAGATTAATGATTTATTTGTTTTGGAAAAACAGCATAATGAAACATAGTTTGTTTCTAAAATCGTTCATATCGCGATGAAAGCGGAATGCCAAGCATGGATAGATTGACCGCAATGCAGGTATTTGTGAGCGTCGTCGACAGCGGCAGCCAGTCGGCGGCAGCCTTGCAGCTGGATATGTCGCGTCCGGTGATTTCGCGCTATCTGGCGGAACTGGAGGAATGGGTGGGCGCGCGCTTGCTGCACCGGACCACGCGCCGCCTCAGCCTGACGCCGGCCGGCAATGAGATTCTGGAGCGTTGTCGCCAGATGCTGTCATCCGCGAGCGATTTGCAGAATGCCGTCAACCAGCCAGCGCAGGCGCCCAAGGGCTTGCTGCGCATCACCACCACGACCTCGTTCGGCCCGCAACTGGTGCGCGCGGTGACGCAGTACTGCAAGCGCTATCCCGGCGTGGCGGTTGACCTGATGATGCTGGACCGCACCGTCAACCTGGTGGAAGAACGCATCGACCTGGCCATCCGCATGACGACGCGGCTCGACCCCAGCTTGATTGCGCGCCGGCTGTCGGTGTGCCGCTCCACCATTTGCGCTTCGCCCGATTATCTGCGCGAACACGGTACACCGAAAAAAGTGGCCGACCTGGCGTTGCACAATTGCCTGACGCATTCTTATGTGGGGAAGAGCCTGTGGGAGTTCGATCACAAGGGCAAGCACAGTTCGGTCGCGGTCAGCGGCAACATCAGCGCCAACGAAGCGATGGTCTTGCTGTCGGCCGCGCTGGCCGGCGCCGGCATTGCGCATTTGCCGTCGTATGCGGCCGCGCCGTATGTGGCGTCCGGCCGGCTGGTGGCGCTGCTGCCGCAACATGAGCCGACCGTGCTCGACATCTACGGCGTGTATGCCTCGCGCAAGCACATGCCGGCGACCTTGCGCACCATGCTGGATTTTTTGGCGGAGCGGTTTACCGACGAGCCGGAGTGGGGCGAGGGCTAAGGTTTTCTCTAGGGCGTAATGCTGAGCAACTTGTGCACGAGCTCGGACGAGGTGGCGGCGCCGAACTTGCGCATCAGGCGGGCGCGATGCATTTCCACGGTGCGCGGGCTCAGTTCGACCTGGCGCGCGATCAGCTTGCTGGTTTTGCCTTCTACCAGCAGCGCGGCGATTTCGCGTTCGCGCGGCGTCAGTCCCGGCGCCAGCGGACGTTTGGCGCTGACGTCTTCAAAGGTCCAGATGCCGGCCGCATGCGGATCCCCCTGCACCAGCGAGGCGCCGGTGACGTGGCACCAAAACATTTCATCATTGGCGCGCTTCATGATGCGCTCGTCGGAGTAGAAACCTTTTTCGTTGAGGATGGGCACCAGCCGCACGCCGGTGCGTTCGAATTCATCGGGCGTCGGATACAGCACCATGAAGGACTGCCCCGACAGTTCGCCCGGGGCGTAACCGAACATCTTCGCCAGGGCCGCATTGCTTTGTTGAATGACGCGGTTATGCGATACGCACATGCCGATCGGGGCATGCATGAATACTTGTTCAAAGTCGACGGTGTGCGAATTGCTCATGGTGTGCTGCTTAGCCTGGTAGCGTAAAAATACTGGCGGGAATCTCGCGAATGTTGAATTCTAAGGCCGGGAATCGATTCTAGGTATTTTTACCGTATTGTATGGGGTATAGCGGCGTCCTATGATGCCAGCTGACATTTTCAAACTATAAGAATCGAAAGGAGACAAGAGCGTATGAATAAAGTCTATCCCGACGCGTCCAGCGCGTTATCCGGCATCGTCAAGGATGGCCAGACGATTGCGGTCGGCGGTTTCGGCCTGTGCGGCATTCCTGAAGCGCTGATCGCTGCCTTGCGCGA